>Ga0154801_107_pt2 | contig 49449 bp, 55 predicted proteins | sample Rifle2008BG16ft_FD_105809 | JGI IMG/M metagenome (GOLD analysis project Ga0154801, IMG submission 105809) | Candidatus Woesebacteria bacterium RBG_16_34_12 | reverse complement strand
TTAAAGACAGTTTCAACATCGGATTCGCTTAGGTTAAACTTCTCAGCAATTCTTTGGATAATTGGAGGGTTTGTGTCATTACCTTCTGCTTTAGCAATTCTTATACCTACTGCGCCGATCAAAATCAGTGCAGCTATAGTAAGAATGGGAACTGCGAATTTTTTAATCATTATCTTTTTCACCTCCTTTCTTTTCTTAGAAGCAGATTAACACAACAAACTGAAAGGAAGCTTAAAAGCGTTTATTTGGGAAGAATTACAGTAAATTTAGATCCTTTACCAAGTTTGCTTTCAACCTTAATTTCTCCTTTATGAAGATCAACAATTGATTTAGCAATTGCCAAACCCAATCCATAACCGTCTGTTTTGGATTTATTCCTTGATGAATCTGCCCGATAAAAGCGATCGAAAATATGAGGAATATCTTCCTGCCTAATCCCAATTCCCTGATCGGAAACTGAAATTTCAGTATTTTTCCCTCTTACTCTTACTTTTACTCTTACTTTCTTCCCGTTTTTGCTGTATTTAATCGCATTATTGATAAGTATTGAAAAAAGTTCAACCAAGCTTTGAGGATTTCCTTTTACGATAACCTCTGATAAATTTTCCCCTATATCTATCTTTTTTTCTTTAGCCTGAGCTTTATTTCTTTCTACGGCTTGATGTATTGCCTCTTTAAGATCAACTTCTTCTAAAATAAGATTGTGCCCATTTGCTTCATAACGCGACAAGGATAAAAGACTGTCAGAAAAATATTTCATTTTATCAATCTCCTGCAAGTTATTCTCTAAAAGTCGTCTTAAGTCTTTTGTTTTAAGTTTTGAGTTTCTTAGCGCAACTTCAGTTTCGGTTTTTATGGAGGTCAAAGGAGTTCTTAGTTCATGGGATGCATCAGCAACAAATCTTTTTTGTTCATCTACCATCACTTCAACAGGATGAAGCGTTTTTCCAGCAAGAAAATATCCTGCTGTACCTGCTAAAACAAGAATTATTCCGTTTACAATCATAAGTTGAAGTGCGAAACGTTGTTTAGCAAGGGTAATAATTTCAGCAACTTCTTCTGGAGGAAGTTCCTCGGGGTAGATAAAAAATGGCAAGATTCTTGAAAAACCGTTACGTTCTTGTATTAATATTCTTCTTTCGTATGGATTGTGCATTGCTTGGAAGTGAAAACCACGACCAAGTTCTTTGGTAAATCCACGATAGACAATCAGACTAAAAAATCCGCTAACTAACATAATAATAACCAGGTACCAGAGTGTTAATTTTATCCGAGCATTTTTAAACATATATTAGTGATAATTTATAAACGAAAAGAGATAAGAAGTACAAAGAAATTTCCAATTATTTATATTTCACTTATATCTTATTACTTATCGCTTATGGCTATCCTGTATCCAAACCCCCTTACTGTCTGAATTAGAGGTTTACTTTTTGGAAACGCGCTGTCAATCTTTTTCCTTAAGTATCCGATATAAACCTCAACTGTATTAGGAAGAATATCCGCGTCATAATCCCAAACATGTGCAATTATTTGATCTTTGGTCATAATTTTATCAGGATTTCGCATTATATATTCCAAAAGTGCAAACTCTTTACGCGAAAGATTAATTGCTTTTCCATTTCTTTTAACTTCATAATTTATGCTATCAAGGGTTAAGTTTCTTATCTTAAGTACCGCATCTCCTCCATTCTGAGGTCTACGTGTCAAAGCTTTAATGCGTGCCAATAGTTCCTCAAAAGCAAAAGGTTTAACCAAATAATCATCAGCACCCAAATTCAAGCCTTTCACTTTATCTTCCAAACTTCCTTTGGCAGTAAGGATTAAAATCGGAGTATGATTTTTTTCCTCTCTAAGTTTTTTACAAACATGCAAACCATCCATTCCAGGAAGCATCAAGTCCAAAATAATCACATCATACTCCTCAGTTGAAGCCAGATCATAACCATCACTACCGTTATAAGAAACATCAACAGCAAAATTTTCTTGTTCCAAACCTTTTTTAATAGCATTGGCAATCCGATGTTCATCTTCCACTACCAAAATTCTCATTAAGCTAAAATTATACTCTGAAAGCTGAAAAATAGCTGAGAAAAAGATCTGTGTTAATCTTTTTTCTTTTACCAAACTTTAGTTTTCTATATATATCTTGTTTGGGGACTGGCAAATCTATCGCATAAGTTGAGAAGGAGGTTTAATTTCGTAGCGGGTTCTCAATTTTTTTGTATCTTGGGATTTTATTTGCTGATACTGCATAAAGTCGAATAAACTCAATGTACGAAGATCAAATCGTGAATATTTTTCCTGAAGATTTTCAATTTTATGAACTATAATTAAAGGATTTTTATTATCATAAACATCTTGTGAATAACTATCTTCATCTGACATTTCTTCAAGCTTCAAAATTTGATCTCTATAAGAGAATGAATCGGCTGAAAGCGTTGAAAGGAAAGTATAGTCAATTCCTTGTCCTGTTTTTGCTTTTTGGAAGTGATAAATCAGGTAATCAAAATTAAGAACACCTACCATCAAAAGTATTACCCCTGAAAAAATAATGCTTTTTCTCACAAAAAGCATTGCTTCATCCTTGTGTCGAAAGTTTTTAAATAAAATAATAAAGATTCCTGTAATCCAGGTGGCAAAAGCCAACCCATAAAGTCTTTTATAAGTTAATCCCCAAGCGTTGATATATTCAAAGTCACTTTTAAAAGCCATTAAAGTTAGAAAAATTCCTTGCATTCCCAAAAGCCAATTAATTAGTTGGTTAAATTTATTTCTTTGTCGTGAGTTATAAATAAAAAGCACAACAATTAGTGCTACCAAAGAAAGCTGGGCAAATACTTCCCTGGTACGTTGGGAGTGGCTGAAGCCCAAATTTTTGAGTGTTTCTTCGGTTGCAAAGTAAAACTGAATTTGAGTAATAAAAAATATTATTAGGATAATAGCTAAAATCACTTTTGGTATTAGAAGCGGAAAAGATTCCTGTTTAAAAGGTAATGGAAGCGAATAATCACTACTTTTATTGATCAAAGTAATTACCTTGGGAATCATATAAATGAATAAAAAGAAAAATGCCATTCTGAGAAAGAAGATAAAAACGCTTTCAAAACCAATATTATTTAGTAAATTTTCAAGTCCTAATAAATTCCAGAAATCTAAAACTACTTTTTTGAAAATCGGGTTTGCTGATGAAAGAAGAGGTAAAACAACAACCAGTAAAAAAATCGTTATTAGAATTCCAAATACTACTTCTGTAATTTTAACCATTCCTGAATTTTCTTTCTTTCTCTTAAATTCAAGATAGTAGTCACTTTTTGTAAATATGCATTTGATGACAAAAAGAAATGGCGCATAGATATAATCCGTAAAGCCTAAGTTTTGCTTTTGACTTGGTAAAAGCATCAAAAAGCCAAAAATAAGCGCAGCTGCCAAATTCAAAAAGGAAATTAAAGGTTCACTTCTTATAAAAATCAGTATTGAAAATAAAAGCGAAAAAACTAAATATAATTTAGTATCCGGGTTTTTGACTTCTTTGTATTTATAGGAAAAAAGAGCAAATAGCAAAAGGGAAGCCGACATCCCGAGATGGGGAAAGTCGTTAAGAGTAATAATAAAATAGGAAAATATAAAAGAAAGAATACAAATAACCAGAAATATTTTGCCGCGACTGGTAAGATTCATCAACTTCTATATTATACATCAAAGACTTAAATCTTAACCAACTTTTAGCAGGGAATTAGCAAATTTAGCTTCTCGCCTTTGCCCTTTTCCCTATGCACTATGTTCTATGTACTAAACTAAGTTTGCAGTAAAATACAGGCAGAATGCCAGAAGAAGATTCGAACGACCAGAGTATCCCAAGAGAAACAAGCACCCAAGAAAAAATCGCGTTATTAAAGGAAATTTTACCCCTATTGGATAATAGCCAAAATCTGATTTTATCTGGTAGTCTTTCATTAAAAATATCTAGTTTGATAGAAGAAGGGGCAGTAACTATTGGTACAGATGATTTACGTAAGATAAATGATATAGACATAGCCACGACTGATTGGAAAACTGATGAAATAAAACAAATCGCTAAAGAATATTCCAAACATACTGGATTTCCGGTAGAAGTATCACCCGTTGTTCAGAATTGCGTTTATCCCAGCTCTGGAGTTAGGGAGTTAGCTGTAGCACAAGCATTGATTACAATCGAAGGTAGAACAAAGCAAGCTACATATTCGGTTAACTATACAACACCTGAATTTTTACTTCTTTCTTTAGCTGATCAAGATGTTTCGGAAAAAACTCCTGCCGATAAATATCGACATAAGTTAGAAAGAATTCAGAACCATCCTGGATTCTCAAAAGAAAAGTTTTCCACTCTTGCTCTTAATGAGCTGGCGGTAAGATATGCAATGAACGAAAGCACTTTCAATATTTGGAGAGGAATGCTTTTAGAAAGCACCGGAGATGTAGATCTTGAAGAGGAATTTGAAAATGTTAGTTCTTTAGTTGATCGAGCTGTATTTTTTAATCTCGTAAAAACACCTAATGATCTGAATAATTTAGGTTATTCAGAAGTGAGAAGAATTCCTCAATTGGAAAAGTTTTTAAGAGAAATGGAAGAGGGAGAATAAATTTAATCTATTTATAATTTAGCTTCGGAAAGCTCGCTTTAGGTTCTAACTTGGAGCTGGCAATGTAAAATTTTTGTTTCTAAAAATTTCTACATAGCTTGTGACGTTTAGCTTTGTATTCAAAGCTATTACGTTATAAAATACAGGCAGAATGTTTGAACAGTCTTTTAAAAATATTGATGATATTCTCTGGAAGGATGCGGGTGTTGCAACCGAGCTGGATTACATTGAGCAAACTTCATGGATTCTATTTCTAAAATATCTTAACGATCTAGAGGAAGACAGGAAAACTTCAGCAAAACTTTCAGGAAAAGAACACGCCTACATAATTGATGAGGAATATAGGTGGGACAAATGGGCTGCTCCAAAGACGAAAGAAGGAAAGATTGATCACAATATTGCTCTAACCGGAGATGATCTTCGGGATTTTGTCGATCAAAAACTATTTCTTTACCTCAGAAAGTTTAAAAGTTCAAATTACAATCCGGACACAATTGAGTATAAAATTGGAGAAATTTTCGGCGAGCTTAAAAATAAAATTCAAAGTGGTTATACCCTTCGAGAAATCCTAAACATAGTTGATGGAATGCGTTTTCGCTCACAAAGAGAAAAATATGAACTTTCCCATCTTTATGAGAGCAAGATCAAAAACATGGGTAATGCCGGAAGGAACGGCGGAGAGTACTACACTCCGAGACCCTTAATTAAAACAATAGTAAAAGTTGTTGGACCTAAAATCGGCGACAAAATATACGATGGAGCAGTTGGCTCTGCAGGATTTTTGATAGAGTCCTTTGCGTATCTCACAAAAGACAAAAATAAATTATCACCTAAAGAGTGGCAAATTTTGCAAAACAAAACGTTTTTCGGGAAAGAGAAAAAATCTCTTGCTTACATAATCGGGATTATGAATATGATTTTACACGGTATAGACGCCCCGAACATTATTCACACCAACACCTTATCGGAAAATATTAGCGATATTCAGGAAAAGGACAGATACGATATCGTTTTAACTAATCCACCATTCGGAGGAAAGGAAAGAAAGGAAGTTCAGCAAAACTTTCCGATAAAAACAGGAGAAACCGCTTTCCTGTTCTTACAACACTTCATAAAAAGCCTGAAAGCTGGAGGCAAAGCCGGAATTGTTATTAAAAACACGTTTCTAAGTAACACTGATAATGCCTCAGTTTCATTAAGAAAACTGCTATTAGAAAGTTGCGATTTACATACAGTTTTGGATTTACCAGGAGGAGTGTTCGCAGGAGCAGGAGTAAAAACAGTCGTGCTGTTTTTTGAAAAAGGAAAACCGACTAGAAAAGTTTGGTTTTATCAATTAAATCTTGGTCGAAATCTCGGAAAAACAAATCCTTTAAACGAAAAAGACCTTGAAGAATTTGTAGAACTTCAAAAAACCAAATTCGACTCAGAAAATTCCTGGACAGTTGATGTAAAAGACGTTGATCCAAAAACCTTCGACCTCTCCGTCAAAAATCCAAATAAGAAAGATGAAACCGAGATCAGAAAACCGGATGATATTTTAAAGGAAATATTAAAGCTCGACGATGAGGTAAAAAAGATTCTTAGTTCCACCGTTAAGCATCTCAAGTAATATGACTGATACTATTAGCACCCTTTCCGTTGGAAGGGATTTTGTTAAAACGAAAGGTGTGTTACTCGAGCAAACTTCGGACACAGCTTTAGTATTTTTTCCAGAGATTCATCCGGGCGGTGTAAGGGGGGATTTAATTAGATTTAAAAAAAATAGATCGGATGAATGGGAAAAGATTCCCGAACAAGATTTCAGAAAACTTCAAGTATACCAGGGGGCTCATATTGAATTAGGAACCCAACAGTTAAGGAAATTAACAGATGAGGTCCAAAAGCGAGAACAAATTTCTAAACAAGGTGTTCAGCCCGGATTAACCAAATATGTTGTTGCTGAAGAGGACAAGGTTATAATCGTGGATGATAAAAATAAAATTCCCCTTATTCAACAGGTATTGGACAAAGGTTATTCAACAGATTTCTGGAAACTTTTAATTATTTCGCATCCGGACCTTGCAAATAAGCTGTCTGCGGGCCAACTTCAGATGCAAAGAAAAGCTGTGGTTGATGAATTAAAAGAGAGGTTAACACGGTCTTTTCCAGAAACCGCAAGTGCCGATTCATGGCAGAATTGGATATATCTCCACAATTGGCTTTTCGGTGTAAATTATCACGATCCTATTGAGAAACAAAGGATCAACATCACCGGAATTATGCCCGACTACCTTTTTCCAACGTTGGATCAATTTGTAGATATACTTGAAATAAAATTACCCTCAGAAGATATTATTTTACAGGACGCTTCCCATAATGGTTCCTGGGTTTGGGCTGAGGCTTCAAATTACGCAATCGGCCAGATTGTGAACTATTTGGGCGAGATTGAACGACAAAGATTAGAAATCGAGAGAAACATCAGAAACGTCTACGGATTAGAATTCTCTTTGCTGAAACCTAGAGCTTTTATTTTAATTGGCGAAAGTTTTGACTGGACACTGTCCAAAAAAGAAGGGCTAAGGAAGTTAAATAATTCATTACATGGAATCGAAGTTATATCATACACAGATTTGGTGAAAAGGGGTGAGGTTTTTGTTGATTTTGGGCCTGATCTTGTAATCTAATGTTACAAAAAATGAAAAACTGGCATACAAAAAAACTTGGTGAAATTTGTGACTTTGAAGGAGGTTCACAGCCTCCCAAATCGACATTCGCATATGAACCGCATGTTGGCTACATTCGTTTTTTGCAGATAAGGGACTTTGGTAATGACAAGAATATTACTTATATTCCAGCTTCTAAAAAGAACAGGTTATGTACAAGAAATGATATTCTTATAGGGCGTTATGGTGCTTCTGTTGGTAAAATCGTAACTAACAAGTTCGGTGCTTATAATGTAGCTTTGATGAAAACAATACCCCACTCCGACAACCTTAACAAAAAGTATTTTTACTATTATTTAATTTCAAATGAATTCCAAACACGGCTAAGTAAAGTGGCATCAAGATCTGCACAAGCAGGGTTCAGCAAGGATGATATTTATAATTTTCCAGTTTTAACTCCACCAATTTCAGTTCAAGAAAGAATTATTCAAAAGCTGGATAAGGTTTTCGAAAGCACTGAAAAAGCTATGAAAAATACTGAGAATAATTTACGAAATACGAAAGAACTTTTTGAATCATATTTACAACAAATTCTCGAAAATTCTAAAAAAAACTGGCAAGAAAAGAAAATCGTTGATGTTTGTAAAAAAATACTTGCTGGCGGCGATGTGCCTAAAAATAATTATTCAAAAGAAAAAACTAATAAATTTTTCGTACCAATATACTCTAACGGAGTGAGGGATGAGGGTTTATTTGGTTTTACTACTTTGGAAAAAATTAAGGAACCCAGTATAACAATTTCAGCCAGAGGTACTATTGGCTATTCAGTAATTAGGAAGGACGGTTTTTATCCTGTTGTGAGGGTGATAGTCCTTATACCAAGAACTGATATTGTAGATATAATTTTTTTAAATTACGCAGTGAGTAGACTAAAATTTATTAATTCTGGAACTTCTATCCCTCAATTAACAGTACCTATGGTTAAAAATTACACCATTATTCTTCCTCCTTTAAGAGAACAAGTTGAGATTGTTAAAAAACTAGACGGACTTTCCGCACAAACCAAAAAACTTGAGGAAAATTATAAACAAAAACTTCTTTTATTAGATGAACTGAAAAAGTCAGTTTTAGCTAAAACATTTAGTGGTGATCTATAATTAATTTATGAACGAAGAAGAAACACGAGCGGAATATATTGATCCCCAACTAAAAGAGTCTGGGTGGGGAGAAATCGAGGCTTCACGAGTACGTAGAGAATATTATTTTACTCTCGGAAGAATTCAAACAGGAGGTACTCGATCTAAACCTGAAAAAGCGGATTACCTACTGGTTTATAAAAATCAAAATTTAGCTGTAATTGAAGCTAAAAAACTTGATTCTCCAAAAACTGAAGGATTGGCACAAGCAAAAGACTATGCGACCAAACTTCAAACTCCTTATACCTATTCCACAAACGGTAAAGAAATTTATGAAGTAAATATGCAAACAGGTGAGGAAAAAGATGTTGATAATTTTCCTACTCCGGATGATCTTTGGAAGCGAGTTTTTTCTGACCAGAATCTTTGGAAAGAGGAATTTAGCAGAGTTCCCTTTGAAGATATTGGTGGGACAAAACCCCCACGTTATTACCAAGAAATTGCAGTTAATAATGTAATGAATGCAATAGCTGAGGATAAAAAAAGAATTTTGGTAACTCTTGCAACTGGAACAGGTAAAACATATATTGCTTTCCAGGTTGCATGGAAGCTTTTTTATACAAGATGGACTTTAGCCAAAGACGGACAAAGACGACCTCGGATTTTATTTCTTGCAGACAGAAATATATTAGCCGACCAGGCTTTTAATTCTTTTTCTTCTTTCCCTGAAGATGCACTTCTTCGAATAAGTCCACTGGATATTAGAAAGAAGGGAAAAGTACCTACAAATGCCAGTATTTTCTTCACGATATTTCAAACTTTTATGAGTGGACCCAATAACACTCCCTATTATGGTGACTATCCTCCTGACTTTTTTGATTTTATTGTTATTGATGAATGTCATAGGGGTGGTGCAAATGATGAAGGGAACTGGCGAGGAATTTTGGAATATTTTTCACCCGCCGTTCAGTTGGGTATGACAGCTACGCCAAAAAGGAAAGATAACGTAGACACTTATAAATATTTCGGAGACCCAGTTTATATTTACTCATTGAAACAAGGGGTTAATGATGGCTTTCTAACCCCTTTTAAAGTTAAGAGAATTAAAACTACATTGGACGATTATATATACACTCCCGATGATCAAATTATTGAAGGAGAAGTTGAAGAGGGAAAAATTTATATAGAGCCCGACTTTAATAGAATAATTCAGATTAAGGAAAGGGAAGCAAAGAGGGTGCAAATATTTATGGATGAAATTAATCAAAATGAAAAAACAATTGTCTTTTGTGCTACTCAAGACCATGCCTTAGCTGTTCGGGATTTGATAAATCAGTATAAAGAAAGTAGTGAGCCAAATTATTGTGTAAGAGTAACTGCAAACGATGGACTTCGGGGAGACCAGTATCTTAGAGAATTTCAAGATAACGAAAAAACGATTCCGACGATTCTTACTACCTCGCAAAAACTTTCTACCGGAGTTGATGCAAGAAACATTAGAAATATTGTATTAATGAGGCCTATTAATTCCATTATTGAATTCAAGCAGATTGTCGGAAGGGGAACAAGGCTGTTTGAAGGAAAAGAGTATTTTACGATATATGATTTTGTAGATGCATATAAACATTTTTCTGACCCTGAGTGGGATGGGGAGCCGATTGATGAAACCATAGACGAAGAGCCTAGAGAATCCAAGGAACCAAGGGGGCCAAAACCTCCTCCGCTACCTCCGGAGCCGAAGAAAGTGTTAAAGATTAAGTTAAGAGATGGTAAAGAAAGAGAGATCCAACACATGATTGCAACTTCATTTTGGAGCGCAGATGGCAAACCCATATCTGTTGAACAATTTTTGGAAAATTTGTATGGAGTTCTACCTGAGTTTTTTAGTAGCGAAGAGGAACTGAGAAAAATTTGGTCTGATCCCAAAACCAGAAAAGCACTTTTAGAAAAGTTAGATGAGCAAGGATACGGTCGGGAAGAGCTTGATAACCTTCAAAAACTTGTTAACGCGGAGGATAGTGATCTTTTTGATGCACTTTCGTATTTAGCTTACGCAATTGCTCCGGTGACCAGAGAAAAAAGAGTAGAAAAAGCCAAAGGGAATATTTACAAAGACTTAAGTTCAAAACAGAAAGAATTTGTAGATTTTGTATTGACGAAATACGTTGATAATGGTTACGAGGAGCTTGAAGAAGAAAAATTGCCAGTTCTACTTAATCTTAAATACCAAGCCATCGCAGATGCAGAGAAAATACTTGGTGGAGTAGATAAAATTCGAGAAACATTTTTTGGGTTTCAGAAAAACTTGTACGCAGGAACATTTTAATTCTGTACTCTCCAAATTTGACCCCGAAGTTTTGTTTTTAAGTAAAGTATAATTAGGAAATGCGAATGGATGTGCTGGTGAAGATTGGGAAAAAAGAAAGCAAGGTTATAAAGAATGGTTTTGGGGATTATGAAGTTTGGATAAAGGCAAGACCGGTGAAGGGTGCAGCGAACAAAGAATTGATTAAAGTATTGGCAAACTACTTTAATGTAAAACCGTATAATTTAAGAATAGTTAAAGGACTTAATTCTCCGAAAAAAATTGTAGAGTTGACAAAGTAATTTTCAAATTTAACCCCAGATTTTATTTTGTGAATTGAGGATTTGCTTTCTTAAACTCCTCTAAAGTTTTTTGAAAATCGGTTGCTTTCGGATCCAAATCAATTGCTTTTATTAAATTATCATACGCTTCTTGCATTTCATTGGTGTACGCGTAGTAGCCTGATAGGGCATAGTAACACCATGCATAGTCAGGACTAAGTCCAATGCATTTTTCCGCATATACTTTTGCTTCTTCCAAATTACCTAGTGCCAGATTGGAAAGTGAAAGAGAGCTGTAGGGAGCACCATAAGTCGGATCAAGCTCTATAGCTTTATGCTGGTACTCTATTCCCTTTTGATAATTCCCTTGACGACTTTCCGAGACGCCCAACCAATAATATGCAGAAGCTTTTTCCTGATCAGTTTTAGCGTCTTTTAATGCCTTTTGTGCATCCACGTTTTGTTTTTCCCAATTCCTTGTTATCCAATCCGCGCGGGATTCGTATATCCTTGCATTGTAATTAGGTTGATTATTGATATACCCAACAATTATGGTGACTAATATTATCGCTATTATGTTGAAAATCTTTACAATTCCTTGATGCTTTTTGAGGTTTAATAAAATAAGCGGGACTCCAATTATAGAAAGAATTATTATTGAAGCTTCTGCATCAAACCTAACCATGGCTTGGTCAAAAATTGGTTTGCCTTCCTCAAAATAAACTTTTTGCAAAATAGGTCTAAGAGGTGCTGTTGTTAAAATTACTACCAAGGTAATAAAAATGTCGGTTAAATATTCTATCAAACTAAGTGAACTAGTTTGACTTTTCGGTAATAAAGAAGAAAAAAACCTAAATAATAAAAAGTAACCAGATTTTATTAATCTGAAAAACAAAATATAAGTTACTGAGAGGAAAAGCGACCTTTCGGCAATCACTTTTATAACCTCATATGAAATTAGGTTTCTAAAATAGAATTCAATTATCAAAACTGTATTAAGAATGAGAAATACAAGGAGTGCTTCAATAATATAAGGGTAGAGAAAGTTGCTTAAAAAATTCCTTTTATTTTCCACTGATATTTAATTTTATACATTAGGATATCTTTTCTCCAAATCCTTCGGTTGCACTCAGGACTATAGTTTGACCCCATGTTTTTGATAAAATGGCTTTTATGTGGTACAATATAAGGGTACTAAGGCAGATTAATCAATTAACCGAATAGATCTGCTTAAATTTAAATCTGTTCTGAGTTAATAAGATAAGGATACCCCAAATATAGAAATTTAATTAACGTATCTTCATCGCGAGCATTCATAACACGTATCTTCATTTAAGCAGTTTTATTTCGTTAATCTAAAGTTAATTTATGTACAAAAGACATTACAGAAGAGGTAGAAGAAATTACAAAACATCTACCGGCAAAAAAAGCACTCACGAGGTTCTGAGTGCTATACGTGCAGTGCAAACAGCACTCAAAACAAACGGCCAAACTGCCGAAAGCTTTAATCCTCAGCATAAATTCGGAGATTTTCCCATTTCCGAAAGGCTTAAGAAAAATATCGAGTATAAGAAGTACACCAATCCCACTCCGATCCAAGACGCTGTCATTCCTACTATTTTAGAAGGGCGCGATCTTATTGGTATCGCAAATACAGGTACGGGTAAAACCGCGGCTTTTTTAATTCCTCTTATAGAAAAAGTGCTGAATGACAAAAATCAGAAAGTACTTATTATTACCCCGACAAGAGAGTTGGCAAGCCAAATAAGCGATGAACTTTATGCATTTACTTATGAGATGAAAATATCTTGGAGCGTTTGCATTGGCGGGAAAAATTTAGGTAGACAAATGGATGAATTAAGAAAAAACCCCAATTTTGTAATCGGAACGCCGGGAAGATTAAAGGATCTATCGCAAAAGGGACATTTACGATTAAACGAATTTAATAATGTTGTTCTTGACGAGGCCGATAGGATGGTAGACATGGGATTTATTCATGATATAAAGTATTTTATAGCAGGACTCCCTTGGACTCGGCAATCATTATTCTTTTCGGCAACTATTCCGCCTAAAGCCAAAGAGATTTTAAAATCATTCGTGAAGGATCCCGTCACAATATCGGTTAAGACAAGCGATATTATAGAAAATATTTCCCACGAAATAATCGAGATTAACGGTAAAATTACAAAGCTCGAGAAATTGCAGGAACTTTTAAATCAGGAGGGCTTTGAAAAGGTCCTTATTTTCGGCCGCACAAAATGGGGCGTACAAAGGCTTTCAAATGAGCTTGTAAAACGTGGGTTTAGAGCAGCCGCAATTCACGGAAACAAAAACCAAGGCCAAAGGCAAATAGCGCTTGACGATTTTAAAAATAATAGGATCTCTGTACTACTAGCTACTGATATTGCCTCGCGAGGGATAGATATAGGGGATATCAGTCATGTAATAAATTACGATCTCCCGGGTTCTTATGAGGACTATATTCATAGGATAGGTAGAACAGGAAGAGCAAACAAAAAAGGCGTGGCTTTAACGTTTGTTTAAAAACCGGTAATTCAAATTTGACCCACCTCTAATTGTATTATTAAATTCTTACAAAATCTTACGATGCAACATTGAAATATTAACCACCTAATACTTGGATTGTGAATTAATTTGACCTATAATAGAACAATGCCAGAAAGGGTTTATTATTTTTTCCACCCTCCAGATCCAAATCCTGACTGCCCAATAACTAGGATTAGTAAGGACTCTGAAAATATAGTAAGGATAATAGTTGAAGACGCGACATCAAAAGACGAATGGCTTAATGACTATTTGGCAAGGAAGGGGTTACCAACGCTCAAGTGCGAAGCATGCGGCAGAAATTTAATAATCCCTGGCGATTAATATAAACTCGTCACTAACAGGTGTGTAAAAGCTGTAACAAACACATCGGAATTTTTCTCCAAATTTGACCAAGTAGTTTTTTAAAGAAATAATTAATCGTTTAGTAATTTTTTTGCTCGTGGCAATCCCATTGAAGTCAGAGGGATTTTTATCGTTGCATTAAATAATTTGATTGCTTTTTGAATTAGGTCTTTATCTTCGATTTGTCTATAGCTAATTCCTGCTTTCTGGAATCTTTGTCTTGCTTTCTTGCTGTATTCCGGATCTTGAGCTGCAAAAATGACGTTTCTAATTCCTGATTTTAAAATGACAGTTGTGCAGTCCAGAACTTTATTTTTTGGACTACGATAACTGCAAGGTTCTAATGTTGTGTAAAGTGTAATCTTTCCGTCTATTTTGATTCCTTTTTGTTCTGCTTTTTCTAATACCAAATCCTCAGCATGACGGATACCGTTGCTTGCACTTGGTGAAGATATAAGAATGCGTCCGTTTTTAACAAGACAAGCTGCAACCACACCCTCCGGGTCTTTAGATTTTTCTGCAATCTCGAAAAGTTTCTCAAAGATTTCTTTTTCGTCCACGAGGATATTATAATCCAAAAAACTATGACTTTCTTTCCTCCTCTACTTTAAGATTTGGAAGGATAGACAAATTTGACCTTACCCAAAATCTAATATTTGGAAATAGAGTTTAATGTATAGTTAGAAAAGATAAAATTTCGGATAGTGAAAATGAATAAACCAACAAAATTTAAATTGGTATGGACAAAAGAAGATAAACCAATTATTGAATTGGTTGAAAAGACTGACCAAAAGACATTAGCCAAGTGGGCAATTGATTGTGCTGAACGTGTTATGCCATTTTTTGAGCAAAATTTCCCCAAAGACAAACGCCCGAGAAATGCGATTAAAACACTTCAAGATTGGATAGACACAGGAGTATTTAAGATGTCAGTTATCCGTAAAGCTTCGCTTGACGCGCACAGTGCTGCACGAGATGTGGGAAAAGATAATCCGGCTCGCTCTGCTGCCAGAACTGCCGGCCAAGCAGTTGCCACTGCTCATGTTCCGACTCATTCGCTTGGCGCTGCCAAGTACGCCTTACAAGCAGTCTACCGAGCTACCAACCCTACTGATGCCGAACCAAGTGTGGCCAAAGAACGCAACTGGCAATATAAACATCTGTGTAATTTGAGAAAAACGAAATAATTCTTTCTCCCCTTCGACAAGCTCAGGGCAAGCGAATTTGACTCACTTCTTATATTGGAGTTACCAACATAACTCTACAACCATACTGACGCATATGATCCTTCGCTATCGACATTGCTGCTTTTACAGTTAAATCTTCGGGTGGTTTCGGAGGATGGCTGGTTGCACAGAATTGGAGACAGTGTAAAGGACAAACTACTATTAGTTGTCTTCTTTGCTTTGGTTTAAGATCATAAACTACCTGGTCGAAACCTAATTCTTGCATATTTGATGTGATTCTATCACACAATGGTTAAATATTTTCAAATTTCCCTATGTTTTTAGAATTATTTATTTGAGAGGAGAAAATGGATCGTTGACAACATTTTTTTCAAACTCAACTTTAATTTTCGGTTAATAAAGATTATTGATTATTTTTTAACACTGAACCTTCAAAGTTCTCTATAAGAATATTTAATGGATTAGTTTAAATCTGTTTTTTAAGAAATTATCTCACTTAATTGTGATAAATAATTAAAACGCCTTGTAATTTCTTCCTGTCTTTGCGGACTTCTATGCTCTACCGATCTAAAGTGGGGATCTAACAACAATAAACGTTCATTCCCGTTCTCACCGACAATTACTAAATTATTTCTTCCCAACAAATCAAGTTCATTATTTAAAAGAGAAGGATCAGAATTCGTTGCATCTATAAACTTCTTTAATTGATTAGAAAGTGCGTCATTTCTTTCCAGTAGATACCTTAAATCTTCCTGGTGGAAATCATCAAAAATATCTCTTATTTGCCTTCCCTCAAATTGTTGTAAAACAACTACTACTGCCTTAGATTTTCGAGGTCCATGTAAGATAAAGTAGTGTTCTGGAGAAATTAATCCTTCAATATCTTGATATACCGAAGCTATCCTTTCATATTCAGCTTTCTGTTCTTGTGCAATATTTAAAAGTCTTTTTTGATCACCGTTTTCATAAGATAAACGAATTGTTTTGAGTACGTATGAACGTAAACCCTCTTTCTGTGCTTCTAGAAGAAAGACGTCATTAACACCACCTTTGCCGATTTTATTAATTAGAATATAATCTTCAGGGTCGAAAGGCATTTCTTCTTGAGTGTAACCAAACTTAGCTTTAACTTTCTCTTTCATGGGAGTGGGCATAAATTTGTATGCCAATTGAAGTAAAGCTAAAGTCCTATCGTATTTGGTTTTCCCTTTTTTAGTCAATCCTGAAAAGATTTCTGAAAAACCCACCTTATCTTCTTCTCGGTCAATAAAAACCTCCTCAATGGCTGAACTGAATTTATTGCGGTAAAATTTTAATCTCTCTTTTTTTTCACTGTATTGTCTTTTATTTTGTTGGGGTAATTCTATTGCCAATTCTGCCATAATGACATTTTAGCATGTATAAATTTACTTATATCAAAATCAAAATGAGTCTGGATATGGAATTTTTCGCTTAGCTCCTTCCAATACAGAGACCAAATTTCAGATTCTTTTGTAAAAGCTGTGTTTAAGTTAATATGGATTAATGGAGAATCTAGTAAAGTGTGACAAATGCCACATAGAAGTAAGACCTAGCGATTATTATTGTTTCAATTGTGGTAAAAACCTTAAACCCAAACCTCCATCTACCTCTTTAATGCAACAACTGCTTGTTTATCTGGAAAGCATTTTTCTGCCCCCTTACGGAATTGTTATCGGAATCCGCTATCTTCGACAAAAAGAAAATAAATCAAAAATTGTAGGAATAATTGCAGTAGTTTTAACAATTCTTTCTATTATCGTTTTTACTAATATAACCTTGAATTTAATAAATAATATAAACACTCAAGTAAACAAACAACTACAACAATTTGAAGCTTATTGAATTTATAACCAAGCTCCAAACATTCAAATTCAACCCTCTATTCTGGTGGTCAGTAGATGGAAAGATTTATGAGTAGTATACTTTAGACCATGAAAAGAGTTGTAATTGTTCATTGCTGGGAAGGATATCCCAAATATTGTTGGTATCCCCAAACTAAAAGAGAACTTGAAAAAAAAGGTTTTTCTGTTGAAATTCCTGAAATGCCGGAAACTAAAAATCCCAACCTTAATAAATGGCTTCCTAAGCTTAAAAAAACTATTAAGAATCCGGATGAAAATTTATATTTAGTCGGACACAGCTTGGGTTGTATCACAATCATGAGATACTTGGAAAGTCTAAAAGATGACGAAAGAGTTAGCGGAGTAGTTTTTGTTGCAGGATTTACAGATGATCTAGGTTACAAAGAGCTTACAAACTTTTTTACACAAGCGATTGATTTTGAAAGGATCAAGAAAAAATCCAATACTTTTTATGCTATTAATTCCGATAACGACCCTTATGTATCTATCAAATATGGTAAGGAACTTGAAGAAAAACTAGGAGCAAGGTTAATAATTAAGCATAAAATGGGACATTTTTCCGGACCGATTGATGATGAGAAAAGTTGTAAATCTTTACCCTACGTAACCCAATCAATTCTTAAAATGGCAGGTTAAAATAACATTTTCCCCACCCCAAGTGGCGGGGTTTAATCTTTAAAGAAAAATGTTTTATTTGTAGTATTCGAGAATACCAGAGGCTTTAACCTCTGGATGAATCGAATGCGAACAAACAAACTTTTTATTTGCCTTAAATTCATCCGCGACTCAAGAGTCGCGGTATTCTTGAGGTCGACTAATAAGAAAATCTTCAAAAAATTATATTAATTAAGGTTTCCTCATCATCACCCAACAATTATTAGTATTAGTAAAGATTATTTATGTGTGATAGAATGGATATATCATAAACGATCAATCAACAGAGGAGCTTATGAAAATATTCCTTGAAAAAGGAGGGCATATTCATAAACATTATCTTCAAAAACCGATCATTAAGGGGCCTTGCCTTGTCCATCTAAATGGATGGTACAGTGGCCAAAGTATCCGTTTTGCAATATTAAAAGCTCTCGGAAAAAAGTAATTACCCTCCTTTGTTTCTTACTTTTCGACAAACTAGTAAATCTAAATTATAATTTTGTTATGTACAAATTGTCACCATCTGATTTCAGGTACTTATACGAAGATTGTAAACATTGTTTTTACCAAAAAGTTAAATACTGTATAACCCTTCCCACAATCGGTCTACCAGGAGTTTTTTCTAAAATGAATTCACTTTTACAAAATACGATAATGGGGATGGATTTAAGCGAGATTAATTCTTCACTTCCTTCCGGAAAAGTCGAGGTTAAAGAAGGATATTTACGTTCAACTCCTATCCCGCCTTCCAAAGACTGTCTGATCTCCGGAAGATTTGATTTTGTTTCCCAGCTTGATGATGGTACTTATGCTGTCATCGATTTCAAAATCACCGATCCAACCGAAGATAAGATACAAAAATTCTTCCATCAGCTACATGCTTATAAATTTGCTTTAGAAAATCCAGCAGGTGGGGCTTCAAGAAAAATTTCAAAAATGGGAGTAATTGCAATTACTCCGGAGGAAATTGAGTTTCCCCAAGACAAAATAATTTTTACCTCATCTCCGCAGTTTTTTGAAATTAAAGAAGATATGGATAGATTTTACAACTTTATTTCAGAAGTATCAGAACTGCTCAACGGTTCGGTTCCCAAACCCAATCAAAATTGCGCCTGGTGTAAATATAGAATTTGTTTTGAAAAACCTGATGCAATTCAAGAAGACATTCCTTTCTAAATTATGCACTTCGGTTGAGCAAAGAATTATCCTCTTCACAGCAATCATTTTTCCTGCTAAATTCTTTCTATTAAATAGATTAAGTTTAAGTATTATGACTCAAGTTGAAGTTAGAGGTGACCATCAACCACAAAGTTTAGTTGATATAAAAATACAAACTCCTGATGAAATTAAATGTGAAAATGAACAAAGAATTTTGTGGTTGCAGGAAAATTTGATGCCAATAATGCAGGATGCCAATCTACACTACCTGGGTGAAAGAGGAAAAATAAGAGGTGATTATGGAGAATATCCATATGTAAATTCAGGGGTCACATACACCAGCATAGTTATGACATGGGATGATCATTCATCTGCAAATCTTTCAGATGTTTACAGGATTGAGATTTGTCGGGATTGGAAAAAAGATGCTAATCAAGTTATGGTTTCAGGAGGTAGGCGTGGAAAACCTACAGAAAAAGTTGTCAAACTTGAGGGGATTGATTGGAAAGAGAATGCTCAAGCAATTATAGATGAATTCCTAAAAAATCCCGAGTCGTGTCATATATATGAGGATGTACCATTCGGAGTTTGGGAAAGTTGGCAATCTCAAAATTTAACACCTTTTGATCGTGTTTAAAAATATTACTCCAACGTTTGCAGTTCCCAAAAGTGTTTATACAAACCCTGCTTTTCCCTGATAAGTTCGTTGTGCGATCCTGTTTCCACAATTCTCCCTTTTTCCATAACTACAATTTTATCTGCTCGCATTACAGTTGAAAGCCGGTGAGCAATAATGATAGTTGTTTTATTATGCACCGCTTTCCAAAAAGCTTCCTGAATCAGTTTTTCGGATTCACTATCTAACTGGCTGGTTGCCTCATCAAAAATAACAATATCCGGATCAGATAGAATCATTCTGGCAATTGCAACTCTCTGTTTTTGACCACCTGACAGCTTAATTCCCCGTTCACCAACCTGGGTATTATATTTTTTAGGAAGACTGTTGATAAAATCGTGAATATTTGCCAACTTTGATGCAGCAACAATTTCTTTGAAACCAACATTTTCTTTACCATAAGCAATGTTATAACCAATAGTATTATTAAAAAGCACAGGTTCCTGGGGGACAACGCCAATTAAACTTCTTAAATCCGATTTAGTTAAACTTTTGATATTAATTCCATCGATGTTAATTTCACCTTTTTGAATATCAAAAAATCTTAATAAAAGTTTTACGATAGTTGTTTTTCCCGCCCCTGATCGACCAACAAAGGCAACTGATTGTCCGGGTCTTATTTTTAAATTAATATTTCTGATCGCATCTTTTTCTTTTTTTTCATAAGAAAAAGTTACATTTTTATATTCAATCTCTCCCAGAATATTTTTAAGTTTCATAGGATCTTTGGGGTCTTTAACCTGAATTTCTAACTCCAAAATGCCAAAATATCTTTCAATGTCTGAGTAATTTTTGGCAATTTGCCGTAACCCCCAAACCAGATCAAATAATTTTGGATAAAATGAAGAACTAAATCCAATAACCAAAACAAAATCACCAGCTGAAAATTCTCCTTTTTTGGTTAAAATTATAGAAAGATAGAGCATGGCAAAAATACTTGCAACCATTACCAACGCCATCCCGATATCCAATAACCTAAATGATATCGAATAATCCCATAAAGCTTTTTTCCATTTCTTAAATTTTTTCTTAAGACGTATTTCCTCCCATCTCTCTTTTGCGAAAAGCTTAACTGTTTCGAAATTAACCATATTATCAACAATCACTGAAGAAATTCTATCTTCTTGTTTATTGAAGCGATTTCTTGTGGAAATATTAACATTAACAAAAATCTTTGTGACACCTAGTGCTAAAACAAAAGATAACCCAGCAAGTAAAAAAATCCTAAGATCCAAATTTATAAAAAAACACATCATCACAATAAAACTCACAATAACACCGACAATTCGATAGTGAATCGAGTGGTGAAGATCCCAAAAAGCACTGTCTCCCCTTTTGATTGCAGATATTAAAGAACCCGATGATTTGGTTGTATGATAGGCAAAATCAAGACTATGAATATGTTTAAAGACAGTTGATCTTGCGTCAATTCCTGCATCAAAGGTTAATATGTCACCGATAAAATAAGCGAGAGAATTTAACATTCTTCCCAAAAAATAAATGACAATATAAATAACTAATAAATTAAAAAGCTTGGAGTAATTGAGCTCGGAAATCGAATCAACAAACAGTTTATAAAAATAAGGAAGTATTGCTTCTGCTAAAGGCGAAAGAATAATCACAACCAGAAACAAAGATGCAGTTAATTTCTTTTTTAGAACAAAGTAGTAAAAAGTTCTCAATATTTTTAACATGGTATTATTTATCTTAAATGATTGTTTGACTCATTGCACCACCTTTCTAATAGCTTAGTAATCAGATAATCCTCGATAATTACATCCAAGTAAGACCTGGCCTACTTGCCTTTTATCCTTAGATTTTAATAGATTTATTCCCTGCTTAGTCAAAATTGATAAAGTCTTATTATCAAGCTTTCTGTTATCATTTAAAAGTTTTAGTAATGAATAAGTATTATCATCTCCGGCAATCCTGTTTTTAGAAATTTTGCCACAAGCCAAACACTGATGAACTATAGCTAACTCTCCACTAATCTTTTGAGTGAATGGGTTTAATTTTGGATCCTTAAACATCAAACCAAGCGGTTTCATTCTGGTTTTGCATTCTGATCGTCTATCACCTGGAAACTTTAGATCAAGATGTTGTGAATACAAACACAAAGGACAGTGATTTCGGAATTTGGATCCTATTGGAGTTGTAGATATAATCGCACGACAGTTCAGACATCGGAAGGATGTCTTACCTCGTGCTCGAAATCTTTTTCAGAATAATTATTCTTAGTCACAATAGCAAGTATACTCCTAAATTATAAAAAAATAACTAATTCCTCAGGTTTTGCCATCATTCCACCCCTTAACTGAAATTTTCAAGGTGATTTTCTATCATTCAAGTAGTATAATTTCCTATAGTTTAGTTTGTGGGGGTGAGATGAATGAGTAAGAAAAAATCTAATTTTCAAAAAAACAAAGTTACCAAAATCAGTTTAAATTTGGATACTACTCCAATCTTATATACAGACAATATAAATATTGTTGCAAATACTCACGGTGTTGTTTTGAATTTCATGCAAAAAGCAAAACTTGTTAATCAAGTTAGGGTTGTAGCCAGAATCGGTCTGGACAGAGCACATGCAAAAAAATTTGTTGAAAAATTAGGACAGCTTTTGCTGAAAACCGAAGGCAAAACTTCAACTGAGAATAAACTCATAAATTAGTTGACTATCTAAGTATTTTTCAACTATCAAATAAACATCTCTTCAACTATTTCTTCCTGAAGTTGTTGAAGTTCTTTTGAAATTACCTCTTCAATATCATTTTCTACCAATTCATTAACAAATTGAAGAAGTGTTTCATCGTGTGGTGCTCCACAAAATCTTGTTATAAAAACCTCATGATGTTTGCTTGGTAAATTAACCAAAATGCAGCCCAAAACTCTATGGTGAATAATTTCATCAATTAACTGCCACAGTTCTTCACGCTCTTCGTAAGTTTCCACCAAATCCCGCAATTCTTTCTCAAGATCTTCTAAAACGATAAGGTGGTCGTAAAATATCTTAGACATATTAATTAATATAATACCAATCTACAAATGTATACCAATACAACGAATAAATACTAATTATATTGATTGAAACATTTTTATCTTTGTCTCAAACCATTAGTATTTATTTTGAGCGTTAGCAAAAAACAAGCTTTGCTTATTAGTATTATTGGTATTATTCGTATAATTAGCATCATTTATTGTATTCCACAGGACCTAAAGCAATCTTGTTCTCGGGATCGTCTACAAAAAACAGAATCACTGCTCCTTTTTTATATTTCGCTCCACCCAGATAATCCATAACTTCCGGACTGCCGCCAAAATGCTTTCCTGTCCAGGCTGCCGGCCCTGAATCTGCAACGCTCGCAACAACCGCGTTACCATTTTGGGTATTTACAATTAATACTTTTCTATATTTATACCAATCTCTCAAATATCTTGTCCGAGTATTCCAATCGGGTAGATACAGAGTTTGGACAACTGCATACCACTTTTCAGTTTCCTCAAGATCTTGGCTGAATTTTTCTTTGGTTGGTGCAAAGTAACCCCAAGCACCTAAACCCGGCGCGATCCCTTCTTTTATTGCATCTCCCACTCCATGTTGAGTTAAACTATCACCAGGATATCTTCTTAAATGCTGTTCGGCTCCGATATAACCATAGGTTGTGTTTAAATGTTCACCCTCTAAAGTTGCTCTGGTTTTTACCCCTACCATTTCTTCAAAAACCTGTTCCAGTAATTTTTCTTCATCACGAGTGAGCGGTCTGGGTTTTTCTGGAAGTAGTGATCTCAGAGTATTTAGTAAAACCTCCCGAAGATTTTTAGTTCTATTTTTATTCTTTTCTCCTTCTTTAAACTTAAATTTCTCGACTATTTCATACGCTTGTGCTGGAATCTCTAATCCTCTGGCTGGAGATAATAAAAGTGATCCTGTAAGTATTCCAGTTCCCAGTAATTTTGCAGAATGTAATCTAATTTTTCCTGGATCAATTCCCTTCTCAATCAACCTATTGTAAATGTCGGGAAATTTTTCTTTAAATTTTTTTTGAGCTTCTAAGTGTTTTAATTTCAATTTTTGTCGAAGCTCCTCTGTGGAAATCTTACTGATTTTTTTGTTTTTTGGTTTTTTTGTACCTTGGGCAGACATTTTATTTAACAAATTCTAAACTCTAATTTCTAAATCCTAAACAATTCTCAAAATCTTAATTTTCCAAATTCCAAACTAAATGTTTGGAACATTAAAACATTAGAATATGTTTAGTATTTAGTGCTTCGGATTTAGAATTTAAGATTTCGTATTTAGGATTTCTTTTAATCTCTTCAGGGTTACTTCTTTACCAAGAATTACTATTGACTCATTAATCGGTGGGGTTACTCTACTTCCTGTTAGCGCAATCCTTAAATCCATATAAAAATCTCCTGTCTTAAATCCACTCCTTCCGATAACATTAGACAGTCTAGAATTTATGGAATCCAGATCCCAGCTACCTATCTTTTCAAAACTTTTCAAGGCGGCTTTTAAATGAATTTTATAATTTTTCCCAAGAAGAGATTTTTTAACTTTTAGTTTCTTAAAGAAAAATCCTGCCAAAGATTCGAACTCAGATAATTTATTCATCCTCTCCTTTACAAGAGGTGTAACTTCGGTAATCAAATTTTCATCATACTTACCTTTATAAAAATTAAAAATTTGAGTTTGGAGTTTTGAGTTTGGAGTTTTCCTGATATATTCACCATTAAACCAATTGAGTTTGTCTCTGTTAAAAATAGCATTAGCAATTTGCAAATCACCATTTTTAAATTCTTTAATATATTCGGAAAGAGTGTAAATTTCCCTATTATCTTTTGGTGCCCAACCCAAAAGCATGATAAAATTTAAAAGCGCTTCCGAAAGATAGCCTTCGGCAAGCAAAGCTTCGCAGGATACATTACCTTTCCTTTTGGAAAGTTTTCCTCCGTCAGGATCCAAAACTAAGGAAAAATGGCCTATATTAGGTATCTTTTTCCCTAGATATTTATATAACAGAAGATGAATCGGTGTACTCGGAAGCCACTCAAATCCTCTAAACACCGGATTAATTTTCATAATAATATCGTCAATAACAACTGCCAAATGATAAGTCGGAAACCCATCAGACTTAAGAAGCATCGCTTCATCAACATCTCTGAGATTCCAACCAACTTCTTTTTTCAAAACAAAATCATAATAGGAAATTGATCCTGTGTCCGGAACCCGAAGTCTTACAGCTGGTTTTTGTCCTTTGGAAATTTTTTCCTTAGCTTCATCATTCGTCAAATTCCTACAAGGATCCCTAAGCTCAACAACTTTCTTATTATGTAAGCTTTCAATTTCCTCTTTACTTTTCGATTCACAAAAACAGTAAAAAGCATTGCCTTTTTTTATAAGCTCTTCAGCTGCCTTCTTATAAATTCCTTTTTTGACCCTTTCTGACTGAATATAGGGAGAGTAAGGACCACCAACAATAGGACCTTCGTCATATTTAATACCAAACTTTTCCAAAACAGCAATAAGATTTTCTGTTGCACCTTCAACAAACCTTTTTCTGTCTGTATCTTCGATACGAAGAATAAATTGCCCTCCATGGGTTTTGGCATAAGCATATTCAAAAAGTGCAGTTCTTAAACTACCAACATGCAAATATCCTGTCGGGCTAGGAGCGAATCTAGTTCTAATCTCTTTTCTCATATCAATTGAATTTTACAATTAAAAATATCGAACAACAAATGGAATAAATTGATCTTAAGATTGTTAAAATATATACTCATATTATGCACCGTTACCAACTCTGATTTATCAATCGTTAATTTTTTGGAAATTGGTAATTGAAGCTGTGCGTTATTATGGCTACATTAACCAAAACAGCAGTTGTTGCTCGAAAAGTAATTCGTTATGGTCTTTATGCTTTGTTTCTGATTATAGTAGCCCGTTATACTTTAATTGTCGGTGGAAAATTATACAGACGTTTTTTTCCTGAACCACCTCCTCCACCAACAGGTATTGCTAAACTTCCTGCTATACCTTTTCCTAATGTTCAAATACCCAATTACGAAAAATTGGTTTTTGTTTTGGAAACTCCAGACGGCAAACTGCCAAATTTACCACCACAAGCTAAAGTATATTTTCTTACCAAACGTACCTCAAATATTAAAACCCTAGAACGGGCTAACCAAAAAGCTAGATCTTTGGGATATGATCCAAATGGTAAAGAAATTACCGAAACTTCATATCAGTATCAACATCCCAATCTCCCCTGCACTTTGGAAATGAACATTGTAACAGAACTATTTTCAATGAGTTGTGATCTACGGGATGAAAAACTGAGTATTAGCAATGTTGTCCTAACTCCCGATGCTGCAATTAAACAAGTCAAAGCATTTCTTTCCCGAGCGCAACTCTTACCTGCTGATATGTCAGGACCGGCTGTACATGAGTTTATTAAAATGTCTGAAGGTAAACTGGTTGGTGCAATTTCTTTATCCGAATCAGAAATGATCAAAGTAAATCTTTACAGAAAGGATTTGGAGACAATTCCAAGTGTCGCTAGTCGCTCAGATCAGTCTAATCTCTGGTTTATTCTAAGCCCTTTAAATACTTATGGTAACGTAGTAATTGCGGGTGAATATCATTATTTCCCGCTTGATGAAACCAGATTTGATACTTATGCGCTAAAAACTGCCTCTGAGGCTTGGGAAGATTTAAAAACAGGCAAAGGTTATATAGCAAATTTAGGACAAAATAACGAAGGGGTTTTGAAAATTCGGCGTATTTATTTAGCTTACTATGACCCAGATGTCTATACTCAATATTACCAACCGGTAGTCGTCTTTGAGGGAGACAATAATTTTGTAGCTTATGTTCCGGTAATTACTTCCCTTTACTATGGTAGTGATCAACTAACTCCAACTGAAGAACCCTAATATTTCAATTTAATAATTCTAATTTGATTGTGTTTTAACAGCATCCCATTGATAATTTTCAAATATCCAATCAATAATTTCCTCGGTTTCGCCAAATCTGTCCTGACTTGTAAGTAGCGCTATAATGATTTTTCTATTATTTCTTTCTACATAGGTTACCAAATTTTCCTGGGCATTCTCTGTCCAACCGGTTTTTACCCCCAATACTCCGTCAACTTGACCGATTAATTTATTCAGATTTACCAGTTTGTGTACATAATATCCGTCTATACTTTTTACCTCTTTTTCTTTTGTTGCCACAATTTCGGCAATTAAAGGATTTTCCATTGCTGATAGTGTGATTTTTACCAAATCTCTGGCTGAAGTAACCTGCCCAATTCCATCAAATCCAACTGGATTAACAAAATGGGTATTTTCCAATCCCAACTCATTAATCTTTAAATTCATCGCCGATATAAAATAATCCCTTCCGCCTGGATAATTTTGTGCTAATACTTCTGCTGAATCATTAGCGCTATAAATCAAAAGTCCGTACAAAAGATCTTCCACTTTTATTTTTTCTCCTGAAAGTAATCCCATTTTCTGACCGTCAACTTTTATTTTTCCGACTTCCAAAACCAAATCCTTAGGGTAATAGTCCAAAGCAACAAGTGCTGTAATAATTTTAGTTGTGGATGCAGGAAGCTGAAGATTATCTGGTTTTTTTTCAAAAAGACTAATACCCGAATCAACATCAACTGCATATACTGACTGAGCTGAAACGACAGGAAAAGAAGCAACATTTACCAGTTTTGGAATAATTCTGTAAGTAAAAATCTGTGGAACTATTTTAACAATCGGCTTTAGTTTTTTGGGAAAATTCAAAGAAAAATTGGTTATAAATATAAAAGAAAGACAACTGATTGCCAATTGGTTTCGGGCTAGTTTACACAAAAATTTCATTTTTTAACGGTTTTAATTCCCAACTCATTAAGCTGTTCTTGAGTTGCTTTACCTGGTGCAGCCATTACTGCGGTTTGTCCCCCTGAAGTCATTGGAAAAGCCATTACCTCTCTTAAACTTGGTTCACCAAATACAGCCATTAGAAATCTGTCTATTCCCGGAGCAATTCCGCCATGGGGAGGAACACCATAAGTAAAGGCGGTTAGCATGTGTTCGAACTGTTTTTTCTGTTCTTGGTTAAAACCGATTAAACTAAAAACTTTATCCTGAATCTCGGGTTGGTGAATTCTAATACTTCCGCCTCCGACTTCATAACCATTCAAAATCATATCATGTTGTAATCCCCTGACTTTTAATGGATCTTTATCAAGTAATTTAAGATCTTTGGGATGTGGAGAAGTAAACATATGATGACTGGGAGCAAAAGTTGCTTTGCCCGATCCATGGAAAAAATCTTCTTTTGACTGTTTATTAAACAAGGGAAAATCAAGAATCCAGACAAATGATAATTCATCTTTATCGTTTTTATCTTTTCTTAAATCAGGTTTATCACTGCCATATTTCTTAACTGCTTCTTGATAGGAAATGCGCGGCCAGGGAAGTTTGGTTATTCTTTTTTCTGGAAATACTGTTTTAACTAATTGGGTAAACAATTCTTCCGAAAGCTGCAAAATATCCTCTTGAGTAACAAAACTCATTTCCACATCCAGTTGGGTAAATTCCCCGTAAGCTCGGTCTGCTCTTGGATCCTCATCGCGAAAACATCTGGCTATTTGAAAATACCGCTCCAAACCGGCTACCATCAAAAGTTGTTTATATTGCTGGGGTGATTGCGGTAATGCATAAAAATTACCGGGTTGAAGCCGGGAGGGAACGATAAAATCTCTTGCGCCTTCCGGAGTTGTTTTGGTTAAAATCGGAGTTTCCACCTCAACAAAATCGCGCTCTACAAGCCAGTTTCTGATAAACTGAACTGCTTTTGAGCGAAATCTGAGGTTTTTGCTCATTCTTTTTCTTCTTAAATCAAGGTATCTGTACTTTAAACGTTGGCTTTCTTCAATTTCTAAACCGTCACCATCAATTGGAATCGGTATTTCAGACGCTTGCGACAAAACCTTTAAATTCTTAATTTCTACTTCAACTTTGCCTGTCTCCAAATTTGGATTTATCAGCTTTTCGGGACGCTTTTTAACAATACCTTCAATTTCGATAACACTCTCGCAAGTTATTTTTGCCAGATTTGTTCCAACGCATTGGATAATTCCCGAGCGATCGCGCAAGTCAATAAAAGTAATTTTGCCATGATCGCGGATCGTATCTGCCCAGCCTTTTAAAACCACTTCTTTACCCGTTTTGTTTACGGTTTCTTTTGCTAGTGTTCTTTGCATGTTAAGTTTGTGCAAAGGCTTAACCCTTAAGGGTTAGGCCCTATTTCTTCTCTTACAAACTAAACGTATTTTACTTTTTAATCATGTTCTTGACAAGAAACAGCTTAAATTTGATATAATAGCTTTCTCAAGATGAAAAGTCGATCCAATCTAAATCTTAACCTCCTTTCCTTGACTATTATTAAGTAGTCAGAGGAGGTTTGTGTAGATTGACTTTTCAAACCTCCGAATCAAGGAGGTTTTTTTTATTTAATGATATGAACGAAATTCCTAATCCATATACATTTGCCACAGCAGAAGCGATTAAACCGTCTGGTTTTGTAGGTAATATCTCTTATAGTACAAGAGAGGATAGAAGAGATCAGGTTGACTTTTTAACCTTAAAGCAAGAAAGAATAATGAGTTTAACTATAGACCCCGAAAGAAATATACAAATACTTCACTTATCTAAAGAATTAGAGTCTATTTATAAGGAAAGTATAGGACTATCACCAGATGAAATAATTGAATATCCATTCAATCTTACTCTTCCACCTTATTATCAAATACAAACTTAGTTGATATCCAGGATTTTAACCTTCCACACTACTCTGACTTCCTCAAATATTTACTTATTTTACTCTTCGCTCTTTGGGTGACGATGAAATCAAGCCATTTTGTATAAGGTGGGTGAGGGTTTTTGCTTTTGATAATCTCGACTACACTTCCGCTTTGAAGTTTAAAATCTAAGGTAACAACTTTTCCATCTACTTTTGCTCCTTTGATATATTTTCCCAAATCAGTATGAACTGCATAAGCAAAATCAACCGGTGTTGCACTGGAGGGTAACTCATAAACATCACCCTTAGGAGAAAATACAAAAATCCTGCCTTTCAAAGCATCAAATTTTACTGCTTTTAAAAATTCCTCTGAATCTGTAATTTCTTTTTGCCATTCTGCAAGTTGTTTTACCCAAGATAGTTTATTCTGTTGAATAAAAACACCTTTTTCACCTAAGATTTTATCACTTACACCTTTTGCTTTAGCTTCAGAATAACCCCAATGAGCAGCGATTCCGTATTCGGCTTGCTTGTGCATCTTCTTTGTTCTTATCTGCACTTCAACAATTCTTCCATTAGGTCCGAATACTTTCGTATGAATTGATTGATAGCCATTAGGTTTTGGTTGAGCAATAAAATCAGAAACTCCTAAATGCGGAACTGGTTTGTATATACTATGGGTAATACCCAAAGCTGTATAACAAAAAGGGGTGCTATTTACTAAAATTCGAAGCGCCACAATATCATATATTTTATTGAAATCCCAATTAATTTCCGTTCTTTCTAATTTTTTCCAAAGAGAATATAAATGTTTTTTTCTGCCCGAAATCTTTGCTTTAATTCCTTCCTTGGCCAGATTCTTGAGCAGATTTTTTTTCATTTTTCTGATATAAAATTCTGCTTTTTTATAATGAATTGCAGACTCGTTTTTAACTCTTTCGTATTCGTTTGGATAAATATAAGGAAAAGCAAGATCATCAAGTTCTGCTTTCACTTCACCCATTCCCAGTCTCTCAGCTAAAGGTGCAAAGACTTCCAAAGTTTCGTGTGCTTTTTTTATTTGCTTTTCTTTGGGGAGTGCATACAAAGTCTTCATGTTGTGCAGTCTGTCTGCTAAACGAACCAAAACAACCCGCAAGTCCTTTGCCATAACCAAAAACATTTTTCTTAAATTTTCCACAAAATCTTCATCTTTCTTACCTTTCAGTTTGACTTTATGGACTTTGGTTACACCATCAACTATTCTGGCAACATCTGCTCCAAACTGTCCGGTTATATCCTCAGGTTTGGCACCCCCATCTTCCACACTGTCATGTAAAAGACCTGCAACAATAGAAGCCATATCTAGCTTCCATTCGGAAAGAATTACTGCAACTGCCAAAACATGACTGGCAAAAGGATCGCCGGTAAAGCGTTTCTGTCCGGTATGCGCCATTTTGGCGAATTTCCAGGCTTTTCTGATTTTTATTAGATCGGCTTTTTCATTGTAGCTTTCTATTGTTTTTAATAATTTTTGGAATTCTTTTTCCATAGTTTTATACTAGGGCCAGACCCTTAAGGGTCTGGCCCTTTCACAATCCACTGATTAACTTAATCACTTGATCAACTTAATATCTTTAACTTTCAACTGCATGCTTTTTTCGTGATTCCAAATATTTTCTTCAAAATGATAAACAATGTCAATTTTATGATTTTGTAATAAATTTTGGTAAAGATGGCTGAATCCAAAAGCAATAGCATCAAAAACCTGATTATCTTTCTCAACCTTTAATTTTAAGTGCTGACTTTCATAACCAACTGTTCTAAGATCCAAAATATTTACCTTTTTTGTTGCAAATGTCGGGGTGGGATTGCCTACTCCTGTTGGTTCAAATTTTTTTAATATTTCAATTATCTCCCAACCGGCATTGCTATTTGGAGGACTCAATTGATCAAAATTAACTTCAAGATCTATTTTTAACTTTTTGGATAATATTTTATCGTTTAAGAGCTGTTGGGATATTTCTTCTAATCTTTGCCTAAATTCTTCAATCTTTTCTGATTCGATAGAAAATCCTGCTGCCATCGGATGTCCTCCTCCTTCTAAAAGAAGATCATCAACCTGTTGTATCGCTTCAATTATATTAAAACCTGAAATTGATCGAGCAGATGCTTTGGATATTTTTTCTCCCTTTGAAATAACAATCACTGGTCGATAAAATACCTCAACTAACTTTGATGCAGCCAGACCAATAACTCCTTCATGATAACTTTCGTGCGCAACAATAATCAAACTTTTTAACTCACTTTTTTCAATCAAAGCTTTACTGTGCAGTAATACCTCATCAACAATTTTTTGGCGTTTTTTGTTAGTCTTTCCCAATTTCAAAGCTAATTCCTTTGCACGAGGTCTACTTCGGGTACATAACAATCGCAAAGATTCAAGAGCATGCTCCAATCGTCCCATGGCATTTATCCGAGGAGCAATAATAAATCCGACTTCATAAACTCCGATTGACCCTTTTTCCAAACCAGCTTCTTTATAAAGCTCTGCTAAACCTGGTCTTATCGAAGTATTTAAAACCTCAAGGCCATATTTAACAAAACTTCTATTAGGACCAATTAAAGGAATCTGATCGGAAATCGTTCCTATAGCAACCAAGTCTAAAGAGCTCTTAATTTCTTGAGTTCTTAATTCTTTCAGTTCTTTAGCTATTTCTCTTGCAAATTTCCAGGCAATCCCACTACCACAAATTTCCGAAGTATGAATAATCGAATGTGCTTTTAATTTTTTTTTACTTTTTTGATGGTGGTCAACAATAATTACATCAATTCCCAATTCATTTGCTGTATCAATTGCTTCGTATGCCACAATTCCATTATCAACTGTCAATATTACCTTCAGCTCTGAGCTTTCAGCCTTCAGCTTTTTGACACTTTCCACATTTATCCCATATCCTTCAGAAAATCTTTCAGGAATATAAGGCAAAACATCCAGACCTAAAGCATATAGACACTCCCACAAAATCGCGGTTGCGCTAATTCCATCAGCATCATAATCACCATAAATAATCACTTTTTCTTTTTTCCTCTTGGCATCTTTTAACCTTTGAATGGCTTTATTTATTTCTCCTTGACTTAAACCTAAACTTTTAACTGTAATTTTTTCTGGCGGTGTTGGTTTGAAAAACTCGTCTTTTTGTTTTTTTGTTTTTATTCCCCGATTCTTAAGGAGCGTATCAACAATCCAGTTAATATCATCTCTACCTGTTCTACTTTTTCTACTTTTGTTCAATATATCCCATTTATAATCCATACTTACCCACTAACTATACCAGATCCGTTAAAAGATTAATTGATCCCGTGTGTTTTTTGATTTGCGATGTCCAAGCGAACTCAAAGTATTGCAAAAACTCGCCCCTCAAAAGTGTTTTTGAGGTAAGTTTTTTGCAATTGTGAGTTTGGCAGAAGCAATTCATAAAAACACTAGGGCGCACTTTCTTGATTACTTCTTTGGGCAAACAAAGAGGTAATGATAATTTTATGTGGACAAAGAATTATCATATAATTAAATTAAATGATTATCCAGCTTCCAAAAAAAGTGAAAGAGATTTTAGATACCTTTGAAAAAGGAGGTTTTGAAATTTATATTGCAGGCGGCGCAGTTCGAGATATTTTGCTGGGTAAGATCGTCTACGACTGGGATTTCACCACCAATGCCACACCCGAAGAGATGCAAAAACTTTTTCCGGATTCTTTTTACGATAATGTTTTTGGCACTGTTGGCATTCCACCAGAAATAGAAGGCGAAAGACCTTATGAAATAACAACTTATCGAACTGAGTATGGTTATTCTGATTCCAGAAGACCAGATAAAGTCAAATGGGGAAAAAATTTGGAAGAAGATCTTGAAAGGCGTGATTTTACGATAAATGCAATGGCACTCAAAATAGATTCTGGTCATTGGACTTTAGACTCTAGCAAGAAATCAAAAAAAACTAGAGACCAAAGACTAGAGACCAGTGACTACGAAATAATCGATCTTTTTAATGGAAGAACAGATCTTGAGAAGAAATTCATCCGTGCTGTAGGAGATCCTAAAAAACGCTTTTCCGAAGATGCGCTACGGATGATGAGAGCAGTTAGAATTGCAGCTGAACTTAATTTCAAAATTGAACCAAAAACACTAGCCTCTATCCAAAAAAATTCTCATTTAATTAATAAAATCGCTAAAGAACGAGTACGTGACGAACTTCTAAAAATTCTAGCATCACCTCATCCATACCAGGGAATGCTTTTATTTCGAGAGTCCAAACTAATGGATGAAATTCTGCCTGAAATGGAAAAGTGTTTTGGGATCGGGCAAAAATCTCCGGGAAGACATCATATTTATGACGTTGGTACTCATAGTCTGCTTTCTTTAAAATTTGTTTCAGAAATCAATCCTGATCCGGTTGTGCGTTTGGCAACCATGATTCATGACATTGGTAAACCTGTGACTCGAAAAGTACAGAATAACGGAGTGGTTACTTTTTACAATCACGAATTAGTGAGTGGTAGGATTGCCAAAGATATTGCCAAAAGGCTTCGTTTTTCCAAAAAACAGGCTGAAAAATTTTATAAATTAGTCAGATATCATCAGTTTACTGTTAATGAAAACCAAACTGATTCAGCAATCAGAAGATTTATCAGAAAAGTTGAACTGGAAAACGTTGAAGATATGCTGGATCTTCGAATCGGTGACCGGTTGGGTGGTGGTGCCAGAGAAACATCCTGGCGCTTGGAAGAATTCAAAAAACGTCTTGTTGAAGTACAAAAACAACCCTTTACTGTTCATGATCTTAAAATTTCAGGCAACGATGTAATGAAAGAACTGAATATCAGTCCCGGACCCAAAGTCGGAGAGGTCTTAGAAAAACTTTTTGAAGAGGTTGTTGAAAAAAATTTGGAAAACGAAAAAGATACACTTCTTAAACGATTAAAGGAGTTTTAACTACTAATACCCTCAACCACAATCTAGTAGTTAATCTAGAATAACAGATGATTACTATCTTCAATAACCAGTACAGATGGAGTCCATTTAGGTTTTTTTAACTACTAGTACTTTTTTATCTAAAACTGCACCTCCTGGTTGTAACTCTCTTCCCCATTTATTCGTTTGATCTACTACTATTCTTAAATTCAAATCAAGTTCATTAATTGCTTGCCTTAACATTCTGTGCTCTGGATCAGAAAATGAGGTAAGTAGCACAATACCGGAGTTTCTAAGTCTTCTTGTACCCTGTGTAAAAATCTTTTTCCATGTATCTTCATCGTCACTAATCTGCTGATGTCTAACTATAACAACATCCACCTCTTCTGGCACCTCTTTTATCATACTTAAATCTGTTGCGTTACCACAAATAAAAGTCATATTGTCTGGAATTTTATATCTTGTAGGAACTCCTTGTTGAGGAATAGAGTTAAAATTGATTGCATTTTTAATGCTAACATTATCAATATCTACCCCAACAACTATAGCTTGATTACTATTTGAACCGAATTGTCCACCACCAAAATACGCTGCCAGAACGTCAGCTTCCTGAGCTCTTCCGCAACCTAAATGTAATATAGTGGTTGGTCTATCTTGAGGAGGTAAAAATCCTGATGCCGGAATTATATCGACCAACATATTCCAAAATCTTGCTCTTTCTTCACCTTGTCTTCTCGCTTTTGTAAGTATAACATCTTCAGATGGTGGTATGGAGAAATCTACCTTGACATGATAATTAGCTAAAGTTTTTCTTATATTAGTATTTTCCTTTAACTCATCCATTGTTAAATTGTATGGTATTATTTTGAAAATAATTAATTAATTATCCAGACAGATATAATTATGTTAATCCTAACAGGGGTGGATAAATATTACCTTTAACCATATTATATCGAAAATATTATAGATACTAAGGCAAACTAATGAAAATAGAACGCTTGAGAATTCCTAGCTCTCTTGTCCTGTACTGAACTTTGTTTTTTTTATATTATATTTGGGTTTACTTTCTCCTAAAAGATTTTATCCTGACTACCAAATTATCCCAGCTGACTAATAATGGAACTGCGACAAAAGGTGAAGAATAAGTGCCGAGGATTGTTCCGATTAAAAGAGCTCCTGCAAACCACTTAATAGTTGATCCGCCAAGAAGTAATAGTGCAATCAGCATAAAAATAATTGTGAAAGAATTATTAAGAGAACGAACCATTGTTTCTGTTAATGCACGATTGGCGATATCCTTCAGTTCTTCATTTCTTTGTTTTTTAATTTCCCTTATTCGATCAAAAACAACAATCGTGTCATGCACCGAAAAAGAAAGTGTTGTCAGCAAAGCTGTGACAAATAGAAAGTCAACTTCAGCCCCAAAAAAGTGACCTAGTAAAGAAAAAAATCCAATTAAAATAAAAGTGTCATGAAACATAGCTAATATGGCGCTTACACCAAATTTAATATTTTTAAACTGGAATGCTACCCAAAGTAAAATCATACCGGAGGAAATTAATATGGCATAAACTGTCTTTTTTACTAATTCAGGTCCGACTGATGGGCCTACTGTCTCAAATCTCAACTCCTCAATATTTGCCGCTGATACTGTTGCCTGATCAGGTTCTTCTGTAGATGAAATCAATTTTGCCGTTGCACTGGCAATTTTTTCTTTATCTTCTTTTTGTAATGGAGGAAGCTTTATTAAATAAGTATTCGCTCCTGTTGTTTGAATAACAACATTATCAAAGCCTTCATTTTTTATTTCTTCTATCAGCTTTTCAGTTGAAATTTCCTTTTCAAATTTATATTCCAATATCGATCCTCCACGAAAATCAACTCCGAGCTTCAGTCCCCAAGTTAACAAACTAAAAATTCCAACCGCAATCGCGATACCCGATAATAAGAAATATATTTTTTTATAGTGTAACCAATCCATAATCTCTAATTAAGAAAATAGAACAAAGTATATACAACATAGAATTACCTATGTACTATGTTCTTTGTTGTTTGTTCTCCTTTATAAACACCCTCAATAAATTTCTCGATACATATACTCCAGTAAATAAACTAATTAAAATTCCCAGAGCAAGCGTTATGGCAAAACCGCGTACTGGGCCAGATGTATGCAAAAAATTCCAATCCAAAGGATTTGCCAAGATAAATGCAGTTACTAAGGTTGATATGTTAGCATCTCTTATTGAATCCCAAGCTCTGCCAAAAGAAACTTCCAAAGCATCTGCATTTTGTCGTTTTACTCTTTCTTCTTTAAATCTCTCAAAAATCAAAATATTTGAATCAACCGCCATACCAACGGAAAGTAAAAATCCGGCAATTCCGGGAAGAGTTAAAACAACAGGTATTAATTTATACAAAGCCAGTGTAATCAGACCAAAAATAATCAAAGCTAAATCAGCAATCAATCCCAGTCTGCCGTAAACTGAAATCATAAATAAAAGTACCATTCCTAAGCCTATTAGACCTGCTTGAATACTTTTGCTAACACTTTCAGCGCCTAATGTCGCTCCCACACTTCTTTGTTCAACCAGTTGCACAGGGACTGGTAATGCCCCTGCATTTAATTGTATTGCCAGTGTTTTTGCTGCTTCTAAAGAAAAATCACCTGATATCTGGGCAGAGCCTCCGCTTATTTTTTCCTGGACCACAGGGGTGGATATGGGTTGAAAATCCAAAAATATCGGAAGTACTTTTCCAATGTTTTTTTCAGTAAGGGTTTCAAATTTTCTTGCACCTTCATCGGTAAAATTTAAAGACACAACAGGTTTACCGGTGGTTTGGTCAAAAACAACTTCAGCGTTTTTAAGGTCGGCTCCGGTTAAGTCAGTTGGAATAACTCCAGGTTCTTCACCTTCTCCAACTTCTGCAAACATCAGCTGGGCTGTCTGTCCGATAAGATCAATTGCCTGCTGAGTATCTTTTATTCCGGGAAGTTCAACAATAATCCTGTCTTTTCCCTCAAAAGAAGAAGTCTGTACGTTTGGTTCAGATACACCAAAAAGATTTACTCTTCTCTCAATGGCATTTCTTACCCCATCAAGAGCAATTTTCTTTTTTTCACCATCTACTTGTGACGTATCTGCCTCGAATACTAAATGACTTCCTCCTTCCAGATCCAATCCCAATACCAAATCAAATTTTTTATCAATCTGGATTTTGCCGCGATGAATTGAGAGATCGTTTCGTCGAAGTGTTTTTTCAATATTTAGTGGTCCATAATGAACATTTATAGGTATCTTTGAAGGTAAACTGATATAAGCAGCAATTATTGTCAGAATCAATATTAAAACTAATTTTTTTGTTGGAGAAAACATAATAATAAAAAAATCCAAAGATCAAACATCAAAACTCAAATAAATAATACTATAATTTGGAATTTTATCCCCCTTCGCAGAAAACCCTGAGCGCCTGCCTGCGCAGACAGGTAAGCTCGGGGATGAATGCTAAGATATTTCTGCTTCGGAGGGATTTCGCTCCCGACGAAGCATTAGGGAGAAGACATCCCGATCGTCAGATCGGGGAGCTTCATATTTGAAATTTGGAAAATCTATCCTACCAAACCCTCCTCATCTCCGAGAATCATTACTCTGCTTCCAGAAAGAATACCTAATAAAAACGGATCTCTTCTTTTTTTCCTAAAATCAAACTCCTCTCTACTCATTACAGTATAATTTATTTCATGGTTTCTTTTTGATTCCTCTTTTCGAACCAACGCTGCGAGTTCAGGCAAGACAACGTCGCCTACGATTAAAATATCAACCTCTCCATCCTTTCTTCTTTTCATTCTTCTGACAAACCTTCCTGAAAACATGATATAGGAAACCTTCCCGATTTTTTTATGATTATCTAAAATTTCTTTTCCCAACCCCGTGCTTTTTGCAACAATTGCCAACAAATCTCCATAAAGCAGATAATCATTCCTTATCCAGTAATATAGTCTATTCCCACGAGGTTCCTTTTTTAGAAGTCCTGCTTTTTCTAAACGATCCAACTCCCTTCTTACAGCATTAATTTCTTCCTTGATTTCACGAACGATTCCTCTGACATGATGCATGTCAGAAATATCCGATAGGAAGTATTCAATAATTTTTACTCTGACTTTTGAAGTAATGATATCACTTAAATCTGACATTCAATTTATGGGGCAGACCTATCCAATTATACTGGGTAAGTTACATCTTAATATGCCACTTCATTTCCTTTCGGCAAAACTTCAAACCAAATTGGTCCCCTAACAAAAGCAATTTCTCCGCCGTCCTCATCAAAAAATTTAGTTCTTTCTTCTCTGGATTCTTTTTCCCAAGTCCCCTCAATAACATTGCCATTTTGAAAAATTAAAGCGTCACCTTCTCCAATTGTTGTATACAATATATGTTTATTCCTGTCAACTGAAGTTTTTTCTTTCGCAAACAAAATTACTACATTTTTAGCAGATAGTTGTTCACCTGTGGTCAAATCTGTATGAGATTTACCGCCATTTTCTCTAAGATATTTATTACCCAACTCATCATACTTCCAGACAACTGCATAATTCTCGCTGTCTAAACTGTCTTCCCAAAATTTAAAAGATATTTCTTTTGCTTTTGCCGGACTAGTTGCCTGATCATCAATAAACTGCCAGCTTAAAAAGTTTTCATCCCATTTGCCACCATCTTCGGACTGAGCGGTAAAACCTCGCTTTTTTGCCTCTTCATAAGCTGCATCCAGTGAAGCCATCATTGTATGTTCGGTAGCAACCGGATGATCCAAGCGTTCGTAATTCCTCCAAAATATCGGGAAACCTGAATCATAAGTAGTATCAAAATCATTTCCTTTCGGAACACGCCAACCTAAAGTTGTCAAAAGTTCCAAAGCTCTTGCATCTTTTGCTGTATCTCCATAACCAGCATAATCATTAGCACCTCCGACGTGCATGAAAATCGGAAAATCACCATACTCACTTGCCCAATCTATATAAAAGACTCTTGCACTCCGGACTGGTGCAATTTTTACATCTTCAGCTACGGCACCGCAATAAAAAATTGACAAAAATCTGGTAATCCCTCCTTCCGCCACAGCTTCATAGATGATATCTGCCTTGGAAAGACCTGATGGTGGACGCGATTCCTGGTGATTTTCTATCATTGCGGCAATCGGTCTTCTTTCCTGCCAAACTTCTTTCTCTGGTTTGGTATAAAACATTCCGTTCAAAGGGCATTCTTCTGTTTTTGGAAGTCCGGCAATTTTTTCCCTCATGCTTTTCGCTTCACTATCACTCATCTCAGGTTCGCTTTTGAGAAAAGAAAAAATTGCCCATGAAGCTCCTGTTGACAATAAATAAAGACCAATAAAACTGGCAATTATTGTGAATTTTTTCGAGGTAAATAAATTCAAAATCTTAGAAAAAGTTTTTCTCATATATTTAACTACTTAATGCCTTTACTAATGCTTTATTTTCTTCAGTTGATAAATTAAGTTTAGTTTTACCTTTCTTAATTTGTTTTAGATATACTCTGGTTCTTTCCCGGGTATGCAATCCTGTTAAAATTATTCCATCATTTTTTCCATCTAATAGACAAAGTGCAAAACTATGATCTCCTCCCAGTTCATTAAAGGGATTGAATCTGATTAATCCCTGTTTCTGAACATGAATTAAATTTTCCGTATCTAATCTTTTAATTTCACTTTTAATCTTTTTAATACTCTCTGAATTTCTGGTCTCATTTAATATTACCCTATCCAGAACTTTAATCAAATTACCTTTATTTACTTCATGTGTGAGTTTTTTATAATAATTAAAAATCCAAAGCAAGGTAGCAGTTAATGCTATATTCCAAATAACCAGTACTATTAATATAATATTATCTAGACCCACAATTTTAAAGATACTTCCAAAATTTTTCTATAAAAAACAAAAAAGTAATTTCTTAATCAATGCCTGAAAAAACAACAAGCTGAGTAATATTTTAACCCAAACATTTTTACATCTCCACAAGATAGTGTCAAGTGATAACTCCACGGACTAAAGTCTATGGCTTCTTGAAATAATAAATTTGAAACTCCGTCCCGAAAGTCACAGAAAGATTCTCATTCATCTGCACATCGAAACATGTAGCTTTCTGGTACTGAAGTAATACTATTGCTAATTAAAATTTAAAGATCTAAAATAGCCATCAAATGGCAAAACGACGTACACGAAAACAAAAAGAAAGTGCCAAACATACTTTTACAATAGGCTGGGACGAAGATATTCTAAAAAAAGAATCCAAAGCTAAAACTGACGAAAGCAAGTACATTGTCAAGAGGCAATTAAAGAACGTCTCTTCAGGCACAAAATCCCAAGCAACTATTACAAAAAATGCCGTGTTTTTGACAAAAGATTATAATCTAGCTTCAATCAGGAAAGATCTTAAAAAAAGTCTTATTATCGCCAGCCTCATTTTGAGCTTGGAAACAGTGCTATACTTAATGCGCTAGATTTTAACCTATCTAAAAGCTGCCATTCTCTGCTAATTCCTAGAAAAAAACTGTAGATAAAAAAATGAATTCTATTAACTTTTCAGAATTTAGTCGATAAACGAAGGGGGGTGAGATTTAATGGCAGATGAACCAAAGAAAATGTATTGTGTAAAGTGCCGCGCAAAAAGAGATGGTAAGGATCACGAAAAAGTTACCATGAAAAATGGAAAACCAGCAACCAGAGCAAAATGTGAGGTATGCGGTACAACAATGTTTAGAATCGGTGGTTAATTTCAGATTTTATTTGAAGATTAACAAAAGGAATCCTGTCTTAGGGGTTCCTTTTTGTGTAAAGAATGAAAAATTACCATAAAGTATTTCAAGTTTTTGAAAAACACTACAAAGTTGTCCCTTTAGAAATATTTGCTAGAAATTCTTACAAAACTTTGATTTCAACACTTCTTTCCGCAAGAACAAAAGATGAAGTAACACTTGAAGCTTCTAAGAGATTATTTAAAAGGGCTCCTACAATTAAGAAATTAGATCAATTAGGTCAATTAGAAATCAGAAATTTAATATATCCTGTAGGATTTTATAATACCAAGACAAAACAGCTAAAAAAACTTGCAGAAATAATTATTAATGAACACAAAGGCAGAATCCCTATGACAGGGCCTGGCCTTGTCAAACTACCCGGAGTAGGCAGGAAAACTGCAAATTTAGTTTTAAATCGTGCTTTTGGAATTCCAGCAATTGCTGTAGATACCCATGTCCACAGAATTTCCAATATGCTTGGCTGGGTAAAAACAAAAACCCCCGAACAAACCGAAAAGGAACTCGTAAAAATCCTACCCAAAAAATATTGGCCTGACATTAACCGTCTTTTTGTTTCTATCGGTCGCCGATTCAGTACCAAGAAAAAACTTAAAGAATTTTTTAAAAACAAAGGGTTATTATCTTTTAAATCTTGAGTCAATCTTTCAATTGACTGGAACTCTTTCTTCTTCTTTTGAGCCGCATAAGGTTTTCAAAATCTGAAGAGACCTATCTCCTGGTTTTCCAAAAACGGTACTGCTAAAACTAGGTTTTAGTTTAAATAAATCATTAAGACTTAACTCTCTTATGTTTCCAACGGTTAAACGATCTTCACCCACTTCGCTTGTACTAGTCAATATAAGGGTTACTGTTGCTCTTTGGTGTTTTGTTAGCCCTGCTTTTTGTAAAAGTTCTCTTAACTTTTGTCCATAATCAGACCAACTAGCAAGATCTTCAAGTTTAACACTATCAGGAAATTCTTCCGGAGTGAGGGTTGGAATTTTTTTTATGTAATCTTCTAATGGTAATTGCGAAGAATCAATAAGATTGCGTATTCTTTCAGAAATTGGCATAGTATTAGCTATATTCTAACTTAGAGTATCAATTAATATCGCTTGTTTTTCCCAACAATTACTGATTATAACAAATGAGAAAGTTAACGAGTTTTTAAATATTAAATATCCAATATTTCTCCTTCTTCCCCCTCCTCCACAATCCCTATAATATCTCCCTTATAAAACTTGGCAATAAGCCACCCACAAGCAAATCCTCCAATATGTGCCCAAAAGGCAACTCCACCCGTGTTAATATAAGCAATTGAACCTACTCCGGAAAATAACTGAATTACAAACCAATAAACAAGCATAAATGAGGCAGGTATATTTACAATCCGGCTAAATAAACCAAAAGGAATTAATGTTTCAATCTGATGTTTGGGAAAAAAGACTAAGTAAGCTCCGAGTACTCCGGCAACAGCACCAGATGCTCCGAGCATCGGAATATCACTATCCGGTGTAAATAAATATTGAATTAATCCGCCTACAATACCTGATAAAAGATAGACTATTAAATATTTAATATGGCCAAATCGCTCTTCAACATTATCGCCGAAAATTCTCAAAAACCACATATTCGAAATTATGTGTAAAAATCCAGCATGTAAAAACTGACTGGTAATAAATGGGTATAAGCTCTCCAAATTTTTAAAATTAACAAACTGCGGAATGAGGGCATAAGTTTCAATAAACAAATCAGGCTCAGGTGCAAATATTTCAAAAACAAAAACAATAACATTTAGGGTAATTAAAAGATAGGTAATTAAGGCTAATTTAGATGTCCGATAATGATCTTTTAGTGGAAACATAATTAGATTGATCTAATTAGAAGGCAGTAATAGCTACAGCAAAGGAATTTTGGGCATAAATACATCCCCAAACATATTCTCCGCCAGTTAACAGTTGTTTATGACCCAACGTATTTTCCCAAAGCGATACAGCTTCAGATGCACTATCTGCACCAGCTAATAAAAATTCAGCTAAATTTGAATACTTCTCAAATATCCAAGAAAGGTCTTGTCTGCGCTCCTCTAAATTACTGAAACCTTCATGCCCATCCAATTTTCCTAATTCAAGTAGTTCATTTAAACGAAGCGAGGCAACTGTACATAATTCATCTGCTTGTTTTAATGGATTTACTCCGAATTCCTGCCTTCTTTTGTTAACCGCCTCCCAAAGATCAGGACCGCCCCAGTTTACATCACGGATAAAGTTTGGTTTACTGGTCGGTGAGGGAATAAAATCAATTTCTTTTTTGGTAACGATAGCCGGATTTGTCTCTATCTGAATTCTTTCTTCTCTTAAGTCCTTAATTAAAGATAAATAATATTCATCAGCATTTTTTTGAGCATTATTAAAACCAATTGAGTAACCTAGGCGATAAACTGCCTGAAACACATAAATTGCCAATGCAACGGTCAACGACAAGCTATATACCTTAATAAGTATTATTACCACCTGTTTCCAAAATATCTTTGCTTTCATATTTTTTCCCTATACCCTATCTACTATCTACCATTATTGTTACCGGCCCGTCTAATTCGCAGTTAATCTCCATGTAAGCTCCAAAATTTCCTGTTTCTATCTTTATTCCCAAACTTTTCAGTTTTTCTAAAAAATGATTATATAATTTTTCAGCTTTATTGGGTTCAGCTGCCTTGATAAACGATGGCCGATTTCCTTTGGAAGTATCTGCATGCAAAGTAAATTGAGAAATTACTAATATCTTTCCGTCAATATCAGAAATCGAAAGATTCATTTTGTCATTTTCATCCGCCATTATCCTAAGTTTGCTCAATTTTTCCGCTAGTTGCTCCGAATCTTTTTCACTATCACCTTCAGCAACTCCAACTAAAACTAATAATCCTTTTTCAATTTTTCCTATAACCTTACCACTAACACATACAGATGCCTTACTTACTCTTTGTACTACTAACCTCATATGAATATATTATCAGAAATTAAATAATACTAAATATCTCCCTACATTCTATATAATTGGAAATTACATATTAAAATTCGCTTATGGAAACTGATAATAAAGTAGGTGCTCTCAGCTTGATTAAAAGTAGAAGTGAACTTTATGTAGTAGTCCCAGAAAAACTAGGAGAAAAAACACACCTTTTCGATCAACCTCCTTTTACATGGGCTCGAGAAAATCCAGACATTATTCCAGAAGATTTTTTTACAGACGAAAACGGATGGTATGTATTTTGTAAAACTATATTCAATTCAAAAGAACCGTGGAGTAAATACAGCACCGATGCGAGAATTAAATATAAGAAAACTTTAAGAAGATATCGACATGTTGACGAAACAAAATATGATTTTTTAGCAGCTGTCGAAGTTGGAACAAGACTGCGTGAATCACTCGAACAAAACTACCCATTTATTATAGATTATGTTAAAGATTACCAAAGTATCTTTATATTTAGTTTAAACCCAAGGAAACGTGGTAAGTGGTCTGTATTGACATATGCTGCCTATGCAGTTGAGAAAGCAGAACTTGAAAAATTATCAGATGCTCACAAGTGGACGAACCTTGCTGAAGAATTGCCAGCTTCATTCTTCACCCCCAATGAGGTTAAAAGTGCAATACCACCAAAAAACTCAAGAAACCGAGAGTATAGACTTCTTAAAGCACTCGGGATGTTAAAAAAATAAACAACCGAGGAATAACCCTCGTTTTTCTCGCAGATGCTCGAAGAGTTCTTCGACTTTGCTCAGAATCCAGAGTATACCGAAGGATTTGTTCGCTTCCTCCCTCTCGCCTCGCTGTCACTTTGGTGAAGCGGGTCATCCGTGGACTAAGAATCCACGGTTTTCGGGAAGTTTGAATAAAGAACAATATCACAAGAAAAAAAATACTAAACCAAAAGTCATGAGTGCAACTTTAGTTTTTACTTCTTCCTAAAATACATAAATATCGTTCCTATAACACCAATGATAAATCCCAACGGACAAATGAATACTGCAACAAAGAAAAATGTCATGTGAAGGAATACCAAAAAATAATACATGTGCTTTATATCAAAAGCCAAAACACTTAAGGCAAATAAAAAATTATGCAAAAGCGAAGATAAAAAAATTCCTGATGCAGAAGCACCTGTTAAAAACAGTAATTTCTTTTGTTTCCCTTTAATTTTCTTTTTATAAGTCAGAAAAATTAAGACAGCACCTAATAAAAAATAAAGAATAACAAATATCTCAATAAACAAACTCAATATATTTTTAATAAGTACGGGATAGGTAATAAATAAAGAGGCAATAATAAAAATAAAGAGTGAAACTAACAAAGTAAGAACAATTCCTATCATATTTCTGCTGACAAAAAGGTAAGTTGGCGATTTCTTGATACTACTCATATCTATCTAGTTTTTATTATAAACTTCTAATATATTATTAAAAACCTCTTTTACATATAAGCTTTATAATATTCTAATTCAGATTAAAAAATGATATATTGTTAATCTGTGAATGTAAAAAACAAGATTGAAAAATTTTTTTCCCAGTATAAAGAATACCAGTTTCCCAAAAAATATGAAATTTTAGGACCAAATGAACAGGTTTTTTATATTTACTTTATCAAAGAAGGTTTTGTTCGCTCTTATTCGATAAGTGAAGAGGGTAGCGAGATAACCTTAAATATTTATAAATCTGGAAGTTTTTTTCCATTCACCTTAGCCTTATCAGATAAAATTAATCCCCATTTCTATGAATCATTAACCAAAATAGAAGTTTACAAAGCACCTTATAAGGATGTTTTGAAATTTGTTAAAGATGATTGCCAAGTTCTTTTTGATCTGACAAAAAGATTGTCATCAGGATTAGAGGGTTTTGTATTAAGAACTCAATTTTTACTGCGCACCAATGCTGTACAAAAAACGGCTTCTGATCTTTACCTATTAGCAAAAAGGTTTGGCAAAAATTTGAAAAGCGGAGATATAATTATTGAACTTCCCCTAACCCATCAGGAAATAGCGAACTTAACCGGTTTGGCAAGAGAAACAACCAGTGTAATCTTAAAAAAGATGGAAAAGGAAGGAATTATCGGAAGAAAAGGAAAATACTGGATTATTAAAAATATAAAAGAATTAAAACAAAAATCCTTGATTTACATCGAAGACAAAGCCCTTCCTTTGAGTTATTAACTTAGAAAAAATTGGTTTACAAATATAAAGATCTTAAATTTTAAAATTCAACTATCCATAAATACCAAATAATTCTAACTTTCTCAAATCCAGTTATTTCGTTGATTGAATAGTTTATCTGAAAAATATAATCCGGAAATATAATTAAATGCTTTCACAACTCCGACATATCAATGTATCGATACATTGATATATATCATGATATTCCAAATAATCCAAATAAATATCACTCACCTACCCAAGTAGTGAGGATTAACTTGTTAATATTATGAAAACGATCTTAACCTGTCTTTTCTTTCTCTCCTTGTTTTCTTCCATTCACACCAATTTGCACCTTTGGGTGGACAAGGAATTACAATTTCATATAAATCATTTAGCAAAACTTTGAATTCCTCATCTCTTAATAATTTATCAATTACTTTACGATAACCATCACCTTGAGTTTTTAGTACATTATTAATTCTCACTACAGTATTTGTACTTACCTTCAGAGATCTCGCTATGCCTCTTTGGTTATAATCTCCTCTAATCAACAAGAACGCAATAGCCAGTCTTTTAGCAATCATTATCCTTTCTGTTGGTGTAAATAAGTCAGTTAAGAAGGGTATAACATCTTGTCTTTTAGAAACTTTTCCAAAAGATTTTATATAAATCTCATATATTCTTTTTTCTATTTCCGAAGGAACAAGTCTTTTTGATACCGGAGGCATATTTAATTATGAACTACTTGTCAATGTATCGCTACATGGAAACAAAATTAATCAACTTAATAATTTTTATCAATCATTTGTAAGCTGGATTACTTAAACTTTTCTAAGGATATTATATTATTTTAAGTTCTATAAAATGATAGAAAGAATTGATGGTCAAGTAGGATTAGATTCCATTGTAAGTAAAAGAAAAAATGCCAGGAGAGCTGTTATTTCTCAATTATTACAAGGCAGAGATCCTACCAAATTTCTCAGTATCTGGGATAATCTAAATAGAGAATTGGATAACCATCGCGTTGAAAGTGAAGGTAATAACATTTCTGAAAATACTTAACCTATGGAATTTTAAAAAACCTGATCCTTTGGTCTACGCCTTAAGGCTTCAACCAGATTGTTTATAAAAATTTCTTTTTCTCCTTTAAAATCACTACTTGTTTCTGGATATTATAATACAAACATTTCAAACGACTTTTCCCCAAGAGCTTTCTCTAATGTATCACTCTGATTTAACAATCGTTCCTTTAATTTTGGAGTAAGCTTGATTCTTGTCATTTCCTTCAATGTAAAGAAACTGATTTTCTGTCCCTCAATCCCCTCATGCTTAAATTTCATAGCTTCTTCTCTTTCAACGAATGAATAATACAAATAGGCATACCCCTCTTCCCGCTTTATTCTACCCAGATAATTTAAAGTTTTTGGAGAATAGTAGATCTCTTCTATCAGTTCCCTTTTTAACCCTAGTAAAGGTGTTTCTCCTGCTTCTATCACACCCCCAGGAAGTGACCAACAGTTTGGATTTGGTATAGTTGGAATATCATCCCGTAAGAAAAGAAGAATTTTATTCTTCCAACAAATTAAGATAGTTGCAGAACTCATTAGTAATATCTAATCGATTTCACCAATATATTCCCCCTCTTTTGGAAATCCATTATTAAAATTGTCTACTAATTTCCTGGAAAGAGTTTTGGGGAGCAAGTTGTTAGGTAAATTATCAATATCCAACCAGGTCAGCCAAACAGATCCGTCAGGATGTTCTGAATCTTTCAAACCTTCAAGCCCTTCTGTTTTATCAATACTTCCTAAAATAAATAATTCAACACTATGTTCATCTTCTTTGGGTTTAATAAAATCTCGAATGTAAAGAATTTTTTTAAAATCAAAATTAATATCCTCACCGCATTCTTCTTTCGTTTCTCTTTCACAAGCTGCTTTAATAGTTTCTCCATATTCCAAATGTCCACCAATGTAATGATAAAAATCACCTTTTTCTCTATATTGAACCAATACTTTCCTGTTATGAATTATTACCAATCTTACACGAATATTAATTTTCTTATTTTTTTTCATTGTCTTAATAATTCTTTTACTAATTTGAACGAATAAAGCTTGTGTATGTTATGATTTTCCCAATCTATTGTTTTTCTATATTCCGCTTTTGTATATGGTTTGAGTGAAAGAATATCTGCCAACTTGCAAGGATCTTTTTTTAAGTTTTCAGATTCTATTTCCCAAGTATAATAGTCATCTGTATATTTTGAAATTTTAATTTCAAAACCGTCATATTCATACTCCCAGCTTTCCCAGATGTAAATCATTCCTTTATTAAACCTTAACGTTTCAAGCAATTTTAACGTATCTAAGAATTGTCCCTCTTTTAGTTTCACTTCAATTTCTTCCCGTTCTTTTAGATGGAATTTTCCAAATTTCAAACTAATCTTCTCAGAATCTCCAGATTTTTTAAGTCTTAGATCAAAGGTTGAATTCTTCAATTTTTTCCAACCTCTCGTTTTTAAATCAAATCCAGGTGAAAGATCAACAGACAGTCGTTTGTAATTATCTAAAAGTTTAGCTTGCTTTCCCAAAAAAAACTTAAGTTTATTAAATCCTCTTTTGTTTAATTTTCCTCTAATTTCAATTTCTTTCATTTCCTGATAATTATATCCCAAACTGATAAAATATGACTCTATGGGAAAGATAGGAATAAGGGCTGTGACAATATTAATAAAGGATGACAAAATATTTTTAATGTATAGAAAGCATAATGGAAAAGAGTATTGGGTATTCCCAGGCGGGGGAGTTGAGGAAAACGAAAGTGTAGAAAATGCTGTAATTCGGGAAATCGAAGAAGAAGCGAGTATAAAATCAGAGATAATCAAGCTACTATATTCTCATATATATCCTGATATTGGTGATAAACATTATTTTTATTTGTGTAGATATATCTCAGGAACACCAAAACTTGGTAATTTCAATGAACTAAAAACAATGGAAAATGAAAACCAAACTTATAAACCAACATGGATTAATATAAAAAAGCTTCCGAATCTACTCCTTTACCCCCTGGAAATTAGAGATTGGTTAATCGAAGATTTAAGAAATAACTTCCAAGATTGTCCAAGATCCAAAACTTTAAATTCTGAAAACCTCCGACAAGAGCTTTAAAATTTAGAAATTCTGTTCCTTTGGTCGATACTGTCTTTCGACTGCGCTCAGGATTAATCTAATAA
>Ga0154801_116_pt1 | contig 56421 bp, 55 predicted proteins | sample Rifle2008BG16ft_FD_105809 | JGI IMG/M metagenome (GOLD analysis project Ga0154801, IMG submission 105809) | Candidatus Woesebacteria bacterium RBG_16_34_12 | reverse complement strand
TAAAATTACCTTTACCGAGGATTATTGTATCAGGTATTTCATCAGAATAATTGTCTCTAAATTCTTTTAGTCTTTCTACTAAGTGTTCATGTTCCATGAGAGAATTTTAACAAAAAGGTTTCAGATTCTACCCCAAGGGTGGAATGAATTGACACAGTTTAATCTTCATTCCCGCTCAGATCGTATTGTTTGAGCTATGGATTCAGCTGTTTTTAAACAAGGAATTTGTGTTAGTCTGCAAGTACCAATACTGCAATTATTAGGATTAATTCTTCCTTCAGTTCTTTTTATATCATGACTATCCCAATTAAATTGAGGGCACCACCTTGGTCCTTGTTCAGAGTCACATGAAGTTGCATGTCCACCTGGAAGTAATTCGTGGAGTATTCCTTCTTCAACTGGTACAATCCCTGTTCTTATTGGATCTATCGGTTTTTTATATATGTATAAAGTAATACTCATATGTGGCCAGGGAGAGACTCGAACTCTCACAGTACTTACGTACCATAGGTTTTTGAGACCTACGCGTCTGCCAATTCCGCCACCCGGCCAAAACCCTACTCAATATGTATTGGATGTTTGACTAGTATATTTTATCAAATTTCGTTTAAAACCTGAATCTTTGTTGGCTTTTAACCATTTAAAGAGTTAAAATATCTTTCGTATGATTGAAGCAACGCAACTTAAAAATGGCAAAACATTTTTAATGGACGGTAAACCTTATAAGGTAATTAAATATTCCTTGCAAAAAATGGGTAGAGGAAGCGCTGATGTAAAACTTTCTCTGAGAAATTTAATTAACGGGAATCTAGAAATAAAAGTGTTGGGATCATCTGCCAAGATCGAAGAAATTGAAATTATTAAAAAACCTCTGCAGTTTCTTTTTAAAGATTCAGCAGAGGTAACTTTTATGGATGCTCAAACATATGAGCAGGTACAAATTCCCTTTGCTTTGATAAAAGATGAGATAAATTATATTAAGGAAGGGGAGATAGTAAACATTCTTTTTTGGGAAGATAAACCTTTATCCGTTGAAATTTCTCCAAAGGTTGTTTTTAAGGTGATTGAAACAACACCTGGAGTAAAAGGAAATTCGGCAACTAATGTTTATAAACCCGCAATCCTTGAAAATGGATTACAGCTAAAAGTACCGCTTTTTATCAAAGTGGGGGATAGGATTAAGGTAGACACTAGGACTGGAGAATATGAGGAAAGAGCAAAATAAGAAAGTAGTACAAGTAGTTAAGGTAGAGCAAGTAGTGCAAGTAATTTAAATTATTATCTACTTTTGCTACATGTACAACCCGCTCCACTTTCCTTATACCGATATCCACCATAAAGCAGCAAACACTACAAGCAACTGGCTAAATAATCCAGGAAGAAGAGAAGCATTTTCCTGCATTACTTTTTGAAAACCAATCCATTTGTCAATTTTTTTATTTCGATAATTTAAAAAAAAGTAGGGAGCTTCGACCAAATCAGGTAAAACTGATAAAAAACAGGAAAAAAATATTGTCAGAGCATAACTGAGGTTGGGTAAGACTAAAGATGATAGATAACTTCCAATAACCAATGCACAACTGGCATCTAGAATAATAATTTTAGTACTTTTATTCGTAATTTTGCCAAATTTTTTCAGTTCTGAATTCAGGTGGGGATTCCAATGAGGTATTTTTTCCAACAAAAAATGCGAGCCAAAGGCAAGCGGCAAGGCTAGGGCAGGATTGACCACTTTTATTGCTATCGCTGCCCCCACTATAACGTGAGGTGTTTCCAGCACAGTATCTGTTATAATAAATCTCATTATTGTGAATGTCAATCGTTTTTAAGCGGTTATATTCTGGTTTCTATAATTGATAGCATATGCTCAATAATAGTTTATATATTTTAATCGGTAATTTAATTTTTCTTTATATCTTTTGGAAGAAGCTCAAGGAGGATTACACTTCTGAAATTATCTTTACATCAGCATTCTATATTTTAGCGGGAATGGTGTTAGGTTTAGTTTTCGCATTAAAAATAAAAACGGATTTGTGGTTTTGGTTAAGCTTTGTAGGATTAGTAATTGGTTTTTCATTAACTATCATAAAATATAAATTGCGGTTGATGGAAACAGTTGAAGCGGTTGTCATTGCAGTTTTACCCAGTCTGGTTCTGATTTTTTTATCTGATTCAATAAGAAATCAAAGTTACGATTCCTTTTTTCAGTCAATATTAACTTTAATTTTGATAATCCTATTTTTTATATTTGACAAGCATTATAAAAAATTTACTTGGTATAAATCAGGAAGAATTGGCTTTTCCGGTTTAACCATCTTAGGATTATTTTTTCTTTTAAGAGCTTTAGTTGCCAACTGGTTTCCTTTTATGTTATCCTTTTTTGGTAAGAAAGAAGTTTATCTTTCGGCAAGTATGGCTTTTGTCTCTTTTTTGGGATTATTCAATTTAACCAGACAAAAAACATGAAGATAAAAAACATTAAGAAAAAAAGTTTCAGTGTGAGAGATACAGGTTTACAGGTAATTAGAATACCTTCCAATTTATTAAGACCTGTAAAAAACCTGCTTATTGAAAGACTTAAAAAATTACAAAAAAGAAAAAAACAGATCGAGAAAGAAGATCCGTTTAAAGACACTTCAAGGGTTGAAGATAATGCCTCGCCTGATACAGATGCTTATGAGCAGTTCGGGCATGCCAGGACATCAGCTATTAAAGAACAGTATGAAAGAAAAATAATCCAGACAAGAAAGGCTTTATCTCGGATTAAGATCGGTAAATACGGAATTTGCGAAGATTGTAATAAGATGATTGATACAGACAGGCTGGTCGTTTACCCCGAAGCTACCCTTTGTTCTAAATGCCAAGCAAAGAGGGAAAAATAATTATTAGTTGGTTGGTTATTTGATTAATTGGTAAAAATCTAAATTGTCAATTAATCTTATCCGCCGAAAGGCGGTTTTTTTTGTTAAAATAAACTACCATGGGCTAATGGTTCGGCAAGTTCACCATCTCTTCGAGCCTGAGCGATTCGACTGAGCTCATCGTCGAAGTCCTCAGAGCCGATGGACTGAACATATCGAAGCAAACCCATGGTATTTTGACTCAACTTGACTATTCTATATCCATAGTCTAAAGTCTGTGGTTTTAGGATAAGTTGAATAAGATTAATGATAAAACCAGAAATTATCTATGAAGATAAGGAATTAGTTGTACTTGATAAACCAGCAGGCTGGGTGGTTAATAGAGCAAAAAGCGTAAAGGAAGAAACTATCCAAGATTGGATTAAGTCAAATGTCAAAAGTCAAATGTCAAAAGTGGATAATTACAGAAATGGAATTGTCCATAGATTAGATAAGGAAACCAGTGGAGTATTGATAGTTGCCAAGACACTATTCGCTTTTAAAAATCTACAGACACAGTTTAAACAAAGAAGAATAGGTAAAAAATATACAGCTTTTGTCCATGGTAAAGTAGAACCGGAAGAGGGAGGTGTTAATGTACCGGTTGGTAGATTGCCTTGGAACAGGGAAAGGTTTGGAGTGTTGCCAGGAGGGAAATCTGCGGTTACTTACTATAAAGTAATTAAATATTTAAAGGATGATAAAAATAATTTTTACACGCTGCTTGAGCTTAATCCCAAAACCGGCAGAACTCATCAAATCAGGGTACACCTCAAATATCTAGGTCATCCAATTGTTGCCGACGAATTTTATGCTGGAAGGAAAACTTCTAAAGCCGACAGATTATGGTGTTCAAGACTTTTTTTACATGCAAGTGAAATCACTTTCCAACATTCAAAATCCAACAAAAGTGTGACCTTAGTATCAGATTTACCTAATGACCTGCAATTATGTCTTAAAAGATTTAATAATTAAGAGAAGAATTCTGATCAAATAACAGATAATTAAGCGGAATCTTTTGCTTTACATCCTCTTGAAGCTAATCTAAACTTAATCTTAGATTTAAACCATTCATGGAATTTTCACAAATCTCATTTCTTTTAGTAATTGCGGGATTATTCGGTATTTTAGCTAAATTTTTTAAACAACCTCTTATCATTGGTTATCTTTTTGCCGGTATTTTTCTTTCCTTTTCAAATTTTGCAGCTGAAATTCAGATATTAGATTCTTTAGGCCAGGTTGGAGTTGCTTTACTTCTTTTTTTACTTGGACTTGAGATGAAGATTGGAGAACTTCCGGAAATCGGAAAAGTGGCATTAATCACAGCAGTAGGGCAAATGTTGATTACTTCAATCTTAGGTTTCTTGATTGCATTATTGTTTGGTTTTGAAACTTTGCCTTCAATCTATATTGCTATAGCCATTTCCTTTTCGTCAACTATTATTGTGGTCAAACTTCTATCGGAAAAAAAAGATCTTTCCAGTTTATACGGAAAAATCTCGGTGGGTTTACTTTTGGTTCAGGATTTTGTTGCTGTTGCGATTCTGATTTTGTTGGCAAATATAGAAAAAGGAAACTTATCATTTACTCAAGTCAGTCTAACCGGAATTAAGATATTTGTTGTTGTTCTTCTGGTGTGGGTGCTTCACCGTAGTTTTTTGGTTAAGTTGTTCGAAAAGATAATTAGTCAATCCAATGAATTAATGTTTATTGTCAGTATTTCTTGGGCGTTGGGTATTGCTGCGATATTGAATTATTTTTTTGGTTTTACTTATGAAATTGGCGGATTTCTGGCAGGCTTAATACTATCAGGTTTACCTGAACATCTACAAATTGCCGCCAGGACCAGACCCTTGAGGGATTTCTTTCTAACAATATTCTTTGTTTCCTTGGGAGCAAAGCTTATTTTGAACACTGATATATTTACAGTTTTACCTTTTGCTCTGATTATCTCGTTATTGGTAATATTGATTAAACCGCTTATAACATTAATTATCCTTGGTTTTTTGGGTTTTAAAAAAAGAACTTCATTTTTAGTGGCAATATCCACTTCCCAGATTTCTGAATTCTCGTTAATTTTAATGGTTTTAGGATTAAATATCGGCCATCTGAAAACTACTCATCTTGCTATAGTAATTTTAATCGGAATGATTACGATGTCAGCTTCCACTTATCTTATTTTGGGCGCAGATAAAATCTATAAAAAGTTTCATTATTACCTTTCTTTCTTTGAAAGAAAAACTACTAAAGAGGGAGTTTTAATTGACCAGATCAAATACTCAGATCATATTATTCTTGTTGGTTGTGATCGTACGGGGAGAGCTTCGGTAAGATATTTTCTGAAACGAAAGAAAAATTTTATTGTAGTTGATTTTAATCCCAAAGTTTTTAATCAACTAACTGCTGAAAACATACCTATTATTTTCGGAGACATTAATGACTTGGATATTATCAAGGCTGTTAATATTGAAAAAGCCAAGATGATAATTTCAACAATTTCGAATTTAACCGATAATTTAACCCTGCTTGAGTATCTTAAAAAAATGAGAAGAAATATCATCAGCATTTTTACAGCTTCAAGCAAACAAGATGCAGTAAAACTTTATGGAGCTAAAGCAACCTATGTAATTGTTCCCGAAGTTGCTGCTGGTGAGTATATAAAACACCTTTTCACACTTTACGGTAATTCTGAAAAAAGGTTTATAAAATTGGGAAAAAACCATTATAAACGATTGTTATCTTTTCACTAGTATTAATTAAAAATACAATGCCTGCCCAAAGACGAAAACCTAAATTAAGAAAAAAGGTAAAATCTGGCTATTCAAAAAGATTGTTCAAGCTATTTTTCCTATTATTTGTAATAATTACTTTCATTTATTGGATAACTTCTTCAAAATATTTTAATTCAAGGCATAAACTTTCTGTTGCTGTTAATCAAAAAGATAGCGATGTAGTAATAGTTACCTTTGATCCTGAATTGGGGGAGATTTACACGATAACCATTCCCGCTAATACCCAAATTAATCTTTCTAGGCAATTAGGTGTTTGGAAAGCTGGAAAAATCTGGCAATTAGGGAAAAACGAGGGTTATAAAGGATCACTTTTAGCCGAATCTTTGACCAAGTATTTTAAGTTTCCTATTTATGTGTGGGCAGATAGTGGTTTTTTAGACTATCTTGAAAATAATCCTCTGAAATTAATTTCAGCACTGTTTAAATATCTCGATACCAATTTAGTTATAGGAGATCGGATCAGATTAGCTTTTTTTTCGTTGCGTACACGAAATTCAAAAAGGGTAAATATTGATTTAAAAGACACTAGTTATTTAAAAAAAGAGGAATTGGTAAGCGGAGAAGAAGGTTTTATAAAGACTGAGACTGTTCCAAATGAGATGGTTATTATTTTTTCTGAACCAAATATTGCCAAAAAAAATCTTAAAGCTATAATCTATAATACAACATCCCAAAATCAGACAGCAGAAGAAATAGGCGAGATTTTGGAATTAATTGGTGTTAAAGTTGCTTCAATATTAAAAAAAGATGAAGAGATAGAAACCGATTGCCTTATTTATTCAAAGGACAATGACGTAGAAGAAATATTTGCAAAATTGTTCGCTTGTGAAATTAGCGAGAAACCTATGGAAAATAAATTTGATATTGAAATAAAATTAGGTAAGAAATTTGCCGATAGATTTTAAATCTGAACTAATATATTTTAATCCGCCTTTACGAAAATCCGAGGGTTAACAACCCTTGGATGGATAGCTTGGTTAGTTGTTTTTCGCAACAGAGGGATTGAAGTTATAATTTCCAAGACAAAAATAGTTTCGTGAAGAAGGCTAGAAGCTGAGGGCTAAGAGCCCTCGGAGCTTCACTTTCGACTAAAAAAATCATTCTTCTTCAAAATCTTGACGAGCAAGATCTCTTTTTTTATGTACCAACTCCGGTGGAGTAAAGGAAATATAATCAATTTTTTCAGTTGAAAATGAAGGAATATCGCTTAGTTTTGCAGCTCTTTTAACTTCTTTCAAAAAAACTTTAGTATCGTTATTAGAAACTGATTTAATAAAAGCCTGATATTCATTTCCGTATTTTATTAGTTCTCGCAATCTGGCAGATAAATCATCAGTAAGTCTTCCGATATATTCACCACCTTTTGTCATAATAGATATTCTATGAGCATGAGTATTAATGAGAACTTCATCACCAGCATCTAATTTTGCCAGCACTTTGGGAGACCCAAGATTTAAAAGTGGAACAATTTTAGTTTTACCAGGTTCCTCTAAGAAATTTTTTGGTGAGGTTGGAGGTAAATTAATAACCTCTCCTTTTTTCAAGACTTTCCATTTGGACAGACATTTTTTTGCAATAGGATTATAAGCATCTAATTTGAGTACTTTCTGAGAATATATCTTTGCTTTCTGAAGATTACCCAATTCAGCGTAAGCACGCGCTAACCGATTTAATGCATCAATGTCTTTGGAATTGATCTTAAGAATTTGTTTATTGATTATGATTGCTTCATTCCAATTACCGTTAATTGCATGATTAATTGCTATTTGGGCAAGATCTGTATCCATTGATTTATATTCAACTTTTTTGAGTATAGATATATCACTAAGATTGTCAAGATCTTTTTGATAATTTGTGTAGTATAATAGCTGTAAGGTAGAGTAAATATATGTCTGGTCATTCGCATTATGCAACAATAAAGCGTCAAAAAGAATCAAAAGATTCTGCCAAAGGGAAAACTTTTTCAAAATTATCCCGAGCTATTGTTATTGCTATAAAAAGTGGTGGCAACACGGATCCTTCTGCAAACTATAAGTTGCGTATGGCAATTGATACAGCAAAAGCTGCTAATATGCCGAAAGCGAATATTGAACGGATATTGGCTAAAGCTGATGCTGAAATAGTCTTAGAACAGATTACTTATGAAGGTATTGGTCCAAGCGGTATATCAATAATTGTTGAAGCGGTTACTGATAATCGTAATCGAACAGGTCAGGAAATAAAAGGGATGTTCGATCGGGGAGGTGGTCGTCTAACTGGACCCGGGTCAGTTTCATACAATTTTGAAACTAAAGGAATGATATTGATTAAACAATCTGAAAAAAAGGAAGAAGCAATGCTCAAACTTATTGATAAAGGAGTGGAAGAATTAGAAGATACTGAAGACGGTATTGAAGTTTATATAGAGGTTGGGAATTTAAAAAAAGTAAAAGAGGAATTAGAAAAAGAAGGGTTTAATTTAGCGAATGTGGAAATTATTCAAAAGGCAAAGACTTTTAAAGATATTACTGATGCTAAACTTGCTGAAAAAGCCCTTTCCTTTTGCGAAAATCTGGAAAACCACGATGATGTTCAAAAAGTTTATACGAACCTAAATATTCCGGTTGAAATTCTAAATCAAATACCCACTTCGCAATAACCTAAGATTAATGAGTAAAAGAAAAAGATTCTTACTGACATCCTTTTTTTTATCAATAGGTTTTGTCGTCATTCAGTATTTGGAAGAAAAGTACCGTTTTTATAGTATAGCTACTTTGGCAATTCTGTCGCTAGTTTTATTTACTTGGGCTTTAAAAGAAAGCTTGCGTTTAAACTCGAGTTTATTAACTTTAATACTTCCTTTATATTTTACTTCTGCTGTAGGATTTTTTTGGTTTCTACTTCCCAGAAGTATTTTTACTCAAGTACCCATAATTATTTTTTATGGATTTGGAATATATGCGCTTTGTTTAACTGCAAATATTTTTACTGTTGCAGCAATAAGAACAATAGCTTTATTAAGAGCTGCTAAGGGAGTGGGTTTTGTAATTACTCTAGTTACTTCTTTCCTTATTTTCGATACAATACTGTCATTAAGAGTAAATATATTTTTAACCGTAGGTCTTATTTTTCTTTTTTCTGTACCATTATTTCTACAGGGATTTTGGGTAGTTAATTTAGAAAATGTCTTTAGTAAAGATAATATTGCTCTGACACTAATTTCAGGTTTGGTTATGGGGGAATTAGCTATTAGTATTTACTTTTGGCCGGTAACAGTGGTTGTTGGATCTTTATTCTTAACAGTAACAGCATATGTTCTTTTAGGTTTAGGTCAAGCGAGATTGGAAGAGCGTTTGTTTGTACAGACTGTTAGGGAATACCTTTTATTGGGAGCTTTGGTATTTTTAGGAATGTTTTTAGCAACCAGCTGGGGAGGTTGAGAAAGATAATTTGTTGATTGGATAATTTAGAAAAATAAACAGATAGTTGAAGAAAGGGGAGAGAGGGTAGTGTTAAAGCCTATAATAGTTATAGGACATGTAATTCAATATAGTTTTCACAGATAATATAGGTTCTTTTCACAATATTATAGGTGGTTTAAATAACAAAAAATACCCGAATATTGTCTCCAGAGAATGATTCAAGAATAACGATATTGAATGATATAGTTATTACGGCTATACACTCCAAATCTCAAAGCTGATGCATATTGTGGATAAGTATTTAATTTAAAGAGAGGATATTTCTTCATCAGAATAATTAAATAAAAATTCTAAAATATTTTGCATAGATTATATTATTAGGTTCATAATTGAAAAAGATGAAGATAACGGTACATTTAATAATTAATAAATAAGAGTTGAATAGCATATAGTCTTTAATAAAAGAGTAGCTGGTTAAATCATTGCATTAATAGAAAATAAATAAGATAAGTTATTCTCTCCACACAAGTTATCTATAATATTTTTGTATAATATAAATAAGAAAAGAGAAATGGTATATAGTCGTACAATATAACTTTTGCGACTAATATAAATACATCGATGGTGAAGGGTACTTCCCTTTAATTTTTTAAAGAAATTCTTTAAATTATAGAAATTATTGTTTTTTTAAACTTAATTCTTCTCCGATTCAAGATATATCACAAAATGCTATCTCCTAAGTAAACCCAAATAATATTTTATAGAAATAGACTCTCCCCTTTTCTGAAATAATTTTCTTATAAATGCGGAAAAAGCCAAGAATAAGGACTAAATATAAATATCGCAAGATGATTAACTACCCGTCTCTTTATTATTCCAAGTCTTAAAATCGACTAAGTGAGGTCGTACTAAGGATGAAATAATCTCATTTAGGTTTAATTTTTCATAATTGAATAACAAAGTATTTTGGGTATAGAATCCGCAGTATGTATATAGAAAGAGCTCCAATAATTTCAGCGGCAGTTGGAGAAAATCTAAAAATCCTAAAAGGTGGACTGGTTGGATTAGATATTGATGCAGTAACACAAGCAACAATTTATAAAGCGTTAGATTATGCAAGTCTTAAATTAAATAGAACAATCGTAATGGATGAATTAACTGATTATTGGAAATTAGCTAGTATGGCAATTAAAAACGGAATGTCCGAAGAAGAAGCTTATAGTTTTGCTAAAATCGCTTTTAATAGAAATGAAGTTTATCAATTTTCTCCACGTGTTCCAGGTATTGCAAGTCTACTTAAGATATTTAGGGACTTAGAAATTCCACATGTATCCATATCTTCAAGACCTTCTGAATTTTTAGATATAACCAAGAAATGGTTTTTTGAGAATTTTCCTTGGATTGATCCAAAAAATATTATCATGGATCGACCAAGAGGCATGCCTGGCGGAGATTATAAAGCAAGTGTTATTGAAAAAGAAGGAGTTTTACTGCATATCGATGACGCCTTAGAAGAGGTTGAAATAATCGTAGATAAAACCCGAGCTTGCATATTAATGCCTTCATTACCATGGAATATTCATAAAGAAGTTAATCATCCCAGAATAAAAAAAGTCGGAAATGTTAGTATTAGTAATAGTCCTAATGTATGGCCTGTTATAAGTTTTTTGGCAAGTTCAGAAGCAAAACAATTTCTAAACTTAAGTGTCGCACAATATTGACATATTACTTCGTTGTGGTGTAGACTGAAATAACGATCATTCATATGCCCACTCTGCCAGCTGAAACCAGTGAACTGGAAATAAAAGTCAATGAATTTTTAGAATATCTTGAAATTGAAAAAGGCTCTTCTCCCCTAACTATCAGAAATTACCATCATTATCTTTTCAGGTTTTCAGAATATTTAAAAAAAGAAGGTATTCGCTTAAATATAAAGGATATTAATCCTGAAATTGTCAGACAGTACAGGGTTTATTTATCACGACTCCCCGCTTTTCCCCAGCAAAAAAAAGTTAGCAATAAACTAACTCTTTCGAGAAAAACCCAATCCTACCATGTAATAGCTCTAAGATCTTTTCTTCGCTGGCTTATTAAAAATGATTACAAAGTGATGAGTCCTGAGAAGATTGATTTACCGAAAGTAAGCGACAGACAGGTAAAATTTTTAACAGGAAACCAAGTTGACAGGCTTTTAAATGCTCCGAGTCTTTCGACAATCATGGGAAAGCGTGATAAAGCAATTTTAGAAATGCTTTTTTCTACAGGATTGCGTGTTTCTGAATTGGTTAGTTTGAACCGCGATAAAATTGATTTGCAAAGAAGGGAATTAGGAATAGTTGGTAAGGGTGGACATGCCAGGGTTGTCTTTCTTTCTAAAAGAGCAGCGGAATGGGTTGATGATTACTTAAAGATAAGAAAAGACAGATTTAAACCCTTATTCATCAGGCATAAAGGTAAAACCGATCCATCAATATCAGATGAAAAAGTCAGATTAACTCCCCGCTCAATTCAAAGAATGATAAAAAAATATGTTCAGAAGATAAAACTACCTGTTGATGCAACGCCTCATGTATTACGACATAGTTTTGCAACTGATCTGTTAATGGCAGGAGCAGATTTACGCAGTGTCCAAGAAATGCTCGGTCATAAAAATGTCCAGACCACTCAGATTTATACCCATGTCACTAAAAAGCATCTCAGGGATATCCACGAAGCTTTTCATGGAAAAGGTGGAAGTTAATTATTATAATTTTTATGCAGATATTAATTTTACCAGGATATTCAGAACATAACCGAGAATGGATAAAGGAAATTGATGCGAGACTTAAAACAAAATATGATGTATTGATACATGAATGGAGTCATTGGGAAAATTCGAGTACTTTGTTTAGATTAAAATACGAAATAAATCAGATTTTAAATAAAGTCAGGGATAAAGAAAAAGTTAATATCATAGCAAAATCCGTAGGGACAAGAGTTCTGATGAACCTTATCATGGACAAGGATTTTTTAAGTAAAATTAATAAGGTTATAATGTGTGGGATTCCGACTAGATTTGAAAACGAAACTACCCGAATATTATACAAAGACAGTTTATCCCTTCTCTCCCCTTCCCAATTTTTAATATTACAAAACGACAAAGACCCTTTGGCAAAATTTTCCTATGTAAATAAATATATTAAGTCAATCAATCCTGAATTCAGAATACTAAAAATGCCACGCAATGATCATAACTACCCTTATTTTGATGAATTTTTGAAGTTCTTATGATTTCTAATTCAACGCTGACAGGGCCTGGCCTTGTCAGTTAACCTTCAGGAATTTCATCTTGTGCTTCGTTTTTATTGAGTGTGGTAACTGCAGATACACAATCGCTTCCTTTAGCAAAACGCATAATAATTACTCCTTGGGTTGCCCTACCCATTGAAGGAATATTTTTTAAAGGAACTTTAATAACCTGGCCTTTTTTACTTGTTATAACCACCAACTCCACTTTTTGGGTGACCAAGGTTACACAGGCTAAATCTCCGGTTTTTTCATTAACAACTGCCGCTCGAACTCCCTTCCCTGCTCTTTTTTGAATAGGAAAAAGATCAACTTTAGTTCTTTTTCCGAGTCCGTTTTCAGAAATTGTCAGAATGTGTCTGAAGAATTTTTTCCTTTTGTCTTTAGGTTTTTTTATTTTTGCATGGAAAATCTCCATGGCAATTATTTCATCTCCCGGGCTTAAATTAATTCCGGTTACCCCAGTTGTTGCTCTTCCCATTGGTCTGACATTTGCCTCAGGAAATTTTATTGCTTTACCCTTTTTACTGAACAATAAAACATGATCATCTCCATATGACTGATGGACGGTTACCAGGCAGTCATTGTTACGAAGTTTAATAGCAATAAGTCCTGATGCTCTCATATTTTCAAATTCAGAAAGTTTGGTTTTTTTGACTATTCCTTTTTTTGTTGCCATTAAAAGATTTTTTGCACTAGTTTTTGTTCCTACAGGAAGAATACTTAAGACTTTTTCATCCTGTTCAATATTCAAAAAATTGATTAAAGCCTGGCCTTTTGCTTGCCGTGATGAAACAGGAATTTCCCAAACTTTTGTTCCGTAGACCTTGCCTTTATCACTAAAAATCAGAAGATCATCATGGGTTGTAGCTGAAATAATATGTTCGATTTCATCTTCCTCCTTAGTGGTCATACCCAGAACTCCTTTACCTCCACGTCTTTGTGATTTATATATTCCTCTTGGAACTCTTTTTATATAGCCTGTTTTGGTTACTGTGATAATTGTATCCTCCTTAGGAACCAAATCTTCTTCAGAAAACTCACCGACTTTTTGTTTATAAATTTTAGTTTTTCTGCCGTTATCAAACTTTGTCTTTAGATCTTCAACTTCTTTGCCAATTATCTTAAGTACTCTCTTCGGTTCTTTTAGAATTGCAATCAAGTTTTCGATTAATGCTTTTATCTCTTTATATTCTTTTTCAATTTTTTCCCTCTCTAAAGCAGCCAGTCGGCGAAGCTGCATATCCAGTATTGCCGTTGCCTGAATATCTGATAACTTGAATTTTTTGATTAAATTTTTCTTAGCATCTTCTTGGGTTTGGCTTCTTCTGATAGTCTTAATCACTGCATCCAGATTGTCCAAAGCAATTTTTAATCCTTCCAGAATATGAGCACGTCTCTTTGCCGCTGTTAAATCAAAGATAGTTCTTCTTAAGATAACTTTTTGTCTGTGTCTGATGTATTCAACTAAAATTTGTTTTAAATTAACCGTACAGGGAGTACCGTTTACTAGCGCAACAAAATTTGCCGGAAAAGTAGTTTGTAATTTTGTGTGCTTATACAGATTGTTAAGCACAGCTTTGGGTTTAGCATCTTTTTTAAGATCAATTGCAATACGTAAACCATCCTTGTCCGATTCGTCACGCAGATCAGCAATTCCTTTTATTTTTTTATCTTTAACCAAATTAGCAATTTTTAATATTAAATTGGCTTTATTTACCTGATAAGGAATTTGTGAAATTATTATTTGCTGTTTGCCTCGGGATCCTTCCATAATTTCAGCCACCCCTCGGATAGTAATTTTGCCTCGTCCGGTCGAATAGACATCACGCAGTGACAATGCATCATAAATTAAAGCACCTGTTGGAAAATCCGGTCCTGGAATAATTTTGATCAATTCATCAATGGTAATATCACTTTCAAAACTTATTTCGGGTAGCTTTATTTCACCATCTTGATGCAGGTTATTTTCACCTGCTGCCACTAAACTTATTTTTTTGATAACAAAATCCGTTTCCTTTTTTTGTTTACCTTCATCAATGGTAACCTTCCCTTTTTGAATAGTTGCCACCACTGCATCGGTAACTTCAGCCAAATTGTGTGGAGGAATTTTGGTAGCCATGCCAACTGCGATTCCTTCTGAACCCATAAGTAGAAGATTTGGTAAAAGTGCAGGAAGATAGACAGGTTCTTTTAATGTTGAATCAAAATTATCGATAAAGTCAATAGTCTCCTTTTCAATATCAGAAAGCATAGTCGGAGTGATTTTACTTAAGCGAGTTTCTGTATAACGCATGGCAGCAGGAGGATCTCCATCAACTGAACCGAAATTACCCTGACCGTCAACCAAGGGATAGCGCATTGTAAAATTCTGAGCAAGTCTGACTAAAGCATCATAAACCGGAATATCACCGTGCGGATGGTATTTACCCAAAACTTCACCGACGACTTTTGCGGATTTGGTATAGGAAGCACCCGGTCCCAAGTTCATTAAATGCATGGCATATAAAATTCTTCTATGTACCGGTTTAAGTCCATCACGAACGTCAGGAAGCGCGCGTGAAACAATCACACTCATAGCATAATCAACATAGGATTTTGCCAGTTCAGCGGTTATTGAAGTTGGTTTTATTTTGCCGATTTCCATAAAAGTAATTGATAAAACTGGAGTAGTTTAATTTAAAGTATAGTTAAAGGGAATTAAAAGATACTCCTTTTCAAACCAATTGGTACAAATTTTGCTATTTATATTTTAACTTTTTCTTATGCTTTAAGCAAGGGGATTTGAGGCTGAATTTCTTATATTTTCCTTCCTTTTTTGATATAAATAATTAATCGAAATAAAAATAAAACCAATAAAAAAGACTGTCAAACTAATTAAAAGCCAGAGTTTTGAAATAGATAATATTATTGACGGGAATAAGTTGGCAATAAATATTTGGATTGGATTTGTAAAATATGGTAAACCCTTTTCCAAATTTTGGCTTAAAATTTTTAATGCATAACTAAAAATTGCACCAGTTCCTCCCAAAGTTAATAATAATTTAGAAGTCGAATGAATTTTAGAAGGTTGTGATGTTAATAAGAAATATAAAATTATAAGACCTATAAATGAAAAAGTGCTTATTTGCCAATAAAGATTAATAGTTTTTTGATAGTTATATAAACTTTTAAATTGTTCTTTGGATAGAGGGAAATGTTTTGCCGACTCAATTATTTTTTCTACATCAGTATTTTCCGAGTAGGTTTGATAAACCTCTTTTTTGATTAATCCTTCGGGTATACCCCATTTTTCAATAGGTATATATAAAAATAATTTCTGATTATCCCCATTTAGATATGCAAGAATTCTATCAATGTTATTTTCACTGAAATCTTTAATTTTTTCTTTGCTGATAAGATCAGTTATTTCTTGTATCTTTTTATCAAGTTGAACCCGTTCTCCGACTGTTAATTTTCCGAAATTTAAACCTTGATTAGCTAGATTAGTTACCAAAATCTTTTTTAGACTTAATCGCAAAGCTTTTTCAGTATTTTCATATATTCCCGGTTGATTTAAGGAAGAAACTAAAAAATCGGGTTTAAGTACTTGAAATTTAATTGTTGTTAAAACTAGAAAGATAATGAAATCAAAACAAATGAATAAAGATACAAAAAATCGTAATATTGATCTCATATTGATCTAGTCTAATAATACCTTTTCTTCAAATTTACCACAATCTGAAGGTAATTGTCTGCAATTTTCATTCCCCCTGATTCCTTATTGGTTGACCTCAAGAATACCACGACGCTTGAGTTGCAGATGAATTTAAGGTAAATAAAAAGTTTGTTTGTTTGCACTCGATTCATCCAGAGGTTAAAGCCTCTGGTATTCTCGAATACTACAAATAAAACATTTTTCTTTAGAGATAAAACCCCGCCACTTGGGGTGGGGAAAATGTTATTCCTACTTCCTGTTAAATGACAAAAGTAATATTTTTTGCTATATTAATAAGGATTTAGAATTTTTGTGTATTATGAAAAAAGAGGAAAAAATTAAAATAGATTTTTCTTTAGCCAAAGAATATTTTGAGGAAAAAGTCGGTATTCTTAAATCCACTCTACTTTATTGGATTATTTTTATAATTATCCTAACGGTTTTTCTTCTTATCCTAATAACTTATATCGGTTATTCTCGATCAATCATCTAATTTTACGCTCTTTCGTTCATTTCATAAAGAGCAACAATAAAAAGGGATTCGCTCCAGCCAAGCGGAGTATTTTCATTGTATTCGGGTGAATTTGAAAAATAAAGTTCAGGCATACCTTCAGGAGTATCAATGGCAATTAAATCTTTAATCAGTTCTTGAGCTTTCTCTTTTTGTCCGAGTTTTTCATAGATGATTGCCAACCAGGACAAACCGAAGGTCCATTCTGCCTCCTCACTGATTTGATCAGGATTTCTGTTGTAATAGTGATCGCCTTTATAACGGATGATTCCCCGCTCTTTTAGTAAGTGATACTCAATATTTTCCAAAATTTGCTCTCTTTGTGTTTCATTTACAACATTATATGGCCAAATAAGTGATAAAAGCGCCAGATCAACAAATCTTTTTTCAGATTCTCTGGGTAGTAAATCTACCAATGCTTTTTCTCCTTTTCGGATAAGTTGGCGGGGAACTTCGATATAAGGTAATCGGGAAATTGATTTTAATCCGGAAACACAAGCACCGACGCTTGAGGCATGCAATTCTTCTCCTTCTTCCCACATGCCAGAGTCCGGATCGTGCCAGTATTCAATTGCAGCTAGATACTTGACCAGTTTGTTCACAATTCTTTCCTGATCAGGTGTTTTAATAATTGTTCTTTTGTGAGTTATTTCCAATTCTCCTAAACGAAAAAGAATACAGCCAACAGCATCATTTTGCTTATTCCCCCACTCTTCCCAAAACTCATCAAAAGTATCTGGGTGAAAGCGGGCATGAATATATTCATAACTATGAACAGGTTTATTTTTTATTGCTCGATCAATTTTGTGCTCGTGTTTTAAAAAGATTTTTAAAATCGCCCGGTAAGTTTTTTCAACGGTTTTCCAGTCCCCTATTACTTCAAAAGCCAAGGTTTCGTAAAAATTATCTCTTAACCAGGATTTGTCATAACCTGTTTTTACATCCTTTTTTGAAGCCAGAAAAAGACCTGATTTTGCTCTTAAACTTTTTAATATTTTCAAATGCTTTCCAATCAATTCCTGGTAAGTCAACCTTGTCATATTCTTGAATATTATTATAGCGTAAATGTATTTTGGTTTATATCTATCATTTTCGAACTGAAAGCTGAAACATTCTCATGAGAATGTTGTGCTCGTTTCTCAATTTTAGGTGTGGTTTCGTTCGCTTGCAATGACAACATGTTAGAAGTTTGTGAATAAAAATGATCGAGAAATCTGGATTTTATTTACCTTTTTGGAATATAATATCCCATTATGCCGGTTGAGATTTTTGTTGATAATAATTTCTATGATTATTCAGGAGTTAATCCAGGTGAAGTCATAATTTATACAACACCCAGTTATGTTGTTGAATGGTTGGGTGATGCTAATCCTGAGGCATTAGCGAAAGTGTCAAAATTAACATTCAAAGGTAATAGTAGGTTAATGGATTTTATTGCTCAAGCAAATTTAAGAGAATCTGGAAGTTTATTATCAACAAATATTGAGGTATTTTCTTCAGTACAATGCGATCTTTTTCCAGGAGTAATTTTACATGGAGAGGTCGAATTAACAGTTAGAAGGATTTAGAAATTAATTTTTATAAGACAATTCTGCAATTTCGTTTGCCAGACCGATTGCAAGTCCCAATACAACCATAATTCCTAAGAACTTAAGTGCATTTTTGACATACCAATGCTCTTTTATAGATGACGGATTTTCTATTGACACGATTAATAAATTCTTTTCTACTAGGTTTCTTCAAGTATATCTTTTCCAGTCAATCTATTCATTATGTTAGTTTGTTCTTCTGTCAAAAAGCCACGATTTACAAGAATCCCACAAAGAGCATCAAAAAAGACATCCTCGTCAGGGGAACCCATGATTTCTTCCAATGGTTTTTGTTTTAGCATTCCATTAACTAAGGTTTCTGCACCATCAGCATCTCCCCAACAATGTTCTTTCGCTAAATCAAAAGGACCTGTTTCATCTATAAATTCCTGTGAGATTTCCTGAGTTGCCATTTTTACCACCCCCTTTTTCAGGCAGAGGTTATTAGTTATTAATCCAACTTTATGCAGTTTTCTTGCTTTGCCGAAATGCCCAAATTAGAAGTGTCAAAAGAATAAAAATACCAAAATACGAACCTGTTTTTCCTCGATATTGAACAATAACAGGAGCCGCTAATAAACTTACCAAGTTAACAACTTTGATCATTGGATTTAGAGCTGGTCCAGCCGTGTCTTTGAGAGGATCACCCACAGTATCGCCTTCCACGCTGGCTTTATGTGCCAAAGAACCTTTACCACCTAGATTTCCGTCCTCGATATATTTTTTGGCATTATCCAAAGCTCCTCCGGCTATTGCCATAAAAACAGCCAGGAGTTGTCCGGAAACGATTACTCCGGCTAAAAATGCTCCCAACGATTCAACATTAAAAATCAAACCAACTAATAAAGGAAGGCTGACTGAAATAATTACAAGGCTGATTAATTCTTTTTGTGCTGCTGAAGTTGTAATACTGACTACTTTTTCATAATCAGGTTTAACCTTGCCTTGTAAAACACCCGGAATTTTAAACTGTCTGCGCACCTCGTTAACCACTTGGTTTGCTCCTTTGGCAACTGCTTTAATGGAAAGTGCTGCAAACATCAAAGGCAGTGCTCCTCCGATTAAAAAGCCAATAACACCCTCAAGCGTTGAGACACGGATAGATTCAATAACAGGTACTCCAATTCTTGCCTGAACAATACCAATATCAGTGACATAAGAGAAAAACAATGCAGTAGCTGCAACCACGGCTGAGGCTATGGCAATTTGTTTGGTTATTGCCTTGGTTGTATTACCAACTGCATCAAGTTCTGCCATGATTTTCCAAGCACGCTTTCCAACACCTGCCATTTCACCGATACCATTGGCATTATCAGCAATAGGCCCGAAAGCATCCATGGCAACATTATTACCAGTTAATGAAAGCATACCAATACCAATCATTGCAACCCCGTAAAGCATATAGATTGGTGGCATACCATGATAAATTATGTAGCTTAATGCCATGGCGAAAGCGATTATTAATGCACTGAAAACGCTTGATTCCATCCCGACTGAAAGTCCTGACAGTACAGTCGTAGCCGTTCCGGTTTTGGTTGATTCGACAATTTCTTTAACAGGACGCTTTTTATAAGAAGTGAAGTAAGAAGTTAGAGGATTAAATACTACTGCCAAACCAACCCCGATAAGGTTTAGTAAAGCCAGTTTCCATTCACCGGCGTATATCATGGCAAAGGCAAAAGCCCAGAATACCGTGTTTACGCTTGAAAGCTCATAAGATCGAAACATGGCTTGTTCGGCGTCTTTAGCTCGAAAAAACTTTATTGGAAACTTCTCCCAAATAGGAACAGCCAAAGTTCCGATAATAGAAGATATTACACCGATTGCACGAACTACCAACGGATAGATAATCCAATAGGTATTACCGGTCAGATGCATCAATACCAATCCCAAGATTAATGCAGAAACGATAGTCACTTCATAAGATTCAAAAATATCAGCTGCCATTCCTGCGCAATCACCGACATTATCTCCCACTAAATCAGCAATAACACCGGCATTTCTAGGATCATCTTCAGGTAATCCTTCTTCTACCTTACCAACCAAATCAGCGCCAACGTCAGCTGCTTTGGTATAAATTCCACCGCCAATTCGCATAAAAAGAGCAACCAAAGTTCCACCGAAACCAAAACCCAAAAGCGCATCAGGTGCGGCTTTACCGAAAATCATAAAAATTACTGTTCCACCCAAAAGTCCTAATCCATCGGTAAGCATGCCGGTAAATGTACCTGATCGATAAGCTACTGTTAAGGCTTTGTTATAGTTATTTTTTACAGCCTGAGAGGTTACGCGAATGTTCCCTTCTATTGCAACCCGCATGCCCAATTGTCCAACCAGTGTTGAAAAAGAAGCACCAATGATAAAAGCAATGGTTCTACCTAAAGCCACGATAATAGTTGCACTATTACCAAAACGGGCAACAGCTTCTTGTGATGGTGGAACAACATAAACGCTCAAAAATAGAATAGCCGTTAAAGGAATCAGAACAAATATTATGGTTCTAAGCTGTCGTTTGAGGTATCCTTCTGCCCCGCTTTTAATCGCTTCCCAAACAACCTGCATTTTTTTGCTGCCTTTATCTTGTTTAATCGTATCTCGCCAGAGCCAATAAGCATAGACTAAACTAGCCAAAGCAACACCGATAACTCCCCAAAGCATCTGTTGTTCAAAAATTGAAAGTCCTTTCATATTCTATTTAAATTATATATTTTGCTTTCTTAAAGAATCAAATCGACTCGTTTCCGAGTCTGTTTGTATTTTATGAAAGTTATTTATGAAAAGCAAGATAATATTAATATGTTCCACGTTGAGGAGGGATTACTATTTTTTTATGGTTCTATCGTTTTAATTAGCGGTTGCACTCTGGTAAGAAATTGCAAAACCGTTGCTCTATCAACCTCGTATCCGGGTATAAGCGACAATCGATAACCTTTTCCTTTTTCATTTACTTTACCATGTATTAATAAAGAAGGCACAGTAAGCCCTACAAAAGTATTAAAAATAAAAACCACACCACAAGCAACTTCTGCCGGAATAGGAAGATTTTGATTTAATCGTGCCTCTAAAAAACTCTTATATACATTAATATGCCCCAATAATAAATAAGTATATAGAAGTGTTGGAATAACTCTTCTAATCTTATCATGACCTTTTAGTAGGTGTTGTGTTCCAGCCTCTCTTATAGAGTCTCTTAAGGCATGATCTAAAGGTTTTGACCACGATTTGGGATTTCTTAGATCCTCTCTTTTATTATCTATTCTATCTTTAATTGCTTCAAAATCTAAACCGACCACTACATCTGTCCAAATTGAATTCTGAAAACAATGAAGCAAATTCTTTCTATGATCAATGTTTGTATCATTATCATAATGATAAGTTGGTTGTTCAGAGATAACTACTTTTCCTGCATAGGCTGATCCATCTTTCGAAACCCCATTCACTAAAAAAGCAGTTGAAGGTCTTCCGTTTCTTTCTGCAGTAAGTGAAATTTTTCGTATACCCCCTAAATTCATTAGCCTTTCTGTACATCCAAGATTAATTCCTATTTGGTCAGTATCAATCCAATCAGGAAGATGTAATTTCGAGTCTAATCTTTGGGATACCTGGTTAAGTTGATTTATTGGAATTAGCTTTGATTCATTTTCCTTCATATTTCGGTTCTATAATTAGCTGTTATTATAGATAAATAACTCCAAAGATATATTATAGGGTCTTATTTAAATATTATCAAATATGAGGAAGAGGTTTCTTAGACATCTAAAGTTGCTGTCTTAGCATGGGTTTGGATAAAACGTTTTCTTGGAGGCACTTCATCGCCCATTAACATTGTGAATAATCTATCAGCATATTCCGCGTCTTCTATGGCAATTTTTTTCAATGTTCTTTTTTTCGGATCCATGGTCGTATTCCAAAGTTGGTCTGGATTCATTTCACCCAAACCTTTGTATCTTTGTAATGTGAATTTCCCACTCACTTTTTCTTTTAATATTATGTCCTTTTCTTCATCAGAATATGCATAATAAAAATTTTTAGCCTGTTTAATTAAATAAAGTGGTGGCAAGGAAACATAGAGGTAACCCTTATCTATTATTTCGTTCATGTGACGGTAAAAAAAGGTCAAAAGTAGTGTTTTAATATGCTCACCATCAACATCAGCATCAGTCATAATAATTATTCTGTGATATCGGATTTTGTTATAATTGATTGTTTCACCGATTCCAGCTCCTAAGGCGATAATCAGATCTTTAATTTCTTCAAACTTAACGATTTTATCTAAATGTGACCTTTCGGTATTTAAAATCTTGCCTCCCAAAGGAAGTATTGCCTGGAATTTGCGATTCCTACCTTGTTTTGCCGAGCCTCCTGCAGAAATACCCTCGACAATAAATAACTCTGACTCTTCAGGCAGACGGGATTGGCAGTCCGCCAATTTTCCTGGTAATGATGCACCATCAAGAGCACCTTTTCTTAACACTGACTCTTTCGCTGCACGAGCGGCTATTCTGGCTTTGGCAGCTAAAGTGACTTTTTCTATAATCCTTCGTGCATCTTGAGGATGTTCTTCAAAGTAAGTATCCAATCCTTCTTTGACCAAGGAAGTTACAAAACCTTGCACTTCAGGATTATTCAGTTTAGCTTTTGTCTGACTTTCAAACTGCAAAGACTCAGAAGGCATTTTAATATATACAACTGCTGTTAAACCTTCCTTCATGTCTTCACCGGATAAGCCGTTTTTATTTTTTTTATCAGATACTTTTTCAAAAGCTCCTACTCTTTTAGCATAATCACTTATTGCGCGTGTTAAAGCCATTCTGAAACCGGTAATGTGAGTTCCTCCATCAATTGTATGTATACCGTTAACATAACCTTTTACGGATTCGGAATAGGAATCAATATATTGAATAGCCGCTTCACAATTAATATTCTCATCCTCTTTTTGGACATAGATAATATTTGAAACAGTATTTTTTCCGCGATTAGAGTGTGCTACTAAAGATTTGATTCCCCCCTCAAAATAGTAGTGATAATCTTCTTGTGACTCCTCATCTTTTAGATGGAAGAAAAGTTTTGGGACAAGATAAGCCCGATCTTTCAGAAGTGCTTTTACTTTGTTAATATCAAAGTTTACAGATTTAAAGATTTTTTCATCAGGTTTAAAAATAGTTATAGTACCAGTTTCACTTCCGTTCAATTTGATTCCCCATTCTTTTGGAAGCCATTCATCTAGTTCTTTTTGACTGGCTTTAGTGACTTTATTTAAAGGTTTTCCTTTGGAATAATCTTGAAAGTAAGCATTTCCGTCTCTTAAAACAATTACCTTAAATTCTTGCGATAAAGCGTTGACAACCGAAGCTCCGACTCCGTGTAGCCCGCCTGAAACTTTGTAGGCACCTCCACCGAATTTTCCGCCAGCATGAAGCTTAGTCATAGTAATTTCTAAGGCAGATATTCCACTTTTATGCTTATCAACAGGAATTCCTCTACCGTTATCCCTGACAACTGCTGACTGATTTTTATTAATCTGCACCCAAATACTATTAGCTACTCCCGCAAAAGACTCGTCAACCGAGTTATCAACAATTTCCCGAAGCATTTCGTGGAAACCTCTAGAATCAGTTGAGCCGATATACATTCCCGGTCTTTTTCTTACTGGTTCTAGACCTTCAAGAACCTGGATCTCTTTAGCTGTATAAGTAGTTGCTGATGTTTTTGGCATATGTTTGTTAGAATAATGAGGAATTTTGGTCTGCAGCATTTTATTCAACTTATCCTGAAACCACAGTCATTCGACTGTGGATGTAGAATAGTTAAGTTGAGTCAAAATACCATAGGATTCCTTCGACATGTTCAGGCCTTCGGCTCTGAGGACTTCGACGATGAACTCAGTCGAATCGCTCAGGCTCGAAGAGATGGTGAGTTTGCCGAACCATTAACCCATGGTATTTTATATTATAGCTGAAAATTTAAGATCAAAACAGGTGCAAAACAAAATTTGTTAAATGCAAATTGACATTTCCGTTTAAGTTAAGAGCTTTATAAGTTTGATTTCCTATTTTTAAGTTTTTAACCAAAGAACTGAAGTCAGAATTTTTTTGATATAGTTTATGGTGGCTAGTATTAATAATATTTGAAATAAAATCCACTGCGTCAGGTCTTTTTTTAATAGCGCTTATATGATCCAATTTTTCCCTAAGTGACTTTTCCATAAAGTTCTTATATTGTTGTAGGTTATGGTTTTGATAATTCATCTGAGAATAAACAACCAAACAGCGGGAAATGATTGTTCCCGGTAGATTAAAAATAGATTTTGAAGTCAGGATAAAGTAAATATTTTCTTGCGGTTCTTCTAAATTTTTTAAGAAAGCATTCAAGGCTTCAGAAGAGGCTTTGTCAATATTTCTGATGATAATAAACTGGGGTTTATTGATCTTAAGTTGAATAAATGAATTTAATTCTCTGATATCTGATATTTTTTCGACCTTAAATTCCAAAGGCTGTGTTTTGAATTTTTTGGTGATATTCAAAATGGCTTTCTCTATCTGTCTTTCATCGTTACCGACAATGATATATGCATGCATGATGTTATTTGTATTTTAAAATCTTCAATAAGTCAAGAACAGATTGTTTACAGATGTAGAATATGATATATTACCGATAATTAGACCAAATATTAAAGAAATAAATATTATGACAGAAAAGAAACTCGAAAACCTAAACGTACCGACCTATCTCCAACCCACTGCTCGATTAGTTAATGCAACATTACAGGAAGTTGAAGATGGACTTGCATCGCAAGCTAGACAAGACCGAGGTTTATCAAAAAGTCAGCAAGCTCTTCTCAAAGTCTTATCTTCTGAGGTTTACGACGGTATAAAAATAACTGCTTTTGGTCTTCATCGATCTCTGGAACCATTTTCTAAAGAGTATGTAGGATATGGTATAGACTCCAAGTTTAAAGGATTAGTTACAGATTTGGAATATGTCCAATTACTCGAAACAGGTGGCCTTGAAGCTATAAACGGGAGAGTAAAAGAGCTATTTGAATCGTCGGGAACAGAAATGACATATGAGCAAAGAAAAGAAGTGATGGGTAAGATTAACGATATCCTTGGAAGAGCTATTTACTTATTCCCGCATTTGGCTAGAGGGGTGGAAGTTAGATTGAAGCCAGGAGCAGAAGCGAGAACAAAAGAATTTGAAGATAAATTTGGTTGGCTCGACTATTACAGGAATAGGTACAATATGTTATTAGAGGCATACCAAAAAAAGAAAAGCGAACCATTACCTAATTCTTTAATACTTCCACTTCCATATGGATTTACTACAGGCACTCATGGTTCAGGTGAAAGAGCTGCAATGGGAGCGTCTTGGGAAGATGTTTGCTTAGATTTTATTCACCCACACAACGATTGGCAGACAAAGGTTCCCACATTAGCAGTAGTCTTAGAGACCCCACTTATTACAAGACATTCCACTTACTTTACTCTAGACGAAGTAGAAAGCATCCAGTTCACTCATAAGGGGGAATTTACTCCGTATGTAGATAGTGAAGATGTTCTAGTTGAGAAAGGTTCCCCCGAAACGTATTATCTAAGATTTAGAGATTTTACCAACAAGAGTGCGTTCAGGAATCAAGAGCATCTTTCTGAGTTAACAGACGAAGAGTGGAGAAAAGTTAATAGAGAAATAATAAGCGCAAGAGCATTTTCAAATTTGTGGAAAGAAGACTATTCTACTAAACCTAGAACTTTAAAAAAGGGCTTTATAGCTTCTTGGGGAGATAACCCAAACAATGTTACCTTATACGAATTAACAAACGTAGAATTGCCAAAAGAAGAAACAGACGAAGCTATAGCAGTACTTTATACTCGAATATTAAAAGGTGATAAAAGTGTTATTATGCATACCAGAGAATACAAAGGCAACAACATAATGAGAAGATTAGCAGAAATTCCTGTAGCAGAAAGACATTTTTAATTTTCAGCTAGGAATAATAAGACGTGGTTATACCTTCCCTATTTCTTCTTTAATATATGCTATTACTTTTGAGGATGAATATTATTTTAAATCATATTTTAATTGAGTATGGGTATTAGTCTCAAATAAATCTACTTGATAGTTTTGAATGATAAATTGCGAATAATATGGATCTTTCGACTAAGGTTTACCCCGAACTTGCTGAAGGAGCTTGCCCTGAGTCTGTCGAAGGGTTCAGAATAACAACTTAGTTTTTGATAACTGAAGTTACTGGGTCACTTGCTTGATGTGTATGCTTAGTACATAATAATAGTAGTAGGAAATTCTAAAATGACTGCCCAAAATCAGTTAACTGTAATTACCAATGGTGAAAATTTAAAAAGTCTGGCGGATGTTTTACTTGCTCGAGGAATTATAAATGAAGATGACGCCCAAGGATTGAAACTTACCGAAATTCAGACAGGAAAAAGCCAGGAAGATATTATTAAAAGTAAAAATCTTATTTCTGAACAAGCATTGGTACAGGCAAAATCAGATTTATATAATATTCCCTATATTGATGTTGCTTTAGTCCCTATTTCACCAGAGGCTTTAGCAATTCTTCCTCAAACCGTTGCCTCAAGATTCAAAGTTTTTCCTGTATCACATGATCTTTTAAATAAACAGCTTGTTTTGGCAATGGCAGACCCGCTGGATTTGACAGCTATTGAGTTTATTGAACAAAAAACTGGTTATCATGTAATTCCTAATGCTTCTGAACCTTCAAAAATAGATGCCATTGTTTCCGCCAGTTACAGCACATCTTTGGCAAAAGAAGTTACCGAAGCACTCAAGGAAGTGAATCCCGATGAATCAAAAGTAAGAACAATCTCAAGAGAAAAGACAGGTATAATCAGAGAGGAAAAAGTTGCTGAAATTGTAACTCATATCTTAACTTTCGCGGTTAAAGCCAGAGCCTCTGATGTGCATATTGAGCCGCAGGAAAAATTAACCAGGGTACGTTATCGCATTGACGGAATCTTACAGGAAAAGTTAACCACTCCCAAAGAACTCCATGATGCTTTAATTTCCAGAATAAAAATTCTATCAGGAATGAAAATCGATGAAAAAAGGATACCTCAAGATGGTCGTTTTAATTTTTCAACGGGTGATGAGGAGGTTGACCTTCGGGTTTCCTCGCTGCCTACGACTTCCGGTGAAAAAATAGTGATGAGGCTTTTAAAGAAAACCGGCGGAGTCCCCGATCTTCCAGAATTGGGATTAAGAGGCAGGGGTTTAAAAATTCTTCAAGATGCAATAATAAAACCTCACGGAATAATTTTAATTACCGGACCAACAGGAAGCGGAAAAACAACTACTCTTTACTCAATCATCCAAAGAATTAACACACCCAAATTAAATATTGTAACTTTGGAAGATCCTGTTGAATATAAAATTTCCGGTGTTAATCAGGTTCAGATTAATCCGGCAGCAGGATTGACTTTTGCATCAGGTTTAAGATCTTTTTTAAGACAGGATCCAAATATAATTTTAGTTGGTGAAATTCGTGACCAAGAAACTTCTGATTTGGCTATTCAGGCAGCTTTAACAGGGCATTTAGTTTTTTCAACACTGCATACTAACGATGCTTCGGGTGCAATACCCAGACTATTAGATATGGGTGCAGAACCATATCTACTCGCTTCCTCAATTTCCATAATTGTTGCACAGAGGGTTGTTCGAAAAATTCATGAGGATTGTAAATATGATTATGATCCGGAGCCAAAGCTTCTACAGGATATAAAGAACGTTTTAGGCAGTTTAATGCCAAATGAAGAAGTTAAATTTTATAAAGGTAAAGGTGATCCCGAATGTGGTAATAGTGGTTATTTTGGCAGAGTTGGCATATTTGAAGTCTTGTCTGTAACTGAAAAAATTAGTAGGCTAATATTAGAAAGAAGTACTTCTTCTGCAGTCGAAAAACAGGGAAGAGAAGAAGGCATGATAACCTTAAAACAAGATGGTTACTTAAAAGTTTTAGAAGGATTAACATCCACAGAAGAAATTCTTAGGGTAGCCCAGGAATGATTATGAATATCAAAGATTTATTACAATTAACAGTTGACCACAACGCGTCTGATCTGCATTTTATCGTTGGAATTCCTCCGTTTATCAGAGTTGATGGCAACCTCTCCCCTATTTCTAACGAGGAAATAATGGATAGTGAGATGATCAATAAGTTTGCTAAAGATATTTTAAATCCGGAACAATACGAGCGTCTAACTGTTAATAAAGAAATCGATTTTTCCTTAGCTTTTAGTGAAAAAGCGAGATTTAGGGTAAATGCTTACACTCAAAGAGGATCATATGCTTTATCTTTTCGAAAGATTCCTTTGGAAATTCCCAAAATTGATGAAATGAATTTACCTAAAATACTCCATTCCTTCACCGGCTTGAAACAGGGATTTATATTGGTTACCGGTCCAACAGGGCATGGAAAATCAACAACAATTGCAGCCATATTGGAAGAAATAAACACTCATAGAAACACTCATATTATTACTATCGAAGATCCAATAGAATTTATTTTCAAATCCAAGCAATCAATTATCTCACAAAGAGAAATGGGATCTGACTCACATTCCTGGCAAATTGCCTTAAGATCAGTCTTAAGAGAAGATCCGGATATAGTCTTGGTTGGCGAAATGCGGGATTTTGAGACAATTGCAGCAGCAATTACTATTGCAGAAACCGGGCATTTAGTTTTTGCTACCTTACATACTAATTCAGCAGCCCAAACTATTGATAGAATTGTGGATGTTTTTCCAGAAGAACAGCAGCAGCAAGTTAGGTTGCAGTTGTCCAACGTTATAGAAGCTGTTTTTTCAATGCGCTTAATTCCAGCCCTTGGAGGAGGCAGGAAAGTTGCCTATGAGGTTATGCTGGGAACATCGGCGATAAAAACTTCAATCAGAGACGGTAAAACCCATCAGATCGATAATATAATTCAAACTTCCCAAGAAGTAGGAATGAATACTTTGGAAATGTCTTTAGCGGTTCTAGTTAAAGCAGGAAAAATTTCTTTAGACATTGCTCAAGCATATTCTTTAAGACCCGAAGAATTAATGCGTTTAACCAGACATACGAAATGAAGGTAGGTCGTAATGACCTCCTTCATCTGGGTTTGTAAACAGAAGGACCTAATCAAGTTATATGATCCTTTGTCATTGACTTACTCCAGGATGAAGTTGGGAGTTATTTCCCAGCTTCATTTCAAATAATGAATAGATTTAAATATAAAGCTAAAGATGAGAAGGGAAATTTGGTTACTGGAATAGTTGAAGCAACGAATAGTTCGAATGCAGCCAAATTAGTGCACGAAGAAGGACTAATTGTAATTACGATTAAACCTATTAGAGAAATACCCTTAAATTTTTTAAAGAAATTCCAGGAAAGAGTAACTTCAGGTAGTGTTGTTTCCTTTACTCGACAATTAGCGACAATGATCAATGCCGGACTGCCCTTAACCGAAGCACTATTAATTTTACGATCCCAGACAACAGGATCGATGCAGAGTGTGATTGCCAAAATTTTGGCTGATGTAGAAGAGGGGGAATCTTTATCAACTGCATTAAAAAAACATCCCAAAGCTTTCAATCCTACCTACGTTGCATTAATTAAAGCCGGTGAGGTTGGGGGTGTGATGGATCAGGTTTTGGTCAGACTTGCTGATGATTTGGAAAAGATGCAGGAATTTAAAGGTAAAGTAAAAAGTGCTTTAATTTATCCGGTAATCATAGTCATCGGTATGATTGCAGTTGCTTTTATTATGATTGTTTTTGTCATTCCGAAATTAACTTCCTTATATGATCAGTTTGATGCGGAATTACCCATAACTACCAAAATACTAATTGCTGTTTCGGATTTTATGGTTAAGTTCTGGCCAATTGTGATTTTAGGATTTGGTTTATTAGTTTATGCATTAAAAATATATATTGGCACAAAAGCTGGCAAAAAAAGATACGACACCATTCTTTTTAAACTTCCGTTAATTGGCAATCTGCAAAGACAAATTATTTTAGCTGAAGTTACCAGAACATTAAGCTTAATGGTAGGATCGGGCGTATCGATTTTGGAAGGTTTAAGTATTTCCTCAGAAGTTGTCGGGAATTCGATAATTGCAGAAGCTTTGCAGGATTCCGCTCAAAAAGTTGAAAAAGGGTATCCTGTTGCTTTTGCTTTTTCTCGAAATCCAGATGCTTTCCCTTTTATCCTGTCTCAGATGGTTTCAGTTGGTGAAGAAACCGGAAAAATGGATGAAGTTTTGGCAAAGGTAAGCCACGTTTTCGAAACAGAAAGCGATCAAAAGCTCAAAGCTTTAACCTCGGCAGTTGAACCTATAATTTTGCTGGTTTTGGGTATAGGCGTTGCCTTTTTGGTTATTTCAATCATTATGCCGATTTATAACTTGACTACTCAAATGTAATTTATGATTTTAGGACCATTAAAACTATTGATCTTGACAATTAGGTTTGAATGATAAATACTGAATTTAGGATAAAATTTTAAATTTTTCTCGAGAGGGGGTGAAAAAATAAATTAATGAGTTTTAAAAAGTTTAGTAAAAATTTTGAAGGTGGGGTCGGTTTCACCCTTATCGAGCTTTTGATCGTCATGGCAATCTTGGGTGTTTTAGCGGTTGTTGTCTTGGTTGCTATCAATCCTGTGCAACAGCTTGCCAGAACCAGAGATGCGGGAAGAAAATCAGGAGTCGCCCAATTAGGACGATCACTTGAAGCATATTACACTGCTCATGGTGGAAGTTATATTGATGAAGGTGCTACCTGGATTCAATCTTTAGTTACGGCAGGTGAGATTTCTGCAATACCAAGTGCTATTAATCCGGGTGTGAGCGGTTACACTTACTGTACAGCAAACCCGCAGAGTAACTGGTGTTATGATGCAAATCCAGCGACTGGTGGTTCTACAGCTGTTATTTTCACAATGCTTGAATCAGATTCTGAAGGATCAAAGTGTGCAGCTGGTACTCCTTGGTTTGTGTGGTCAACATTTGATGGTCGAGGTGGTTTGGTATGTTCAGGATCAGAACCTGTACCAGCACACCAAAACTGGAATACAACCCAGTAAAATGGTTTAGGCATGCCTAAGAAGGAACATGGTCTTTATCAAGACATGTTCTTTCTTTAGGTGAATATATTTATATTTTATAATATACCTGAAGATGTAAAAGTCTAAAGTTTGATTCAAAAATACAACCTAGCTCCAAACCGAAAGTTTCACTGAAAAACCCACTACAACTAAACTTAAATAATTGATTTAAACTCACATCCTTCAACTTTCAATGAAATCGACAATCTATGAAATATGAAAAGGATATTCCGAAATATTTTCAAAACATGATTTGGAGAGTTATAACAGTCTATAGTTATAATGTGGGATCTAATTCGATAGACTTTTTCAGATAAAAAACTGCAGACTCTTTGTTCTCATAATATTCTGCCAAATGTTTAGCAATATTAAAAAAAGCAATGGAATAATTTTTTTTAATATCTGCAAAAACAAGGTTATTTGAGAGAAGATCTGTTTCTTTTTCCAAGTCATCTAGATGATAGTTTTTTGTAACTAATTCAACTTTGCTTAAATATTCGTCTTTGGTTAAGGTAGAATCTTTTTCAAATTGGAATTTATATACCAAACCATAAGGAATTGGAACTATATCCCCATATCTACTATCTTTTAATTGATATTGGTGGTCTAAAAATATTTCTCTCTCACTTAAAATAGAACCTATAGAAGAAAAAATATCATTACTTTTAATACTTCCGCGATTTTTAATAATATACTCTTCGATTTGAGTATTATTTAATCCAATTTGTTCCAGTAACTTACGGAATCCATCATGCATACCTGGAATATAGATATCTTGTCTGAAACCATAAGAATTTTGAAGATATAAAGAATTAAATACAGCACTGTCACTGATAAAGATTACCATGCTATCTTTGCTCAGTGAGGATAAAAGATCTTTTGCATAATTATCACCGATGTAGACATCCTTAAAATTTGTTTTTGGGTAGTTAGTGATAAAATTTAAGATTGCGATAATAATAAAAACTGAGAGTACTATTTTTTCGATTGCTTTTGTCAAAGATTTTCGTTTTAGTAATTTATTAACGACCTCTTGAATTAAAAGTATTCCAAAAGGAACTAAATAAATTAATATTATTATTCCTGCAAGATAAAATTTTTCAAAAGTTGCCATTGCTAAGAAACTTTTAATATGAGTTCTGATGTATACCAAAAATAGCGGTCCGAAGAAAAGATATAATATAAAAAATAAACTGAACTCTTTGTACCTTCTTTTAATTAATAAGTAAACAGCACCGAGAAATGAAAAGAATGGTATTACTAAATTAATATAAGTCGATATGTAAAGGTAATAATTGTAAAATATTCCTTTGGTGAGGGATTGATTACTTAATCCTTTTAAACTTGTTCCCCAACCGTAATCTTTACGAAAAAATAGAGCAATAAAATTTTCGAAATTAACAGCTTTCCCCCAATTATAAGTCTGATTAGAAATAGCTACTATGGGTATGTAAATATAAGGCAACAATCCAAATAAAAATAGTATTAAGCAAATAATTAATACTTTTACCTTAAATAATATTTTTATGTTTGTTGATAAGATACCTATACACATAGCAGGAAAGAAGAGTATTATCGTTAAGTTATTTGTCAAAGACAGTCCTGTAAAAAATGCGAGGTAATATAAATACCTTATTTTTTTATAATGTAGATACTTTATTGTGAGTAATGACATTAGCAAAACAAAAAGACTGTTTAAGGCAAATACTTCTGTAACCTCAGCAAATAACCAAAAAGGATAAAGAAATGCCAGTATTAAGCTTGTAATTATCCCTAGATACCTATTTCTTGTAAGTTCGAAGATAATTAAATACATTATGACAACAGATATCGAGGAAGAAACTGCCGAAATACAACCAACTTTCCAGGCTACGGTTGTTGTTAATGGTAGTTTTAAAAATATAATTCCCAGTATTGTGTATAGTGGGTAACCAGATGGATGAGGAACACCTCGTTTAATAATTGCACTTAACAAATCTCCGGAATCACCCCCATAAACACCAGGTGAAAGATGATGTATGTAAATAATTAAAGTAAATAAAAATAAAAAAACAGGAATAAGAATATTGATGTATGGATATTTATTGAAATACTTAAAGAGATGCAAAAATTCGTATTTAAAAGTTATGTATTTTTTTACCTTTAGTGATTTATTCAAACTTCCCGAAAACCGTGAATTCTTAGTCCACGGATGACCCTCTTCGACAAAGCGACGGAGGAAAGTGGTGAACAAATCTTTCGGTATACTCTGGATTCTGAGCAAAGTAGGAGAACATTTCGAGCATCTACGAGAAAACCGAGAGTTGTTAATCCTCGGTTGTTTATTAAGAGTTTCTGGTTTGTTTAATTTTATTCTCATTAAAATATAATAACTGGTGTTCAATAATTCCTTGTCTACTGAATCTTTCAAGATAAATTATGAAAATATCTTATGAAAATCTTCAATAATATTGTCTTCCCAATATTGATTTGCAGTTTTGTAACCATTATTTATTAACATTTCAACCTTTTTTTCATTTTTAAAAAGATGTTCAATTATCTTTTTTTCCCAAATATCTTTAGGTTGAGATATGATAATTGAGTTGTAATCATTTATTGCATAATTCTTAACCCCCCCACTATCAGTTGTAATAAATAAACATCCGCATGCCATGGCTTCCAGACCTGTAATTGGCATTCCTTCAGTTCGACTAGTAGAAAGAAAAATGTCTGAATCATTATAGAGTTTAGCGATTTGTGATTTTGAAGGGTTTGAAACAAACTTATCAATATTATTAGTAAAAGACTTTTTCTCTCTACTAACTAAGGTAAAATAATAATTTTTATATTTTTTATGTAAATTAGTAATTATTTCTTCTAGGTTATCAAGACCTTTACAATATGTATACCATGAGATTACTGAGAGTATTTTAATTTTTTTATTACTCTTTTTTTGTTTAGAAATATTTTTATTTTTTATATACCTTTTAAATTCATTTCCTAGAACATTGTATTTAATTTTATAAACTTGAGAATTTCTATTGTTTTCTTTAACCTTTTCTTCCAAAAAATTACTATGGACGATTATATTAGCAGGAATTTTATAAGCATTTTTTGCAAGTATTTTGAATAAAATAAATTCATGAAGACTTGGTCCCCAATCTTGAGAAAAGAAATATTTCTTGTTGCTACGCATAAAAGGTAAAATATAAGCTGTTGGCCAAAAAGTAGAAATTAAATAATCAGGTTTGAATTGAAAAAAAGAATGGAAAATATTTCTAAAAGATGTATTTAATTCATACCAATTTTGTTTGTTTCCAAATAATGTATAGATTCTGGCACTAAAACCTTTATCAATAAGTTTATTTGCCATTTTAAAAATTACTTCACTACCGGTGTTTTGTGAATTTTTATAAACAAGGAAGGAAAAATTACCTTTTGCGGACCACCGAAGATCGGTGAAGTATTTTTTCTTTTTTATATAATGATCGAAAATAATACTACCAGGATAAATTGGAATCGTCTTATGATTTAAGTCGCGATTTCTATATAAACGGATATAAAAGCCGTTTTTTATAAAATCCTTATGAGCAAGAAATAGCGATTTAATGAAAGGTTTTTGTTTACTTATAATATAGTAGACATAGGCAATTAGTTCTAGTAAAAATCTTATTGGTAAAATTTTTATAGCCTCCTTTTTTGTAAGATTTCTAACAAGTATGTATAAATTGTTCCTATGTTCCCAATATCTTTTTTGAATAACATTTTTCCCTGCTGTGGCGGCAACTTTGTGATAGATCACCGAAGTTGATGTGAACATTACTTTATATCCTGCCCTCCAAACGCGCCAGCAAAGATCTATTTCTTCCATGTAATTAAAAAGATTTTCGTTGAAAAATCCACCAACCTTTTTAATTATCGACTTACGGATTATACAAGCTGCCCCGCTTGCCCAAAATATCGGAAATTCGCCATCATACTGTCCACTGTCTTTTTCTTGAGTATTAAATATTCTTCCTCGTGTGAATGGGAAACCATATCTATCGATGTATCCACCGGCAGCGCCTGCATAATCAAAAAATGATTTTTTATTCATAAGTTTTATTTTTGGTTGAACTATTGCTATCTTTCTATCTTTTTCAAGGAGTCTTACTAATGGTGTTAACCAATTAGGATCAACAATAGTATCATTATTTAGAAGTACAATATATTTCCCTTTTGTTTTTTTTAAAGCCCAATTATTGCCACCTGTGAAACCTAAGTTTATTTCAAGTCTGTATATTTTGGCGAATTTAGGGAAATTCTTAGCGATTAAATTATTTTCATTTTTTTCTGATCCGTTATCGATTACTATTATTTCAAAATTATTATACTTAGTCTTTTTGAGCGAGTTTAAACATTTTATAGTTTCAGCAATCCCGTTATAATTTAAAATAATTATGGAAACCTTTGGATTTATCTTTATCATTTTTAGGACACTTCATGCTATACGAAAAAAGAAATTAAGGCAATAATTTTATAAAATATTAAGATCTTTAGATATTTCACCGAATTTTATTTTTCTTTATATCTTAGTATTTCAATTTTTAAGTGAAGTTGAAATAAAATGTCTAAGAAAGATGTTGACTGCATATATGATGAGAGATATAATAAATATGCTTTTACTTGCGTAGGATCTATTTTGATAGCTTTCTTAAAATACCTTCTCGCTTTAGTTTTTTTCCCTTCATAAAAAAGCACTTTACCTTTTTGAAAAGCAAGTTCCCTCCTATATTTTTTTATATACTTTTTTGGAATACGACCTTTATAATGTTTTAGGTGTTTATATCTGACAATTCCATCATAGTAAGATACCTTTTTAATATCCCGACATAAATTTGAATCATGTAGATTAACTATTACTAATGGTTTATTGATATAGTCAAATAAGTATTTCTTAGCAGCTCTTAACCATAGATCATAATCTTCAGCAATTTCGTAACTTTCATTAAAACCTTTTAGTGATTTTAAAGTATTACTTTTTATCATAACTGTTGGTGCTGCAATAAAATTTTTACTAAGAAGTAAATTCAAATGACTATTAAAAGGTTCATTGGATAGGTATAAATGAAGTTTATCTTTATTTTTTAAATAAATATTGGAGTAGCAAAATCCATAATCAGAATTTTTTTCTAATAATTCAACCTGAACATCTATTTTATTTGGTAAATATAGATCATCATCTCCCAGGATTGTGATGTATTTTCCCCCAGAGTGTTTTATACCATAGTTTTGTGCAGATGCAGGACCTTGATTTTTTTTATAAAAATATTTTATCCTTTTATCTTTAATTTTTTTTACAACCTCTTTGGTGTTGTCAGTCGAGCCGTCATCGACAATTATTAATTCAAAATTATGATAAGTTTGCTTAAGAACACTTTCAATACTGTTTTTAAGCATTGATGATCTGTTATAGGTTGGAATTATCACAGAAACCAGAGGTTTTTTCATTTGTTCCTTATTCAACTTATCCTAAAACCACAGTCTTCAGATTGGTGGATGTAAAATAGTTAAGTTGAGTCAAAATACCACGGGCTAAAACCCGAGGTAGTTTATTCAGTCATAACTTTTTCAGTAACTTCTATGAATTTGTATGGTTTACTCCAGGTAGAAAAATAATTTTTATCTGGTAGTAATTCAAAATTTGAATTGAAATACTTATTAAAAATTACGCGGAATGTATTTACTGGTGTAATACTGTCATATAACTTGGAATAATCTTGATCAGGAAAGTAGAAAGCACTGAAAATTCCAATTCTTTCTTTTAGATAAGTTGTTTCCCAACTTTCCCAATTCAATCTAGATCCTGATCCATGATCAGCCTGCAATATAATAATTGGCGGAGAAATTGATGAGGATAAAATATTATCAACCAGTTCTAAGATCTTTTTATCGATAAAAATTACCTGGTCTCTATAGGCATTTATATAATCTGCTGATCCTATGTAGGATGATCCGTCTCCAGTTGGATCATTTTTAAAAGATCTGTCTTTGATTATTTCTCCATTTTGATTAAAAACAAATGGTGGATGTGGTGACATTATGTGAGCATAAGTGAAGGTTGGTAAATCATTTTTTGCTGTTTCAGGTATATTGTCAAACACAGATAATATTGCATTTGAATATAGTTCTGGTGTAAAACCTCCTCCCAGTATGTTTAATAATGGTGTTTGTCGTAAAAATACTGATTCAAATTCACTAAATCCTCCTGGATTTTTAATATTAATATCGGCTTTTGAATCTACACCAGTTGTATTTGAATTGTATGTAATAAAAGTGTAACCACGCTGTTTTAAAAAGTCATAAACTTTATTATTTTTTAATTTATTTCTAACTAGTATCCTGTCAGTTGAATTTTCACTTAAGTTTCCAAATAAACTGTCAAGATATTCAAAATTAAGTGAAGAAGCCAAAGATAGATATGTTTGTATATAATTAGTAGTTGATTTTGTTGCTATATAAAATCCTTTATTTTCTAAATTTTTTATTAGCTCGTTAACGTCATAATCATAGATTTCTTTAAGTATGTCTGATCGTGCATGACCATCAAGAATAATGTAATAAATATCTGGGATAGGCATTGCTTGAGCAGAAAATATATTTGAAAGGCTTTGTTCTTTCATAATATAACTGTCTTGCTTTACTTTATATGAAATTATCTGCGATGCTATAAAAAATAGTAATAATAAAGTGAATATATTCAGAAAAGAATTTAATAATTTGAAATCTCTTTTTGTACTTACAACATAAAAAGTAATCGTCAAGAATAATGATCCTTCTATAAGAGCGAGAAATTTATACTTACTGATTACTAGTGAAAAAATTGTGATATTAGTCAAAGTATTTGCCAAAGGAATTAACAAATAGAATAAAAATATAAAAACTGTTAATAGTATTCCAACCTTGATCCAATTTTTTAATATTCTTTCTCCGATAAACATTAAGAGTAGAACTACGATCAAGGAGATAAGAATTAGTCGTATTACTGACGATATTTCTACACCTTCATCAATATTTTTAAAGTAAAGTGATAGTATCGGAAAAATTGAATAAAGAAACGAGTGGATTACAATGGGAGAATTAAACATTATTTTAATCACCATATTATTTTTTAGTTTAAATTTTTCATAAGATACATAACCCTTTTAGAATTGATAATATTTTTTCTGTTAATAATTTTAAAATATTTAGAAAATTCTGTTTCAAAATTCTCTTGTAAATAATCACTAAAGATATCTTCTCTGCTAGATAGTAGTATTTTTACATTCGAATCATTTTTAGGTACAAATTCTATGATTAACCACTGACATATCTTTCTAAAAAACTCAGCAATTTTTACAAATGGCAGATTATTCGATATGGCTAAATGATGAATAAGGGCTAGTGCCAGCACACAATCAGCAGGTCCCCGTTCAATTAATGAGTAGCGCTCGTTATTTTCCCAGCCAATTGCCGGACTTGGGTTGGTTAAATCAATAATCAAAGGTAATAAATATTTATCAGAATCTAATTTTGCTTTTAGATAGTTTTTTTCAACAGCTAAAAGATCTATATCAAAAGATATTGTATTTATTCTCTGTTCGCTTGCCAGCCGGCTGAAAACCCCTTCATTTGCTCCTAAATCCCAAACGCATTTCTTAGGTTTAGCTATTTTAAGAAATTCAGATACTATCATCTTTTTGTGTTTAAAAGCGGTACTTGAGTAATTAGTATTACTGTAGTAGTTGACCCATTCAGTGTCTTGCCGACTTAGTTTAAGATTGTATATTAAACTTTCTAAATTATTAATTAAACCAAGCATAGAATTTAAGTTAAATATACTCCTTTTAAAATCAAAGGATTTCTTCCCAAAATATTTTTGCGATTGAGCATGCAGGTGTATATGGCTGAGAATTGAGAAATTCAGATATGTTCTTTTTGGTAAAAGAGAACTAGTCAGACTGAGCGGTATTCCATCAAGAAATATTTTTGAAATTTGATTTAATTGTGTGTTTTTTTTTGCCATCAATAAAAGTGGTGCTAAAAAGTGCTGACAAAATTGCTTGTAAGCAATCCAAGGACTACCTTCTTTATATTTTTCAAAAGAAAGAGTGTCGATAAATATTGCCTTACCTCTAAAAAATTGGATATTCCAAGCATTGGAATCTTTTAACGTCATTCCGTATCTTAAGGAAATTTTCTGAATTTTGAGTGTTAATAAAGCAGCGTCTTTAAGCTGACTAAAACACCATTCATAGGGGTAAGAGATAAATGGTATAAATTGAGGCTGTATAAGTTTATATACTTCTTTACCCTTTTTTTTAAATACGATTTCTTTATGGGAAATTAATAATTTTTTCTGAACTAATATTTTATAAAGATCAGAGTTCATGAGAAGTTCGTAGTTGTTTTTATATAAATTATTTACCCTACGAAGAAGTATACCATTGTCGAAAAATAAAGATCCGCTAGGGTCCCTGAAAGAACTGGGAACATAAAAATTACTCTTCATCTTTAGTATTTGTAGATTTTGAGAAAAGCTTTCTTAAAAATTTCGTTATTTTCTTCCAATATAGTTTAAGGGTAAAAACACCTCCTAAAATAAAAGCTAAGATTATCTGTACGACATAACTTCCGGTACCAGGATCAATATACGCTTGAGCTTGTCGTGGTAAAAAAAACAAAAAAATAAAAAAAACAACTAAGAATGTCAAAAAATACTTTAAGCGATTCATAATAAGTTTAACAATACATTTTAAGATCTTTAAGCGAAAATATTACAGTTTTAAGGTTGTAGTGGTATATTTTCTGATTCAATTATTCATCTTATTCTAAAACCACAGTCTTCAAACTGTGGGTGTAGAATGGTTAAGTTGAGTCAAAATACCATAGGCTTCAGCATGTGGTATTATGTTGTTAATACTTGATAATAAAACAAATTTAGATAAAAATAAATTAGTGGATAAATTTATCATAACAAAGAATAATAAACCTAATGGTTTTACTTTGATCGAACTTTTAATAGTAATGGCTATTTTGGGGATTTTAGCTGTGGTTATTTTTATTGCCATTGATCCGGGAGAGCGTCAAGCACAAGCAAGGGATACAGGAAGGATTTCTTCGGTTACTCAAATCGGACATGCACTAGAAGCATACTACACAACAGTAGGATCATTTCCGGATACAGGAACTTGGGCGCAGGATTTGTTGGATAAAGGTGAACTTAGTTCTTTTCCTTCAGGTATCGTCTATACGGCTTATTCAGTAAGTAATTGCACAACTTATGTTCAGCCGGCAGTTGATCCGACTTATTGTTATGATTTGGATGCAACCAATGGTGTAATTGTTTTTTCTAAATCTGAATCGAATTCCCATACACAAAGATGTTCAACTCCGGAGGTTGCCTATTTTGTTTTCTCAACTGCTGACGGTAGAGGTGGAACAATTTGCAACAATGGAGACCCTTCACCTTGGGCATCTGGAACAATGTCCTATGTTGAATGATAATTAATTTTGTATGGACTATTTATTTTTTTTGTTTTTTATCTTTTTAACTGGATTAGTTATTGGATCATTTCTGGGAGCTTATACTTATCGTGCGCCATTAAGTAAAACAATCAAAAGAGGCAGATCTTTTTGCCCGAAATGTAAAAAGAAGATTATCTGGTATGATAATATTCCCCTACTTTCCTTCTTACTTCTAAAAGGGAAGTGCAGAAATTGTCAGCAAAATATTTCCTTAAGATATCCTTTAATTGAATTATCAACAGGTATTATGTTTTTTTTGATTGCTTATTTTTTGGGTAATTGTGCCGTTGGTCCAAAAAGCAATAATTTATGCCATTTTTACGGCATTTTAGGCGCACAAGCACTCCCCTTTTTGCTTTTAATAACTTCCTTTTTTATTGTAATATTAGTTGTTGATTTTGAAAATAAAATTATTTTGGATGAAAATATATTTTTATTATTTGTAATTGCTTTTGTGGTTTTTCTACTTTCTTCGACTCCAACTCTTGGTTTGAGATTATTCTCAGCATTCGCTTCCGCTCTATTTTTACTGACTATTCATTTGATTACCAAAGGGAAAGGTATGGGTTTAGGTGATGTCAAACTGGCAGTTATTGCCGGATTAATCTTAAACATTCCTAATATCATAATTTGGTTATACTTAAGTTTTATTCTAGGTGCTGTTATAGGTATATTTTTGATAGTTATTAAAAAAGCTCGTTTTGGCAGACAGATTCCTTTTGCTCCTTTTTTAGTTAGTTCTTTTTTTATAACCTTACTCTGGGGTGATAAATTGGGAAAATTGTTTTTTCCTTTTTTAACATTATTTGATAAATGAAACCTTTCACCAAGCAGGAGATTTTAGGAATTTCCATAATTCTTTCTTTTATTTTCATTTTATCTTTTCTAAATTTCCGTATTTCACTTCGTCGCGCAAGAGATGCTCAAAGAATGGCTGACTTGGGTACAATATATGATGCTTTAAATAAATATCAACAGGATTTTGGCTTTTTCCCGCCTTCTGAAAATGGAAAAATAAAAGCCTGTAAAGCTACCAATTTTGATGAAGTGATAAAACTACTTTCCACATTGGAACAATTTGATCAGGAAATATATTTTTCAGGTCTTAAAGCATGTGAATGGGGAATTGATTCTTTAAAAGATTTATCTGATGAAAGCTATGAGCCTTATTTAAGGACAATTATGGCTGATCCTAAAAAAGATAAAGGCATAAATTATTTGTATTTTTCCAATACAAAAAGATATCAAATTTATGCTTATTTGGAAGGAGAAGAATCTGAAGATGGTTATAATTTAGGTATTGTAGCCAGGAATTTAAGCTGTGGTGAGAAAATCTGTAGTTTTGGAAAAGCTTTTGGTGAAACTCCGCTTGATATGTCAATTGAAGAATATGAAAATGAATTATTACAAGAAGAAATGAAAAAACAAGGAAAATAAGAATTGAAGAAATGATCGAATGAGAAAATGAAAAATAATCAAAAAGGATTTACTCTGATTGAATTAATTTTATCGATGGCAATCATCGGAATTTTGGCAACATTTATGGTTGTAAATTTTAAAAAATCCGGAGTTCGTTCAAGAGATACACAAAGAATAAATGATTTGAACCAATACACCGAAGCGTTGGAACTCTATGCAAATAATCATAATGGTGTGTATCCAGAAAAAAGACTGCCCTTTTTTAAAGCTGAAGATCTATGTACTGATTTAGGTATATCAGATTGTCCTGTGGATCCTAAAGATAATACTAATAGCTGTTTAGGAGCGTTATGTGGTTATTATTATCAAAGCAACGGAGATGCTATTGGTTTTGATTATTATGCTGGAGGAACAAGATATACTATAAGAGCTAGAGTTGAAGAAACACCAAATGTGGTGTTTAGCTGTGCTGCCGGTGAGACAGCTAGTGATCCAAAATTTTATGTCATTTGTTCAGACAGAAAACAAGGATACGCTTGCAATAATACTGGTTTCTCAACCGGAACTTGTCCTACCTTGTACTAATCATGGAATCATTATATAAAAAGAAAAATGCATACACTTTACTTGAACTTGTATTAGTTGCTGCGATTTTAGGAGTTCTTGCTTCATTTGGTATTAATACTTTTAAGGGTAGTCAAGCTCGATCGCGCGATACCCAAAGAAAAAGTGATTTAAATCAATACCGTGTTGCTTTGGAAACTTATGGAACAAATCATAACGGACTTTTCCCCGGCAGAAATGGCTTATTTGGATTATGGGCGTCTGATAAAACTTCATGTGGTGCGGGTTCTTGTTACTACTTATGCACAACAGATCTGGGATTATCAGGTTGTCCTGCAGATCCCTATGATGGTCAAAATAAATGTTATGGAGGTACTACCTGTAGGTATTGGTATCAGGGCAATAACTGTGATAACGGATCAGCCTGCGCAACTAATTTTACTTTAAGGGCAATGCTGGAAAATGAAAATGCATTTTGGGTGGTTTGTGCAAACGGGAAATCCGGTAATGTTGATTCAGCAACTGATTTTAGTACACTTGGTGGTAGTTGTCCATTATAATGGATTAATAGTGGGATATAAATGTCATTTAAACTTTAAGTGAAGAATCTCTACCTAACAAAATAGTGAATACTATGAAAAAAGATTTACCAATATCAGCTTTTACTCTTATTGAACTGATGGTGGTTATGGGTATTATTTCGATTTTGGCTGCCATGAGTCTTTTTGCTTTGCAGGGAGCAAGGGAAAGCGGAAGAGATGCAAAAAGAAAAGGAGATTTGGAACTTATTCGTTCAGGAATTGAACTTTATAAAGCAGATTGTAGAAATTATCCTATTCCCGGGACTTCGGGGGATTTTACGACAAGATTCGGAGTCGATCTTTCAGGAGCTGACGGCAGTTGCGGTGTTTCAGGAAATTCCAATACATATATATCAGAAAACCCATCAGACCCGGTAACGGGAAGAAATTATTATTATGAGTCAAATGGTACGACGTATATTCTTTGTACAGCTTTGGAGAACGTAACAGCGCAAGATAGTGCTTGTCCAACCACTGGGAGTGTTTGTGGAGCCAGTGTCAATTGCAGTTATCATGTCCGAAATCCTTGATACTAAATTCAAAATCGTAAGCACAAAATTCTAAACAATTACCAATTTTTCAATTTCACAAATCACAAACAATTTGTTTTGATCATTGAAACATTAAAATTTATGATTTGCTTAGAATTTAGATTTCGTGTTTAGTATTTGGGGTATAAATTTTCCAATTATAAAATTAAATGACCAACTGCCAAAAAAAAGAAAAAAATTACCCTCAACAAAAAATTCTCCAAGGTTTCACCTTTGTTGAACTTTTAGTCGTTTTGGTTACTATGGTTTTATTATTTTCTGTTGGTTATGCCAATTACAGGGATTTTTATGTCAGAGAATTATTAAATAGTGCTGCTAATAGTTTAAAAGCAGATTTAAGACTAGCACAAAGTTATGCCGGCTCAGGAGTTAAACCTTCCTCAGGTTGTACTATATTGGATGGTTACAGGATAAGAGTAGATACAACTGCTCAGGCATATTATATAGAACCAGTATGTGACGGGAGTGCTTTAACTGCGATTAAAACTATTGGAATGGGTACAAGTATCTATATAAATGCCCCGAGTGTAAATCCGATTCTTTTTAAGGTAGTTACCAAAGGAACAAATATTATTCAAGGGTCAACGGTAATTATTTTGGCTTATGTTGAGAATTTACAGCCTGCATATAAACAATTTTGGCAAACCTACGGAGCAAAGAGTATTAATGTTACAATTGGAAAAGGTGGAGAAATTTATTAGCTGAAGGTTTAGAGCTCAATGCTAAATGCAAAATGCTTAATAAGATTCTATATTCTACTCTCACAAGTCAAATGTCAAAAGTTAATTGTCAAAGGTTAAGGGTTAAAGGTCAATCTTTATTCGAGGTAATCTTTGCCATTGCTATTGCGGCAATGATACTTACAGGTGTTGTTGCTCTTGGTGCAACTTCAGTGAGAAATACTGTTGTATCGAGAAATAAAAATCTTTCAGGAAAGTATTTAAGCGAAGCTACTGAGTGGTTAAGACAGCAAAGAGATGAAAGTTGGCAAAATAATCTGGTAAATCATATTACCGCACCAGGCCCAAGATATTGTTTGGATGAATTGGATTGGGATAATATAGGTGTCTGTGGAGCGAGTGAGTATATTTCAGGAACAAATATGTTAAGAAATCTTACACTGGCTTATGCAGATACCGAAAATCGAGTAATTCAAGTAACAATAGATATAGGTTGGCAGGATAGTCAGGGAACACATGTTGAACGATCAGTCACCCGTTTTACTAACTGGAAAACATCTTTATTTCTTTCTCCTGCTCCGACTCCTACTCCAGCATGTAATGTTGCCGGTGTAACATGTAATGGTTCCATTTGTATAAATTCTGCAACTAACTGTAGCTGTACTGAAATATGTACAGCAAAACTTTGTTCAAGCTGTTTAAGTAATGGTTTAGATGTAGGTGCTTCAAATGGATCTTATTTTACTTTTGGTCCGCCATGCTCAAGTACAATAGCTTCATCTGATTGTAGTAGGGTGATGACAAATACTGGAGGTCTTTGTACTTTGGGATCCGAGACATATTCTACTATGTGGACAAAATGTTTATGTTCGGGAGCATTGTGTTAAAGAATTGTTTATATGAAAAAAGAACATATTATTGGCTTTTCCTTGGTTGAGATGTTGGTGGTTGTAAGTATTTTTGCAATCTTGGCTGTTTTAGCTTCACAATCTTTAATTTTTACTTTTAGAGGAAGACAAAAAAGCGGTTCAATTGTTTCAGTGAGAGAAAACTTGGGACATGCATTATCAGTAATTGAAAGACAACTATACAATGCTGAGAATGTGAATTGTATTGCTAACGGAGTTACTTATAAAGATAAGACTGTAGCGACTTATTATGATCCAGGTTTTTCCTGCATATATCCGGGAAGTCAATCTTGGCATTTGGCAACAGATACTTCTGCTGAAAGAGGCAGAAATTGCAATTTAGTTTGTCAGAATCGAGGAATGGAGTGCTATGCTGATACTGCATGGGACGATGATGATTCTTGTTCTGAACTAAGAAGACAAACTGGTAATCCGTTGTGTGGTTGTGCTGAAAATGATGTAAGTTATGCTCCTTATTTTCAAAGTCCAGATATATGCAAATATCGCGGAGGAACCGATCAGAATTGTGGTAATTCTCCACCGAGTTCCAGACAAAGATTATGTCAATGTACTAATACTCAAGGTTTTATTGCTTCTACCCCTAATAATATACGTTTAACTTCCAATGATATTAATATAAGTTCTTGTACATTTACTTGTATTCCAGGTACAACTGATGAAGTTCCTGATACAGTCGAAATTTCAGTAACAGCTAATGCTGTTGGTTCCTTAGGAGCGGAAGGTGAACAAGTTACCTTAAAATCAAGAATTCAACTTCGTTCATATTAATTTGTCATTACGAGCGTAGGTGAAGTAATCTCTTCAAAGATTGCTATACTCGCTTAACCATGTTTGAGGTGGTTTCGCTCGCTCAAAAATGACAGTTTGTCACTTTCTGATTGACCGGAAATTAAAGCATTGCTACACTTAAAAGACAATATGTTGAAACTGCCCGGAAATGTCAAAAATTTAGGAAAGGAAAATTATTACCAAAAAGGCCAAGCACTTTTAATTATACTTCTGGTTCTATCAGTAGTTTTAACAGTTTCCTTGTCTATTGTTTCTCGATCAGTTACCGATATTAAAATTACTTCAAATGAGGAGGAATCGGTACGGGCACTTTCTGCAGCTGAAGCAGGTGTTGAACAAGCATTAAAAACAGGTGTGTCAACTGGCGGTATTGTAACTTTACCGGACAATTCTCAATTTGAAGCGTTGGTTACAGAAATTGTTCCGACAAACGACGAATTTGCCTATCCGAAAAAATTAAATAAAGGCGAGTCAATCACATTTTGGTTAGTATCTCATGATGATTCAGGTAATTTAAACTGTATTGTAGGAGAGCCTTGTTATACAGGAAATGGTATAGACTTCTATTGGGGAGAACCAGGAACTGCGGATAATTTGGATACTACACCGGCAATAGAAGTATCTATCTATTATGATAGTGCACAAACAGGTATAGTTAATCAGAATTTTTCCAAAATAAATATTGTTAGGGCTAATTTTGACCCAAAATCTACAAGACTTTCGTTAAATGATTTTACTCAAGCTGATATTGGCAGCTTCACTATTGGAGGGAAAGAGTTTAAATTTAGAGGTCAGGTAGATTTTACTTTTGCTGAAACACCCATTATTAATAGCTGTCGTCAAGCTAGAGGTTGTGTTTTAATGGCAAAAGTAAGAATGTTTTATAATGACCAACCTCATTCTGTAGGAATTGATCCCCAGTTTACTTTAAATAATCATTTATCAGCCCAAGGTATAAACATCTCCTCAACCGGAACTTCAGGTTTAAACCAAGATATTACACGAAAGATAAACGTTTTCCAATCTTTTGCAGCAGCACCTCACGTTTTTGATTCAACCTTATTTAGTTATGGAGATTTAATAAAATGAGTGTAGGTCTGGATATCGGCTCAAAGACAATCAAAATTGTCGAATTGGAAAAAGAAGGTTCTAAGTGGAAATTAAGAGCTTCTGGGGTTATTGGTTATAAAGGCAAAGCACCAGAATATTTAAAAGACGACAAGGAATTTTCACTTTTGGCAGTTGCTATTAAAAAACTGCATAAAGAAGCAAAAATTTCATCTAAAAATGTAGTAATCAGTTTACCCGAAACCCAGGTTTTTACACGGACGATAAAATTCCCTCTTCTAAATGATGCCGAAATTTCCTCAGCCATTAAGTGGGAGGCTGAACAATATATTCCGATTCCCATCAGCGAAGCGATTATCCAGCATCAAGTTCTGGAAAGAAGAGAAGATTCTTCTCCGCCCCAAGCAATTGTCTTACTTGTGGCAACACCCAAATTATTAGTTGAAAAGTATGTTAAATTAGTCAGAATGGCGGGACTATCAGTTTCATCAATTGAAACTGATCTTATGGCATTAATCAGAGCATTGTCGCCCGAGAATCAAACGGTTTTAATTGTTGATTTTGGCGCACGTTCAACCAGTATTGCCATTGCCAAAGACGGACAACTAACTTTTTCCAGATCAATAGCTACTGCCGGCGATGCTTTCACCCGTGCAGTTGCCCAAGTTTTGGGTGTAGAAGAAAAGCAAGCCGAACAGTATAAAATTGCTTATGGTTTATCCGATAAACACTTAGAAGGAAAAATAAAAGCTGTTCTGGATCCTGTTTTCAGATTAGTTGCGGACGAAATAAGAAAAGCTATTTATTTTTACCAAGCTGATGAAAAGGGTGCAACACCCTCATCAGTAATTATCGCGGGTGGATCAGCTGCTATGCCTGAAATTGTCAGTGCTATTATCAAATTTATTAATTTGGAAGTAATTGTTGGAAATCCTTTTAACAAAATTATTGTTGATCCAGAAGCTCAGAAAACCTTGGCACTTTATTCACATCTTTATTCTGTGGCAGTAGGTTTAGCCATGAGAGGATAATATGAACAAATCGGCAATTAATTTACTACCGGTAGCTTTAGCACCGAAAACATTTTTTATTAATTTTGCCAAAAACTTAAAAAAGCTGGCAATCTTAGGCTTTGTTGCTTTAATTATTACTGCAACTGTTTCGATTACAATTTTTATACTTTTTACTAATCAAATAAACGGTTTAATAAAAGAAGAAGAAGATCTGAAAAAATCAATTAAAGCACTTGAAGAAACTGAACAAAGGTTAATCCTAGTACAGGATAGGTTAACCAAAGCAGACAATATTTTAAGTCAAACCAAACTTAATGACGAAGTTCCAAAAGCAAAATCATTTATTGATGATCTGCCGGAAAAGGTTATTTATAGTAATGTTGCAATTGCGCCAAATAATTTTAAGATTAATCTTTTTACTGATGACTCCGAGGCCTTAGCTGAATTATTTACAAAAATAATTGTTTCAGGAAAGTATCAGAAAGTAACACTTCGGTCTTTAAATTTTAATAGTGAAAAAGGTTATAGTACAAGTATAGATTTAAACCTTTAAACAAAATGTTGATATTCGGAAAGGAAATTAACCAAAATTCAATTTTGAATCCTAATATAAGAGTGATGATTATTCCATCACTTAGTTTAATTATTATTATTACACTTTTTATTGTTGTCGTTAAAACTTCTATTCCTAAAATTTCGGAACAAATGAATCTGGTGAAGAATACTGACGAGAATGTTTCGAAATTAAACCAAAAACTGGATATTTTAAGAGAAGTAAAAGACAAGGTTTTGGGATACGCTGATACTTCTTTATTAGCTGTTCCTGATGAAAATCCGATTTTATGGAAAATGGCGCAATTAAAAAGTATAACTTCTGAAAATGAAATGCATTTATTATCAAGGAGTGTTGATGTAAAAGAAACACAAGGAGGAGGTATAAATGACGTGGAAGTGATAATTGCTGCCAGTGGAAGTTTGGCTAAGGCAATGGATTATATTAAAGCAGTACAAAATTCTTCACCGATTTCTAATATTGAAAGTGTAAGTATAAAAAGAATATCTGAAAATGATGTGGAAGTTCATTTTACGGTTAAAACTTTTCACTCTCGTCTACCAACAAAATTACCCAAAATTTCCGAACCGATTAAAAATTTAACTTCCAAAGAACAAGATCTATTAGAGGATCTTTCCAAACTTAAAGCGCCTGAATTTACAATGCTCGAACCAAACGGGCCGTTTGACAGATTAGATCCTTTTAATTAATCTTTGAAACTGACTTATTTTGATTCTTTTTCAACTACATTAAGGGAGAAACTATTTTTCTCAAGCACAGCTTTTATTCTTAGTAGGTTTCTTATTGATTTTATAGTATATCCGCTTTTGCCAATAATTATTCCAATCAGATCAGGATTTGCTTTAATTAACAGATCAACTCTTCCGTTTTCGGAAGTTTCCTCAACTAAAAAATCATCACTGCCAGTTATTTCTTTTACAATATACTCAACTAATTCTTTCATTAATATATTATTTTTTGTTAACCAGTTCTTTTACTGATTTGGTTATTTGTGCACCTTGTGAAAGCCAATAATTAATTCTGTCATTTTTTACTTGTTTAAGATCTTTTTTAGGTTGCCAAAAACCTAGGACTTCAACTACTTTGCCATCTCTTTTTTGATTGTTATCAATTGCTACTATTTTATAAAAGGGATTTTTAATTACACCTTTTCGTGAAAGTCTGATTTTTATCATTTTGATGAAATAAACAAGAAATTGTTAATTCAGGTTCTAATTATAACATTATATTTTTAAAAAATGAATTAACTTTCCAAAGTGAAGTTTCGAGGGTTAAGAATCCGCGTTTTCTATCCTTCTTCACAAATTATTTTTATCGTAGAAATTATAGCTTCAATCCCTCTGTCGCGAAAAACAACCAACAAAGCTATCTATTGCATTCGAGAGTACCGCGGCATTTATGCCGGGGGTGAATCGAACGCAACAAACTTGTCGAACCTGACTGCGTGTCGAAAAAAGCTTTAGCGGTGGCGCAAAGGCGCGAATATTACAGCCAAGGCAGTAGCAGTTTATCCGAGATTATCAATCATCGTATTATCGTGAAGGTGGATTAAAGGAGGCTAGTGCTTTATAAGCCGCTTCTTGTTCAGCTTCACTTTTACTTTTTCCGAATCCTATGGCTATCGATTTTTTATTAATGATCACTTCAACAGTGAACTCTTTTAAATGGTCGGGACCAAATTCCTTGATAACATTATAGTTTGGTGCAGGATAACCTTGACTTTGAACATATTCCTGCAACCTGCTTTTGGCATCTTTCAAGGGCATTTTAGTTTTTTCTGCCAAATCTGCAAAAATATTTTGAATTATGAATTTTTTAACCGTATTCAGTCCTTGATCCAAATATAAGGCTCCGATTATTGCCTCAACTGTATCAGCCAATAAGGATGGATTTTCTCTTCCTCCTCCCTCCTCTTCTCCTTTGGAAAGATATAAACTAATGCCAATTCCCATTTTTTCTGCAACCTTGGCCAAATTTTGTGTATTTACCAAATTAGATCTAAGAGCTGTTAAATAACCTTCTTCTTGATTTGGAAATTTTTTAAATATTTCCTGAGAAACAACAAACTCCAAAATGGCATCACCCAAAAATTCCAATCTTTCGTTGGATGTTCTTTTATTAGGATTTTCATTTACCCATGATTTGTGGGTTAAAGCGTGATCCAAAAAATCAGATTTATTAAATAATTTTTTTAAATCGTTAATCTTTTTCATCTAGTCTTAAAAGTCTTCTTCTGAAGAAAGTTTTTCGATTAAACCACCAACTGTATCAATTTCAGATAAATTAATTTTTGACATATTAATTCCTTTGTTCGTTAAGACCTCAAAAAAATCAGATAGATCAGTAGTACGCATATTCAAATCATCAAAAAAAGAGTCGGTCTCAGAAATGTCTTCAACGTCGGTTCCTAAATGCTCAGCCAAAGAATTTTTGACTAAATCTTCCCAATTATTTTCTTTATTAACATTTTGCATATTAAGATATATTATCTAACATTTTATAATTTATCATCTAGCAATTAATTTAAGTAATTCCCAATTCGATTATTCAACTTATCCTAGAACCACTGTCTAAAGACTGTGGATGTAGAATAGTCAAGTTGAGTCAAAATACCATGGGCTTTAGACCGTGGTATTTTATTTGTTAAATTGGTAAGTTAAATGAAAAAATGTTAATTGATTGAATGATAAATATAAATTTTTAAATTTTATTCTGCAAACATACTATTACTCTTACTCATTACTCCTCTTGCTTTTTTAATATTGTTCCTAAAACACCATTGATAAAGGAAGGAGAATTATCACCACCGAATTCTTTAGCCAGTTCGACAGCTTCATCAATAATCACTTTCGGTGGTTCACCTGAATTAATAAGTTCATAAACCGCCAATCGTAGGATTGCCAAATCAATTTTATTTAATTTTTCCAAAGGCCATGTGGGTGCAGCTATTTGGATTTTCTGATCAATAAGATTTTTATTATCAACTATTTCTTGAACCTCTTTGGATAAAATATTTTGACTAGTAAAAGTCTCTGCAAAAAGTTCTTTAATGATTTTTCTTCTTTGTTTGTGTCTGGGATCTTTAGCTGTTTTCATTTTTTAAAATCAATATTTTTAAGTATTGAGTAATAACCATAAAGTGACAAGTAGTAAATTATGAAGATAAATCTCAACTTTCGCAAGAGATATTCATAATTAGTCGACCTCAAGAATACCGCGACGCTTGAGTCGCGTATGTATTGAGGTAAATAAAAAGTTTGTTTGTTCGCATTCGATTCATCCAAAGGCTAAAGCCTCTGGTATTCTCGAATACTACAAATAAAACATTTTTCTTTAGAGATAAAACCCCGCCACTTGAGGAGGAAAAATATTATTTGTATGCACCACAGTGAGGACAAGCTCGGTGAGAAGGTTTAAGTTTTTTACAGGATGGACAGCGGGTCAAAGTAGGCAATCTTCCCTTTTTTGCTCCACTTCTCTTTCCGCTTCTACTTTTGGTATGTTTTTTCTTTGGTAGAGGTGTCATATGATTACTTTATCTAGGTGGCATATACAATATTTTATCTAAATAAAAATGAAATGTAAATGTATATCCTAATATTTATCAAATTTTATCTTACTAAAACAACAGCTCCATTACTGTAAAATATTCTAGTTCCTACTCCATTTTCTACAGGTTCGAATCCTACGATTTTTACACTTGTTCTGTCACCACGCTTGTGCACTTTTGCAAAAAAATCAGGTTGTTCTGCAACAGGATACACTCTTTTTATTTTAGCTTTACCTTTAAAATCCCACTCTGCTATTTTTTGATCAATTCGAGACAAATAGTCGGAAGATGTTTGTAGAACAGAAATACATGAGTTACCTGTAATATTACCACCTACATCATCTCGTGATTGTACGAGTGTTACTCTTCCTCCAATATCATGTTGCATAAATAAGTTGTGATAATTGTAGGCATTATCAAGTTGTAGAAATCGGTCCTTAATATTATCAGAAAGAGAAATATGGTGTACTCTATGCTTATTAGTTGAAACTAGAAAAGTAGGTTCTTCTTCACCTGGTGTGGTAATAACTGAAGTTGAACCACCTTTTATCTTTCCTTCAAAATCATCATATAACTGTATATGGGTACGATATTGTTTATAGTGGAAAAATTGAAATAGCTGAAAATCCCGATCACTACTTAGTAAGAAAAAGTTACCTGCAAGACATCTGATACCATTCTGGATGGGAAGACCCAAATATCCGACATCCTGACCATAGTAAGTTTCTGCAGCTCCTCCATCCTTAAAAAATTTATATTCAGTTGCATTTATAGCTGCTTCATTGTCGAAATTTTTGGAATAGATTAATAATAAATCTTCTTGGCCAGATCTACTTACTAATGCAAGATCAGCAATTTGACCCAAGCGAGATGATGCTGAGGATAGAATTGTTGTCTCTCTATTATTTTTAAGGTATGAAAGTTTTTGTGATAAATCAACAGTTCTGGATATGATTATTTCATCTTTTGCTCTTTCTACCCAATTAATTACTTCATTTCTATTATCAGTAAGAGGTAAAAATTCACCTTCTTGATAGCTGGCTACCTGATATCTGGGATCTCTTAACTTCATATCTTTAATAACTGCCAAATTACCAGTAACAAAGGTTATTTGAGTTACACCATCTTTAAAAGGTCTTCTTTCAGCAAGAAAGTTTATACCTGCAATTTCTACTTCATCTCTTGAGATTAGTGTTAATTCTTTTATTTTTGTATCTTCATCCTCTTTGAAAAATGTTTGTTGAATTTGAGAAAAACGATCTTTGATATCATCTAGGCTAGTAAATTCGAAATTCTCATCAAGTAAATCAATTTCAGTGATGGTTTTCAAAAACCTCCGTTTTTTAACAGGTTCATATTTGTAGCCTGTTTTTTCTACTGCAGCTTTAACGTGCTTTATCAGAGTTTTGGCAAATTTTATTGCATGAGTTCTGCTGTCACCCGCCCAATTGTCAAAACTCGTTTGTGGTTCCCCGAAGATAATCATTTTCGGTTGTGAGTTTTTATCATCAGGATCAAGCCAAGCATAATAGATATCAGAACATTCATCTATCGACGCCATAGCTTTTATTAACTTTTTTAAAGGAATATTTTGCTCTGGTTCATCCTGAGTTGTATCAGGGCCAATTACTATTTGGGTTTTACTTAATCCTCCTTCTTTCGATGAAGATGATATTGAATACTCTGTTCCTAATATTCTGATGTCGTTAGGTTTTAACTCACCAATTTCAGGTTTTGCTTCAACCGTTAATAAATCTCCTGATTCATAAGCAGCTTGATAATATACAGGTTGAGGACAATTTTCAAAAAGTTTTTCGATATTTTCTCCATTTGTAACTACAGGACTTCCATTAGAATCAACTCCAATCGCTTGAAGGTAGTCTATTCCTTCTGGAGTTTTATTCTTAACCACTAAAACAGGTATATATTTAGGTCTTTTTTCTGATTCAACTTCTGTTTTTTGATTAGATTCTTGTTCTTTTAACATAGGTTATCGATATTCTATTAACCGATCATATTTTCAATCGATCATATTTTATCAAATTTATTATAAGATGTCATTTGGCATATAATATCTAGAATTACATTTAAAATTGGAATGAATAATCAGACAATAAGGATGTTGACTATTAATTTATGTTCTGTTATATTTCTCACAATGAATCAAAGAGAATTTCATTCGGCACAACTTGACTGTCGCGGTGCTGGTTTTAGTGAACCTTTAACTAATAGAAACGACGTATTGGTGACCAAGATTTATTTTAGAGGGAATCTTGAAAGCGTTGAAGTTTCATGTTCTCGAGTAAACAGCAAAGGTGAATGTTCGCTAGATTTGGGGAAATGTCCACATCTTTTTCCTGTTGACCGAGTTCAACCAAGTAGATAAGGGTTATCTTAATAACCCAATACACAATCCGTCTTTGATATAATCAACCGTTTAGTTTGGAGCGATTTTGGAGGATTTGAGTTTTTTGAGTAATTTAATGTAATCATTCGGATTTTTAATAACCTCATCAGCAAGTTTTTTGGTTTGTTTAATTATACTGGCATCTGACCAGTCAGCAACTTTAAGTTCTGTAAAACCGTGTTGCATTGTTCCAAATACTTCACCAGGTCCGCGTAGTTTTAGATCCAATTCAGCTAGTTCAAATCCAGACATTGTCTTAGTTAAGGCATTTAATCTTGTTTGAATATGTCGGGATTTTAAATCAGTAAAAAGTAAACAATAAGATTTTTCTTTTCCTCTCCCCACTCTTCCCCGTAATTGATGAAGTTGAGCCAAGCCAAATCTGTCTGCTCCTTCAATCATCATAATTGTTGCATTAGGGATATCAATACCCACTTCAACTACTGGAGTGGAAACTAATATTTGGTATTTTTTAGCTTTAAATTTACTGATGACCTCATCTTTTTCTTTTGCTTTCAACCTGCCATGTAAAAGTCCGAGATTTAACTTGGGAAAAACATTCTTCAATTTTTCATATTCAGATGTGACTGCTTTAACCTGCTTCATTGATTCAACCTTTGATTCTTCAATCAAAGGACAAATTATAAATGCTTGAATGTCTTTTTCCAGAATTTGCTGCTCAATCCATTTATAAGCTCCCTGGCGTTTTTGCGGAGGAACAACCCAAGTAGTTATCGGTTTTCTGCCTTCAGGTAGTTCGTCCAAAGTTGATAAATCCAAGTCTCCGTATAATGTTAAAGCAATTGTTCGCGGGATTGGAGTTGCGGTCATTGTCAGTACATGGGGTGAAGTTGAGCGTGAGCCTGTTTTTTTGCTTAAATGTGCTCTTTGTTCTACTCCAAAACGGTGTTGTTCGTCAATAACAACAAAAGCTACATTATCAAAATTAACTTTGTTATGGATCAAAGCATGAGTTCCGATAACAACATCCGCACGTCCGGCATCTTTTTTTACACCTGCTGAAGTTATAAGGCTAGTTCTTAATTTATATCTTGTAAAGATCTCATTTATGGTAATGTAATGCTGACTAGCAAGTATTTGCGTTGGTGCCATGATTACTGATTGATAGCCGTTTAAAAAAGAAATAAAGCAGCCCATTGCCGCAACCACTGTTTTTCCCGATCCAACATCCCCCTCCAGAAGTCTATTCATGGCAGTTTTTTGTGATAGATCAGAAATTATTTCATCAACTGAGCGTTTCTGAGAAAAGGTTAATTTAAAAGGAAGAGCTTCTATAAAATTACTAATCTGTGATCGATCAGTTGTTAAATTTAATGTTGACTTATTTTCTTTCCACTCCAATTTTCTGAAAGCGCTTCTTAAATGCAAGAATAATAATTCCTCGAAAGCAAGCCTTTTTTTACCTTGTTCTGCTTGTTCAAGTGTTTCTGGAAAGTGAATATAAAAAAGT
>Ga0154801_115_pt3 | contig 64818 bp, 68 predicted proteins | sample Rifle2008BG16ft_FD_105809 | JGI IMG/M metagenome (GOLD analysis project Ga0154801, IMG submission 105809) | Candidatus Woesebacteria bacterium RBG_16_34_12 | reverse complement strand
CAAGGGTTTATAAAGGAGGTTACCAGTCGGCACCTTCTAAAGGAGGATATAGTCCCGACCCTTCCAAAGGAACTTCGATAAGTTAAAATAAAAAAGTAAACGAATAAGTTAGAGAAAAATTTACGATATTGTTTATTTTTAATTTTAGTGTTACTATATTTTTCGATGTATTGCCAGGTTGAGCGACTGCCAGTCGAGTTAACTTCGATACGCTCTTCTTAGCTTTACATGACAGATTAAAATGGCATTGACTAAGGACGAAAAGCAAAAGATAATTAGAAAGTTTGCCAGAGAAAAAAGCGATACAGGTTCTCCTGAGGTACAAATTGCTCTTTTATCCGCACAAATTGATAAACTGGCTAAACACTTAAAAGAACACAAGAAAGACGTTCATTCAAGACGCGGACTTTTATCCATGGTTGCGAAAAGAAGAAGACTGTTGAATTATCTGAAAAAGCACGATGAAGCAAGACATGAGGATTTAATAAAGAAAGTAGGATTGGATAAATAGAAATTAGTTATTAGAAAACAGAAATCAGTAGTGAATCATTTTCCATTCTCCATTTTCTGTTACAGATTTCTAATTTCCACACAACCATTTTCTAACTACAAATTACAAATTGATGAAAAAGATTGAAAAATCAATAGAAATAGGAGGACGCAAATTAACACTCTCCACAGGACATGTTGCAGAACAAGCTGACGGAGCGGTTATTGTTTCCTATGGCGAAACAGTTGTCTTGGCAACTGTTGTTGCACAACCGCCAAAAGAAGACTATGGTTATTTTCCTTTACAAGTTGATTATCAGGAACCTCTCTATGCAGGCGGTCGGATAAAAGGATCGCGCTGGATAAAAAGAGAAGGAAGACCCTCAGATGATGAGATACTCACCTCAAGATTAATTGACCGGTCAATTCGTCCCCTTTTCCCAAGTTCCTATGACAAAGAGATTCAGATTATTGTTACTGTTTTGTCAGTTGATTTGGAAAATTCTCCGGATATTCCTGCAGGAATAGCGGTTTCAGCTGCTCTAGCCACTTCTTCGATCCCTTGGGATGGGCCGATTGCCATGTTTAAGCTGGGCTTAAAAGAAGGGAAATATATTATTAACCCGAAAGAAAAAGAACTTATGGATTCTGAAATGGAAATGGTTGTTACTCTGACCAAGGATGCGATCGTCATGATCGAAGCAGGGGCGAACGAGGTTTCCGAAGAAAATATAATCAACGGAGTAAAGTATGTTGAGAAAGAAGCTAAGGTTTTAATTAATTTTATTAATGATTTTATTAAAGAGCTTAAGGTAGACAAGGAGAAGGTTGAAAAGACTAAAGTTAACATTGGTTTACAAAAGAAAGTAAAAGAACTGTCCCAAAGTCAACTGAAGAATCTAATCAAAGAAATGGCGAATAAAGATAAAGGACAGCTGGCTTATGAAGAAATAAAGAATGCATTGGCAGATTCTTTTAACGAAAGAGAGAGATTTGAGGTAAAAAATCTTTTTGACGAACTCTTTAAAAAGGAGGTTAGAAAAGTAATTTTATCCGGAAAAAGACCAGACGGAAGAAAAAGCGATGAAATAAGAGATCTTTCTGCTTCTGTTGGAGTACTACCCAGAACACACGGTTCCGCTATATTCAAAAGAGGTAAAACGCAAGCTTTGACTATTACCACGCTTGGCGCTTCTTCTTTGGAACAGACGATTGAAAGTGCGGAAGGAGAAGAAACCAAACGCTATATTCATCATTATCAAATGCCGCCTTATTCCAGCGGAGAAACCGGTAAGGTGGGTTTTCCCAAAAGACGTGAGATAGGTCATGGTGCTTTGGCAGAAAGAGCACTTATTCCTGTTATTCCCGATGAGCAGGACTTTCCTTACACTATTAGGGTAGTTACAGAGATTTTAAGTTCTAACGGTTCAACCAGCATGGCTTCGGTTTGCGGTTCTACCCTTTCTTTAATGGATGCAGGAGTTCCCATTAAAGCACCGGTTTCAGGGATTGCCATGGGTTTGGTTATGGAGAATAAAAATTACCAAATATTAACAGATATAGTTGGAATGGAAGATGGAGCCGGTGATATGGATTTTAAAGTTGCCGGATCCGAAAACGGAATAACTGCTCTTCAACTGGATGTCAAAACCTTAAATCTTGACTTAAAGATATTAAAAGAAGCTTTGGATCAAGCAAAAAAAGCCAGACTTCAGATACTAAAAGTTATGCACTCAGTCATTGAAAAACCAAAAACTAGTGTTTCAGTCTATGCGCCCAAGATAAAACTTCTGAAAATAGCAACCGATAAAATTGGCGAACTTATTGGACCTGGCGGAAGAACAATCAAAAAGATAATAGCCGAAACTGGCGCACAAATTGATGTTGATGATGATGGTACAGTTAGTATTTCTGCTTTAGAGGAAGGAAGTGTAAATACTGCTTTACAAAGAATTGAATCACTAACCAAAGAAGTTCAGGCCGGCGAGATTTATGAGGGAGAAGTTAAAAGAATTCAACCTTTTGGAGCGTTTGTCGAGGTACTACCCGGAAAAGAAGGGTTGGTTCACATTTCAGATATGAGTACGCGGTTTATTCAGGATCCTTCAGAAGTTGTTAAACTGGGAGATAAAATAAAAGTGAGAGTAAAAGAAATTGACGATCTTGGAAGAATAAATCTTTCCATGATTTTGGAAGAAAGTATGGAAACTTATCGAAAAACAAATTTTCAAAGAAGAAGAAATAATTTTTCCCGTTCTCCAAGATCTCATGATAACCGGGGAATGACCAGAAGAGGAACGAAAGGACCGCACTTTCCTACAAGTAGATTACTGGATGAAAAAAGCAAGGATTTTTCCAGATAATCCTAAATTTCTCAAGAACTTAAGAAGGCACTTTCTTTGAATTTACACTTCATGGTAAAGTTAATTAGCTGAATTATCAGAAATTATTGTTTATGGATACAACTGACCAACAAATTAAAGATTTATCAAATAAAATCCAAAAATCAGAAACTCCTGATGATCTTAAAGAAAGGATTTTGCTAAGAATTGATCAACTTTCAAAATTAACCAAATCGCCTTCATTCTTACCAGAATATGACAGACTGAATAGCTATGTAGAATGGATTTTAGCAATTCCTTGGAATAAAAGAACCGAGGACACTCTTGATCTTGAAAATGCCAGAAAAATTTTGGACGCCAATCATTTTGGACTAGAGCAAATAAAAGATAGGATATTGGAATATATTTCGGTTATGAAACTTAAACAAAAAGAAGGGGTGGGAGACGATGTTGTTCGGGCGCCGATATTATGTTTTGTCGGCTTGGTAGGAACAGGAAAAACAACAATTTCTGCAGCAATTGCCAAAGCTTTAGGCAGACGTTTTGCCAGAATTCCTTTCGGAGGAATGGGTAGCCCTTTGGATTTGCGCGGCCAATCTCGAATGGAGTCAGAATCAGAACCGGGGAAAATAATCAAAGCACTAAGGGTTGCTCAATGCATGAACCCGGTAATTTTGTTAGATGAAATTGACAGGGTGACTGATGCAGGCAGATCTTCAATAATGGGAGTTTTGGTAGAACTTTTGGATCCAGAACAAAATAATGCTTTTATTGATCATTACATTGATTTCCCCATTAATTTATCCGAGGTACTTTTTATTGCTACAGCCAATAACACTCATAATATTTCAACCGCCGTTCTGGACAGACTAGAACCGATTATGATGCCTTCTTATACAGATGAAGAAAAAATTACTATCGGAAAAAATTACATGCTACCTAAAGTAATTGCTAATGCTGGGATTGGAAAGAATGCTTTAATAGTTAGGGATGACACTTGGTCGAAAATTGTCAGACCTTTGGGTTTTGATGCCGGGATCAGATCTTTGGAAAGAACAATCGAGGGAATGGCAAGGAAAGTAGCTAAAATGATTGTTGAAGGAAAGTTAGAAAAAGTTGAAATAACAGCAGAAAATGTCAGGGAATTTATACCACAATAATTAAGAAAGTAGTACAAGTAGATCAAGTAGAAGAAGTAGAACAGAGATAATTTGCTCCAAAAGCCTGTGCTACTTGTTCTACCTTAAAATAATTCCATGGATAAACAGCAAAAACTGGATCAATTAAAACAGCAAATGAAAAAGGATGGAACTTTGCCGTTAAAAAAAAGTGCAACTAATTTGGTGTTTGGTGATGGAAACCCAGACGCTGAAATATTGTTTATAGGTGAAGGTCCGGGTTATTGGGAAGATCAAAAAGGACTGCCTTTTGTCGGAGCAGCAGGAGCATTTTTAAATCAGCTTCTAAGGATAATAAATATTCCTAGGGAAGAAGTTTTTATCACCAATATTATCCACTTTCGACCGCCGGAAAATAGGGATCCATTGCCTTCAGAGATAGAAGCTTTTCAAAAATATCTTGATAAAATTATTGAAATAGTTGATCCTAAATTAATTGTTACTTTGGGTCGTTTTTCTATGGCAAAGTTTTTGCCGGGTGTTACAATAAGCAGTGTTCATGGTAAAGTTAAGAAGGTTGAGTGGAAAGGAAAAGAAGTTATAATTTTGCCAATGTACCATCCGGCAGCAGGGTTAAGAAGTACTGATATTAAGATAAGAATTACTGAAGATTTTAAACAAATTCCTGGGATATTGGAAAATATTAGACAGACAGAAAGCAAAACTGAGGAAGAAGAAAAGAAAAATGTGGAACAGATACAACTTTTATAAGACGATGCTAATCTACAAATATATACTAATGATGCGAATGGATACTAATTATTTGGACTACGACTCTTTTATCTGAGTTTCAATATGCTTTTGTTATTTTAGATAAAAGACATTGGTTAAAATCATTAGTATTTGTTTGTTGCATTCGTATTCATTCGCAGATTGGTATCATAATTTATGTCTTTAAAGTTCATTGCCCTTTCGGGTACAGTGAGTGTCACTGAAAATCTATATATTTATGAAGAGAACAATCAAATGATGATTGTTGATTGTGGTGTGGGTTTTCCCGATCTTGAGATGCGTGGAGTTGATTTGGTTATTCCTGATTTTTCCTACATTGTTAAAAACAAAGAAAAGTTAGCAGGTATCTTAATTTCTCAAGGCCATGAAGATCATCTTGGCGCACTACCCTTTCTTTTTAAAGATGTGAAAGCTGAGATCTGGGCAGCTCCTTTAGTTAAAGAATTTATTAAAGATAAGTTTGAAGAATACAAATTAAATAATCTGAAAATTAATTCCTTTAATCCTGAAAGTGATACCTTTACAATCGGTCCTTTCAAAATACACCCATTTAGAGTAACTCATTCAGTTCCAGATACTGTCGGTTTTGCCATTGATACATCTCAAGGTAGAGTATTTCATGTTCCTGAACACAAGATGGATCAGAACCTGGTTGACGGTAAACCTTTCGACATTGAAAGAGCTAAAAGTTTAACCCAAGATAAAGTTTTATTTTTGGCTTCAGATTGTTTGGGAGCAAATAAACCAGGGTTAACAAAAGGAGAAAGAGATATCGAGGAAAATCTTTATAAGATCAGTAAAAAAGCTCCACAAGCATTGTTTATGACCGCAATTTCTTCCAACATTGGTAGATTTCAGCAGATGATCAACGTTAGTCAAAGAATAGGAAGAAAGGTTTGTTTTATCGGCCGCTCAATCCAGAAAAAGGTTGAAATAGCTCATAACTTGGGATATCTAAAATATCCGCCAAAACAGGTAGTACCAATTAATAAAACAGATGAACTACCCAGAAATAAAATAACCTATATTGTATCCGGTTGTTATGGTCAGGTAGATAGTTCGCTTTATAAAATTGCGATAGGAGAGCACGAAAGAGTTGAGATCGAAAAGGGCGATACAATGATTTTTTCAGCTGATCCTGCACCTCCTTTTACCAAAGAAAGTGAAGATTTTATTGTTGACAAGCTTATCGATCACGGAGTTGATGTTCATTATTATGATTTGAGTGAAGGTTTGTATGTTTCAGGGCACGGAGGACAGGGAGATATTTTGGAGCTTTTCAAAATCGTCAGACCAAAATATTTTATTCCTATAGGTGGAGCGATTCGTTTTATGCACTCCTATAAAAAATTAGCAGTCGGATTTGGTGCAGATGGCACTTCCGTTTTTGAATTAAAACCAGGTGAGAATGTGATTTTTGAAAACGGCAGTGCCCAGAGAGGTCAAAAAGTTCCTGCCAAGGAGGTTTTGGTTCATGGACTGGGTATCGGTGACATCGGTAAAGTTGTACTGGGAGATCGGGCTGTATTAGGAGAAGAAGGTGTGGCAATCGTAGTAATCAAACTTGATAGAAATAATAAGCTAGTAAGTGATCCGGAAATTATCAGTAGAGGTTTTGTTTTCGAAAAAATTGAAAAAGGATTTTTGAAAAAAGCAGGGAAGAGACTGAAAAAACAGATTGAGAAGAATGGGAAAATTGATAGGCAGCTTGTTGAGAAAACAGCGCATCTTTACTTGGAAAAATTCTTCTTCCAAAAAACCGGCCGCCGGCCAATGATTTTACCCGTGATTGTAAACATATAAAATCTATCCTGAGGATATTCGGCTGAGCCCAGTCGAAACCCTTGCCGAAGGATGATATTACCAACGATCGTTAATCTCTAATTCTTCTTATTGTCAAAATATTTTATCAGTTGTATGAAATTAGTTTGTCTTTTTTAATGAGTATAGTATTATGAATTAACTACTTAAGAGTTAAATTCAACCCAATTATAGGGTATAATATGGATCATATGAATGAAAGTGGAATATCAGGTGAAGGGATAGGAGTTTCATCAAGACACGCAAAAGCAGGAAGGCTTATGAAAAGTTTTGCTGGAGAAAGCACAGAACCTGTAAGCACAAGTCCTGTTTCTGACTTACCTGAAGAAAATAGACCTGGGATGGAAGAAAGATCTGGTTTTAGAAAAAGAGTGAGAAGAAGACTTGGAGGATCAAGAGACAAAAATGATTCAACAGATAGTGTGCCAGTTATACCTGAAGATCCGAATCGTCAAGAAAGAAATAGAAAAGCTGGTCTTTTTTTTGGTGGTGAGGAACCAGTTTCTGGTGAACCTTCTGATCATAGTCAATGGAAACTAAGACCTAGTAGTGTACCTCCTTTGGCTTCTCAGCCCCCTGAACGGCCATTAGAACAAGCAGAACCAGTAGAACCAGTTGTGGAACAACCAACTACCCAACCTGAACCACCTACCCCTCCGGGCCAGAAGCCCTCTGGGCCGGCGGCTCCTCCACATGATATATCTCAAGAACAATCACGACCTCAACCACCCCGTTCAGCACTTCGTAAGCTTTCAGAACGAATGCCAAGAGTTGCAGAACCACAACCGGAGTTACCTTCTACCCGCTCCGATATGTCTCGAGAACCAGCACACCCCCCCCATTCCTCCGCTGCAGTATCGGAAGGACTTGGGCACAGAGATGTAGAAGTGGAAAAAGTCGAACCTGGAAAGTTAAGAGAAGGAGCACGATGGTATACAGTCTATGGGACTGGTTGGGACAATCGTGATTGTGGATATTTCCTAATTTGGTGGGACGGTGAAAAAATTTATTTAGAACAAATTGTTTCAATTGGAGGAGAAGAGGCAGTAGTAAATAATCAGACTTCAGAGATTTCTTCTTATGAAGGATACAATTCTCAGACAGATGTAGAAGCATTTGTTAAGAGACAAATTGATAGGACTAAGTACAATTATCAAGATGTTGATTATGTAAAAATAATAGAGAAGATTCCTGTAATAGAAAAGAATGGAAAATTCATTATTCAAAGGCCCGACGAAATAACACAAGAAACACAACTACCACTTTCGTCTACTCTAGAACCTCAAGAAGAGCTAGACCTGTTTCAACAAGAAGAACCACAAGAAGAAGGAGGAAGATTGGGAGGAGTCAGAAAATGGTTGAGAGATAGACTGGGCGGGTTGGGAAGAAGGGGACAAGGAATAGAGACACCTTCAACTGAGATTATCTCAGAACCACCAGAAGAACCACGACAGGCTCCTGAAGTTGCAACTGGTGAGAAAGGAGAAATAGAAAAAGCATTGAAGAGACTTGGAAGAGAACGAAAACAAAGAGGAGGAATTGTTGGAGAAGGAGTTCCTCGAACAGAACCTGCTGGTGAGCTTGTTACGCCTACGATAACTCCTGAAGAAAGGGAGGTTCCACCTCCGGAAGATTTTGTTGATCTTTCTGAAGAAGAATTAAAAGAAGTTGGATCAGCAGAAACACCAGAGTATCTGGGATCATCTTTTACCGAACGAGACATAACTGATATTGAGCCTACAAGACATGGTAGAAACATAAGACTACCATTTTCAGGAGCAGCAAGAAATCTGAGAGAAAGAGTGGGAAATATTAGTTTCCGCAGAAGAAGAAGAGAAATTGAAACAGATCAGCAATTAAGTGAATTTCTTTATGGGATACGAGGTAAAGAGATAGACAGAGCTAATAAGAGAGGAAGAAATATTCCTGTTGCCTTGTTTGGTGGTTTGGCTACGGGATTGGCAAAAGGAGGTACTAAAGCAGAGCTTCTGGAAAAAGGCTTGGATGTTACTGCTGCAGCTTCTTTTGCTGCTGCTGGTTTTTCTGTTTTAAGGGATACAGCACATATTTTAACAAGTGATGAAGATGCAATTGCTGCTCTTGCAAAAAGGTATGTTACTGAAGAACCAGGTTCGAGGTTAGGTAAATTAGGATGGTATACAAGGATAGCTGAGCGAACATTTGTTGAAAAGATTACAAGAACAAAATTAGTTGAAGGAAGTGCGGAAGAAAGAGTTTTAAGTTTTTTTAACGACGGTCTTCAGACCTTAACTCCTGACGAGAGAGTTGTTGTTATTAATCAAGAGTATGTAAAAAAAGCAATCGAGCAATTAGACAAGGAAAGGGAAGAAGCTGATTGGCAACACATTGTAGCAATGGAGGTTGCCGCATATGGATTTCTAACGGATACAAAAACCAAAAACGCCTATAGGGATTTAGGCAAAGAGCTATCAGGATTTCAAGGTACAAATGCTGACGAGACAATTAAAAACTTTGAAACATTAAGAATTGCTTTGGAAGAAGATATTTATACAAGACTTATAGAATTGCGAAAACAGGGAGGAGGGGGAAACAAAAGGTTATTTAATGCCTGCGTTGACGAACTAGAAAAACATAAATGGGGAGTTTTAAGACAAGCAAAATATTCAGTATCCATTATGGGATTTGGCGCTTTAATAGCAGGAGCTAAAGCATTTGCAGGAGTAAAGGCTGGTGAATTTGTTGGTGAAGCACTTAGGGGGGTTGGTGAAGAAGTTAGTAAGCGTGGAGGCAAAGCCGTAAAGAATGTAAAGGAATTTATTGAGGAAAAGAGAGCAGGAAAACCTTCGGTTCCAAAAGTTAAAGGTGCTGGACTTGATCGTCATGATGTTGGTGGAGTTCCTCAACGAATTACACCCGATACACAAGGTTTTGCTCAACCACCTACTCTTAAAGAACCGATTGATCTAACAACAGGAGGTGGAGGCGCTGATGAAATTAAAGGAGCTGGAGTGGCGGCAGAAGATGTGATTAGTGCACCACGACCACCAGTATCCATGAGTGAGGAACAATTAGCCCAAGCAAAAGGAGTAGGAGGTGCAACCGCTGAGGAAGTTACTACAAAAGGTGTAGTAGAAGAGAATTTTTTTGATCAGTTTGAAGCTGAAGGGAAAGCTATTTGGACCGAAGGAGCAGAAGCTGGTAAAGACGTATTGGGAAAAATTGATAGGAAGGGTCTGATCGATTCTTTTCCACATGGACAATCTACAATCTCTGTAGAAGGAGCCTATCGTAATCTATTTGGTCATCTGAAAAATGAGGTGGGTAAGTTAACAGAAGAAGAGGCAAAAAAGATCGCGGAGGATTTACGTGATACTTTGTTAGTTGACCAGCAAGATTCCATACATGGTACCATGAACATTGCTAGAATGATAAGTGATCCACTAAGGGTTGCAGCATCCGCAGATGATTTACGTAAGGTATTATCTGAAATGGATCATGAAAAGGCAATGCATGCCGCTCGTTATATCTACGCTGAGGGTTTGATAAGTACTCAAAATGTTGAGTCAAGAAAAGTTTTAATTGACTTTATCATGGGTCGTGCTTGATAATGAATTAGTATGACTGATAATCAGACACATAGTCCTGTTAAGTTTGAAGATTTGGATATTTTTGATTTACTCCGACTGAGTCATTTGACTCCTGAAAAAAAGGCGGAAAGAATTGCCGAAATTCAGATGATTGTTGTCAATAACTTTTTTCTGGATGATCTTCCGGGTCTTGTTTCCGAAAGTGATTTAAAAAAATTTGATGAGCTGGCAAAAGATGCTTCTAAGGGAGAAGAGCTAAAAACACTATTGCATGACAAAGTTCCCAACTTTGACCAGATTATTTATGAAAAAATGCTGGTTGCCAAAAAAGAGATAGTTTTACAAAACATGCAAACAAGGTTGGATATTAATTCAAAGGAGGCGTCAGACCCCGAAGTTCAAAAAGATGAAAAGAGAATGAAACAGCTATCTGAAGAAAAAGATAAACTTGATAAAATAGTTACCGCAATTAATTCCAATGATTGGACAACCGTCTCAGGATTAATAAATACTCTCTGATTTTTAATCTTCTTGTTTTCTCATTTTCTACACCTTTATACTATTAGCTTGAGTTAGGTATAATGAAATGTTATGGCGAAAAAGAAGAAAAGAGCAAAGCGCATTAAAGATAAACGAGCTTTTCAGGTAAAGCTTAAGCAGGCAACTGTTTTTTCCATTGTCCAGATTTTGTTTTTTACCTTAGCCGGTTTGGTAATCGTTTCTTTTTCCAGACAGGGACTGGTTTTGGTAAAACTTAATGATCTTTTGATGCAGTATCTTTCTTGGACAACAGTCTTTTTACCTTTTGTTTTTCTTTCTTTTGGTTTTTTAGTTTCCAAATTTAAAAATCCTTTGGGACAGCCGAATGTTTTAATCGGCAGTTTATTGTTTTTTATATCTCTTTTAACTTTAACTACGGCTGGAATTATCGGTAATGCTGCCTTTGAAGGAGTAGCAACTTTAGTTACCAAAGTTGGTGCGATTATTATTTTACTGGGAACCAGTTTTATCGGTTTGATAATTTTGTTTAATACTTCGCTTGATCAGGTTTTCGGAACGTTACTTTCACTTTTCAGACATTACGGAATAAGAGAAGCCAGAACAAAAGGCAGTTTTAGAATTGCCGGGAAAAAGGAAATGAAAGTTGTGGGAGAACAGGCTTCGACTAAGGGTATGTCTTCCGCCTCAAGATTAAGTACAAGTAAAGAGGGTGCAAAAGAACCACTAACAGCAAAACTGGTAAGTAATGTTCCGGGAGAAGATAAAATCTGGAAATATCCTCCACTAGATTTATTAAGCTCGGCTCATATTGGCAAAGCCGACAGGGGTGATATTAAAGGAAACGCTGCTGTCATTGAACAGACACTGGAATCATTTGGTATTACTGCCAGAGTTGTGGAAGTTAATTTGGGCCCTGCCGTAACCCAGTATGCTTTGGAAGTTGCACTGGGAACAAAACTTTCCAAAATAACCGCATTAGAACGTGACATGGCTCTGGCTTTAGCAGCTCCGACTGGAACAATCAGAATCGAAGCGCCCATTCCCGGTAGGTCTTTGGTTGGAATTGAACTACCCAATAAAGCACCTGAATTTGTTCCTTTGAGAAAAATGCTGGAAGCGGAGGTGTTGAAAGGTTCACATAGTAAATTAACCGTTGCTTTGGGTTTGGATGTTTCCGGCAAACCTTTGGTTGCCGATTTGGCAAGAATGCCTCATATTTTGGTTGCCGGACAAACCGGTTCTGGAAAAAGTGTTTGTATTAATGCTTTCCTTTCAACTCTGCTTTATAAAGCAGCACCTTATGAAGTAAAAATGATTTTGGTAGATCCGAAAAGAGTTGAACTTACTTCCTACAATGGGATTCCTCATCTTTTGACTCCGGTCATTGTTGAACCCGATAAAGTAATTTCAGCACTGCGCTGGGTGTTGTCTGAGATGGACAGGCGTTACAAACTTTTTGCTCAGGCTGGTGCCAGAAATATTGACAGTTATAACGAAGTTTCGGGTTTTCAGGCTCTGCCCTATATTGTGGTTTTTGTTGACGAACTTGCAGATATTATGCTTTTTTCACCAGTTGAAGTCGAAGATGCTATTACTCGGATTGCGCAAATGAGTAGAGCGACTGGGATACATATGATTTTATCTACCCAAAGACCTTCGGTTGATGTCTTAACAGGTTTGATTAAAGCAAACATACCCTGCAGAATTGCTTTTGCAGTTGCTTCCCAAGTTGATTCAAGGGTAATTTTGGATGGTCAGGGGGCTGAAAAACTTTTAGGCAGAGGTGATATGTTATATCTTCCTCCGGAACAGGCAAAACCGATTAGGGTTCAAGGGGCTTATGTAACTGAAAGAGAAACGAATGCATTGGTTAGTTTCCTTAAAAATCAGGGAATTCATCCTCAATATACAGAAGAAGTTATTGAAATGCCAAAACCCGGCACAACGATAGTTCCCGGAGTTGACGGAAATTTAGATGAACTTTTCAAAGAAGCTGTTGAAATTGTTGTCCAATACGAACGAGCATCGGCATCACTTCTACAAAGAAGGCTTTCAATAGGTTATGCAAGAGCAGCCAGAATTATTGATCAGCTTGAAGCAGCTGGAGTTGTTAGTCAGCAAGAAGGATCAAAACCTAGAGATGTTTTGATACAAAATGCTCAGGAAATATTATCTGTAAGCAAGAATGAGCAGTCTGGAATACAATAACTTCAAAAAAAATGAAGACAATAGGCAGTTTACTTAAAGAATCACGCAGCAAAAAGAAATTATCTTTGGGAAAATTAGCTGATGCAACCAAGATTAAAAAAGAATTTATTAACAGTTTGGAAAAGGAAGAGTGGCAGGTTTTACCTGAATATCCGGTTGTCCAAGGTTTTGTAAAAAGCATTGCTCAAGTATTAAGCCTAAGCCAACGCCGAGTTGTTGCTGTTCTCAGACGCGATTATCCTCCAAAAAAATTAACCATCAATCCCAAACCTGATATTTCGAACAAATTTATTTGGAGTCCAAAACTTACTTTTATATCAGGAGTGTTATTTGTAGTTCTGACCGTTGTTGGTTATTTAATTTTTCAATACATGGATTTTATTAACCCGCCCAAATTGGAAATTAGCTATCCATCGGAAAATCAAGTTATTACTTCAAAAGAGATTCAAGTATCCGGATCTACCGATAGTGATGCTACTGTTAAAATAAATAATCAACCAGCTTTAGTTGAGGAAGACGGAAGTTTTAAAACAAACATTGAAATATTTGAAGGGACTTTTGAAGTAATTGTAAAAGCAACTTCTCGCTCTGGTAAAGAAACTGAAGTAAAACGTAAAATAATTCCAAATATAGAAAGCACACAGGATTAGCAGGGATTAATACAGATTACACAGGATTTATTTCCTTAGTTTTCCAGCTTACATCCTGTTTCTCCAGTGTTCTTACTAACGTGGATTTTGTCCAAAAATTATTAATTATCGTAATTGTTGTTCTGACAATGCTTTTGGTCATTGTCGGAGTTCAAGTGGTTTTAATACTAATTGATGCAAAAAAGGCTATTAAACGCTTGAACACTATTTTGGATGATTCAGTCATTGGTGGAGGTTTAATTCGTCCGGAGAAACTAACAGGAATTCTGGAAATGTTCAGAAGAAAAAAGAAAGTAGAAAAAAGAGGAGAGGGAGAAGTTAAATAAGCTTCTTTTATTGACTTTTAAGGCAAGATAATCTTGTCGAAACTTTTAAAGCACCAGCCCGATTGAACGCATAAATAAGTGGATTCTGACAATTTCTTATTGCTATTATTTGGGAAGGATGTATTTCAGAAGAATCTGTTGAAATAGGTTCAGGACAATCAAGCCTTCCCAGCTCAAACTTTTCGATTATTTCCGAATAAGAAAGATCAAAAAACATCCGCAATTCTGCTACATACTCATGTGCTCTTGGATTTACTTTTCTTTCAAGTATGATGAAAATGTCTAAATCTTTTGGTTTACTTTTTGGATCTGTGCAGCTTCCAATAACAATAGCTCCGACAACGCCCCCAAGGACAGCGTTTCGGGGAATAGATCCAGCCTCTTTTAATCCTTGGTCAGACATAAGAGATACTTTCTCGAATAGTTGCAGAAATCGTTCTGGTGATTTTTCTCGAGTTACCTCTTTTGGTTGATTTGGTAATGTTTCCATAAAAAAGTAAAGAGTATTATATCAAAATTAATTATCCTTCTGGATTAGAGTTATACCTAAAAGGTATAATTTAGCACATGACAGCAAATGAGGTAAGGAAAAAATATCTTGATTTTTTTAAGAACCCACCGAGAAATCACAGGGAAATTGCACCTAGTCCTTTAGTGTTGGAAAATGATCCGACTACTCTTTTTACCTCTTCAGGAATGCAACCTTTAGTTCCCTATCTCATGGGCGAACCACACCCTTCTAAAAGTAAACGTTTGGTTAATTCGCAACCTTCAATAAGACTTCAGGATATTGAAGAAGTAGGTGATAACCGACATACAACTTTTTTTGAAATGTTGGGGAATTGGAGTTTGGGAGACTATTTCAAAAAGGAACAGCTTGCTTGGATTTATGAATTTTTTACTAAAGAATTGGTAATTGATAAAGACCGTTTATGGATATCTGTTTTTGAAGGAACTTCTGATGTATCCAAGGATACAGAGTCATTTGAAATTTGGAAAAGTTTGGGAATTCCAGAGGAAAAAATCATTTTTTATGGTGCAAAGAAGAATTGGTGGTCAATGACAGGAACGCCTGAAGAAATGAATATAGGTCATATTGGCGGACCAGATTCAGAAATTTTTTATGATTTTGATCCAAATGGAGAATTGAAAATCCACGAAAAGTCTATTGACAAGGCCAGGCCCTGTCACCCGAATTGTGAGTGTGGCAGATTTTTGGAAATAGGAAACTCGGTTTTTATTCAGTATAAAAAAGTCGGAGAAAATAAACTCGAGGAATTACCTCAAAAAAATGTGGATTTTGGAGGAGGACTGGAAAGAACAACCGCGGCGGTAAATAACACTCCCGACATCTTTCTAATAGATATATTTGAAAACGTAATAAAGGATATTTGTGAAAAAGCCTCTTATGAATATAGTCAGGATCAAGGTAAGGATAGAAGTGTAAGAATTATTGCGGATCATTTGAGGGCAGCCATTATGCTGATTAGAGATGGAGTAACCCCGAGTAACAAACAACAAGGGTATGTGCTTAGAAGACTTGTACGTCGTGCTGAGTATTATCGTCAAAATTTATTTTTGACAGCTGGAGAAATACAATTTTCATCACTGGTCAAAGGGTTTATTAAGTCATATCCAGAGCTGAAAACTGAATGGAGAAAGATTTCAGCAATTTTAGATGAAGAGTATATTCGCTTTGATTTAGCATTACAAAATGGTAAGAAAAAATTACTTAAGGCAATCGAAAATAGAAATGTTAACGGAAGATTGGCTTTTGATTTGTATCAGACAGATGGTTTTCCCTTAGAACTGACACTTGATATATTAGAAAAAGAAGGAAAAATATTTTCAGATAAGGATAGAAAAGAATTTGAGACAGAATTTGCAAAACACAAACAACTTTCTCGTACAGCTTCTGCAGGAATATTTAAAGGCGGACTCGCTGATCATTCAGAGGAAGTAGTTAGGCTTCACACAGCAACACATCTACTTTTAGCATCCCTTCGCAAAGTCCTAGGAGAACATGTTGTGCAAAAAGGTCAAAATATTACCAAAGAGCGAGCGCGGTTTGATTTTCCCAACCCTGAAAAATTAACAAATGAGGAGTTGCAGAGAGTTGAAGAAACAATAAATGATGTAATTAAAAAAGATTTACAGGTTAAATTTAAAGTTATGCCAAAAGAGGATGCTTTAAAAACAGGCGCAATTCATGCATTTAATGAGAAGTATGCAGATACAGTAAAGGTATATTATGTTGGAAATAGCCCAGAAGATGCATTTAGCAAAGAATTTTGCGGAGGACCTCATGTAAGAAACACTTCTGAGATTGGGCGTGCTAAAATAAAAAAGCAAGAGAAAATAGGAAGTGGATTAGTGAGAATTTATTTAGTAATTGAGTAGGTTCAAAATACTGATAATAAATTTACCATTTGTTCATTCATCATTTTCCATTGTATTTAAATATTTATCAATTTAATCAAATTAATATATTAAAAAATTAGATGGTTAATGAAAATCGGAAAATGGAAAGTACTTTATATTTATGGATTTAAAAGGTTTTTTACCCGGTAAAGAAAAAGAAAAAAAGAAGGAATTATATTGGGCTTTGATAATTGAATCCGATTGGGTTCAGGCAGGCATCTGGACAATAAATGAAAATAAAGCTCAGATAATTTCCTTTAGCCAGCCAACTTCTTGGGCTTTGGAGGGTGAATTGATCCAAGCAGTTGATACGGTTTTATCAACTGCAATACAAAATTTCCCGGAAAATGAGACAGAACCTTCTAAAACAGTTTTCGGAGTCGTTGCCTCTTGGGTTTCCGAGGGACAGATTAAAAAAGAATATTTAGATAAATTAAAACAGATTTGTTCAAAACTCTCGCTTGAACCAGTAGGTTTTGTTGTCTTGCCGGAGGCAATCTCGAATTTAGTAAAAGTTGAAGAAGGAGCTCCATTAAGCTCTGTTGTTTTAGGTTTATCAAAAGAAAAAATTGAGATTTCCATCTTCTCGCTTGGAAACCTAAGAGGAACTTCTTATGTTGCCAGAAGCGTTTCGGTTGTTGAGGATGTGGCAGAGGGATTAAGCAGGTTTTCAGGAAGTGGTAGTTTACCTTCCCGTTTTATCTTATATAACGGTAGAGAAGGAGAGCTGGATGAAGTTAGACAGATTCTGATCAAAGGTAATTGGGATGATTTTGAAAAAATAAAATTTCTCCATACTCCAAAAATAGAGATAATTGAACCTGAAAGAAAAATTATTGCTGTTGCTTTGGCAGGAGCTTCAGAGATTGCAGGAGTTTCAGAAATAGATAAAAAATCAATTAAAGAGGAAACATTTGATGAAAAATCAATTCCTAGTAGACCTTTAAATTTGAAACCTGCATCTGAAAAAATTTCGGCAGAAGACTTGGGATTCGTTATGGAAAAAGATGTTAGAGGTGAGACTGGTGAAAAAACAAAAGACGAAAAACTTGATGATTCCCAAAAATTATTAAAAGAGGAAACAGGTAAAAGCTCAAAAGAGGAGGTAAAAAAACCAGAAGAAGATTTAAAAGCAAACACTCTAAGAGAAATTGGACAGTCTCGGCCATTAGCTAAATTTAGAAATATATTCATGTCGTTTTTGGGTATTTTTTCAAATATTTTTTTGAAATTAAAGCCTGGATTTGCAACAGGAAGAAGATCTCTTTTTATCGGTGTCATGTTTTTTTTAATAATAATTTTTGGATTATTTGGCTTTTGGTGGTTTTATCCTAGGGCAACAATAACTTTATATATTTCAGCACAAACTCTAAATGAAACAGTAGAAGTAAATATAGATCCCAATCTAAGCCAACCCAATTATTCTGAAAGTGCTTTACCGGGGGAATTAGTGGAAACATCTCTAGATGGAGAGAAAACAAAATCAACAACTGGAACAAAAACTGTTGGTGAAAAAGCAAAAGGAACAGTTACTTTTTACAGAGTTGGTCCTGAATTAACTTTAAATTCGGATACTTTACTAACAGGAGCAAATAATTTGAAATTCTCTCTTGATGAAACAATAACTTTAGCCAGCGGCAGCGCGAGCTCGCCAGGAACAACTAGTGCCCAAGTCACGGCTTATGATATAGGTGCACAATATAACTTGGCATCACAAACTTCTTTTACTGTTGCTAATTATTCAACCAGCGATATTGAAGCAAAGAATAGTGATTCATTTTCTGGTGGTTCAAGTCGTGAGATAAGTGCGGTTTCAGAAGAAGATCAGGAAACACTTGAGAAGGAATTGAGAGATGAGCTGTTGGAAAAAGCCAAAGAAGAACTGAAGAAAGACATTTCCGATGATCTTATTTTTATTGATGAATCAGTCAGTTCGAAATCCACCTCGCTTGATTTTAGTGATAAAGTTGGAGATGAAGCATCAACCTTAAAACTTAATTTATCATTAGATGTAAGTGGGATTGCGGTTGAAAAAAAGTCAGCAATTGAAGTTGCCAGGGAATCTTTGAAAGACAAAGTTCCAGAAGGATATGTTTTACGCGATGAACAAATTGATATTAATTTTGAATTTATCGAAAGTAAAGATGAAGTCTATAAGCTTGAAACAGAAGTATCTGCGAATCTATTACCAGAAATAAATGTCGAAGAAATATCGGAAAAGGTTAAAGGTAAATACCCGGAAATTGCACGAAAATATCTTACTCAGGAGGTGGCAGGATTTACTCATGCTGATGTTATCCTAAAACCAAAACTTCCTGGTCGATTAGGTACTCTTCCTCATATTTCTAAAAACATCGAGATTGAAATAACAGCTGAAAGATAAACTTATGAATTATGAGAAATAATGTGGTCAGATTTACTTCCTTAGCTTTATTAACATTTGGTATAGTTCTTCTTGCAATAGTTTTCTTACCAATTGTTATTTATCAATTGAATGCAAATCACAAATATCCTAAGTTAATAAGTCCATTAGCAAAGGAGGAAAATAATGATTTGGTTTTTGATCAAATTGATTACACAAAAGCAAGTAACTGGTTTATAGGAGGTCTAAAAAGTGATGAATTTAAATTATCTGATTCTAATAATTATTTAATTTCAATCCCAAAATTAAAAATTAAAGATGCTATAGTCACAATCGGTGGAGAAGATTTAAAAAAAAACCTGATTCACTATCCTGGAACTGCCCTGCCCGGGAAAAACGGCAACTCGGTAATTTTCGGCCATTCAATACTACCGATTTTTTATGACCCCACCAGTTATCTTGCAATTTTTTCAAAACTTTCCGATCTTGAAAAAGGTGACGAAGTAATTATTAATTATGATGCCATTACTTATACCTATCTTATCGAAACAATGTTTGAAGTAAACCCAACGGATATTCAGATTTTAGAACAGGAGAATTCCAGTTCAAATTTAAGTTTGGTAACATGTACACCACCCGGAGATCCCAGAAAACCAAAAAGACTAATTGTCAGAGCGAAAATTTCACCTAGTTAGAATGAATGAAGAGTATTATTTTACAATAGCAGTATGGTATTAGTGTAGTTTGTTTAACTTAAAATATTATATGGTTGATCAAACTAATATAAAGGAACAAGAATTATCTTCTGCAGAAGGAGATAGAAAATTTAGGACTTTAGATTTTCTTCAACCCGATACTGTTTTTACTGACTTAGAGGGCAATGAAGATCTCAGAAAAAAGGTAGCTGAAGTTCTTAAACAGAACTATCCTGACCCTAAATTCAAAAAAGGAACCAGTTCAGGGTATATGGCTGAGTTTAAGTGTTTAGGTCAACCAGAAGAGACTAGAAGATCTTATTCACTTCACTCTGAAGCTGCTGCGCACGATCGCCTTTCTACCTTAGCAAATGTTAGATTTCCTGACGATAGTTTAAGAGCAGCAGTTTGTCGCAGAGTACTTAAAAAGTTAATTGAAACCAGCAAGATTAATATTGCTATTAAACCTAAATTAGATCCGGATAAACCATTTACAAAAGAAGACCTTAAAGATTCCCCAGGTATTCTTCTTAATCTTCACCCTTTAGCTGATTATGCAGCACAAAATCTTGAAATACTAGCTTCTCAACTAGAGATTCAGTTGCCTGAGGAAGTCAGTCATACTGAACCTATCGAGGAATCTGTTCCTAAAACTCAACTAGATGAGGCTTTAAGAAGAACTTTAGAAGCCGAAAAAAGAGCCGCAGAAGCAGAATCTAGAAGTCATCTCTTTTTTATTGAGATTGGCAGATTACAACAGCAACTACAGATACTGGGGGTGAGGGAGGAAGTAGAAAGATCAGAAGGAGAAGTAGTATCAGTACAACCGCAACCAGAATTGACAAACTTAGCTCAAGAAAAATTTGATGTTTGGAGTGTTACATCCGACTTATTAACACAACAAGCAGATACTCCTCGTTATAAAGAGGAAAGGTTTATAAAAGGTGAGGGAATTAGTGAAGATCTTTTAGAACGAGTCAGAATGATTGCTAGTGAATTTGGAGCGGAACAACCAGATTCTGTAAGAGGTATTGTTTTTGATGCATATCATAGAAAATTTAAAGCAACAGGAGACGTTATTGGTTATGGTGCACATTCTATTATTGTTCACGCTTTGGATGTTGAAACAGGAGAGTCTGTTGCAGTGAAAGTATTTGTAAATTCTAAAAAAGAGATAGAAAAAAAAGCATTTGAGGAAGAATATACATTTTTATTTATGCTAAGAGGTAATAATCCTCAAGCCGTTAAGTATTTACCGATTTTGGATAAGTCTGGAACTATTGGTGACAGTAAAGCAAAAATACCTTATTTAGTAGAGCAATGGTTGTCTTCAGATAAAGCAATCAGTGCCAGAGATTTAGATGATTTTACAAATGGATCTGATAGTCGTTTTTCCGCTCGTTTAAATTCTTACTCTCATTACGTCGAAGCTGTTTTAAATACTTATGGTTTTATTCCAGCAGATCAACAAGTCCTATTAAACCTATGGTATGTCCCTAAGGAAAAAAGGGTTGTTTTAACTGATTTTGGGGTTCAAATGAAAGAATCACAAGAGCATAGCTTACAACGGATAAGAAGAGTTCTACTTAGAGAAGTTCTGAATTTTTCAGGTTTTAGTCAAAAACTAAAAGACAGTTGGATGGAAAATTTTGAAAAAACGCATGGGGAAGTAACTGATATATTGGATCAGAAATTCGCGAAAAAAATAGTTGCTGGAACTAAACCATTAATTGAAGAGGAATTGGTAAGACTTAAAGCTAATTTAAAAAAAGAAGGTTTAGAAGAAAATTATGGACACATTGATAACATAGAAAATTTAGTTGAAGTTTTATGTAAGGATGAATTCGATTTAGATACAATGAGGAATGAAGTTGTTCCTTTACTTTATGAAACTTCAAGCTGGATTTATGATAGTAAGTTTTGGAAAGAGATAAGTAAACAAGAATAGAGAAAATTAATATGAAAATATTGGGAATAGATTACGGAAGAAAAAAAATTGGTTTAGCGATATCAGATGGTTTATTGGCAGAGCCATATAAAGTGATATCCACGAGATCGACGGAAGAGGTTTTGAAGAAAGTAGAACAGGTAGTTGAAGTAGAACAAGTAGAACGGGTTGTTTTGGGGATTTCAGAAGGAAAAATGGCAGAGGAAATAAAGGAGTTTGGAAAAAAGTTGGGAGAGAAGTTGAAAATATCTGTTATTTTTCAAGATGAAACATTATCTACACAGCAAGCAGTAGAATTATCTATTAAAGCAGGGATTAAAAGAAAAAAAAGAAAGGAACTTGAAGATGCTTATTCCGCAGCTCTAATTCTCCAAAGTTATTTGGATTCATAGGAATTCTTTATAAACTGTATCTGGTTTTGGTATAGAATCTAGTTATGGATGAATCCTTAGAAATTAGTTGGTATGGGCGGTGTTGTTTTTTGGTGGAAATAAATGGTAAAAAAATTCTGTTTGATCCATATGATCAATATTGCAGTGTGGATATTGGTTTAATTAATGCAAACCTTTTACTAAGCAGTAGCACCTGGCACGACCATGGTCATATTGGTGCTTCTCCGCATGCGTGGATTTTTACTTACCCAGGAGTTGAGGAAAATTCCGGCTTTATAATTACTGGTATTGAGTCGAAGGAAAATCGGGGGACTCCAAATGTGGTTTTTAATATATCTTATAAAGGTATTTCGATAACAAACTTTGCTGATCTTGGATCAGAAGGAGATGAAGAGTTTGATAAAAGTTTAACTGTAAATCAAAGAGCAGTATTAAGAAGTACAAACATTGCTTTTATGAGACCTAGTATTGTTGATGAAGAGATTAGTTATAATAATGTGCACAATGAAAAAGTACTAAAGTATTGCCAGCCAAACATTATATTTCCGGAACATTATTTTCCTGAAAGTTTTATTGATGAACAGGTTCCAAATTCCGAGAAAGCAAAATTTAATAAACCAAATATCATTACTAATGAATTACCTGAGGCCATTGGCTATCCAGTAAAAGAAATAGATGATTATAAAGTAACAATTAGTTCAAAAGATTTTCAAAACATAAGAAGTATTTATAAATTACTTAGGTTGCATCCTCAAGTTCAATATATTAACCCCTAACTACTTGTGGAATATTTGTCGATAATGAGAATTTGTATTTGATATAAGTTTGTCTGAAAGATGTATAGAGTAAGGAAGAAAGACAGGTGAGAAGTTTACTTTCAAACTTTATAAATTGATTAACTCCTAATTAGATAGAGCAGTATTGAGTTTATTTCTTTTGAAAGATTTTTATTTTTGGTTTGTGCTATACTTAATTTATTAAAATGTTTAAAAATGTAATTTCGCCAATTCAAGCTTGGCTTTTGTCTCAAGGTAGATGTGTTGCTGATGGGAAGCCATTAAAAAATGGCAAAAGGGAAAAAAGAAAGGATGGGTTGGAAAAAGTAACCCATGAGTGCGGACGAATTTTTATTTACGATACGAAGACTAAAAAATACAGAAGAGCACTTCTTGAAGAAGTATAATTCGCCCCCCACAAGTTTTAAGAAACTTACCCTTCAATTTAATTGATTATTAATTCTTTGCTGATTCAATTCGAGTTGTCAATTTCTTTACTCGTCTAAAGAAATTGACGAAAGAAAGGACACCACATTAATTCTTTGAACTTTCATTCGTTCACACATGCTCTATTTGCAGGACTCCTTCTTTCGACCACACTCAAGATGTCAGACATCTGCAAATTTCTTAAATGTATTCATTCGCTCATTCAAGAGCAAAGAATTCGGTGGATAGGAAATTAACCATTAAAATATAAGCCTTATAATGTAAAGGATTTAAAACGAAGAGTAAAAGATTAATTACTTTTGACGATTAACAATTTTAAGCTATACCTGTAAAATAACTTCTGTTGATGAAAAAAAGATTTTTGATTCCAACAATAATTTTTATATTTGTCTTTTTAGCGAGTGCTATTGGTTACTTTTGGTGGAATGAGAATAATTCTTCTGTTTCGGATTCAAAAGAAGTAGCGTACATAACAATTCCTAAGGGAAAGTCTGCCAGTTGGATTGGGCAGAAACTTTATGATGAAGGTTTGATTAAAAGTCAATTGGCTTTTAAGATTTACGTTCAGTTTTTCGGTAAGCAAAAAAATATTAACGCGGGGCAGTTCAAGCTGTCACCCAATATGAGTTTGCAGGAAGTTATTGAAACTTTACAAGGAGGGCCGCTTGAACTTTGGATTACGATCCCGGAAGGAAAAAGACGTGAAGAGATTGTTGAAATATTTATCGATAGTTTAGAAAAAACTGAGGATAAAGCAGTTATTTTCCGACAGGAGTTTCTGGATTTGTCAAAAGATAAAGAGGGTTTTTTATTTCCTGATACTTACCTTTTTCCACCAGAGGCAACTGCTAGTCAGGTTATCAATAAATTAACTCAGACATTTGACAACAAAACTCAGGATTTGGAAGATTCAATATCCAAAACTGATTACACTCTTAATCAATTAATTACGATGGCTTCAATTGTTGAACGCGAAACAAAAACTGATGCTGAAAGACCAATTGTTGCCGGGATATTATGGAAAAGATTAGAAACTCCTGGTTGGTATCTTCAGGCAGATGCGACACTACAGTATGCTGTAGCAAACTTAAAACTCAAAACACAAAACGCAAAAGTTGATAATTGGTGGCCGATCTTGACAAAAGATGATCTTGAAGTTGACTCACCTTATAATTCTTACAAATACAAAAGCTTACCGCCGACTCCGATTGCCAACCCCGGCCTTTCATCGATTAAAGCAGTTTTTAATCCTCAAGAATCTGATTATTGGTTTTACATCCATGATTCACAAGGGATAATTCACTACGCTAAAACCTTATCTGAGCACAATGCTAATGTGAGAAAGTACTTGGGGAAGTAATATTGTATTAAAAAGAGTTATGTACTTTCACTAAAGTTAAGACAAGAAGATTTTCCGCGGAAAACTGAAGTGTTTATTGACAAACGACCTTAATTTTAGTATAAACACAAACTAGGCGTGCAATTAAGGTACGCTTGTTTTAATGTCCCAAGTTTTACTTGGGGCTTTTTCCATGCAAAATTTTACAATCCGCAGATTCAGCGGATCAATTTTCGCCAATGGTCCAGATAAATAAGCGTCGAAATTTCGGTAAAGAAGAGAGAGATCTCCCAGAACTGAACCTTTCTAATGTTCAAAGGGAATCGTGGGATTGGTTTTTATCTGAAGGAATTTTTCAAGAATTGAAAGAAATTTCTCCAATCGATGATTTTACTGGTAAAAACTGGCAAATCATTTTAGAAAAACCTGAGTTGGGTGTCTCTAAATTATCTCCGCGTCAAACTCAATTAAAAGGTCTTACTTATTCTTCTCCGATAAAAATTACGGCAACACTGATTAATAAAAGGTCAGGCAAAGAGGTTACTCAAGAAGTATTTTTAGGTGATATTCCCCAGATGACTGCAAGGGGAACTTTTATTATTAATGGTGTTGAAAGAGCTGTAATAAATCAGATAGTCAGAAGTCCAGGTGTATATTTTTCCGGCGAGCTGGATGTATCCAGTGGGCGTATGCATTATAAGGCTGAAGTTCGTCCTCTCAGAGGTTCGTGGTTGGAATTTGAAGTATCTAAGAACAACGTAATTGCAGCAAGAATAGATAGAAGGAGAAAAGTTGTTTCAACAGCGCTGCTTAGAGCAATGGGAATAGAATTAAATCAGGAAATAATAGATATATTTAAGGATATCGATAACAACCCTTCTCATAAATATATCGAAGCGACGCTGGCAAAAGATTCGACAAATAATCGCGAAGAAGCCTTAATTGAAATTTATAAAAAATTAAGACCGGGCGAACCGACTATTTTGGAAAATGCCGAAGCTCTTTTTCAAAATTTATTTTTTGAACCTCGTAGATATGATCTTGGCAAAGTAGGAAGATTTAAAATCAACAAGCGATTAAAGCTTGAAAAAGTTAATCAAAATTTACCCTACGTTCTTACCAGACAGGATTTTGTTGGTACTCTTTCTTATTTAATTGGATTGCAAAACGGCAAAGGAAGAGTAGATGATATTGACCACTTAGCCAATAGAAGATTAAGAAGAGTAGGTGAATTAGTAGCAACAAATGCTTTTAGGATCGGACTTTTAAGGCTTGAGCGAAGTGTGAAGGAAAAAATGAGTTTAATCTCACCTGACGATAAGCCACTTCCGGCAAATTTAATAAACGCTCGACCTTTAATTGCGTCTTTGAATGAATTTTTCCGTTCAAACCAACTTTCGACTATTTTAGATGACACAAATCCTCTTTCTGAGCTGGATAATTTAAGAAGGCTTTCTGTTTTGGGAACTGGTGGAATTAATCGAGAAAGAGCTTCATTTTCTATCAGGGATGTTAATTCTTCTCAGTACGGAAGAATTGATCCTGTGAGAACCCCAGAAGGACCGAATATTGGTTTGGTCAGTTACCTTGCTTTATATGCAAGAATTAACGAACACGGTTTTATTGAAACTCCTTACAGGAAACTTGAGAAAGTAAAAAAGGGAAATAAAACAAGGATAAGAGTAACTAATGAAATAGTTTACATGCCCGCTGATGATGAAGAAGATTATCATATTACTCATTCCAGTGTTAACATCGACCGCTGGGGTTACTTAACCGATGAAAGGATTCCCTTCAGATATCAAGGAAAAGTAAAAGAAGGTCCGACCGAAACTGCGGAATATATAGATGTAACACCAAAGCAGGTCGTTGGAACTTCAGCTTCATTAATTCCTTTTTTGGCTCACAATGAAGGAAATCGTGCACTAATGGGTTCTAATATGCAGTGTCAAGCAGTGCCTTTGGTTAGTCCGGAAGCTCCGATAATTGGTACGGGAATGGAAATGGTAATTGCTGAAGGTATGGGAAGGGTAATCCGCGCACGCCATCCAGGTAAGATAATTTATGTAGATTCGGAAAAGATTGTCGTAAAGCTTACTAAAAAAGTTACAGAAGAGAATGGAACAGAGGATATAGAAATAGACAAACTTGGAAGAGAGGAAACTTATTATCTTACTAAATTTAAAAGAACATCTCATTCAACTTGCTATAACCAAAGAGTAAGGGTATTGCCTGGACAAAAAATCAAGAAGGGGGATCTTTTAGCAGATGGGCCAGCTATTGACAATGGCGAATTATCTTTAGGTCGAAATTTGGTTATTGCTTACGCTTCAATAGATGGTTACGGATTTGAAGATGCGATACTTATTTCCGATAGATTGGTAACACTGGATTTACTGACTTCTATTCATATAGAAGAGTATGATGCCGATGTTGTTGATACAAAATTAGGACCTGAAGAGTTAACTAAAGACATACCAAATGTCTCTGAAATGGATTTAGCCAACTTAGCTGAAGACGGAATTGTGGTTGTTGGTGCTGAGGTTGGTCCAAATGATATTTTGGTTGGTAAGATTGCACCGAAAGGTGAGACAGAACTTACAGCAGAAGAAAGACTTCTTAGGGCGATTTTTGGAGAAAAAGCTCGTGAAGTTAGAGACACTTCACTCAGAGTTCCTCATGGTGAAGGAGGAATTATTGTCGATGTTGCTATCTTGGATAAGGATAAAGGAGATGAATTAGGACCCGGTGTTTTAAAAAGAGTGATTGTAAAAGTAGCTCAAATGAGAAAGATTACCGTTGGAGACAAAGTGGCAGGGAGACATGGGAATAAGGGAGTAATTGCCAAGATTTTTCCTGTTGCTGACATGCCTTATTTGGAAGACGGTACTCCAGTTGATATTGTTATCTCGCCATTGTCTGTTTTAGCCCGTATGAATTTGGGACAGTTACTTGAGTGTCATCTTGGTTGGGCACTTAGAGATAGAGAAAAAGCAGCCCTTCCGGTTTTTGATCAGATAAATGAGGATGAGATTGCACGGGAATTAAGTAAGGCCGGATTACCGACAACCGGAAAAACAAAACTACATGATGGAAGGACTGGTGAATTATTTAAAGAGGATACGGTTGTTGGTATAGCTTATATCATGAAGTTAATCCACATGGTGGAGGATAAAACCCACGCAAGATCTACTGGTCCGTATTCACTTGTAACTCAACAACCTTTAGGAGGAAAAGCTCAAATGGGAGGACAGAGGTTGGGAGAAATGGAAGTTTGGGGTCTTGAGTCGCACAGAGCAGCATATGTACTGCAGGAGATGTTGACTATAAAATCGGATGATGTTTTGGGTCGTGCGCGAGCATTTGAAGCAATTGTCAAAGGAATTGATATTCCTGAAGCAACTGTTCCCGAGAGTTTTAAAGTTTTAGTTCGGGAATTAAATTCATTGGGTTTGTGTATTGATATAAAAGGAGGTTCTTTTTTACAGGAAGATGATAATGAAGCAAGCCTACAAGCTGAAGAATTAATGAAAGAATCAGGAGCAGAACTGGTTGCGACAAAAGAACTACTTGACCCAAAAGGACCAATGGAAGTGGAAGAAACGGTTAGTTAAATCATTTAGTAATTAACAATTGAAATATGGAATCATTAACAAATTTAAAAAGCCTTACAGATTTTCAAAGCTTGATTATCAAACTTGCCTCACCGGAGGAAATTATGAAATGGTCGCGGGGAGAGGTTTTAAAACCGGAAACCATTAATTATCGGACATTAAAACCCGAGAAGGATGGTTTGTTTGATGAAAGAATCTTTGGACCGACCAAAGACTGGGAATGTTATTGTGGAAAATACAAAAGAATTCGTTATAAAGGTGTCGTTTGTGACAAATGCGGAGTTGAAGTAACCCAAAGTCGGGTAAGAAGAGAAAGAATGGGACACATAAATTTAGCCTCTCCTGTTGCCCATGTTTGGTTTTTCAAAGGAGCTCCCAGTAAAATATCTCTGATTTTGGATGTTCCTCCACGATCTATTGAACAGGTAATTTATTTTGCCCGTTATTTAGTTTTGGAAATTGATGAAAAAGAGAGAAAACAGGCAACCAAAAGATTAAAGACAGCTTTAGATGAAAGAGAAAGAGAAATAAAAGATATTTATAAAGAAAGAGGGGAACAACTTACAGTCAAACTTGGAGAGGCAAAAGAAAAAATTACGGCAAAAATTAAAGATAAAGAGCAATTAAACCTGGCATTCTCAGAAGCTGAATTAGACAGTAGGAAAAAAGAAGCGGCTCTTTCCAAGGAGGAAAGTGATACCTTGAATAAAACTTATGAGCTTTTTAATAATTTGAGCTCTTTAGTCAATAGCTTAAAACCCTTTTCCATTCTTAGCGAAGAAGAGTATGATCAACTGGTTAATTACCAAGCTGCTGATTTCTTTAAAGTAAGAATGGGAGCAGAAGCTGTATTATTAGCACTTGAAAAAGTTAACCTTGAAGAACTTACCGCCAGTCTGCGCGAAGAACTGGAAACAGTAAAAGGAAATAGTGCAAAGTACGTAAAAATTACTAAAAGACTTAAGATTATTGATGGTATGAGGCGGGCAAAAGTCAATCCAGCCTGGACTATTTTCAAAGTACTTCCAGTGTTGCCACCCGACCTTAGACCAATGGTTCAGTTATCTGGTGGAAGATTTGCTACTAGCGATCTTAATGATCTTTACCGAAGGGTAATCAATAGAAATAACCGACTCAAACATCTGATAGATTTAGGGGCTCCGGAAATAATATTAAGAAATGAAAAAAGAATGCTTCAGGAGTCAGTTGATTCCCTGATTGACGCCAGCCAAAGAAAAGCAACCCGTAGAGGACGTGGTCGCCAGCTTTTGAGATCTTTATCTGATATGTTAAAAGGAAAACAAGGGAGGTTTAGACAGAATCTCTTAGGGAAAAGAGTTGATTATTCGGGTAGAAGCGTAATTATAGTTGGTCCTGAATTGAACCTTAATCAATGCGGTATTCCCAAAGAAATGGCTCTGGAAATGTTCAAACCCTTTGTTTTGCGGGAGATGATTACCCGGGGTATTGCCCCAAATGTTAAAAGTGCAAAAAATCTTTTGGAAAGAAAACCAGCTGAAGTGTTTGACATTCTGGATGAAATTACCAAAAACCATCCTGTTATCTTAAACCGCGCACCCACTCTTCACAAACTTTCGATCCAAGCTTTTTACCCAGTACTTATTGAGGGAAGCGCAATCAGAATACACCCGGCAATCTGTTCAGGTTTTAATGCTGATTTTGACGGAGATCAAATGGCAGTACACGTTCCTTTATCCAAGAAAGCGATCAAAGAAGCAAAGAATTTGATGTTACCCGAGAAAAACCTTTTAAGACCGGCAGATGGTTCTCCGATTGCCATACCTGCAAGCAAAGAAATGGCACTAGGTGTTTATTATTTCACCAGTGAAGATGAGAGAATCAAACCTTCAGAAACAGTTTTTTCCGATTCTTCTGAAGCAGTTTTTGCTTATCAAGCAGAAAAGATTGACTTAAGACAAAAAATAACAGTCAGAATTAATAGAAATTTAATTGAAACAACGGTTGGCAGAATCTTATTTAATGAAGTATTGCCTGAAAGTTTTGGTTTTGTCAATGAAGCTGTTACATCTTCAATTATCAAAGAGTTATTTACCAAAGCCTATACTAATATTGAGCGAAGTAAAGTAGTTGAAATGATTGATGCTGTAAAAAACATAGGATTTATTGGTGGAACCATATCTGGTTTATCTTTCGGAATTTTCGATGCAAAAGTTTATCCTGGAAAAGAAAAATTACTAAAGCAAGCAGATAAGCAAGTTGCTGAACATGAAGAAAATTTTTCCCAAGGATTGATTACTGAAGAAGAAAGAAGACGCTTAAGCCAAGAGGTGTGGATGGAAACGACAGAGGAAATAGCCGATAGAACTTGGGAGATGTTGGATAAAACCAGTCCGATTCGTGTAGTAATTGATGCAAAAGTTGGTCGAACTTCACGGGAACAAGTGAAGCAACTTGCTGCCATCAGAGGATTGGTTGTTGATCCTTTGGGTAATATTGTTGAACTTCCTATAAAATCTAATTTCAGGGAAGGCTTGTCTGTTTTTGAGTATGTCACCAGTTCGAGAGGTTCAAGGAAGGGATTAACTGATACTGCTTTGAAAACCGCAGATGCTGGATATTTGACCCGTCGATTGGTTGATGTTGCTCACGACGTAATTATTAGAAGTAAAGACTGCACAACACAACAAGGTTACACAATCAGAAGATCAGTAAGGCAGAAAGCATTTCATTCAAGGTTGTTTGGCAGAATATTAGCTTCTGATGTTGTTGTTCAAAGAGGTAAAAAAGAGGAGACTTTATTTGTAAAAGGAGATCTAATCGACGACGAAAAAATTCGCATTCTTAATGAATCAAATGTTGAAGAAGTTATTGTATATTCTCCTTTAACTTGCGCATCACGTTTTGGAATTTGTGCAAAATGTTATGGATTAGATCTTTCCAATAAAAAAATGGTTGATATTGGTACACCGGTTGGAGTTATAGCTGCACAATCCATAGGAGAACCAGGAACTCAATTAACTTTACGTACAAAACACTCTGCGGGTGTAGTTGGAGTTGATGTTACGCAAGGTCTTCCGCGGGTTGAAGAATTGTTTGAAGCACGCACTCCCAAGATATTAGCTCCCTTAGCGGAAATTTCAGGTAATGTAAGAATTACGGAAGCAGAGGACGGGTGGAGAGTAGTAATTTCCTCAGTTCAGATAAAACCCAAAGAAGAAAGAGAATATCTCATTCCAAAAACAATTAAGTTAGCAGTTGAAGATAAACAATTGATTGATGCAGGAACTCCTTTGGCATCAGGCTCCTTGGATATTAAGGAGATTTTGTCAATTAAGGGATTAACTGCCGCACAAGAGTATTTGGTTAATGAGGTTCAGGCGGTATATGAAAGTCAAGGTATTCTTATAAATGATAAACATTTCGAAGTTATAGTCAGAAAAATGAGCGATGAAGTTAGAATTGTCACCTCTGGAGATACTCCTCTTCTTCCAGGAGAGCTTATAGACAAATCAGCTTTTGAAGAGGAGAACGAATCGGTTCTTGCTGCCGGTGGTGAACCGGCTTCAGCCCAGCAAGTAATCCTAGGAATTACCAGAAGATCTTTATTTACTACATCTTGGCTTTCTGCAGCCAGTTTTGAACAGACAACAGATGTTTTAACTACCGCAGCACTTTATGGAAAAGAAGACAGGTTAATCGGATTAAAAGAAAATGTGATTATTGGGCGATTAATTCCGGTAAATCGTGATCGTGCTATTTTGCCAAGCGAACAAAGTTTATAGTAAAATTCTTGGAGCTTGAATAGTTTAGATAAAAAATTATATGCCAACAACTCAACAATTAGTAAGACGCGGAAGGAAAGTTATTAGTAAAAAAACTAAGAAAGCAGCTTTACGCAGGTGGTTTAGTGCAAAGGACAGGAGATTTTCTGAATTATCGTCTCCTTTTAAACGCGGAGTTGTGCTTCAGGTTCGTACAATGACACCGAAGAAACCCAATTCGGCACTAAGAAAAGTTGCCAGAGTAAGACTTTCCAATAAACAGGAAGTAACTGCTTATATTCCTGGCGAGGGTCATGAATTAGCAGAGCATGCATTGGTCTTGGTACGTGGTGGCAGGGTAAAAGATTTACCAGGAGTAAAATATCATGTTATACGAGGCAAATATGACACGGGTGGAGTGGTAGGAAGAAAGACTTCCAGAAGTAGGTATGGAACTAAGGTAGAAGGATTTGTTCCTGTTTCTCAAGGAGAAAGTAAGGGTGCAGGAACTCAAACAGAATCAGCTGCATAAATAGTTATTTGAAAAAATATGTCAAGAAGAGGTGGAATTAGAATAAAAAAAATTGAACCCGATCCGATTTATAAAAACAGGTTAATTACAAAATTGATAAATCGGAGCATGAAGGATGGGAAAAAAAGTGTTGCTCAAAAAGAGGTTTATCAGGCATTAGAGATTATTAAAGGCAAAGATCAGGATCCGATGCAAATTTTTTCCAAAGCCCTTGATAATATCAGACCAACAATGGAAGTAAGGCCCAGACGGGTTGGTGGTGCTGCTTATCAGGTACCTATGCCTGTAAAGGGCGTGAGACGTGATTCTTTGGCAGTAAGATGGCTTATTGCCGCAGCCCGCAGTCGTTCAAATAGTGAGTACCATACTTTTGCTGAAAAGTTGGCTGTTGAGCTTATGGATGCTGCTAACGGCGAGGGAGTGGCGGTTAAGAAAAGAGCCGACATGGAGCGCATGGCAGAAGCAAACAGGGCTTTTGCTCATTTTAGGTGGTAGTATTATGTCAGAATTGGAGAAAAAACTTCAACAAAATTTGTCAGAAAATCTCCAAAGGATTTATAAAGTATATGGAACTGAGGAAGAACATTAGGGATGGGAAGTTGGTGTAAAATTTAAATGTAGAGCGATCCGTTGCGAGGGGTTTAAATCAATGGAGTTAAATGCAGATCTAAAGTTGGGTAAAAAACATGTCCTTTAAAAGGACGACGCAAAGATTTTATAAGAGTTCCTCATCCAGCTAATAATACGGCTGGTGCAATCGCAGCAAGGAATTTTTCTGAAGCTTGTCCACTTTGTGGTCTTAAACCTATAGAAACTGATTTTGTTAGCGATTAGATTGCATAGAATAATATTAATTGTTAAAATTCAATAGCTGCTTCCTGATGGAGGCAGTTTATTTTGTCAGAAGGTTAGATAATTAGTAAAATTATTTATGCTTAGCTGATTCAGGATACTTGTCCTGAGTGAGCAAAGTGAATCGAAGGATGGCAGCACAGGCAAAAAAGAAAAAAGCAGCAATAATTTCAACAGTCACCAAAGACCGAGATGTTCCTATGGAAAAAATCAGAAATATTGGGATTATTGCCCATATTGATGCAGGAAAAACAACAACAACAGAGCGGATTTTGTTTGAAACGGGTAAAACTTATAGACTGGGTAGCGTTGATGAAGGAACAACTGTTACTGACTGGATGGCGCAGGAGCGGGAAAGAGGAATTACCATTGTTTCAGCAGCAATAACTACTTTTTGGGAATTAAAGAAAGATTTTTCGTCGACGACTTCGACTGAGCTTAGCCGAACGTCTGCGAAACAAGTTTTAGTCGAACAAGGGCGTTATCGAGTAAATATAATTGATACTCCTGGCCATATTGATTTCACCGCAGAAGTTGAGCGATCTTTGCGCGTTTTGGATGGGGCGGTTATGGTTTTTGACGGAAGAACTGGTGTTGAAAGTCAATCTGAGACTGTTTGGAGACAAGCAGATCGTTATAACGTTCCCAGAATTTGTATTTTAAACAAACTTAATTTAATCGGTGCTGATTTTGAAACAAGTATAGCTTCAATTCAGGAACGATTAGGAGCAAATGCTTATCCGATTCAAATTCCCATCGGTTTGGAACATGATCTTCACGGTGTTATCGATCTTGTTAAAATGAAAGCTTATACCTATTCAAGTATTGATGACAATCAACTTAAAGAGGAAGTAATTCCACAAGAGCTTGTTGATAAAGCAAAAGAGTATAGGGAGAAATTAATCGAAAAGACCGCAGAATTTTATGACCAAGCTTTAGAAAAGTATTTGGAAGGAAAAGAACTAACCGAAACCGAACTTAAAAACGCAATTAGATTGGGTGTTATATCAGGTAGATTTTTTCCAATACTGGGAGGAGATAACAGAACCGCAACAGTGCAACTGCTACTTAACGCGGTCGTTGAATTTTTACCTTCACCTTTAGACTTACCTCCAGTTGAAGGAGAAAATCCCACAACTGGCGAAAAAGAAACCAGAAAACCCGATAGGAAAGAACCTTTTTCCGCGCTTTCTTTTAAGGTGGTAACAGACCCTCATGTCGGAAGGTTGGTTTATTTAAGAGTTTATTCTGGAAAAATCGCTACAGGTGAAGTAATTTATAATATTTCCAAAAGAAAGCAAGAAAGAATAGGAAAACTAGTTTTACTTCATGCTGATCAAAGAGAATTGATTGATGAAGCTTATGCCGGAGAGATTGTTGCCGCAGTAGGTATCAAAGAAACTACAACCGGAAATTCTTTGTGTGATCCTAAAAATCCGATTTTATTGGAAGCAATTAAATTTCCTGACCCGGTAATTTCTTTGGCAATTGAGCCGGCAACCAAGGCTGATCAGGAGAAAATGAGTATAGCATTACAGAAACTGTCTGATGAAGATCCTACCTTTAAAATAAAATCGGATATAGAAACCAGCCAGACAATAATTTCAGGAATGGGTGAGTTGCAATTAGAGATTCTGGTTGACAGGATGAAAAGGGAATTTAATGTCAATGCACAAACAGGAGCTCCCCAGGTCGCTTACAAAGAGACTGTCAAAAAATCAGCAAGAGCAGAAGGTAAATACATAAGGCAGACAGGAGGCCGAGGTCAATATGGACACTGTTTTTTGGAGATTGAACCAATGGGACGGGGTGAAGGATTTGAATTTGTCAATAAAATAAAAGGTGGTGCAATTCCCTCTGAGTTTATTCCTTCGATTGAAAAAGGAGTTAAAGAAAAAATGGACAGAGGAGTTTTAGCCGGTTATCCAATGACTGATCTTCGGGTAATTCTTTTTGATGGATCGTATCATGAAGTTGACTCATCTGATATAGCATTTAAAATTGCCGGTTCAATTGCCTTGGAAGAAGCAGCAAAAAATGCAGACCTTACTCTACTTGAACCGATAATGAAGGTTGAAGTAGCGACTCCAGAAGAATTCATGGGAGATATTATTGGCGATTTGTCGGCAAAAAGAGCCCAAATTCAAGGTTCTGAAAAAAAAGGTACAATGACTTATATTTATGCACTAGCGCCTTTAGCTGAATTAACCGGTTATGTAACCCGTGTACGTTCGATTTCTCAAGGAAGAGCGACTCCTTATGTAGAGCCGAGTCATTATGAAGATGTACCTGTAAATGTATGTCAGGCAATTATTAATAAAGGTAAAAGTACTAGCTGATAAGATTAACTCTTGACATAGGTAAATCTGCCTTAATATAATACAGACTAACCACGCTTAGCGTGGTTTGATTTTGCCTGTAGTTTGCACATTTTACTTTTTTGAAAGATAAATGATTTAAACTAATAAAGCTTTGCACGGATCTGGTCTGGCGAGAAAAATCTTTTTACGAAGCTTTTTAGATCTAAACAGTTTGAGTAGGGATGTACAAACTGATTAAAGGTGTAGTAAAATTATCTTATTAATTTACTAATTAACTAATCAACTATTATTATGGCAGCAGATACAAAGAAAAAATTTGAAAGAACAAAACCTCATGTCAATGTTGGAACCATTGGCCATGTTGATCATGGCAAAACCACCTTGACTGCGGCAATTACTACTGTTTTAGCAAAGAATGTACCCGGTGGAGTAAACCGCGCCTATAAATTTGATGAGATAGACAACGCTCCAGAAGAAAAAGAAAGGGGAGTTACCATAAATATTGCTCATGTCGAATACGAAACTGAAAAAAGACATTATGCCCATATTGATGCTCCAGGACATGCAGATTACATCAAAAACATGATTACCGGAGCAGCTCAAATGGACGGTGCAATTTTAGTTATTTCTGCGGCTGATGGTCCAATGCCCCAAACTCGTGAACACGTAATTCTAGCCCGCCAGGTTAATGTTCCGGCAATCATTGTATTTTTGAACAAAGTTGATACTGTTGACGATCCAGAGATTATTGATCTAGTAGAAGCAGATATTAGAGATCTTCTGAAGAAATATGAATATCCTGGTGATGAGGTACCAATAATCCGAGGAAGTGCCCTTAAAGCTTTGGAGGGTGATAAAGAAGCAGAAAAACAGATCATGGAATTAATGAAGCAGGTCGATGAATATATCCCAGAACCCAAAAGGGAAACTGAAAAACCTTTCTTAATGCCGGTTGAAGATGTTTTTTCAATCAAAGGTAGAGGAACTGTAGCAACTGGACGAGTCGAACGGGGAAAATTAAAATTGAATGAAGAAATCGAAATATTAGGTCTTCAGAAATCTAAAAAAACTGTAGCAACTGGTCTTGAAATGTTTAGAAAAATGCTAGATGAAACTCAGGCGGGAGACAATGTTGGAATACTACTTCGAGGCATAGAAAAAGGAGAGGTTGAAAGAGGACAAGTATTAGTAAAGCCAGGAAGTGTAAAAGAACATAGTGAATTTGAAGCCGAGGTTTATATTTTAAGCAAAGAAGAAGGTGGTAGACATACACCGTTTTTCACCGGTTACAAACCGCAGTTTTTTATAAGAACTGCAGATATTACTGGTGAAGTAACTTTACCTTCCGGAATTGAGATGGTTATGCCTGGTGATAATGCCAAAATGAAGGTAAAGCTGATTCAACCAGTAGCTATTGAAGAAGGTTTAAGATTCGCAATTCGCGAAGGTGGAAAAACAGTTGGTGCCGGAGTAATTTCTAAGATTGTTACCTAACTGCTTATCAAACTGCCTTTTTAAGCACTTTAACTAAAAAACCATGCCGACAGGAAGAATTCGTGTCAAGCTAAAATCATATGATCACCGCGTTATCGATGAGGCGGCAATTAAGATATTAGATAGTGCAATAGCAACAGGTGCAAAGATAAAAGGTCCGGTTCCACTTCCCACCAGAAGAACTTTAATTCCGGTTGTTCCCTCAGTAACTCGAGGTATTAAAAATGCCCAAGAACATTTTGAAATCCTTGTCCATAAACGTTTAATTGATATATTGGAACCTTCTAGTCGTACAATCGACTCTCTTTCAAATCTAGATCTTCCAGCAGGCGTTAGTATAGAGATAAAAATGTAGTCTATTATCGTGGGAAAATTTGTTTCCAGAGCGGGAGAAAAGCTTCAATTTGCACTAACCAATTTCAAAATTCCTGTGAATAATAAAATATGTGCTGATTTTGGAACCTCAACTGGTGGATTTACAGACTGTTTACTTCAAAATGGTGCGAAGAAGATTTATTCAATAGATACTGCTTACGGTGAGTTAGCTTGGAATCTTCGTAACAACCCTAATGTAGTTGTATTAGAACGTACGAATGCAATGCATGTAAAGTTGCCTGAAAAAGTAGATGTAATAACAATCGATGTGGCTTGGACAAAACAAAAAAATATACTACCCAATGCTTTTAATAATTTAAAAAGAAATGGAATAGTCATTACTTTAATAAAACCTCACTATGAAGCACAAGCTAAGTATGTAAGAAAGGGAAAATTAATCACAGAGAAAACAGAGGAAGTATTAGAAGAAGTTAGAAAAGACATTAAGCGGTTGGGAGGCAATATTATTGATATTATTGTATCCCCTATCGTAGGCGAGAGAAAAGGCAATCAGGAATTTTTAGCTTATCTGAAGGTAAAAAATTTAACCGATTTAACCTAACGTATCAGATACGATCTTTAACGTATGCTATATTTTGATTTCAATTCCAATTGGACAGTGGTCAGAACCAGGAACGTTTTTTAAAATAAATGCGTTTTTTAATTTCGCTGTAAGTTTTTGGGAAACAAAGCAGTAATCGATTCTCCAGCCCAAGTCTTTTGCTCTTGCATTAGCAAAATAAGGCCACCAGGTGTAGTTGCCGCTTTTTTTATTAAACTTTCTAAATGTATCTACAAAACCCAGTCCTAACATTTTATTTATCTGGTTTCTCTCGGTTTGTGTAAACATGATATTATTCTTATTCTGGCTTGGTCGAGCAAGATCAATTTCAGTATGGGCAATGTTGAAGTCGCCGATTAATATTAGATTCTTGTTTTTCATTTTTTCAAGTCTATTAATAAGCTTTTTATAAACTTTGAGTTTGTAATTGAGGTCTGATTTATCACGTTTTCCATGAGGAAGATAGAGATTAATCAGAGTAAATCGAGGAAAGTTTAATTCCAGCAATCGTCCTTCGTCGTCAAACCGATCTAACCCCAACTTTTTAGTACATTTGAGGGCCTTTTTCTTGCTATAGATAATCATACCACTATACCCCTTTTTTTTGGCGCAGTTGAAATATAAATGATAACTATCAGGTTGAGTAAGTTCAAAGGGGACTTGATTTATATTAGCTTTGATTTCTTGAAGACAAACAATGTCAGAATTCGTTTTGTTAAACCAATCTAAAAAACCTTTTTGATAGATTGACCGCAACCCGTTTACATTCCAAGAGATAATTCGCATTAGTCAATTATAACAATTAAGACTGCTTGCGATACTAAGGCTAATTTGATATAATCTTCTCTATCAATGGAGGTGGTTCGTCAAACATAAGCCTCTGATAGGTTTCTAGAAGTGCCTGATTAAAGGCGCCTCTGGCGCCTTTTTTTGTGGAAAAAAATAGGGATAAGAAATAAGTGAGAGGTGAAAAGTGATTTATAAAAGGATCATTAAATACTTTCTTATTACTTATCACTAATTAACTTATGTTAAATGCATTATTAGGAGAGAAAAAACAAATGAGCCAAACCTTTATAGGTGATACAAAGGTTCCGGTTACGTTTATCAAGGTTGGTCCTTGTGTTATAACTCAGATAAAAACCAAGGATAAGGATGGTTATTGGGCAATACAACTTGGTTATGGAAGTAAGAAAGCAAAAAACATTTCAAAACCCCTAAAAGGGCATATGAAAACCATCTCAGGACAAATGTTTCCTCGTTTTTTACGGGAAGTAAGGCTTAAAGAGGAAGTAAAAGTTAAAATCGGAGACAAAGTTAAAGTCTCCGATATTTTTTCCAAAGGAGACAAAATAAGTATAACAGGAATATCAAAAGGAAAAGGTTTTGCCGGTGTTGTTAAAAGATGGAAATTTGCCGGAGGCCCTAAAACACACGGTCAAAGTGATCGCCAGCGTGCACCAGGATCTATTGGTCAAGGAACAACTCCGGGACGAGTTCGAAAAGGAAAGAAAATGGCGGGACGAATGGGAAGTGAAACAGTAACGGTTAAGAACCTGTATATCGTAGACATTGATTCTGAGAAGGATACTTTAAAAGTATCGGGCTGTGTACCTGGGGCACCTAACTCACTGCTTGTTATAAAAAGATTAGGCTCGGGAAAACTTGAAGAGCTTGTAAAACATGAAGTTGAGAAGAAAGTTGTTGAAGAGGAAGAGAATGTTAAAGAGAGTAATGATGAAAATAAAGATAAAAGTAATTAAAATATTTTCTGAATAAGCATATGAAACTAAATACATACACAATAAACGGAACCAGGTTAACTCCTACTCTTATGCCTAAAAAATGGCAGGAGAAAAAAAATATGCAACTTTTAGCTCAAGCAATTCGTGTTTATGAGTCAAATAGACACCCGGGTTTATCAAAAGTAAAAACTCGGGGGGAAGTAAACATATCAACAAGAAAAATATACAGACAAAAAGGAACAGGTTTAGCAAGACATGGTGCAAAATCAGCACCGATTTTTGTTGGGGGAGGTATAGCGCACGGACCAAAGGGAATAAAGAGAGAACTTAGTTTACCTAGAATACTTAAAAATAAAGCGTTAATGATGGCACTTTCTTTGAAAGCTCAGGAAGGTAGATTATTTATTATTGATAAAATAAATGGATTAGAAAAAACCCAGCAGGCAAAAAATTTAATTAACAAAATAATTGCAAAAGAAAAAATCTTAAATAAAAATCCAAAAATTATCATCTCTTTATCAAAAGAAAACAAAAAAGTGGAAATTGCCTTACGAAATTTGAGACATGTTTTATTAATTCCATTTAGAAACCTGAATGCTTACAATGTTTTCTTTACAGGAATGTTATTAGTAGATAAAGAAGCATTGGGAGAGGATAAGAAAGCAGATCCTAAAAAGGCAATAGATAAAAAGGAATTAGTAGATAAGGTTAAAATAGGAAAGAATAAAGTAACCAGCAAAAACTTGAAAGATACAAAAAAATCTAAAGCAAAATAAGAATTTGTAAAAATAAATATGAAACTGGAACCAATATTAACAGAAAAGAGCTTGGAAGAAGCAAAAAAAGGCAAATACAGTTTTTGGATTGATAAAGGACTTACCAAATCTAAAATTCGAAAGACAATAGGAGATGTTTTTGGAGTGACGGTTAAAAAGGTGAGAACTGTTAATTTTGCCCAAGAAATAAAAAAAACATATTTAGGCAGAAAAAAAATAATTAAACCCAGAAAAAAAGCAATTGTTACATTAGCTGAAAAAGAAAAGATTGACTTGTTTGAAACTAAAAAGTAGGTGAGAACGGGAGAACTTGAGCAATATAGAAGCGCTTATGAAAAAACTAAAAAAGATATTAGCTAAAAAATCTGGCAGATCGTCAAACGGAAGAATGACAGTGCGTCATCAGGGCGGCAGGAGAAAAAGATATTTACGCGAGATAGATTTTAAACGTGATAAGCGTGATGTTTGGGGAATAATTGAAGCGATTGAATACGATCCCAACAGGAATTGTGATATTGCTTTAGTTCTTTACGAAGACGGAGAAAGGAGATATATTTTATCGCCGAGTGGATTGGAATTAGGACAAAAAATTATTTCATCAGAATCTGCACCCTTGAACCTAGGGAATGTACTACCTTTATTAAAAATTCCAATAGGGTCTCAGATTCATAACCTTGAAATATATCCTGGGAAAGGAGGGCAGATGGTTAAAAGTGCCGGATCGTCTGCCGTAATTCAAGGTAAAGAAAAGGATTTTGTCGTGGTTAAATTACCCTCAGGAGAAGTAAAAAGATTCAAACCTGAATCTTTTGCTACTCTTGGTCAAGTTAGTAGGGCTGAGAAAAAAGCTGAAAGGATCGGAAAAGCAGGGAGGAAGCGAAAAATGGGCATTAGACCGACAGTCAGAGGGATAGCAATGCATCCTGCAGCACACCCTCATGGTGGTGGTGAAGGTCGAAGCGGAATCGGATTAAAGTATCCAAAAACTCCTTACGGAAAACCAGCTGTCGGGAAAACAAGAAAAAAGAAGAAATATTCAGATAAATTGATTATTAAAGGGAGAAAACCAGGACCGCATGTTGGAATATAAATAGGAATTAGGAAGAAGGAATTATAGAAACTAAATATGTCAAGAAGTTCTAAAAAAGGACCATATGTAGACGAAAGGCTTTTAAAAAAAGTCAAGGCTGGTATGGGTGAAAAAGGAAAACCAATCAAGACCTGGGCAAGGAGTTCACAAATTCCGCCTGAGTTTGTTGGTAAGTATTTCTCTGTTCATAACGGCAGAACCTTTATAGAAATTTTTATTACTGAAGATATGGTGGGTCACAGGTTTGGTGAATTTGCACCAACAAGAACATTCAGAGGACATGGTCAAGTGGTTAAGAGGATTCTGGAAAAAACCTAAAGGTTTTCAATTTCGAAATCCTAAGCACGAAATCCTAAACAAATTTCAAATTCAAAATTACGATGTTTAAAACAGTTTGGTATTTGTAAAATTGAAAAATTGTAAATTATTTAGAATTTAGAAATTAGGATTTTGGATTTAAACAATAATGGAATTTATTGCAACACAAAAATTTATAATGATATCACCTAGGAAATTAAGGTATACCGCTGATATGGTGAAAAAATTGGAAGTTATCGATGCAATTGAAACACTGCCTTTGGTTGGTAAAAGAGCCGGTATTTCTTTAGCAAAGGTAATCAAAACTGCAGTTGCCAACGCAAAGCAGAAAGGTATTTCAGATACAGATCTTATCTTTAAAGAAATCCAGATCGGAGAAGGTCCGAGATTAAAAAGAGGAATGCCTATATCTCGGGGACGTTGGCATCCTATTAAAAGAAGAATGAGCCACATAAGAGTAGTACTAAAGACCAAAGAAGAAGAAAAAAGTGTAACAGGAAATATCAGAAGTGAGAAGAGTGCTAAAGGTATCAGTATAGAAAAAGCAATTAAAAAATCCCCGGTACGGGAAAGGTCAAAAAATCCTTTAAGAACATTAAGAGGTAAAAAAACTAAACAGGGAAGATCGGAAAGTAAAAGAAAAATAAAAAATAAAGGAGATAAATAAGTTTCGAATTTAGATATTCGGATTTAGAGCTTGAATAATATGGGACAAAAAGTTAATCCAATCGGTTTCAGAATAGGCAGTTTTCTACCTTGGAAATCGCGTTGGTTTGCAGATGAAAAAAAATATAAAGAATATTTAATTGAGGATATTAAAATAAGACAAACCTTGATGGACAAGCTGAAACTTGCTGGTATTACTCGAGTTGAGATAGAAAGATTACCCAAAAGTATGGTTGTGACGATGAATGTCTCACGTCCCGGTGTAGTAATCGGAAGGGGAGGTTCGGGAATAGAAGAGGTTAAGAAATCAATATTGGAAATTATCAAAAAAACAAGGAAAGGTGATGCGGCGAATATTAAGATCGATCCTAGGGTGATCGAGATTAAAAATCCTGAACTATCTGCCTACTTGGTTGCTACAAGGATTGTATCAGAGTTGGAAAGAAGAATGCCGCATAGAAGAACAGTTAATCGAACAATGGACAGAGTGATGCAGGCAGGAGCGAAAGGCATAAAAGTAATTATATCAGGTAGAATTGCGGGGGCAGAAATATCCAGGACCGAAAAGTTTCATCAAGGTTCGGTACCAACCCAAACCATGCGGGAAAATATTGATTATGCCCAAACACCTGCCTTATTAAAGAGAGGTTATGTGGGAGTGAAGGTTTATATTCATAAGAAAGAGGAAGAATGATGATAATAAGTACCAATGAGTATAAATAAAATTTGTATTTATTGGTAATTATGTAAGCGAAGTGAAATATGCTTGAACCAAAAAGAAGGAAATACAGAAAAGATTTCAGAGGCAGAATGGCAGGAAAATCCCTTAGGGGTTCAGAACTTGCTTTTGGTGAATACGGAATAAAATCCCTAGGTAGAGGTTGGCTTTCTGCCCGCCAGATTGAGGCAGCAAGACGGGCAGTAACACATAGTATCAAACGCGGAGGAAAAGTCTGGATAAGAATTTTTCCTGATAAACCAGTTACCTCAAGACCGGCAGGACAGAGAATGGGCGGCGGAAAAGGAGAAACCGACAGGTATGTATGTGTTGTGAAACCCGGAAAGATACTCTTTGAGGTTGCAGGGGTTAGTGAAGATATTGTATTCAAGTCATTTAAAAAAGCCCAAGCCAAACTGCCTTTTAAAAGTAAAATTATAAGTAGAGAGGATTAAAATGAAAAAACAAGATATATTAGAGTTAAGAAAAAAATCGAAGCTGGAACTTTGGAAAGAAGTTGAAAAGAAACGCATAAATATGGCAAAATTCAGAGCCAGATTCAAAGCTGGGAAAGAAAAGAACTCCCAAACAATAAAAGGTTATAAAAAAGATATTTCCCGAACCTTAACAATTATTAAGGAAAAAGATATTCTTGAAAAAGAAAGTGAAAAAGATAAAAGTGAAGATAATATGAAGAAAAAGTAATTTAATTAGTAATTGAAAAATATTTAATGCTCTAAAATTATGAAAGTTTTTACCGGAAAAGTTATCGCAACAAAAATGAAAGACACTGCAACCGTTATGGTTGAAAGGGTTTTTATTCATCCTATTTATAAAAAAAGGATTAAAAGAATAAAAAAATACCATGTTCATGATTCAATTGGTGTAAAAGTTAATCAAAAAGTAAAGTTTATTACCAGTAGACCATATAGCAAACTTAAAAGATGGAAAGTTATTGAAATTGTTGATATCGAAAATAAGGTTGAGAGAAAAAGTCCTAAGACAGCAAAAAAAGGAAGAAAAATTTCTAAACAAAAACCCAAATAATTTTAAATATGATTCAATTAAGAACAATATTAAAACCGGCCGACAACTCTGGGGCAAAAGAGTTATTAGTCATAGGTTTTTCTGTAAAAATAGGAAAAAAAGCAAGTTTGGGTGATGTGGTCAGATGTGTTGTTCATGGTGCAGATCCGAATGGGGTAGTAGCTGATAGGGAATTGGTACAAGTAGTTATTGTCAGAACTAAAAAAGAAGTACGACGAAGTGATGGCAGTTATGTTCGATTTGATGATAACGCCGGAGTGGTTATTGATAAGCAAGGACTACCTAAAGGAACCAGAATCCTTGGCCCGATTGCCAGGGAAATAAAAGAAGAGGGTTATACAAAAATAGCCTCTCTGGCAAGAGAGGTAGTATGAAAATTTACCATTTTCCATTTTCAGATAAAGTGAAGATAGATAAAGTAAATAAATTAATATGAATAAATTTAAAATCGGAGATACAGTAAAGGTGATTTCTGGAAAAGATAAAGGCAGAACAGGAAAGATCGAAAAAATAGTACCGAAAAAAGACAGTGTTTTAATACCGGGAATTAATATGTATAAAAAGCATTTGAAAGGCTCTCAAGGACAAAAAGGCGGGATTTACGATATCCCAAGACCTTTGGAGTATTCAAAAATTTTATTAGTATGTCCAAAATGTAAAAAAGAAACGAAGGTTAGTTTTAAGTATGCAGGAGATGAAAAAGTACGCATCTGCAAAAAATGTAAAAAAGAAGTAGTTGAAGCTGTGAAAAAGTAAATTTATGAGTAGACTAAGAAAAAAATACCAAGAAGAAATAATAGCAAAACTTAAAGTAGAATATGGTTTAAAAAATAATTTAGCCGCACCTAAGCTAGAAAAGATAGTAATTAATACAGGTATTGGAGATGCGAGTAAAAATAAAGAGGTTCGTGAACAGATAAAAAAGGATTTGGCAACAATTTCGGGACAAGTCCCTAGCGTTCGTCCTGCAAACGTTTCGGTTGCCAGTTTTGGTATAAGACGCGGGATGCCTGTGGGTTTAAAAGTAACTTTAAGAGGTGAAAGGATGTATGAATTTTTAGACAGATTAGTAACAATTGTTTTACCGCGCTTACGGGATTTTAGAGGAGTATCTTTAGCAAGTTTTGATAAATTCGGCAACTATAGTTTGGGAATAACCGAACATATTGTATTTCCAGAAATTGACTTGGCAAAGTCTACTCCCAGAGGTTTGGAAATAACAATTGTTACAACTACGCATGACAATAAGTTGGCAAAAAGATTACTTGAATTGTTGGGAATGCCTTTTGAGAAAAAATAAAGAAGTGAAGTGCTTATGGCAAAAAAGTCAAAAATAGCCAGAGAAAATAAAAAACTGAAGTTTAAAATTCGTTACAGGAACAGATGTAGTTTGTGTGGAAGACCAAGAGGTTTTATGCGTAAGTTTGGTCTATGCAGGCTTTGTTTCAGATCATTTGCACATAAAGGTGAGATTCCTGGTGTAAAGAAAGCTAGTTGGTAAAAAATATGAACTATCCAGTAGGAGATTTCCTGACACAAGTAAAAAATACAGCTCTTGCCAGAAAGCATGAGGCTAAGGTTAAAAAAACTAAGTTAATTAAAACAGTGGCTCTCGTTTTAAAAAATGAAGGTTTTTTAGATGAGGTGAAAGAAGAAGAAGGTTTTCTTGATTTGAGATTAGCTTACAGAAAAAAAGAACCGGTAATTGTAGACCTTAAACTGATTTCAAAACCAAGCTTAAGAGTTTATGCAGGAGTCGATGATTTGGAAAAGAAAAGGGGGCCGTCAGTTTATATATTATCCACTTCCCAAGGAATAATGTCATCAGAACAAGCTAAGAAAAAAAGGTTGGGCGGAGAAGTTATTGTAGAAATATGGTAGGTTAGGTACAAGTAAACAAGTAAAAATGAGTAGAATAGGAAAATTACCAGTTGAAATACCTGAAGCTGTCAATGTCAGAATATCTGACGGTAAAATTTATGTGAGTGGAATAAAGGGAGAGTTGTCGATCCAGCTTCCTCGCGAAGTTGATTTGGAGATTAATAAAAATCAGATAAAAATTATCGTTAAAATGGAAAGTAAAAATTCAAAAGCAATTCTTGGGACTTACAGAGCTTTAATCATCAATATGATAGTAGGAGTTACACAAGGATGGAAAAAAATATTAGAGCTTGTCGGTACTGGCTATAGAGCAGAATTGTCTGAAAATAATCTTATTTTGAATGTAGGTTTTTCCCATCCGGTAGAGTTTAAAGCACCGGAAGGTATTTCTTTTATGGTTGAAAAAACCCAGATTACAATTGAAGGTATCGATAAAGAACTAGTCGGACAAGTTGCAGCGAAAATTCGTGATATTCGACCACCCGAACCTTATAAAGGTAAAGGAATTAGATACTTGGACGAAGAAGTCAGACGTAAACCGGGCAAGGCAGCAAAAGCCCAAGGAACACAAGCTGGTTAGAAAATATTTATGTCAAAGGATATAAAAAAAAGAAGAAGAATTCGTTCAAAAATTTCAGGGACTACCAAGCGTCCCAGGATCTCTGTTTTTCGTTCCAATAAATATATTTATGCACAATTGATTGATGATGTTAAAAGAATAACCTTAGCCTCGGCAAATGAGAAAGAAATAAAAGCGGTAAAATCGGATAAAAAAAAGACATTGTTGAAAACACAGAAGCAAGCAGAGATCAGCGAGAAAAGAAATTCCGGACATTCGAAAATAGATAAAGCATTTCAGGTAGGTCTACTTTTATCCAAGAAAGCTAAGACTAAAAAGATATCGAGTGCAGTCTTTGATCGTAGTGGCTATAAATATCATGGAAGAGTCAAAACTTTAGCAGACGGAGCAAGGGAAGGAGGACTTAAATTCTAATGTTAAATGATGCAGTTCAAAAAGACAAAGATTTCGGTAAAAAAAATACCAGTATTTATCCAGGTGATAGACAGTATAATTTTCCGGTTAAAGAGTTTGAGGAAACAGTTGTTGAGATCAGAAGAGTTTCCAAAAAAACTAAAGGCGGAAATACAATCAGATTTTCTGCTTTGGTTGTTGTTGGAGATAAAAAAGGTCGGGTGGGAGTAGGTTTATCAAAAGCTCCTGATGTAAGAAATGCAATTAGAAAATCAGTTGAATATGCCAAAAGAAGGATGTTTAAAATCCCCCTTCGTGGTACGACTATCCCCTATTCAGTTAATGAAAAGTTTTCTGCTGCAAAAGTTTTACTTAAGCCCGCTCCTCCTGGAACAGGAATTATTGCAGGAGGACCGATAAGAGTAGTTTTAGAAGCTGTAGGCGTTCGTGATGCATCTGCCAAAATATTAGGTACTAAGAATAAAATATCAAATGTTTATGCTGCTTTGGAAGCTTTAAAAAAGCTGAAGAAGTATGGAAATCGCAAATAGATAGTAGATTATTGTTTGCGATTTCTGCATAGATCACAGTTTTTTAGTCTGGTTTTGAAATGTGATATCTGCAGATAAAAGAAGAACAAAAGACTGATATGACAGAAAAATTAACAAAAATTGTTTTGAAAAAAAAGAAAAGACGCGGTAGAGGTTATGGAAGTGGCCGTGGAGGTCATACTGTTGGCCGCGGAGCAAAAGGCCAGAAAGCAAGAGGTAATATAGGCGTTATTTTCGAAGGAATTAAGGTTAAAAAATCTCTGATCAAACGATTGCCTTTGGGAAGAGGAAAGGGAAAATTCAAAGCTAAAGAAAAACCTATTATTATTAAACTTTCCTATCTGAATCTTTTAACTTCTGGTTCAAGAGTGAATATTGATACTTTAGTAAAAAATACAATAGTAAAAGAAAATGATGCCCAAAAATACGGAGTTAAGATATTAGGTGACGGTGAACTGAAAAAGAAGTTGATTATTGAGATTCCTATTTCCAAATCAGCCGCAAAAAAAGTTGAAAAAGCAGGGGGAAAGATAGTTTGATTATGTTAAATCAAATAATTCAATTTTTTTCCAAAGCCGTAAAGTCTCCTGATATTAAGCGCAAACTTATCACAACAGGAATTATTCTAATTGTTTTCCGCTTAACAGCACATATTCCGGCTGCTGGAATTGACAGGACGTCTTTACAAACACTTTTTTCGGGAAGCGCACTGCTATCTCTTTTAGATGTTTTTTCCGGAGGAACTTTAGCAAATTTTTCAATTCTTGCCTTAGGACTTGCTCCCTATATTAATGCTTCAATTATCTTACAGCTTTTAACATATGTAATACCCCGTCTTGAAGAACTGTCTAAAGAAGGAGAATACGGACAAGAAAGAATCAATCAATATACCAGATTGTTAACTGTCCCCCTTTCTCTTTTGCAAGCAATTGGCATGTATACTTTATTAAGAAGCCAAGGGATAATACCTTCATTAAGTACCTTATCCTTGCTTGCTTTGGTTTTAACAATGACAGCCGGATCAATGTTGTCGGTGTGGATGGGTGAGTTGATTACAGAGTATGGTATAAGTAACGGAATATCTTTTTTGATCTTCACTGGGATTGTGTCCAGACTACCAGTTACTTTGGGTCAGTCGATGACAGTGATTACCGGAGCAGATATATTAAAAGTGGCTATCTTTGTTCTTCTGGCAATTGCTATTGTCGGACTGATTGTCTTTATGAATGAAGCAATGCGGCAAATACCGATAAATTATGCCAGAAGAATTGGCCGTGCAGCAATTTCTTCTTCCTATCTTCCTTTAAGATTAAATCAAGCAGGAGTGATTCCCATTATCTTTGCCGTATCTTTAGTTTTGCTTCCTTCATTAGTCAGTCAATTTTTATCAGGTGTGGGAAATGAAAAAGTTGCTCAAATAGCAATTACTGTTGCCCAAAAGTTTAATCCCCAATCAATATTTTACAACACTGTTTATTTTTTTTTAGTCTTTGGTTTTACATACTTTTACACAGCAGTGGTTTTTAATCCGGAAAAAATTTCTGAAAATTTACAAAAGTCGGGTGGATTTATACCAGGAATAAGACCGGGAGTTCAGACCACAAAGTATCTTTCCGGCATTCTTAATAAAATCACGCTTGTCGGAGCGGGTTTTTTGGGACTAATTGCAATTTTGCCTTCTTTTTTCCAGAATATGCTAGGTGTTACCAATCTGGCAATCGGCGGGACCGGTATTCTGATTGTTGTTTCAGTTGTACTGGAATTTACCCGTGATCTTGAATCTCAGCTGGTGATGAAAAGATATGACAGTTTCATCCGTTGAAATTCAAATTTCGAATAATCCAATGAGCAGCAATACATACGAATCTATTGGAAATTTATTATTGAAATCGGTAATTATTTGTACATATTTTTAAAATGAACATAGTAATATTAGGACCACAAGGATCAGGCAAAGGAACCCAGGCAGATAAACTTGCCAGGGAGTTTGATTTATTGGTTGGAGATATGGGTAAGTTATTAAGGGAAGCTGCAAAGACAGATATATATGTTGACCGTATTGTTAATAAAGAGGGAAGTCTACTTCCAGACGAGATTCCTGCCAAGATTGTGTTGGCTTATTTAGACAAAAATCTTGATTCTAAGCCAGGATTTATTTTGGACGGTTTTCCCAGATCGCTTAAGCAATTTGAGTATTTAAAAGAGTGGCTTAGTGAAAAAAAGAGGAGATTGGATTTTGCCATCCTTTTGGAAATAAGTGTAAAAGAGTCAATACGGAGGTTGTCTTCTCGAAGAGTGTGTGAGAAGTGCGGAACTAATTATAATTTGATCACTAACCCACCACCTAAAAAAGGTTGTGAGTGTGGAGGTAAATTGTTTCAACGAGACGACGATAAACCGGAAGCAATAAAAAAAAGACTACAGCTTTATAAGGAATCCACCAAACCTCTGATTAAGATATATTCAGATTTGGGTATTCTTTTCAGAGTTGATGGAGAACAGCCAATTGAGGTTATTTCTAAAGATATTCTAAAACACATTAGAACGAAATCCAAAACTCAAACTTCAAAATCTAAATTGAATAAAACCAGTTAAATATATACGAATAATGAAAAAAATAAAAGCAAAAACTGATACCCAGATAAAAATTATGGCGGAAGGTGGAAAAAGATTGGGAAAAGTCAAAAAAGAACTTAAAGGTCAAATACAAGAAGGGAGAAATGCAGCCGAGATTGAAGAACTTGCAGATAGACTATTTCTGAAGCTAAAGGAAAAGCATCATTTAAAATGGTACCAAGATATCATTGGGCAACCTGTGTAAATATAAACGAGGGAATAGTTCATGGTATTCCAAGAAAAGAAGTTGTTTTTCGAAAAGGTGACGTTGTGAGTGTTGATCTGGGCATGTTTTACCAAGGTTTTCATACTGACACATCCTTTACTGAGGGTGTTGAAGTTGATGCTAAAACCCAACAATTTATTGAACTCGGAAGAATCGTTTTGGATAGAGCTATTACTCAAGCAGTGGTCGGAAATAGAATATATGATATATCCAAAGCAATACAGGAAAGCATTGAAGAGAAAGGTTTTACTCCTATTAGAGCTTTGGTTGGCCATGGAATTGGTAGAAAATTGCATGAAGATCCGCAGATTCCCTGTTATATTAATGGTACTAGAGAAGATAGTCCTATAATACCAAATAACGCAACTTTGGCAATAGAAGTTATGTATACACAAGGTAAGCCTGAAGTGGCTGTTTTGGATGACGGCTGGACAGTTTCAGTGCGTGATGGTAAAATATCAGCACTATTTGAGGAGACTATTGCGGTAACAAAAAATGGTCCTCTAGTGTTGACCACGTAGGACGTGGTAGAAACCGAAGCTAGTGAAGCTTTGGTTTTTTAGGTATTTTTTATGCAAGATAATAGAAATAAAGACGTATTGGTATTAGACGGAGAAGTGGTTGAAGCTTTACCCAATACCATGTTTAAGGTTGTTTTGGATGACGGCAGAAAGGTACTGGCTGTTTTAAAGGGAATTATGAGACGCAGATATGTCAGAATATTTCCTGGTGACAAAGTAAAAGTTGAGATGACTAAATACGATCAAGAGAGAGGAAGAATTATTTTTAAGTATAGGCAGTAGTTTTCAAGAGCTGGAGAGCGGGAGAGCTTGAGTTTTGTTACTTATACTCTTCCACTCTTTTACTCTCCTGCTCTAATTTTATGAAAGTACAAGCGTCAGTAAAGAAAAGATGTAAGAATTGTAAAATCGTTAAACGGCGTGGAGTAATTTATGTAATTTGTAAAAATCCACGGCATAAGCAGCGTCAAGGATGACGCTAAAGTTTGGCACTGCACTAACGTGCATTGTAAGCAACGTCAAGGATGAAGAAAAAGTGGGAATAAATTAACTTATTATAAAATCCGTGATCAGGGGAAGTAATACTTGTCCTGAGCGAGCGGAGCGAATCGAAGGACTTGTCCTGAGCAACCGAAGGGAGTCGAAGGATGGCTAGAATAACAGGAGTAGAATTAAACGATAATTGGAAAGTTGATTATGCCTTAACAAATATAAAAGGCATAGGCTGGTCTTTGTCTAAAAAAATTCTTGATTCTTTAGCAGTCGATCCAAAAAAGAGAGTATCGCAACTAACCAGCGATGAAATAGCCAAAATCAATTCAAAGATTGAAGAATATCCTGTGGAAGGAGAATTATTAAGACGAGTAAAAAGTAACATTACACGACTGCAGGCGATTAATTCTTATAGAGGATTAAGACATAGCAGGGGTTTGCCTGTTAGGGGTCAGAGAACCAGAAGAAACGCCAGAACAAAAAGAGGTAAAAGAAAAACAGTCGGAGCATTCAAAAAAGAGGCAATATCAAAAGTTCAGCAAAAACAAAAGCAGGAAGAAACAAAGTAAGTTAATTTTAGTCTAAAGAAATATAAAAAAATGGCAGACAAAAAGGTTAAAAAGAAAATAATAAAAAAGAAGAGGGAATCCGTTAAATTCGGAAAGATTTATATTTCAGCTTCTTTTAATAACACGCTAGTCACGATCACTGATCAGGAGGGTGAAACATTATGTTGGGGATCAGGAGGAGAGTCAGGATTTAAAGGAACTCGAAAATCAACTCCCTTTGCAGCAACGACTGCTGTAGAAAAGACTGTAAACAAGGCGAAAAAAGAATACGGATTGGATGAGGCCGAAGTTTACATTAAAGGGCCAGGACCTGGTAGAGACGCTTCTTTAAGAGCAATTAGGGCGGTAGGATTAAAAGTGAATCTTATTGCAGATGTGACGCCAATTCCGCATAACGGACCAAGAGCAAAAAAGAAAAGAAAAGGATGATTGTAGAACAGGAGAGCCGGAGAGCATGAGTAAAAAACTTATACTCTTCTACTCTCAAACACTAAATAATGGCAAGATATACAGGACCAAAAGATAGATTATCAAGAAGAGAAGGTTTTGATCTTTTTGGAAAAGGATCTAAACTTACACGCTTGACTGTTCCGCCCGGTTTTCATGGACCGAAAGGGATTGGCAAGGTATCCCAATATGGCCAACAACTCAGGGAGAAACAAAAAATAAAAAGATTATACGGTATTTATGAAAAACAGTTTAGAAGATATGTTACTCAGGCTGTTAAATCTAAAGGAAATACTGGTAACAGGCTTTTGTCTTTATTAGAAAGAAGGTTAGATAATACAGTTTATCGTTTAGGTTTTGCACCGACAAGACCAGCAGCAAGGCAGTATGTAAGTCATAGACATATCTTGGTTAATGATAAAAAGGTAAATATACCTTCTTATCAAGTTAAAAACGGAGATACGGTTAGTTTGACCTCTACTGCGGCTGAGATACCGGCTGTACAAAAAAGATTAAACGAGGATTTGAAATTACCGAAGTGGTTAAAAAGAAAAGCAATAATCGGAAAAGTTGTCGGAATTCCGCTTGCTGATGATGTTCCTGAACCGATTTCAATTCAGGATATTATTGAATTCTATTCTAGGTAAGAGGAGGCTTGCCTCCCGTAGCTCGACGACTGGAGAGACCCTCCTTCGCCAAGGCTTCGGAGGGCGAAGGGAGGTGAAAATTAATGACAGAATTATTATTTGAAATAAATCAGGAAGTTTCTAAGGAAAATTACGGGAAATTTATTATCTCTCCTCTGGAAAGAGGATACGGTAATACTTTAGGAAATTCGTTAAGGAGAGTCCTTCTGACTTCTTTACCCGGAGCTGCGATTACCTCGGTGAGAATATCAGGAGTAAGACATCAATTCTCAACTTTAAAAGGCATGAGAGAAGATGTTGTTGATTTTTTATTAAATTTAAAGAAAGTCAGATTTTCATACACAGGCGATAAACCCACAAAAGGAAACTTATCAGTAAAAGGTCCTGGTGAGATTAAAGCAAAAGACATTCAGGTTGAGTCAACCGTGACAATTGCTAATCCCGATTTTATTTTGGCAGTTTTGGAAAAAGGAGCAAAACTTAATGCTACATTGGAAATAGCTACTGGAAGTGGATATTCACCCTCCGATGATCGAAAAACAGGAGAAGTGGGTTTAATCCCTCTGGACGCTTATTTCTCACCTGTTGCCAGAGTGAATTATAAAGTTGAAGAAACCCGCGTAGGTAGGTTAACTGACTATGATAAGTTGATCTTGGAAATTTGGACTGATGGAACAATTTCTCCCAAGGAAAGCTTGTTGAGTGCAGCTAAAATTCTAATTAGTTATTACAAACAAATTGTATCTCCCAAGAAAGTTGAAAAGAAGGAGGAAGAGGAAGAAGACATTCTTGGTCCGATTGGCAAATTGTCAGTAGAAGAAATCGGTTTACCAACAAGAGTAGCAAATGCATTGGTTAAAGCAGGTTATGAAACTGTGGAAAATTTAGTTAATGCCAAAAAAGAAGATCTGGTTAAAGTAAGAAATCTGGGAGAAAAATCTGTAAAGATAATTAATGCCGCCTTAGGAGAGAAGGGATTAAAAGTCCAGCTTGAGTAAGGATTAAAAAGATCAATTTAAGGTCTTTAGGTTTGTATTAGAGAACTAAGTTGATCAGTTTGGGATTTTTAACAATCAGAGGGGAGACATTATTTCCAACTGATGAAGGGGGTTATCACAATCTGCCTAAAGTTAATTTTGGTTAAACAAGAATTTAAGAAAGTGTATTAAGATGAGAAAAAGAAAAGTTGGTTACAAATTTTCCAGAGATCAAGGCGCAAGGAAAGCGCTTTATCGATCTTTGGTAAGTGCATTGGTAAAGAATAATAGTATGATTACGACAAAGATAAAAGCTAAATTTGTTCAGAAAAAGATTGAAAAGATTATAAATATTGCTAATGCTGATACTATTTCTGCACGAAGATTGGTGTATTCTGAGTTAGGCAATAACAGAGTAACAACTGAGGATTTGTTTAAAAAAATTATTCCGATTTTTAAAGGAAAGAAAGGCGGATATACAAGGATTATTCCTTTAGCCAAAAGACGCGGCGACGCATCAGACATGGCAAGGATTGAATGGAGTGAAGAGATAGAAATAAGCGATAAGAAAAAAGTAACAAGAGTTAAGAGTAAGAGTGTGAAAAAAGATATGATTGAAAAGGAAGCAAAAAGAAAATTATCTCTAAAAGAGAAATTAACAAAAAAAACAAAATAAAGAAGTAATTAACTTATACCTTGTCACTTGTTACTTGTAACATATATGAAAACATACCAACCCAAACACAAAGATATTAAAAGAGATTGGCAATTAATTGATGTCAAAGATCAGATCTTAGGAAGAATTTCAACACAAATTGCTTTGCATCTCACAGGTAAGCACAAAGTAAATTATTCCCAACATATGGATATGGGAGATTATGTAGTAGTAGTTAATGCCCAGGAGGTTAAATTATCAGGTAAAAAAGTTAAACAAAAAGTATACAGAAGACATTCTGGTTATCCTGGAGGATTTAGAGAGATAAAGTTCGAGAAAATGCTCAAAGAGCAACCTGAAGAAGTAATTAGACTGGCAGTAAAACGAATGCTTGCACCTAATCGCTTAAGAGATAAAAGACTCAAAAGACTTAAAATTTTTGCGGATGATAAACATCCATATAAAAATAAATTCCAAATCTCAAGCACAAAATCTCAAACTAATTCAAAAGCCTAAATTACAAATTTGAAAACTTGAAATTTATTTGGAATTTGGTAATTGGAAAATTATTAAATAATGGCTCGAAAGAAGAAACCAAATTACATATACACAGTTGGTCGAAGAAAATCCGCATCTGCACGGGTGAGACTTTATCGTGGTAAAGGAGAAAGTACAGTGAATGAGAAACCGATTGCTGATTATTTTCCCGGTATTATCGGTAAAAATGAATGGACAAAACCTTTTAAGACACTTGATGTTTCCGATAAATACTTTGTAAGCGCCAAAGTTATCGGTGGAGGAATTCAAAGCCAGCTTGATGCAGTTGTCCATGGAATTTCCCGCGCACTACGTAAAGCCAAAGAAGAATATAAAAAACCTTTGAAGAAAGCAGGCTTGTTAACTCGCGACTCTCGTATTCGTGAGCGTCGTAAAATCGACACCGGAGGGAAAGCAAGAAGAAAGAAGCAGAGTCCGAAGCGATAAATTCTTTCTTCGCAGTCCCGCACAATCGCTCTTCCGATGCGAGGACGTAGACCTCGGGAGGGAGTAAGATTTGTGCAGGGCGAGGAGGAAGAAACAGTCACCGAAGAGGTGATGTTTCGATCGACGAAGTCCCGTACTTTTTCCCTTGCGGTGCGAACATATAGTATTCGAGAACAAGTAAGAGTAGTGTCGGGGCAAGACGTAAAAAACAATCACCCAAGCGTTAACTTCTTTTCTTCGCAGTCCCATACTTTAATCATAATTTGACAAATAATATGAATAATTCGTATAATACTAAAATTGAAAAATTAAAGGCTGTGAAACAGCGAAGACAAGTACTAGACAGTACCTGTCGAAGTAGTTTTTTCCGGGTGACATTGAGAGATCAGGCGGTTGGTGAAAGACCTGACGGACAGGAAAAAACGAATTACCCTGTTGAGCTTCTGAGACGATAAATCTCAGACGGGAGCACCCGTAACAGTGCTAGAGTATGTCGGAAACGGAGTACTCGAAAAATGAGTGTTATTCACTCCAAGTTTCGAGTCCCGATATAATCGGGATTTTTTGATGGAGAAATAATTATAAGCAAGGTGGTACCGCGTGGTTAAATTAAAACCTCGCCCTTGTCAATCATTTTTGTTGATTGGGGCGAGGTTTTTTTATTGGAAGGAAGGAGGGTGTATGAAAAATTGGAAAATACATAAAGATAATGATTGGCTCATGCTTGAAACAGGCAAGAGTATTAATGGAAAAGTGGTGATCACCTCCTCTGTTCACGGAGATGAAATAACAGGAGTCTTACTTATTAAAAATCTTTTAGCTGATTTGAAAAAACTGTCAACAAAACTTGGAGTGCAAATCAGTATTACTCCGTTTGTCAATCTTGATGGTATAAAAGAAACACTAAGAGAAGACCCTGTTTCAAAAAAGGACCTCAACCGGTGTTTTTTTAAGAGAAACCCACCTAAGCAAGTTAGAAAACTAAAAAGTTTATTAAGTGGAGCATCCTTTGTGATAGACATCCACTGTTTCCCGCACACAAAACACGCGCTAACAGGGCTTTTGTTTACAAGTGAATCAAATAAAGAAATATCAAGGATTAACAGAAATGCAGTAACAGCATTCAATCCAGATATATGTTGGAGTCTAGATTTTAAGGATTTAGACAAGGAGAAAAAGGGTTCGATGGGCGAATGGTTAGTTGAGAATGATATTCCAGGTATCGCGATAGAAACAGATAGTCCTGAGTTTCTAAACAACGAAGATGTGGTAGATATATCGAAAAAAATAATATGCACTGTCGAGGTTGCACTGGGTAAGTCTATTAGCAGGAACAATAATATTTCTTCTTTAAAGAGATTTGTTGTCAAAGCAGAACAGTCGGGTATCTTTATACCATTAGTTCAACCCCTTCAGCATATAAGTAAGGATCAAAAAATTGGTAAACTTATTAGTTTTGATTTAAGTAAAGTCAACGTCAGTTCGTCAGTGAGTGGCAGAGTAGTTTTTTCAAAAGTTGCGAAATTTGTAAATAAAGACGAGAAGCTTGTAGGAATAGGAATAAAATAATATGTTAGAGCGTGAACAAATAATACCAGAGGAGGCAAAAAAGAAAAGCGAGAGGCCTTTTGAGCCCGATATTCGTCGTGCTAAAGATAGATTTTTAGAAATTGCTTATGTTAAAGACGGACAGCCTTGTCCTATGGATTTATGTCCAGAACCTCTCAGGATACAAGGTTTGTCTGAAAGGGTTGTAATGACAGAAAAATTACTTCCTGGTTTAGCACGGCTAATAAGTAAGGCTCAGATACTGGCGGGTAGAGCACAAAAAGAGGGAGATCATATACTTCCAGAAGAAATGGCAGACTTGTCTGAGATTATGGAAGTAAATAATGTTCCAGAAGAGCTAAGAGAAATGCATACACAACTTTTAGAAATGGGCCAAGTGCCCTTGTTTTTACGACTGGACAGCTCTTTGACAAATAATCCATTTGAACCTAACCTCTTACCTCCCTCAGTGGAAGTACAATTTAGAATTGGAGGTTTAGGGTTTCATACGGCCGCGGACCAACATTTTCTGGGTGGAAGCAATCTTCCCTCAATATACACAGCCACTTTAAGAAAAAAATCTATAGAGATGTGGGGAGAACAAACACCTAAGGTTGTACTTTTAGTACCTGAGGAAAAGGCTGCCGAGGTAAGATTTTGGGCTAAGGAACTTTCTCGACAAGGTGTTAATGCAACATCCTTGAGTTTTGATGGTGATAATCCTGTTGTTGTATTAGATCAGGTAAGGGAGGAAGTTGATAAAGGGGCAAGAATAATAGTCAGACGTGAGGTTAACTTACCATTGTTTTCTCAACACACTGATTTAGTTGAAAAAGTAATAAGCGGCGGAATCCTTTTTGAGCCACCTTTGCCGATATTTTTTGATGGAAAGGCAATATCTTTGATACTCTCCAGGCTTCCTGACAGTATGCCGCTAAAATGCTTGAGTGTTCCTACGCAGAAAGTGGATGATTTTGACAAAGCCAGGGAGTTTGTTGAAGAAATTAAAAAAGGTGTTTTGAAGTTTGGGTCAGGTATGGATTTGCCAAGAACTTTCGGTGGAAGAGGTGTCGCTTTTCTTGACAGCTTGTCCAACAAATATAAAGCATGGGTTCTTTCAGACGTCCAATCTGATCTTGGGAAAGGTCAGTTTTGGGTTTTCCAAGAGGACTTTCGTGAAACCATAGCAACAGAAGTAGTAACAGATAGTTCAAGAGATTTAGTTTCTGGAAGAATAAGGTCAATGTTTTTCGTTAGCGTACCACAGCGGAGAATAATGGGTGGCGGCTTTAATATTGGTGTCAACACCCAGGTGGTTAGGGGTGGACATCCAGTTGGCACTATTGATTTAAAAACCTAACCGCAGGTGGCAGAGCGGTAATGCAACGGTCTGTAAAACCGTATTAGATAGGTTCGATTCCTATCCTGCGGACAAGACAATCCAAGACAATCTTTAAATAGTTTTGAAAAGTGATATTAAGAGTAAATAAAAAGATGAGAGAAGAATGAGAACGAAATCCTTTAATTCCATAAAAACAAAAGGGTTTGTAAATGTTAAAAAGGTGGCAGAATTGGTAAAAGGAGAGGATAAATAGACTATGGATAATATAAAAGACCTACACCGATTTAATACGAATTAATATCTTAGATGAAACTCTTAAACGAGAGCTTAATAGAGAGCTATAATCATTTGTTGACAATTTGACAAATGGTATGAGTGGTTTATATAATATTCAGAATTGAAAATAATTGAAAACGTTTGGACTGGAGTCGCGATCCAGGACCCTCCTTCGCTGAAAGCTACGAAGGGGGAACGCTGCAGGTAAAAATGCCTGACGGGAGTACCCGTAACAGTACTAGAGAGTGTCACATTCAGCAAGCTCAGTGCAAGCTGGGAAACGGAGCTCTTGAATAACGAGTGTTATTTATTCAAGTTTCTCCCGACATTAGTCGGGATTTTTGATGGATAAGTAACTAAAGAAGGGTGGTACAGTCTTTCCCTCAATTATTTCACAAGAAAGACCCCTTTAATTTCTGATTAATTTCTGAAGTTAAAGGGGTTTTTTATTTGGAGGTGAATAGTATGGAAAGGCAGTTTAACCAGAATGAAACATTAAACTCAGAACATTTTTGGTCAAGTCTTGAAAAATCTTGGCCAGATATTACTGTGGTAAATAAGAAGGATATCTTAAGTCAAGATCTTAATATAATTATAGTTTTATGTCCGTTATATAAACCAGGAAATTTATCTTCTGCTGGTTTCATAAAATCTCCTGATAAAATTGAAGATTCAAGATTAGTAGGTAAATTAAAAGCATACAAGGAAGTATTATCTGTCATACCTGGATATGTTAATGCATTTGGTGGTAATTTCGTTCTCAATGTAGTATTTTCTGATAAAGGGGTATTACTAAGAGGTGTTCCTACGGTAGAAGACAAACAAGCACTTGCGTACCATTATGAATTGTATTCAGATGATTTATATTTTTTTGCAAGAGAACATAAAATTAACTTACAAATGTCAAAATACTCTGATCATAATGTGGATTTCCCAGAATTTGTCGATTTAAATGATCCACTACCTAATTTGGTAAAAAATAATCAGATTGTTAACAAGTACCCAAATCTCGAATCTAAGATGATAGCGGACCTAAATCTCTATATGGGATTAAATATTTCTTATTCAAAAAGAAATAGACATTTAATAGATAGAATAATAAATATGGATCAAGTTGGTTCATACTCAGCTGCTTTTTGGCTTATTGCGGGATATCTGGCATTTGATCCGAAGATAGCTGATATTGCAGGTGAAAATGGAATATATATGGTTGCTGAAAGACTAGAACCTTTATTTGGTATTGCGAGGTTTACTGAAAGTCTTAAAAATATGACCAGAGTTCAAATAAAAGCATAGAACCATGAATTCAAATAGCACTCTATTAAAATTGGGAAAAATATCGGGAATATATTACCCATGTGGATATAAGACAAAAACGATCCTTATCTACGGAATTGGTACTCCTAATGTTCCTGATAATGGAAATTTACCTGAAGCCAAAACTGTTTCGGAAGCAGGATATGATATATTTGTTCCTGATTATATCGGATTTGGTAGGAGCCCTGGAACTTTTACTCCAACAAATTGTATAAAAACTTTCCTTATTTTATATGAACTATTTAAGAAAGGTATAAAGGGTATTAATAATTATACCCACAAGAATATATTTCTTAAATATCAAAAAATCCTATTTGCCGGAAGAAGTTTGGCAGGAGCTTATCTTCCATTACTTCCTAGATACAATAAGGATATAAAGTATTTGGGAATAATTTTTGGTGCGCTTGATCAAAGCGAACAGGGAATAATAAAAGGAGAAGAGACTAATAGAGATTTTATTAATAGTATAATGCTTGATGGATATAAATATTTATATAAAGGATTTAATAAAAAAATCTGGCTGAAACATCTTAACGATTTAGATGGACTTTCACCGATGGATAACATTAAGTACTTGAAAAATAGTGTCATATTTATTGCTCATGGGAAGAAAGATACATGTATACATTATTCAAAATCGGTGAAATTTTATAATATTCTTATAAAAACTTTTCCTGATAATAAGAATCAATATAAATTGAAATTATACGAAAATGGATCACATAATAGCTTGACAGCCACTAAAGCATTGGAGGACTATCTAAAATTTATCAGGGGGGGTGATTACTGATGGACGTTTTTAAACCAACCATTGTTAAACCTAAAGTTTCTATTTCTGATTTAGAGAAAATTGATATTCGAGTTGGGACTATAGAGAAAGTAATTGATATTGAGAAGTCAGATAAATTGGTCAAACTCATTGTCAACTTCGGTGATCATAAAAGACAAATAATTGTCGGACTTAAAAAAGAGAGGGATAATCCTAAAGAAATAGAAGGTAAACAAGCACTTTTCGTAGTCAATTTAGAATCCAAAGAAATGATGGGTGAAAAATCTGAAGGAATGCTTTTTGATATTGGTTATGCAGATAAAATTACACCTGTTTTGGCAATTCCTGAAAAACCGGTTCCTAATGGAGTTAGAGCTGGTTAGATATTAACTACTTCTTCCAGTTTGATACGGTTTCACTTTTTTATTTCCCCTTTCAACTCCTCTTTGTTGCATATCCAGTAAATCAGCGTGTATAATCTTTTTCATGCCCCAAAAGGATAAAATTACACTTCCCAAAGGCACAAAAGTTCCTGATCATATTGCAATTATTCTTGATGGAAATGGGAGATGGGCAAGATCGCGCGGACTTCCTGTTACCAAAGGACATGAATATGGTGCAAAAGCTATTAAGAAAGTGATTCGTGCTGCAAGGGATATCGGAGTTCACACACTAACCATCTGGGGATTTTCAACTGAAAATTGGAGCAGGCCTCCCAAAGAAGTTGTCAAAATTCTTTCTTTGGTCAAACAAACTATTGAGGAAGAGTTAAAAGATGCTCATAAAGAAAAAGTCAGATTTTGTCATTTGGGTAGAAAAGATCGCTTACCAAAAGATATTTTAAGAGTAATTAACAAAGCCGAAGAAGAAACAAAAAACTATACAAAGCATATTCTTAATCTGGCACTTGATTATGGTGGCCGTGATGAAATTTTAAGAACAGTAAAAAAGATAGTAGCGGATAAAGTCCCTGCTCGCGCGATTGATGAAGATTTGTTTTCTTCCTACCTTGATACTTCTGGTCAGCCTTATCCATACCCTGATCTTTTTATTCGCACATCAGGGGAAATGAGAACCAGCGGTTATCTTCCTTGGCAAATGGTTTATACGGAATTTTATTTTGAACCGGACCATCTCCCTGATATGACCCCGGAGAAATTAATAACGGCAATTTTGGATTATAGTCGAAGAAGAAGAAGATTTGGTGCAAAAGATAAAATCAAGCACTTTAAATTTAAACCCGAAGTGATTGCCAACTTAGAGATTAATTGGTGGAGACTGCAAAATATTCCCAAAGGCACGCGATTTCGAGATTATGCGATTTATCATATAAGAGAGCAATTCGGAGTATCAAAATCTTTAGCAAAACAAGCTGCCAAGTATCTGATTGAAGGAACATTAGAAGGAAAAGCTAAAAAGTGGGGTAAATCGCTTTGGGCTATGAAGAATTTCTACAAATTAATCCGCGATGAAATTAAACTTGCTTTCGAACCTTCAATCGCAGCATCTTTACAAATTAAGCTGTGGAAAGAGATTGGAGGTCAAAATGATATTGAAGCAACATCAGATGCCGAAGATACTGCGCGGGAGCTTTATGCAGAAGTTTATCGGATTTCTCTTTTCCAGGCGGCAAAATTAGCTCATCTTCGGGTTTTGGCAACTGTTGAGAAGAATTTAGCTGAGGGAGGATTTGGTGACTATCACTGGGATCGCGCAGAAGAATATCTGACTAAGTTTTACTCTGCACTGAAGGAACAAGTAGCGTAAGTTTTAGAATTTTTTTACACATACCAGTACAGATGAACTCAAAAAATTATCAAAATCTGTTTATAATATCGAAATTTCTTAACCTCTCAATTAACAATTCAACTTTTTCTTCAGTAATATCCTGAGGTTTTGTTAAGCATTTAGAAAAAATTTGTTTTTCAATTTTTGGCCAAAGAGGAATTAATTGATCAAAATATTCTTTTGAATAAACATGTTTTTGTTTTTTGAGGTAGCGGTTACGAGCTTCTTTAAGCCGAGTCATTAAAGATGTAACACCAGTTGGAGAAACTCTCATGTCTGAATAAACGCAGATTTTGAAGTTATAATTTTTTGTTTTAAAAATATTTGCAGTATTCGAGAATCCAAAGTTATTAATAATATTTATTATTTTTGTGTTAACTCCTAATTCTTTACATATTTTAAGCGTGGCAAGATGATCATCAACCCCATACTTTTTAAGATAATCTTTTTTTACTTTTTCCCAATATCCAATTCCTTTTTCACCCTCGAGTACTGGAAAAAGTCCTAGTTTGAATTTCACGATACTTCCCATATCATGCAATAAACAGGCAGAGACAATTGAATTTTTATCTAACTCTTTTTCAAAACTATCACAAATCATTGATGCAACTCCTGCGATACGAAGCATGTGAAGTTGAAGTTGTGGCATAATTTTGTATTTTTCGTAAATCTTGGAGATTATCATAGAAGTATGAGTCGGGGTGTCCAGAATCGAACTGGAGCCAGACGCACCCCATGCGCCTATTCTACCACTAAACCACACCCCGAATTTTTATATTTTAACACAAATTGGGTCTACCATCTTTTTGTAATAAATTACTATTATTTCAACCAGAGTTTGGTTAAATAAATTGAAACTATTATTGATACCACTGTTATACACTGGTTTACTATTTGGTAAACAAACCAGATTGAATCGTTGTGGAAAAATTTGAAAAAGGGAAGTTTTTCAGGAGGCCATTGAATTACTTTTGAAAATTGTTGGTTAAACCAATATATAGTTTCACCCAAACTTCTTACAACCCAAAAAACACTGAATACTAAAAGGAATAAAATCCAGTCATTTAGAAGTAATGTTGTTATTGAAGCTAGGAACCAAAATATTCCAAAAACTGTTGCGTCGCCCCAAACAAAAATTCCAAAGATAAAAAGAAAAGGAGTTAATCCATATGCATTTTCCTTTTTATTGCTTTCATTAAATCCTTTTAGAAAGATTGTGAAGGAAAAGATCGCCCAGAATAAAACAATAATTTTTTGCCAATAAGTCATATTTTATATATTTTAATATGTTTAATTAAGTATATTAGTTGAAATTCTAAATCCTAAGCACGAAACTCTAAACAATTTTCAATTTACCAATTTCACAAATTCTAAACTAATTTGTTTGGGTAATTGAAATATTAGAATTTGGATATTGTCTAGTATTTAGGATTTAGTGCTTAGAATTTGAAACACTTTAGATATTAGTGTTTGAGAATTCTACGACAACACTTATTTTTATCTTTTCTTAGTTATGCTAACATAAAGAAAGTAAGTTTAGTATGCAATTATTTCTATTTCAAATTGCCCAGTTAATTAATCCTGTTCTTCAACCCGAATTTCAAGGAGCTTCTGGTTCAGATTATTTCAATGCCATACTTCCCAATATTGTCCTTCTGGTTTTTATTATAGCAGCTGTAGTTTTTATGTTTATGTTTATCATCAATGCCCTAAAGTGGATTTTTTCCGGCGGGAACAAAGCCCAACTTGAAGATGCAAGAAAAGGAATTTTTTCTGCATTAATCGGATTTCTGATTCTTCTTTTTGCCTATGTTGTTATTAGGGTAGTTAATTATTTCCTGAGTTTGAATATAGGATTAGTCGGAACTCCAGTAACTAATGATTTGAATGTTAATCCTCCAACTGAGGGGTTTGCAGGCTTAACTAGTTTTAATTTCCAAACACTAATTACTTCAGCTATTCAATTTGTTTTGGTTATTGCCGTAGTAATTTTTTTCTTTATCCTGATAACAGGTGCAATAAACTGGATTACCTCCAAAGGCGATAGGGGGCAGGTTCAAAGTGCAAGAGGTAAAGTAACCAATGCTTTTATCGGTCTTTTAATAGTTTTTGCAGTTTTTGTTGGGATTAAGGGGATAAATACCGTACTGGATGTGAATATTGGCGGTTTGGGGACAACCAGCCAGCTAA
>Ga0154801_128_pt2 | contig 76577 bp, 69 predicted proteins | sample Rifle2008BG16ft_FD_105809 | JGI IMG/M metagenome (GOLD analysis project Ga0154801, IMG submission 105809) | Candidatus Woesebacteria bacterium RBG_16_34_12 | reverse complement strand
CTTCTTTTTTTGAACCCTATTCTTATGGCGATGAGATGATTTATTTAAATCTTGGCGAGGCTATCAGGCAAGGTATTCCTTTGTATAAGGAAATTCATGATAACAAACCACCTCTTTTGTATCTTACTGCAGCCTTAGCCGGAAGTCTTTTTTGGTTTAAAGTGATTTTGGCTTTTTGGCAGATGGTAACTATCTTTTTATTCTGGAAATTGACAAAGACTTTATTTCCCAAAAAAGCCGGTACTCAAACTATCGCTACAATAATTTTTTCAATCTTTACCACCATTCCGCTTTTAGAAGGTAACATTGTTAATGCAGAGCTTTTTATGATAGGTCCGATCATCTTGGCATTTACAATCCTCCTAACTAAACCTCTAATCCCCAAGAATTTAATTTGTGCAGGAGTTTTATTTTCTCTGGCTACTTTATTCAAAGTCCCTGCTGCCTTTGATCTGCCAGTAATAATATTTTTCTGGATTCTGACTGCAAAAAAACTAGATAAAAAAAGTATTGTCCAAATTTCAAAATCCACAACCTTTTTATTGATTGGTTTTTGTTTTCCAATTTTATTAACTTTTATCTGGTATTTCTTGCACGGAGCCTTTAGTGAATATCTAATCGCAGCGTATCTACAAAACTTTGGTTATTTATCCTCTTGGCGACCGGAAGATGTACAAAGTTCTTTTTTGATAAAAAATTTACCCTTAATTTCCCGCATGGGAGTGGTTGGGTTAGGATTTGTTCTACTTTATTTAAAAAGAAATAAATTATCGAAGCGATTCCTTTTTTTAACAACCTGGTTACTTTTTTCTTTATTTGCAGTAACTTTATCTGAAAGACCATACCCGCATTACTTAATTCAGTCAGTTCCTTCTCTGGTACTTCTTTTAACAATCTTTTTTACAGATGAAACAGTTGAACAATCCCTAACCATAATACCTCTTGCCTTAGCTTTTTTTGTCCCTATTTATTTTAATTTCTGGTATTATCCAACTGCTCCCTATTATGTTCGCTTTTTTAAGTTGGGAACTGGACAAGTTTCCAAAAATGATTATCTAAAAACTTTTGGCGGAGAGGTTAAAAGAAATTATCAAATTTCCGAATTTTTAGTTAGCTCCACCAAAAAAGATGAAAAAATATTTATCTGGGGTGATGGTCCGTCCATCTATGCTTTATCCAGAAGACTGCCTCCTATCAAATATGTTGCCGATTATCACATCAAAGACTTTTCAAGTGAAACGGAAACTCTTGAGGCTCTAAGAAAAAACAAGCCAAAAATGATTATCATATTACCTAATTCCTCTCCTTTTCCGGATTTATTAAATTTTGTTAATCGGAACTATCTGCAATTAGAAACAATAGACGGTGCCCAAATCTGGAATCTTTTAAACTCGCGCTCATCATTTTAATCCCATAGAACAAAGTTCGTTGCAGGATAAACTACTACGAACCAAAAGTCGTAGTATTCTCACCTTAAGGTTCGACAAGTTTGTACACTGCTTCGCTTCATCCACATTCTGAAGGACGTGGTATTCGCGAAGTTTGCATAAATTGCCTCTTAGTTGGTTTTTTTGTAAAATCAAGCTACTTTAAGTAAAAAATCTTACTCTGTTTAATTTTGAAAAATGCCGTCTAAACAAAAAAGGATAAAGCTGCCGATTTGGCACGTAAGAGTAACTAAAAAATCCGAAGTTAATTTTAAGAATATACCTTATTTAAAACTGATTATTATTACTCTTTTGTTAAATTGTTTGGTTATATTGCTAATTTTTTTTATCAGATCACATTTACCACCACAACTACCTCTTTTGTATGGATTGCCCAAAAGCGAAGATCAACTGGTAAAAACACTGTCATTAACTATTCCCAATTTTACCGCAGGTTTAATTTTATTACTCAACCTTGTTATTTCTCTTATCTTGGAAGAGGAATTTTTACATAAAACTTTGATTATTAATAGTTTTATTGTTACGCTTCTTTCGTCAATTACAGTATTTAAAATTATTTTTCTGGTGGGAAGTTTTTAAAAATGTCTAATCTAATAAAACTTACTATTATTTCAGGAATATCTGCCTGTTTAATCTCTTATTTATCCAGTCCGTTGGTAATTAAATTTGCCAACAAAATTGGAATTATCGATGACCCTAAAAAAAACAAACATCCAAAAGTGATTCATACCTATCCTATCCCCAGGGGCGGTGGTTTAGCTTGTTATATTGCCCTAATCCTTTCTGCGTTATTATTTTTGCCTTTTGATAAACACCTGCTTGGTATACTTGCTGGAGCGACAATGGTAATTATTGTCGGACTTTTAGATGATAAATTTGATCTTAATCCTTACTTAAGACTTTGTTTGGGATTTATTGCTGCTTGCGCTCCGATTGCAGCTGGAATAGGCATTGCTTTTATTTCCAATCCTTTTAACGGCATTATTGATCTTTCTAACCCCCAAATAAATTTTTATTTTTTGGGCGAACAGAGAAGTATCTGGATTTTGTCTGATCTTTTCGCTTTTTTCTGGATTATCTTTTTGATGAATATGCTGAACATGGGAGCAAAAGGCGTAGACGGTCAATTACCTGGAGTTGTTACTATCGCTGCGTTTGCTATTGCAGCCCTCTCGCTTAAATTCTCTGCTGACATAACACAATGGCCAATAACTATACTGGCAGCGATAACAGCAGGTGCTTATCTGGGTTTTTTACCCTGGAATATTTACCCGCAAAAGATTATGCCCTCATATGGTGGAGCAACATTAGCAGGTTATTTACTGGCTATTCTGTCAATACTCTCTACCACTAAAGTGGGAACTCTATTTGTAGTTTTGGGTGTTCCTTTAATTGATACTTGTTACACAATATTACGTCGGGTGGCATCCGGAAAATCTCCTGTCTGGGGAGACAGGGGGCATCTTCACCATAAACTATTAGACGCAGGTTTAACTAAAAAACAGGTAGCTTACTTCTACTGGATGGCAACAGCAATTCTTGGAATACTGGCTTTAAATTTGAATGCTTCTTCAAAGTTGTATACAATTTTGGGAATAACTATTTTAATCGGAGGATTGCTTTTATTTCTAACTAAAAAAAATGTTAATTAATATTATCAGACTTGCCAGACCAATTCATTGGATTAAAAATTTTGCGTTGTTTGCAGCCTTGATTTTTTCTGGCAACCTTTTTAATAAAACTTCAACATATCTGGTAATTATTTCTTTTTTGGTTTTTAGTCTAACTACTTCTGCCGCTTATATTTTTAACGACATTCAAGATGTTAAATACGATAAATTCCATCCAATAAAGAAAAAAAGACCGCTTGCAGCTAATCAAGTTTCTATTTTCTCTGCTTTATTTATTGCTCTTGTCTTCTCAATTCTGTCACTTATTTTTGCTTACCAGCTAAACTATCTTTTTTTCCTTATGGTGTTAATATATCTTGTTTTACAATTAATCTACAGCCTAGGATTAAAGAACGTGCCAATAGTAGATATTCTGATTATTGCGGCCGGATTTATAATAAGGGTCTATGCCGGAGCCTTTGTGATTAATGCTCATTTATCAGTTTGGTTCATGCTTTGTGTAATTTCGGTCTCACTTTTTCTCGCCTCTGGCAAAAGAAGGGCTGAGTTAGGAATTATTACCAAAACCAAAACGACTACCAGAAAAAGCCTGAGTAAATATTCAGAAACATTACTTGATTCCTATGTGACTATGTTTGGAAACGCAGCTTGGATGAGCTGGGCTTTGTTTACTTTTTTCGAATCCCCCCGTGCTTCACTTCCTGTTTGGTTATTTTTAGCTGAGTTATCACGCACCACAACAATTGACAAACTTCTCATGTTTACAATTCCTTTTGTTATTTTTGGAATTATGAGGTATGAAAGTCTGATTTTTGAAGGAAGAAGCGAGGCTCCTGAAAAACTACTTCTGACAGATATTAGCCTTATCATCTCAATTCTTATTTGGTTAAGCCTGGTTGTTTTAATTTTATACGGAGGTATCTCAAGCCCGGGTAACTTTCCCACTTTTTCTAGGATTTTTTCGTAGGAGTTACACTTACTTTTTCGTTTTCTTCTAAATCAGTATCCTCTCCCTCTTCAACCTTCTCAGCATACTGATTGGTAATCCAACCTTGTTTTCCTTCCTCATATTCAATCTTAAACCAGCCGGTCTCCTCATCTTCTTCAATTAAAACAAACATTTTTCCTGGCTCAACTCTGTCAATTTCTTCACCTAATGTCGAAGGTTCGTTTCTCACTCTTAAAAATCCCACTCCAGTTTCTTTAATTTTTATCATGGTCTTTTTGCTTTCTTCTTCCTCCACCACTACTTCTTCTTCTGCAGCTTTTTCTTCCCCCTTAACATACTCTTTATCTTGGGAAAGTTTTATCAAAGCAGTAAGTTTATATCCTTTTTGAGTCTTAATACTGACAATTTTTTCTAGATAACCAGGAAGTGAAACCTTAATTTGATGATTTCCCTCACTTATTGCCGATGTTTTATAAGGTGCAAACGCTTTACTTGTATTATCTATGGCGATTTGAGCGGAGTCTGGAATTGTTACAATAGCTAAACTGGATTCATCTCCACCTATTTTTTCAAAAGATAATACTTCGCCGCTGGAACTTTCTTCACTTTCACCAAATTCTCTTTTTATATAAGTCTCAATCCCAGGAACTAAACTTATCCTAGTTTCATAGGTGGACAAAGGTTTTTCAAAAGATTCTGGAATAAGTTTTAAAGTAATTTCTTTGGGGTTTCTGGTTTCTTTATAAGGAGTTCGACCCAGCTGCTCACCATCAATAATAACCGAGGAAGGTGGTTGTGATTCAATAAAAATTCCTGCACCTTTGGGTTTTAAATAACCAATAAAAAATAAAATTGAAGCTATAATAAAAATAAAAAGAAAAATAATCAGTATTATTACTCTCGTTTTTCTCACAATACGAAAGTTTAACAAAAGAAACTGAACTTGACAACTTTAAAAGAAATTATTAATATCTAATTAGCACTCTCGTATTCAAAGTGCTAACTACGATTTTATTTGACGAAAGGGGGTGAATAATTATGACAAGTATAACAAAATGGGATCCATTCAGAACTTGGTTTACCTTGCCAAGATGGTTTGATGAATGGGATAAAACATTTACAACACAACGGGGTCTTAAAATTCACGAAACAGATAAAAATATTATTGCTGAAGCAGTAGTTGCTGGTGTTCCTACCAGTGATATCGAAGTTCATGTCGAAGATGGAATCCTGACAATTAAAGCTGAAAAAACTGAAGAAAAAGAGGGAAAATCTGAATACAGAGCTTCTTCTTACCAATACTATTACACGGCAGCTCTTTCCGGCGGTCGATGGGATAAAGCAACCGCAGATATTGAAAACGGAGTTGTTAAAGTAACAATTCCAAAAACCGAAGCTGCCAAACCCAGAAAAATTGCAGTTAAAGTAAAAGGTGGGAAATGAAGTTTGTAAACTTAATAATTTAATTTAAAAACCCTACACAATTGGTGTGTGGGGTTTTTTTTGAATTAGACTTTTATTTCAATCACGCTTGAGTTAAAATTACGCTACGGCCACGTGGCGAAGAGGAAACGCTGCGGTCTGCAAAACCGCGATGCGAGGGTTCGATTCCCTCCGTGGCCTCAAGAATCTGCAGTTAAACTTACTTTTTAGCTACTTTATTCTTATTGACTGATGCTACCGGTTTTGCTACTACCTCAGCTTTAGTTTCAGATTTTTCCTCAGCTTTTTCAACTTTGACTTTGGGTCGTGCTAATAGCTCAATGTAATCAGCGATCACACTAATATAACCTTTTTCGCTTATCTGCAATCTGCCGCTAACAAAAATCTGCCTTCCCCGAGTAATGTGTGTCTTCATTACCTCACCATAGTGACCAAATACCAAAACGTTATAAAAAGTTGTTGTAGCATCAGAACCGCTTACTGCAACTCTAAAAGTAACATAGGACAATCCATCTTTGGAAACTTTAGTTTCTGCATCTTTGGTCGCGTTACCAATAATACTTACTAATTGAAGCGTCATTCTTTATCACCCCCTAACTTTTAATTACAGGATAATTTACTTTTATCCTACAACTCTAAAACTAAAAGTCAACAATATAAAACTTGACTTTATTGATTAAGATAAGCTAAAATTCACTTCGTCCTGTGAAAGCAGGACTTTTTTGTTCAAGGAAACTCGTTTCCACTCCCTAAGTCTCGGGGATAAAGAAGAGACTTTATGATACATCTATCTATCAACCTACCTACCAAGTATCGTCTGGATCTAAAGTTAGTAAAAAGACGAGACAACCTGGATGATATTCCCCTTTTTCCTAATCTGGGAAAAATCCGTCGTATTAAAAAAGGAAATAAAACCTCACGTTTTTTCCGTCATATTTTTGAAAATAAAAAAATAAACCGTATGTTAGGTACCAATTTAGTAATAATCACTCTGGTCTCATCACTAATTCCTCAAACCTCAACTGATTTTTTTTCAACAGAAGCTGAAACAACAATAAAAGCACCAGTGGTACTGACAACTGAAAAAGGGTTAAGATATCCGCTTGATGAGGTAACAATTTCACAAGGTTATAAGTTTTATCATCCGGGAATTGATTTGGATTCAATCACCGGTACACCAGTTTTTCCAATTTTAGGAGGTAAAGTTGAAGCTTACCAATTCTCAAACTATGCTTACGGAAATGCTGTCTTAATCAATCATGGTAATGATATAACTTCTCTTTATGCACATTTATCTAAAATATTTGTAACTAAGGGGCAGGATGTAACCACAAACGCTGCAATCGGTACAGTAGGTGCAACAGGACAAGCATCAGGCGATCATCTTCATCTTGAAATCCGCGAAAATGGAAAACCAATTAATCCTTTAAATCTTCTTCCACACTAAGAGCATCTCTCACCAAAATAAGAATATTTTTGGAAATAGGATGCTCACACAACTTTTCAGCTTCTTCTAAACTTGCCCAAAATTGTCTATTTTTACCCTCTGCATTAGTAATTTCACCTTGATAGTCTGTCACTAGATAAATATGTCTAAAGTTTAATCTACCGTTTGACTCAACACTATCAACAATACCTATCTCTCTATATTCAGTAGGAATTACTCCGCGTTCCTCTCGAATTTCTCTTAATAAAGCTTGGTCAAGAATTTCCCCTTCTTCTACGCCCCCCCCAGGAATAATCGTATATCCAAAATAAGTAGTTCCTGGTTCTGTTCTTTCTTCTAGATGGATCACTCCATTTCTTATAATGGCAAAAATCACATCATGTTTTTCAGGAATTTCCTTAGTTATTATTTCATGATTCGAACTTACCATGGCAATTTTTATTTATCTTCAAGGCTTTTCCAAATATACCAGCTAGCAACAGTTCTGTAAGGTTTCCAGCGCAAGGCGAATTTTGACATTTCTTCTTTGATTAACTCTTTATTTAACAACTTTTTCATTCCTTTCCTGATTCCCAAATCATCATCTGGGAAAGTATCAGATCGTCCCAAACTAAACATCAAAAACATTTCAGCAGTCCAACGACCAATTCCTTTAACTGCAATTAATTCTCTCATCACTTCTTCGTCTGAAAGTTTGTTCAATTTCTTGATATGAAGTTTTTTGTCATCCACTTTCCGAGCTAAATCTTTAATTGAGGCAACCTTTGCCCATGCCATTCCGCAGTCTCTTAATTCCTGATCTGAAAGAGCCAAAATTTTCTTGGGAGTTAATCTTACTTTTACCTTTTTCCTTAGTCTTTGGTAAATAACATCAGATACTCTTCCTGAAAGTTGCTGTCCAATAATCTCTCCAACAAGACCTTGAAAATAGTCACTATGAAGCCTGGGTTTAATCTTGCAATACCCATATCTTTTAATTAGTGGTCCAATATATCTATCTTTTGAAAGAAATTCTTCTGCCTTCTTCCACATGGGAAAATTATATCAGGCTAACAAATCTTCCACATCACTTAAATGCGATCCTTTAACCTCAGGTAATAAAATAATCTCTGCTCCAACTAAGCCAGCCCTAAGCTCTCCCTCTCTTCTCCTCTCCTCATCCCACTCTTGGTTTCCAAAATAAACTTCTGGCTTTGTCAATTTTATAATTTCCCTATAAAATTCATCATCATATCTGTCCCCTTTGATTATTTCAACCTCATCAGCTAATCCTGAAGCTAAAAGAATATTTCCTCTATCTTTGTCACTAATTTCTGCTTCTCTTCCTTTAAATTTCAACGATCTTTCACTACTTTCCAAAAGAACTGCTAATTTATTACATTGTCTTCTGGCAACAACAAATCCGACAATCTGTGCCAAAGTAAATCTGCTATAATGTCCATGCACCAAACCCCATTTCTCATCTTTACTTCTTACTATCTTAGAATTTCTCAACGTTTCTTCTCTTTTCTCTCTAAACCCTCTTAACTCATCCATTGAAAAAATTTCTTTATTTAATGTTGCCTTTAACATTACTCCTGCAATTGACTTATCAATAGTTTTTCCAGTTACTTGATATGTACAAAGTGCTGCTAAATTCATCATCAGAAGTTCTTGTTTGGAGAAATAACCAACAAAAGTTTCCGCTTCTTCTATGGCTTTTTGGAATTCTAATTCTGCTTTTTCCCTTCTCATCTTAAGATGGCTGAAGTTTAATCCAAAACAATCTTAAATTTCAATTCTATGAAGATTTCTAAATGACAAATGGTAGATAGAAAATGAGAAGTGGAAAATTGAGATCCTTCGACAAGCTCAGGATAATTGCAACTATTTAAAGAGGTTTAAGGTTGCAATTACATTCCCATTCCGCCACCCGGAGGATACATTGGATTTTTGTCTTCTTTTTCCGGAAGATCAGTGATTAAACCTTCAGTTGTTAAAACCATCATAGCAACTGAAGCAGCGTTTTGCAAAGCGCTTCGTGTTACCTTTAAAGGATCAAGTATGCCAAATTTGGTCATTGCTCCAAATTCACCTGTTTGTGCATTAAATCCGTAGTCGCCGTCTTTATGCTCTTCTATTTTGTTAAGAATAAAACCGTCATCCTCACCTGAATTCTTTGCCAACCACCTCAAAGGTTGTTCAAGTGCTTTATAAACTATATCAAATCCTATTTCCTCATCTTTATTGTCAACTTTTATGTTTTGCAGAATTTTTCTGGCACGAAGCAAGGCAACTCCGCCGCCCGGTAAAATACCTTCTTCAATTGCTGCTTTGGTTGCACCAACAGCGTCTTTTACTCTTTCTTTTTTCTCATTAAGCTCAATCTCTGTTGCGGCTCCGACGTTAATTTGGGCAACACCGCCTGATAATTTTGCCAGTCTTTCTTCCAGTTTTTCGCGGTCAAAATCAGAATCCGATTCGCTGATTTGGCGTTTGAGAAGAGCTATTCTGGCTTTAATTGCGGAAGAAGATCCTTTACCACCAATAATTCTGGAATTATCTTTGTCTGCCCATACTTTATCTGCTTGTCCAAGATCAGTTATTTCAACATTTTCAAAAGTCTTACCAGTATCTTCCGAAACAATAGCTCCTCCGGTTAGAATGGCAATATCCTCAAGTATCTCTTTTCTTCTATCACCAAAACCTGGGGCTTTAACTACTAAAACATTGAATGTTCCCTTGAGTTTATTGACTACCAAGGTTGCCAAGGCTTCACCTTCTACTTCATCAGCAATAATAACCAAATTCTTGGACACCTTGACGAATTTTTCCAAGAAAGGAAGCATATCTTGAACAGAAGAAATTTTTTTATCGGTTAATAAAATATAGGTATCTTCGACTTCTGCCTCCATTTTTTCAGGATTGGTTACAAAGTAAGGAGAAACATAACCTCTGTCAAATTCCATTCCTTCTTTGTATTCAATATCGATAGTCAAGCCCTTACCTTCTTCGACTGTCACTACGCCGTCTCTGCCTACCTTTTCCAAAGCTTCGGCAATTTTAGCTCCAATTTTTTCATCACCGGCTGAAATCGTAGCTACCTGTTCAATTTCTTCTTTACCTTTAATTGGCTTGGCAAGTTTCTGAAGTTCATTGACAACCGCTTCCACTGCTTTTTCAATCCCTTTTTTAACAACCATCGGATTTGCACCGGCTGTAATATTTTTCATTCCAGCTTGGGTCATCACTTGCGCAAGTAGGGTTGCTGTTGTTGTACCGTCACCTGCAACGTCATTGGTTTTGTCAGCTGCTTCTTTAACCAGTTGCGCTCCCATATTTTCAAAAGGATCTTCAAGGTCAATTTCTTTGGCAACAGTCACCCCGTCGTGAACAATATTTGGAGAGCCAAATTTCTTATCTAAAGCAATATTTCTACCTTTTGGACCAAGTGTAGTAACAACTGCTTTAGCTACAACATTGATTCCTGTTAATAAGGCTTGTCTTGCTTCTTCTGAAAATTTTAATTGTTTAGCCATCTTAGTCGCTTACGCTCCAATTTCCAAATCTCAATAACAAAATTCTAATGTTCCAAATTCTAAACTGTTTTGTAATTAAGGTTTTAGTTATTTAGATTTGTCTGGAATTTGGTAATTGGTTATTTTGCTGTTTTTACAGCCATAATATCTTCAAATTTCACAAATAAAAATTCCTCTGTTCCGAAAGTTACTTCATTACCTCCCCACTTTTTATAAATCACTTCATTCCCCATCTTTGCTGGAGATTTTCGTTTTAATCCCTTTTCTGTAATTTCATCATCACCAACCGCCAAAACCTTTCCTGTTTGAGGTTTGTCTTTGGCAGAATCTGGCAAATATATACCTGAATCGGTTTGAGTCTGAGCTTCAAGCTGTTTAACCAAAACATAACCAGATGTTGGTTTAAAGTCTATTTTTATAACCGGTTTCTTAATTGTTTTTCTTCTAGCCATATTTAATAATGGAAAAATGCTAAATTATTGGTTATTTAGCATCAGCTACTTAGCATTCCTAAGTTGTGAGTGCTATTGTAATAAAGTAACTAAGCCTTTGTCAAGAAGTAAATATCATTTGACTACCCTTTATAATTCCCCCCTACTGATACAAACTGAAATCTAAAACGCAAGACAAAATCTGTGTGAGGCCAGAGGTAAATTATCTTTAAAAAAGTCATTTTAGTCTTTGGGCTATAATTTCTGACCAGTCATTTGGGTGAAAAAGTGCGCGGGTAGAAGTAACCGTCTCCTTGGTAATTTTCTCTTTCATATACTTGTATTGCAGTTTAAAAGCCAATGATTCAAAAAGAAGCGATATTAAGATATTAAGGTATTTCGATATTAGGAAAATTTTAATTTTTATCCCTCCGTTATTCTTATATTCTATTATCCTAATATCCTTGACGGCATTAGGCCAATAGTTTTTGAACCAACTGTTTTTTCTTAAGAATTTCTCATAAGTATTGTCTTTATTCACCAAAGGCCTAATTTGTGCAATCTCATGGGCTGTAAAAATATTTCTTTTATTTTTTCCCCATGATAAATCAGATTCATCAAGCCAGACATTCAAACACAATCTATCTTTTTGTTTTTTTTCAACAAATCTTCTTAGTGGTATTTGAAAAACCTTAGCCATAATAAGAACTACTGCTCTGGTAAACCACAAACGTCTTTTTTTTGTGATAATCATTAGATCAATATCTGAATTCTCATCGGCATTTTTCATTGCTAAAGTGCCTGTAATTCCAATCATCTGAATTGTTGGAATAAATCTGAGTACACCAACATATTTTTTGGCTTTTTCAGTCTTTACTTCTGAAATTTTTTTTCTAACTAAGCGTTTTACCACAATTTGCTTTCTATTTTGAATAAAAAAGTAACCCCATTTCTTTCCTATTTTAATTTGTTGATGAGAACGAAGTAAATCTACTTCTTTTAAACTCCACTCATAAAGTTCTGCTGAATTAAGTGGAAAGTCAAATAAATCATGATAGATTAAAGAAGCAATTTGACCAGGATCTAAAGAGGAGACTTTTAATTGTTTGCTTAAAGACGGACTCTTGAGTGTTGAGAGGTAACTCATCTTTTTATTAGAGAGTATTGAGAAAGAACTTGGGTAATACCATTGGTCAAAGTATCTAACTTTGCTGGTGCAACTCTTGCATTACCCATAGAATTAACCACGTCCTCAAAATATTTGTTTATTTGGGTATTTATACCTGCTTGGCCATCAGATGTACGCGAAGCTAGATACCAACTTTTAGCCTCAGGTGCAAGATTAATTATTGATCCAACAATTGGATGGTCTTTTAATAGATCTGCCATGTCGGTTCGTGGATAGGGTTCGCCGAAACTTCTGGTTTTAGACGCATTCTGATAGAGCTTCTCCAAATTTTCTTTTGTTGATAAAAACTTTAAAAATTTCCAAGCTTCATCTTTATTTACACTTCTAGTCCACACACCTTCCACCCAATAAGTAGCGTAGGAGACGTTTGCTTGGGAAGGAGTTTCTTTGGGAATCTGTGGTAGCTGAACTGTTTTAAAACGTAAGTTAGGATTAATACTTTTTATTTCAAAGGCTCGCCAGGAAGGAGCAAAGTACATTGCAACCTTACCATTAGCAAAGGAAATCGTTGATGGGGGTAAGGTATTATTCCATATTTTATCTACTACTCCGAAACTTCTAAAAAATCCCAAGGCATCTTCTGTTAGTTGGCCTTTGGGTTTGGATAAATCAACCTGATTTTGCAGCATCATCAAAGCAATAATTTCAGGCCAATGATCAACGTTCTCAGTATAACCAAGTGCTGTTCCTGATATCTGTATTTCTTTTTTTTCATCAAGGATAGTCAATTCCTTAGCCAAGTTTCGAAAATCATCCCAAGTTTGAGGCGGATTTTTGCCATAGGTCGAAAAAATATCTTCGTTAATAAACAACGTAAGAGCATCATAACCTAAAGGAAGACCAACCAAACCTGATCCGCTGGTTAAATCAGAGGTAATTATTGGATAATAAATCTTAGCAAATTCTTCTGTACTAATAATTGATGAAGGAATGGGATCAAGTTCACTTCTCAACATTGGTACCCAGGTATTGTGATAGCGAAAAATATCCGGGCCTTCTCCCCTGGCAAGTGAATTGGTTAACCTTTCCTGATAATCCTGTGGGGACTGCTTTAAATAGGTTATTTTTACTTTTGGATTTGCGTTTTGGTACTCATCAATTAAAGGTTGAACTATAGACTCTTCTTCCCAAAGCCCCCACCAGGTAATTTCTCCACCCTTACCAATACCTAAAAAACCTTTTGGCAGATATTTCCAAACCAAAAATCCCAATATTCCAAGAAAAATTATTAAAATAAATACAAGTAAATATATTTTAGAAAAACGTCTTTTACTTTTACCTATGCCTGTTTCATCTGTAACAATCACTTGTTCATTTAATTTCTGGCCCGTATCTTCCTGTTGCAAGACTGTAGGTTGATTAAAAGGAGGAACAGAAACCGACGGAGAATCTCCTGAAAGAGACGGGGTTGTTTGAAATTGAGTTGTTGTTTGTGTTACGTCAGATTCAGTTTGCTTGTTTTCTAACAAATTTCCACTAATATTTTGTTCTGAATTAAGATCGGATGAAGCACTTTGGGTAAAACTAGCTGGAGGAAAAGTTTGTTTTATATCTTCTTTTCCGTCCATGGTAATATCCGAAGTAGAACTTGGGTCTTGAGTTTTGTTTAAACTAAAAGAATCAGCGATTTTAGCAGGCATTTTTCTTTCTCCAATAAATTACTACAACCTAGTAATTACTATTAGCATTATAAATATTTTATATTTACAATACTAATGTTAGCATACATTTTATCTAATTATGAACAGCGAAACCTTAATTCATAATAACACAATAATCAAACAGTTTAAATCAATAGCTAAACTTTTTATTCTGATGTTTTTTTGTATTATATTTTTTATTTTTCTTTCCCTAGTTATTTTTAATCTCTACTTTCAAGATAAAATTTATCCAGGAATTTACATTGCCGGGCAAGAGGTTTCTGGTCATACACAAGAACAAACAATAAATTTACTAGCTTTAAAGTTTAAACAACCGGATAAAATTATTCTTACAAACCAAAACCAAACTTACGAAATTCCTTTGGAAGCAATTGATTTTTCTTATGATTTTCAAGAAACCGCTCATTTAGCTTTCTCTTTATATCGTACAGGAAATATTCCTAATGATTACTATCACCGCTTGTTTTCTTTCAGCAATAAAATAAATTTGAAACTAACAATTAATCTTAACGAAGAAAAATTTGAAGAAATTCTTTCAGTAATTGCTGGACAAATTGCAGTGGAACCCATCTATCCTTCAATTGAGTATGTAAATGACGAGGTTGTGGTCAACAAAGGCAAAGCCGGAACAGATATAGATCTAAAACTGCTCCATTTACTGATAGATCAATCTCTTTCTTATGCTAACCCTAGACCAATCCAGATTCCAATTCTTAATCTGGATCCGTCTTTAACTGAAAGTAAAGCTCTGGATTTTAAGAAAAGAGGAGAAAAATATATCAATAAAAGTTTGCAACTTGAAGCAGATAATCAAATATACGATTATACCGCAACCCAAATATTTAATTTAATAAATCCTGATACTAGTTTTAAGGAAAATGAGATTACTGAGTTAATTAATGAGCTCAGTAATAAAATCGATCGTGAACCTAAAAATCCAATCTTCATTTACGAAAATGGAAAGGTAACTGAGTTTTCACCTTCTTTAGACGGCTTAAAAGTAGATCAAACTCAGTTGAAAGATTTTATCATCAAAAATTTAGAAAAACTTGAAGACTCTGATGATATATCTATCTTGATTACAATACCTCTGAATAAAACAGCACCAGAATATACAACTGAAGAAGTAAATAATCTGGGAATTAAAGAGTTATTGGGTATGGGAACTTCCCGTTTTAAAGGATCAATAGCAACAAGAATCCATAATATTTCTTTAGCTTCGTCAAAGTTCAATGGTATTCTTATACCACCGAACCAAACTTTTTCCTTTAATGATAGTCTGGGTGACGTTTCTCAATATACCGGCTACAAACAGGCATATATAATTAAAGATGGAAAAACCATACTCGGAGACGGGGGTGGAGTATGTCAAGTTTCAACAACTTTATTCCGGGCTGTTTTAGATGCAGGTCTTCCTGTTGTAGAACGCAGAGCTCATGCTTATCGTGTCAGCTATTACGAACAAGATTCTTTACCGGGACTTGACGCAACTGTTTATGCTCCTACAACAGATTTAAAATTCAAAAATAACTCTCCCGCTCATATCTTAATCCAAACTAAATTTGATGCAAAAACTTCTACCCTTACTTTCGAAATTTATGGTACGTCTGATGGAAGAGTACCTACAACTTCCAAACCAGTTGTAACCGACGTTGTGCCTCCGCCAGAAGATTTATATGTTGACGACCCTACTTTACCGGCTGGAGAAATTAAACAAATTGATTGGAAAGCCTGGGGAGCAAAAGTCGTATTCAATTATGTCGTTGAGCGTGACGGTGTTACCATCTTCGAAAAAACATTCCTTTCCAATTTTAAACCTTGGCAAGCTGTCTTTTTAAAAGGAACCGGTCCTGTAATTTAAATTAATTCAATGATAATACTAGGAATTGAAACATCCTGTGACGAAACAGCTGCTGCTATCGTGCAAGATGGTACAAAGATTTTATCTAATGTTGTAGCAAGCTCGATTAAAATGCACGTAAAAACCGGGGGTATAATTCCTGAGATTGCAGCACGCCAGCAGGTTAAATCAATTATTCCAGTTATCAATCAAGCTCTTTCCCAAGCATTCTCTAAAACCCCATCTACTAACTACCTTCTACTAGCTACTAAAATAGACGCAATTGCTGTAACTGTTGGACCAGGATTAATCGGCTCACTTTTAGTTGGAGTGGAAACTGCAAAAACACTAAGCTATCTTTGGAAAAAACCAATTATCCCAGTCAACCATCTTGTGGCACATATTTACGCCAACTGGTTGGTATCAAATCCCAAATCTGAAATTCTAAATGATAAACAAATATCAATCTCTAGATTTCAAAATCAAAAAACTAAAGATCAAAAACTAAAGACCAAAGACTCAAGTCCCGAGTTCCCCGCAATCGCTTTGGTTGTTTCGGGTGGACATACTGACTTAGTATTGATGCAGGATCACCCTTCGGCAAGTCATTCGACTCTGAGGACTGAGCTCTCAGGCTCAGACTCGAAGAGCTCAGGGCATGCTGTAAAAATAGACTGGTTGGGAGGGACCAGAGACGATGCGGCAGGTGAAGCTTTTGACAAAACCGCAAGACTGCTTGGACTTCCTTATCCCGGAGGACCAGCCATCTCGGCTGTCGTCGAAAAATTCCAAATTCCCCGCCTCGCCGACGGGAGGGTAAATTCCAAATTCCAAATGAATCTTTTTCCCCGACCAATAATCAATGAAGATAATTTTGATTTTTCTTTCAGCGGATTAAAGACAGCCGTAATGAAAGAAGTAGAAAAAGCAAAAGCAAATCAACAATTTGACAACCGAACAATCATACATTTAGCAGCTGAAGTTCAGGAAGCTATCGTTGATGTCTTGGTTACCAAAACTTTGGAAGCAGTTAAACACTTTAAACCAAAATCACTACTGCTTGCTGGTGGAGTATCTGCTAATACACGGTTACGGGAAAGCTTCCTCAAAAATCTCGAATGTAAAAAATTAAATGTACCCTTCTTTGTACCGTTGTCAAATTTATGTACTGATAATGCTGCTTATGTTGCATCCTATGCTTTTTATAATTTTAATCCTATTCCTTGGAATAAAATCCTTGCCAATCCTCAATTGACAATTAAAGATTAAATTTAAATCATTATGGAGATATCAAAAATTGAAATAGAAAATCCAGATCCAATTCTTATTAAAAAAGCAGCAGAGATTCTTAAAAAAGGTGGTCTAATTATTTATCCGACCGATACCGCCTATGGTTTAGGAGTTGATGCACTTAATATAAAAGCTGTCAGAAAATTATATTTATTAAAAGGTCGTGATTTTTCTAAACCAACCCATGTTGTTGTAAGTGATTGGCAGATGATTGAAACGGTTTGTTACACAAACGAGCCAGCCAAAAAACTTTGCGATAAATTTTTACCAGGAGCTTTGACAATTATTTTGCTAAAAAAGAAGGTCGTTCCGAATATTCTAACTGCCAATTTACCAACTCTTGGCATTCGTATCCCTGATAACTTAATAACTCAATCTCTTAGTAACTTACTCACTTTTCCTTATACTACTCCATCTGCCAACAAATCAGGAGGTACTACTCCCTACTCTATTGATGAAGTAAAAAAACAATTGGATATTACAAGAGTTGATCTAATCTTGAATGCAGGAGAGTTGTCGAAAGTAAAACCTTCAACAATAGTTGACTTAACAGCTACCCCCCCCAAAATCCTGCGTGAAGGAGAAATTTCATCATTAGAAATTTTGAATCTTATTAAAACGCAAATAAAAACTAAGAAGTATATTTTTTAACTTTAAGAAGTTTATTCTTCTCCACCACCCGTACTCCGCTCCTTTTTTAACTGACTTACTGCTTGATCTATTATATTTAATTTTATTCCTATTAATATTCCTGGGTGTATCTCATCTAGCTGTTTTCCTATTTTTGTTTTCAGTGTTGTTTCTAATTCCTCAAGTTCTTTGTTAAATCCTTCAGTTCTTACAACTCCAGTTCCAAAAAAAGCTTCTTCTAATACCCAATAAGTATCCAGTGTTTTTAATTGCATCCACCTGTTCACAACTTCCCAATCCACCGCTTCAATCCTGCGGTCTTGTTCTATATAATCTCTGTTCTCCATAAAAGTATCCAATATTACCCCCTCTCTCTGCAAAAAGCAAACTGGGGTGGTAAAATACGTATTAACCTAAGACTTAATACTAAATACTTTTTTTTATTAGTCTTCTGTCTTAAATCTTAAGATTTCAGTTTAACCATGGACAAAGTCTACAATCATCAAAATTACGAGAAAAAGATTTACTCTCTCTGGGAAAAGTCGGGTGCGTTCACTCCAGAAATTAATGAGAAGAAAAAACCATTTACTATCATCATGCCTCCGCCAAATGCCAACGATCCTTTGCATATCGGGCACGCAAGAGAGGTTGCAACCCAGGACATTCTTATCCGCTATCATCGAATGCGAGGAGAATCTACTCTCTGGCTTCCTGGAGCTGATCATGCAGGCATTGAAACCCAGTTTGTATTTGAAAAAAGGCTGGCAAAGCAAGGAAAAAAGCGTTCTGATTTTGACCGCGAAACTTTATATAAAATGATTTGGGATTACGTGCAAGCAAATAAGCACATAATGGAAAACCAGCTAAAACAACTAGGAGCATCATGTGATTGGACCCGAAACAAATTCACTCTTGATCCTGATATTATTAAAATTGTCTACAAAACTTTCAAAAAACTTTTTGACGACGGACTGATTTATCGCGGCGAAAGAATTGTTAATTATTGTCCGCGCTGTGGCACTGCTTACTCCCAGCTGGAAGTTGACTATGTTGAAAGAGACGATAATCTCTATTATTTAGACTACTCCAGTTTAACTATTGCCACCACCCGTCCAGAAACAATTTTTGCCGATGTAGCTGTTGCCGTAAATCCTAAAGATGAAAGGTATAAAAATCTAATTGGTAAAGATGCTATTTTGCCAATAGTCAAAAGAAATCTTCCTATAATTCAAGATTCTTTAGTTGATAAAGACTTTGCCACAGGTGCTTTAAAAATTACTCCAGGCCATGACCCAACAGATTTTGAAATCGGCCAAAAACACAAACTCTCTGTTATTAACGTTATTGATGACAAAGGGAAAATGATAAATACACCAGAAAAATACATCGGAATGAAAGCTGAACAAGCTCGTCTGCAAGTTGTTGAAGATCTTGAAAAACAGGGGTTAGTTAAAAAGATAGAAAAAATTCACCACGTGGTTGGTACTTGTTATAAAGATAAAGGTTTAATCGAGCCAATAATTTCAAAACAATGGTTTATCAAAGTTGGTGATCTTGCCAAAAATTCTTTATTGGCTATAAAAGAAGGTAAGGTAAAAATCGTTTCTCCAAAATATAAAAAAATTACTATACACTGGCTGAAAAATCTCAAAGATTGGAATATTAGCCGCCAAATTGTTTGGGGAATAAGAATTCCTGCCTGGCGCTGTGGCAAATGTTTAGAGTGGACAATTACCGAAGGACAAATTCCTAAAGAATGCTCGAGTTGCAAAAACATTGTTCTTGTTCAGGATGAAGATACGTTTGATACCTGGTTTTCCTCAGGTCAATGGCCCTTCGCCACACTTTTGTCTGGTTCAAACTTAAAGCTCAAAGCTCAAAGTTCAAAGCAAAAAATAAACATAAATACAACGCAAGACTTTGAGTATTTCTATCCCACCAGTGTGATGGATCCTGCTTATGATATTCTGCCTTTTTGGGTAATCAGAATGATTATGTTAGGACTTTATGCGACTGGAGAAGTTCCTTTTAAACAAGTTTTGCTACATGGTTTGGTCAGAGATAAATTCGGAGTAAAAATAAGTAAGTCCAAAGGTAATGTAATTGATCCGATTGAAATGGTTGAAAAATATGGAGCAGATGCTTTACGAATGGCTTCGATCTGGGGATCTTTGGTTGAAAATGATAACTCACTTTCTGAGGATAATATTAGAGGTCAAAGAAATTTTTCGAATAAGGTGTGGAACGTATCCAGATTTGTTCTGATGAACAAATCTCAAGCTCAAAGCTCAAAGCACAAAACCAAAAGTGATAAGTTTAGAGTAAGAAACGATGATGATAAATGGATTCTGGCAGAATTGAAAAAAACAATCCACAAAGTGACCAAATCACTTGAAAAATATCGGCTAAATGAAGCAGCAGAAGAACTTTACCAATTTATCTGGAATAAATTTGCAAGTATATATCTGGAAAAATCCAAATCCAGAAAAGAAAGCGCCCAACCAGTACTAGAGCATGTTTTAATCAACTCACTTAAGCTACTTCATCCTTTTATGCCTTTTGTAACCGAAGCTATATGGCAAGAAATTAAGGAACTTAGAAAATATCCTGATCAATTATTAATTTCATCTTCCTGGCCAGAATTGTAATCCAAGAAGTACTAATTACTCATATTTAATCTTACATTTACTAATAAAGCCGGAGGCTTGTTCATCCCAAAGACAATCCCCTATTCCATCTGTTTGACTTTCTTCTAAAAGCCTTCCTGTTTCTGTTGCAACACTAACAACATCAACCGCCTCGCATTCGCTTTTGGTTACCGCTGGTGAACACATTGTTCCCAGACAATAGGATTCCAAAAATGCAAGTTCTAGAGATTCTCCTGAAATCAAACTGCAACTAATTACTTTTTCCTCGCTGACATATTGAAAAGTTGTTAATATATCTTCAACTAAAGATTTATATTCTGAATAATCTAAACCAATAATTCCTGCCAAAGTAATTTTATCTTCTTTTACATTTGCCCAATAATATTTTCCGGATTCTGCAAAACTTAAAGGAGGAACTTCTTTATCAAAAATAAACCATGTTTCCGTTCCTAATATTTCTTCTGTATAAACTAATTCTGAATTAACATCCATATAAGATTCTTGCTCCTTAAGCCAATCAGTAAAAGTTAAATTATCAGGATTAGAAAAAGAAGAAACATAGATTGCTTGAATTTCTTGGTTAGTTTCATTTTCTAACCAGAAATAAACAGAGGTTTTTGTGGAAGTTAAGAATTTAGGTTTAAAATCTTTGGGATAATTTACTACAAAAATTGCATTCGTAAATTTATTTTCTTCTATTACATCCTCTACCTTTGGGGTTGGAACAGTTGTTTGAGTTGGTAATTTTACTGCAGATTGACTTTTTAATGACTGATCAGGTTGTATATTCTTTTCAGAATATTTTGAATAAAAATAAAATACTCCAAGTGATAATATCATCAAAACTAAAGTTCCAATTATTATCCAAACTAATTTTTTTGATTTTTGCGGTTTTGGAAGCGTAGTTATAATACTGGAAATTTCAGCTTTATTATCTTGTTTCTTTACTAAAAAAGGCAGTATAGACTTTTTCTTTTCTTGAGGTGGAGTTTGTACAACAGAAGAAACCTGCTGATTACTCATATTTATACTTGTAGGGTTTTGGTTTTGTACATTTTTTGACAAAGCTTCTTTGTTTGTTGAGATATTACTATGTTTTGATACATCTGAATCTTCTTGCATATTTTTTAGTATATACAGAAATCGCAAATAGAAATAGAACAAATGTTTGCGATTTCTGTGGCATCCATCACTTTTTTTTGTCTATTTCAGAATGTGATGTTTGTAGATATTCAGCTTTCTGAAACAAGTAAAACAATCTTCTATCTAATTTGAAAGTCATAAAACTTAAGTCTGCTGTAGTTTTTCCATCAAAATAGAATAAAAACGCAGGTTGTGAATTGTCGCCAATCTTTTTGCAGACAAATCTCCTGTTTTAAACAGATGGTATAAATATGCTTTCGAATAATTCTTGCATAAAAGACAATCACAAGCTTTACTAATCTTACTCTTATCATCAGAAAAAATATTTTTAATCGGATCGTAAAATGAATAGAAGTTCATCTTTTTCAAATCAATTTTGTCAATTGAGTCTTCATTATAAACATACAAACGACCATGCCTGGCATCGCGAGTTGGCAAAACACAATCAAAAATGTCATATCCCAAATTAACACAGCCTATGATATCTTCTGGTTTTCCAATACCTAAACCATAAAGTAGATATTTTTTAGGGGAATTCTCTGAAATACACTCTGCAACCTGGTAATTAAACTCTCCGTTCTTCTTAATTGGCCAGCCACCATAACCAAGTCCGTCAAATCCGATTTCAACTAACTTTTGGGTGCATTTTTTCCGTAAATCCAAATAATCTCCACCTTGAACAACAGCTATTAAATAAGGACGTCTTTTATCAGAAATCTTTTGTTTCTCACATATTTTTTCAAACTCTATTTTTGATCGTCTTGCCCAACCAAGCGTTCTTTCAACCGTTTCCTTGGCAATTTTTTTAGTTGAATCAGGTGGCGTAAAATCATCTAAAACCACAAGCAAATCTGTTTTCAAAAGCATCTGAAAACTAATTGATTTTTCTGGAGTAAAAACAGTTGTTTTGTTATTGTTTTTATAAACTATACCTTGGTCAGAGATTTCTCCGTTTAAATATTTTCTCTTGACCAAGGACATTACCTGAAAACCACCAGAATCGGATATTATTGCTCCCTGCCAATTCATAAACTCTCTTATGCCTTTTTCAAAATTACTGAGGATGTTTTGATTAAGCTGATTAAATAAATGAAAGGTATTGACAAGAATTCCCGGGGTTTTTGTGTTTTTTATATCAATCGAATCAATCGTTTTAATCAAAGCCCTGGTTGCATCCGGGAAAAATAGGGGTAATTTCAGTACCTTTTTACCAAACTTAGAATATTTCATTTTCTCCGAACCTCCATTATTGAAATATTTCATCTATAAGAAGCTTGAGATTGTTTTTGATGAAATTAATTTTATCCTTCAACTTTTTCTTTTTCTTCAACTTTTTCTTCAACTTGTTCTTTTTGTTCCCCTTCAGCTTCTTCTTTAGGAGCTTCTGCTGGCGTTGGAGGAACCTCAACTTCTTCTGCTCTTAGAGGTTCTACTTTAACAATTATTTGATCTGGTTCATTAATGATATCTACGTTTTCCAATTTTCCTAAATCTTTTATGTAAATAGCTTCATCAACCTGGTTAAGCTTGGTCAAGTCAATCTCAAACTTCTCAGGAAGGTTTGTTGGTAATGCTTCTACTTCAACTTCATCTACATACTGAACTACCGTACCCAGACCTTGTTTTTCAGCCGGTGATTCATTAATCAGTTCAACTGGAACTTCCGCACTAACTTTCTTCTTCAGATCAACTTTCATAAAATCTACATGCAAAAAACTGTCACTTACAGGATCTTTTTGAACATTATGAACTAAGACCGGATTTTTCTTATTGTCTACGATTAGTTCAATTAATCCAGTTTCTCCAGTTTGGGAAAATACTTTTTCAAAATCGGTTAGCATTAGTTCTATCGCTTCGGACTTTACTTCTTTTCCAAAAATATTCGCAGGAATAATTCCACTCTTTCTTAAACCTTTGACTTTTCTGCCTAAAATTTTTCTTTTTCCAGCCTTTAATATTGTTTTATCCATTTTATAGAAAGAAGTAACAAGTAATAAGTGATCAGATAATTAATATTAAAACTTTCAGTTTTTTTAAACCTTATCTCTTATTTTTTTACTTCCAATAAATTCGCGAGAATAAATCTCGCGATAATGAAGTATTATAACTGTATTGATCGTCGTTGGTCAAGGTAAAAACCGGAGATGTCTTTAAATCTATACCTTTTGGAACAGTCATTTTAATATTTAAAGGATAATCTTCTGTTCCTGCTTGTTTTTGGTAATATAATAAATATTGACCATCACCATCAAAGTTCATTTTTGGAAAACTTTTCCAAGAAAAAACAATTTGTTTTTTTTCCTGCGGTTGTAATTCCAAATACACTCCTGTTTCCACTTCTTCAGAATTTATTATGTCTGGTTCTAACAAAGATTTTCTAGAAATATCGGTTATTTCTATTGGTCCAAAATTACTAAGCTTGGGGGTTAAAAGCCTTATATAAGCTTTGTAAATCCTTCCATCAGGATTTTCAGAGGTATTTTCCAAACTTAGAATAAGCTTTTTTCTAATTTCTTTCTCTTCAAGATTTATTTCAAGATCCACATTCCTTTTAACATAGAAGTTTGAATTGTTTTTACCAAGATTTGTTTCAAGTATTGTAACCCAATCAAAAAAACAATTTTTATTGCAGTTTGCATCTGGAATCTGACCTGTCCAGGATAATTTTAGTAAGTAGTCATGCGCTTTTTCATCGTTTAAATAAAGCTGTATATGTTTTTCTTCCAGATTTTCAAATAATTTCCGGGCAAGGAAAATCTGATTCTTTTTCTCAATTTTAAATAATTGTTCTAAAAGCTTTTCTGACAAACTAATAATAAATCTTTCTTTTTGACTGTCATTCTCGATATGTTCATCTCTCTGGTCAAAATAGATTTGATAAAAATTTTCATTAGATACTTCTTGCTGATCTTCTCCCATCTCTATTTTACCGATTATTGTTAATAAATCTTTTAATGTTTTCAAGTCAATGCTGATAACACCATCTATCTTTTCTTCACCGGCTTTATTTAGAAACCATTCTGCTTTCTGTGCAGAAGTTAAAAAATTACTATCCCAATTTAAATCTCTGAAAAACCAATTATCCTGACTAAGATATTTTTTAATTTGATTAGGGGGATCAAGTTTTCCTTTAATTTTATTGTCGATAAAGTTAGTATCTTGAAATTCTTTAGCAACGAGATTTCCTTTATCAAACTTAAAAATTCCATAAGCAATAATCAAACCTCCCTGCGGTCTTAATTCATTATTATCATTAATTAAGATAAGATAATTAGTCGGTTTATCGTTACCTAAAATGAAAGGTAAGCTTTCAATTAGATTTCTAGCATAATATATTTTTTCTCTGATTTTTCCTGTTTCTTCTTTTGAAAATCTTTTGTTTTTAATCCATTCAGGATATTTATGTGATTCAAGATCTCCCTGTAAAAATCCTAGATTTAGGTATAAATACTCAAAATCTTTAAAAATTTTGTCGGAATACTTTTCGATATTATAACTTTCATTGTTGGTAATTTTTTCAAATAATCCAGATGAGGTTTCTGCAATTCCTGTTGCTTTCATCCCAATCTCGTCAATTTTTATCAAAACAGAACTGATAGAATATAGTTTGTTTAAATTATTCATAAGTGGTACTTTTGCAGAATAATAAAGTTGAAATTTGGAAAATCTTGCCATCTTTTCTGAAACCAGGTAACTTTTTTTCGCTAAAAAATATTTTGCGTTTAAAAAATTATATTTGGCGAATAACAATAAAGAAAAGCTAAAAACTAATAAAATCAGAGGTGATAATAAGACAATCAGAAAATAAATGAATAATTGAAGATAATTTCTTTTTTCCACTTTTCCAAATTTAATTTTTTTTACCAAACCTTTTCCTGAAAATTTTCTTTTATAATTAGTGTTTCTTTCAACTTCATCAATTAACTGCCTAATTAACTCTTCGAAATTTATGTCTTTTTTAATTATTTTTCTTACTTTAACCCTGCTTGTTTTTTGATACTTAAATTTTTTCTCTTGCTTTGCCTGTGGAAATCTTTGTTTAAGCATTTTTAAAAATCTTTGGGAAGAGAATTTTTTTGAAATTATTGCTACTTCGCTTCCATACATTCCAAATGAAAATAAATTCTTAACCAAAAACTTCACTACATCCTCTACCCTAACCGGATAAAAAGCTTGTTTCTTATTTATGTAAGGAATTTTATTTTTTATTTTTACCAACATTACTATTTTTATTAACAGATCTTTTTTAAATTGTTTTTCTTCAGACTTAATAACCTGACCTGTATAGATAATTGACAAAGGAATTTTATTCTGGTTTAAAGCTTCTCTTCTAAAAATTAACAGTCTATCTTTAACTTTTTTTGTCTGAAGAAAAGGGAAGGTAAAAATTGTTTTTGAGTTATTTTTTTTTGCAATACTTAATTCATAGTTTATTTTTTCAATTAATATTTCCAGCTCTCTATCTGTATTTACGGAATAATTACAGTCAAAATTATTAATACTCACTAGATAATCACAAGGGATTTTTTGAGCTTCCTTTGGAAGGACAAACAGGATTTTATTATTCAAATTAAATTCTTTTAAGTTATTTTGAAAAATTTCATTTTCATTTGAGGCGATAATTAAATTACAGAAATGGCTAATTAGTTTTTTTACAAACTCTACGCTTAAACTGTCATAATCACATAACAGTAAAACATTAGGAAGTGATCTATCTAGAGTATTTGCCTCCATTTTTTTATAAACTGCTCATGCTTAAAAAATATGAGTCTTTTCGCCTTATTATAATTTGAAAATATTGTTAGTAAATTTTTCTACCATAATCCACCATATGGTGGGATTTTTTTACCATCGTGGTAGAAAACTATCACCATGTGGTAATTTCTAAACAATTAACTGTAATGCTCACAGATTTTATCCTAACTTAACCAGTAATCGATTTCAAATTTAATTGAGAGGATTTTATTAATATGTAAGTACGTCGAAGTTACCTAGGCTAACGTGAAATTTTTTAATTTTTCATCAAGAGCTTTATTTACCAAACTATCAGCAAATTTATTCTCCGATCTTTTAATGTGATTATAGTAAACTTTATAACCGAATACTTTTTCGATTTCTTTTGTTTTCAACACTAAGGTTTTCAGTATTTTGTTTTTTGTTTTATATACACCACGTAATTGATTCACAACCAATTCGGAATCAATATAAAATATTATTTTAGAAATAACACTTGGATGATAATTTTTTAATAGCCAATTAAAAGCAAGATAAACTGCAGTATGCTCTGAAAAGTTGTTCGTTCTCTTTCCGAGAAAAATTGCTTTTCTATAAATAACTTTATTATTTTCAAAAACCAAAAAGGCAGCCGCAGCAGGTCCAGGATTTCCTCTCGCACCGCCATCACAATAAATTTTCAAAATCTTGTCTTCCTTCATAGCTTATTATTTTTTTCTAAATGAAAGTCCTAAAACTACAGAAAACAACAATTGGTTTTGTTGTAGCGTCATCCAATAATGATCAAAGGCTCCAGTTATTATAATTGCAATTAACGAAAGAACAAGTACTATATTATTAGATTTTAATGTTCTTTCAAAAGCTAAAAATAGTAGATATAAAAAAATTAATAATCCTACCAATCCTGTTTCAGTTAAAATCGAAAGAAAAATATTGTGGATAGGTTGAAACTTCCAAACAACTTCTGTATCAGCTGATGTTTTTGGTAAGTAGATAATAAAATTATTTAAACCAATACCAAAAAAAGGTTTTTGTGAATAAATTTTTTCAGCTGTTTTTGCCAGCTCTATTCTGTTAGAAACATTTTCTTTGAAGAGGTTTCGATTGATAAAATATCTCTGAAATAAAATTGGTGATAATAAACTAATAGAGACTATTCCTAAAAAAAAGGCTAAAGAAATCTTTTTAAAAATAGCTTTATTTTTACTAATTAGAAAGAAAGTTAAAACAAACAATCCGGCAACCCATACTCCTAGAGAAAAAGTTAGTATTAATACACAGCTTGAAAATATTAAAACCATTATACTTAATAGATTGTTTTTATGTTTATTTTCTAAACTAAGCTTTTTTGTATTAGCAAAGCTTCTGGTGCTGGAATTAAAAATAATTATTAATCCAACTAAATAATATCCTGCAAGTGAATTTGGGTGCGAAAAAGTAGAGTAAGCGCGTAAATACTCCTGAGAAAAAATATCGACCAACGCTATTCCGGGTGTTGAAATGTTAAAACTTCTTTCACCCAAAAAATAAAAAAATCCCCCTAAAGTTCTTTTTAAGAAAAATTGTAAGACTGCAATTATTGAAAAAAATATTAAAGAATAAGAAAGCGGCCGACCTACCCAGTCTTTAAAGTTCAGTTCTTTTTCATTAATAATGTAAATACTTAAAAATAATAGTTCAAAAAATTTTACCCACTTTAAAACAGAAACTTCTAAGAATTCTGAAGTAGAAATATTTATAACTGAAAAAATAAGTAGAGAAAAAAGTAATAATACTTCTTTTCTGAATGGATTTGATTTCTTTCGATTGTTTCGAACGGTTTTTATGTTAGGAAAAATTATTTTCTCAAAAGCATTGACAATTAACAAAACGATAATTAATAGATCTGTTAAATAAATCGTTGGAGCTAGATAATCTACTCTGACTCCATAAATATGTGACCATTTAGGCCAAAAATGATAAGCCAGTTGCGTTGGTAGAAGAAAGATGAAGATTTTAAAGGTCTTTTCCTTAATAAAACGTAGTGTTTTTTCAAAATTCATTAACAAACTTACCTTAATTATTCTTCCATTTTTGGTTTTATAATTAAATAGCGTTCTTTTCCTTCACCTTTTGATTCTGTTTCAACTTCTTTGTCGCTAGCTAAAACCAGATGAACTACTCTCCTTTGACTGGGTGTTAAGTTATATAAAGGCTGGGGTTGTTGTGAACTTTTTACTCTCTCTGCAGTTTGAGTTGCCAGTTGGGTTAACCTGTCTGTCTGTTTTTCTCTCCAATCAGCTACATTAACTAAAATTCTTTTCCATTCACCCGTTCTTTTTCTAAAAATCATTCCTATAATTGTCTGGATTGAATTTAAAGTCTCTCCCCTAGTTCCTATTAATAAACCTGCCTCGTCTTGCGTATTAATTTGTAGCAAAATTGCATCATTTTCCTCATCAGGTTTTACTTCAAATTTTGCTTTTATTTGTAATAGAGAAAAAAGTTCATTAGTAATTTTTTCAACTATTTCAATATTTTGTTTGTTTTGTTTATTCTTTTTCATTTTTTAGATCTTGTTCTAATATTTACTCCTTAGAGCTTGATTTTAGCAAATTAAGCTTTTTTAACCAAGGAGTTAAACTTCCCAACCCCTGAGTTCTATATTGCTGGTAAAATTGCGATAAAGAAAAAATTAACCAATAAATTGCTAGTCCTGAAGAAAATCTCATACCAATGATTAAAGTGAAAAGAGGAAAAGTCAAAGTCATTGATTTTTGCAAAGCTACCTGCATATCATCAGAGGTCTCTTTGGTTTTCTTAGCAATATTTTCTTCAGCTTTTTCAAAAGGAGTCATTATTTTAGCAGATAAAAATTGGGCTAACGCCGCTAAAACAAGAATCGGCCCAGGCAAAGCTGTCGGAATCGCAGGAATTTTTATTATATCTGGCTTAGTAACATCTAGATAAAGAAATTTTGTATTAATTTGAGCGTTTTCTTCAAATTTAAGATTTGAATAAAGAAGTTCATTAAATCTTTCTTTTGTGTTGGTATTAGCAATCAGTGTTTTGTTAAAAACATTAAATAAAGCAATCAAAATTACAATCTGGAGTAAATAAGGCAAACATCCAGCTCCGGGTTTAATTCCTTTTTCTCTGTAGAAATCTGCTTGAGCCTGAGCTTGTTTTATTTTATCACCCTTATATTTCTTCTTTAATTTTTCTAACTGAGGAGCCAAGTCTTTCATTTTCTTCATCGAATCCATATAAGGCTTGGTTAAAGGATTTAATAAAATCCTCAAGAACAAAGAAAAACCAATTATTGCCAAACCCATATTAGAGCCAAGAATCTTATAAAAAATAATTAACCCGTTTGCTAAAGGTTGAGTGAATAATACAGTAAAAATGTTCATTGTCAATTTGAAATTTGTTTTAAGGTGATGGATCGTAAAAATAACTTTTCGAAAAAACAGTGCATCTTAATAATCTTTTAAAAGATAAAAATCCACCTTTTATAAATCCATTGTTTTTAATTGCCTGATAAGAATATTCTGAACAACTCGGATAATAAAGACAACCTCCTCCGAAAATCTGTTTCAGATAAATTGAAATGTACCGTTTGTAGACTTTGAATAATATTAGACTTACTTTTCTCATTTTACGATTTTTATTTCTCTTAAAAACGTGTTTAATTCTCTCATAATCTCTTCGGTAAGTTTTTTGATAATATTTTTTTTTGCTAAAAATACCAGGTCATATCCTTTAACTGTATGGGTTAACGACTGTCTGACTGATTCTCTCATTGCTCTTTTAATCCTATTTCTTTGGGATGCATTTTTATTCACTTTTTTAGAAATAACAAAAGCAAACCTTGTAGGTTTTTCATCTCCTCTTTTTAAGACTGAGGCACCAAAAAGCTTTTTCTGATACAACTTTCCTTTTCTTTTAACCTCATCAATACTTTTCTCTCCTGTAAGTCTATTAGCACTGGGTAGCATGGTTTAGGTTAATCAGAACTTTAAGAAGTAAGTTTCTTCCTTCCTTTATTTCTTCTTCTTTTAATCATTTTTCTTCCTCCGCTTTTTCTCATTTTTGCCCGAAAACCATATTTTCTGGCTTTTTTTATTTTACTTGGCTGATATGTTCTTTTCGGCATAGAATTATTGATTTTAAACCCTAAGAGTGAATTCTTGGATCATCCCTCGAACACGGAGATCCGATAAATTTCGATCTCTTGTTCCGCACCGAAACCAAGCTTCTGTAGTTAGGTTTAAATTTGTTTATGATTAATTTAACTAATAACTTTAAAGTTTACTATATTTTATTAATTCTTCAATAGACTAAATTAATCAGTTTAGAACTCTGTCGAGGTGTTACTGTTCCTTTCTCACTTTTTGGGGGTTGACTGATTGTGGATAACTTTTTAAGATGCAGTTGAATTTCTTTTTAGTAAATTATTATATTTTCCTTCTTATATGACTGTGAATGAGCATAAAACTATTAACAAAAATCAAGTTTGGAACGATTGTTTGGAAAGTATAAAAGTTTCTGTTTCATCTGCAATTTTCAATACCTGGTTTTCTCAAACACATTTAGTTAATCTTGAAAAAATAAACCAAAGGTTTTTAGCAGAAATTGGTTGTCATTCAACTTTTGTAAAAAACACTATTGAAAAAAGGTATTTTGGTTTACTACAAGATTCTTTAATTAAAACTCTGGATTGTGAATGTGATTTAATTTTTGTTGTTAAACAAATCACTAAGAAAAGTCAGGAAGAAGCTATACAGCCTTTATTTAATATTAACCAAAACAAAGAAAGAGAATCCAACTTGATTTACGTAAAAACAAAAGTTCGTACAAGATTTACTTTTGAAAACTTTGCTGTATCTTCTTCAAATCAAATGGCTTGGGCTGCTGCTGAGGCTGTCTCCAAGGACCCGGGTAGTGCTTATAACCCTTTAATTATTTGGGGTGGTGTAGGAGTCGGTAAAACACATTTGATGAATGCTGTTGGTTATTATCTTTTGCAAGAGAATGAAAATGCAAAAGTTTTATTTTGTACTGGTGAAGATTTTACCAATGGTATTGTTGAGGGTATCAGAAAAAAGACAACTCCCGAATTTAGAGCTAAATACAGAAAATTAACTGCACTTCTAATCGACGATATACAATTTATTGCTGGCAAAGATGCTGTTCAGGAAGAATTTTTTCATACCTTTAATTCTTTAGCTTCAGCTGGAGGTCAAATAATTCTTACTTCTGATAAACCTCCCTCTGAAATTTCTAAACTAGAAGATAGACTCAAAAGCAGATTTGAAGCAGGACTTATTGTTGATATAGCACCCCCTGATTTTGAACTCCGATGTGCAATCGTTCAAATAAAGGCGAAAGAAAGACAATTAGAAATTCCTATGGATCTTGTTCAACTAATCGCCGGTAATATTGATCATGCCAGACAAATAGAAGGTTTTTTGGTTCGTCTTTCCTCGGAAGTCAAATTGAAAAATTCTGTTATTGACAGTCAATTGATTGAAAATTTAATCGGTAAAGGTACCTCAGATAATAGTCAATCAATAAAAGCAAATCCCACTGATATAATTTCTGCTGTTTCTAAATATTTTTCTGTGGGAAAAAGAGATTTGCTTGGAGCTTCCCGTTCAAAACCCATTGCTGAACCAAGACAAATTTTAATGTACCTTTTAAGAACTCAGCTTGCTTTACCTTTACAAGAAGTAGGAAGAATTGTCGGGGGGCGCGATCACACAACTGTAATTTACGCTGTTGATAAAATTACCCATATAGCCTCAATTGATGTGCAAATCCGTACGGATCTTCAGGGGATAAAAAATCTGCTTTGAGGACAGTTTTTCACAAATATCCACTTATCCACATTAGCATTAAAATTATCCACAGTTTTATCCACATTTAGCTAGGTTCGTAGTAAACAATTTATCTTGAGCCTACTTAAAGCTAATAATCCACATATCAACACTGCCTACTACTAAAACTACTAATTAAAAAAATAAAATGAATACCAACTATTAAATACTATTGTGGAAAGAGTTTGTTTTTACTGTTATACTCTGCATAAATGAAATTACAAGTTTTACAGGAAAATTTAACAAAAGCTTTATCTATAACTACTCGTTTTACCAATATTCGTGCACAACTTCCAGTCTTGGGAAATGTACTTATTTCAGCTCAAAAGAATAAATTACTTATATCAGCAACCAACTTGGAAAATTCGGTTTCTTTAACAATAGGTGCAAAAGTTGAAAAAGAAGGTGAGATTACCATACCGGCAAAAACTTTTAATGATACAATTGTCAACCTTAATCCAGGTACTGTTAATCTTCAATCTGAAAAAGAAAAACTTACTCTTTCGACTTCGAACTTTAATTCAACTTTAGCGGGAATGAATCCTTCTGATTTTCCTTCTGTACCGCAAACTGTTGGAAAAAGTACTTTAGTTCTTTCTAAAAAGAAAATACTGGAGGCTTTAAATTGTGTACTTTTCGCAGTTTCTAGTGATGAAACCAGACCTGTTCTAACAGGCGTCTTGTTTATTCTGAAAGGGAAAGAATTGGTTGTTGTAGCCACAGACGGATTCAGATTGTCTCAGAAGAAAATTAGAATTAATTTTTCTGCTAAAGAATTGAGTTTTATACTTCCCAAAAACATTTTGAGTGAATTATTAAGATTAGTAGGGGAGTCTGAGGAGATAAATCTTTCTTATAAGGAAAGTGAAAGCCAGGTTGTTTTTGGAATTGATAATTTGATTCTTGCTTCCAGAACTATTGAAGGGGAATTTCCGGATTTTAATAAAATAATTCCCCACGAATTTAAAATAAAGCTTAGTTTGGATAGGGAAGAATTTTTACAAGCTGTAAAATTAGCTTCGGTTTTTGCCAGAGATTCTGCTAATGTTATCAAGATGATCATCAAAAATGATTCTCTAAAAGTATTTGCAGAAAGTTCGCAAGTAGGTAAACAAGAAACTAAACTTGATGCAAAAATTGAAGGAATTTCCGAAAAAGACAAAGGTTTAACAATTGCTTTCAACTTCCGATTTTTGGAGGATTTATTAAACGCACTAAAATCAGAGGATGTTTATATTGAATTAAATGATGCTAATTCTCCGGGAGTATTTACTGACCCCAAAGACCCCGATTTTCTTCACCTAATTATGCCTGTGAGGTTGCAGGGTTAAGGGTGTTTAATTGCAGACAAATAAAGTTGAGCATTTGATACATCTTTCAATTCGTCTATTTTAATTGGTCCTTTAAGCAAAAATACTGGTTGGAAAATAGTATTTTTTGAACTTTCCCAAAGGTAGGCAATTTTTATTTCATTAATAACTATTTCTTGAATAGAACTGGTTTGTATTTCAGAAACGGGAAGATACGAACCTTCAATATTGACGAGCAAAGCTTCATTAAGAGACCTTCTAATTTCTTCAAAATCTTTTAGTTCATATTCCTGACTATAACCTGATGTTTTAATATTAGTTAGTCTTATGTAAAAAATATTTCCGTCAGGTAGAACACCAACTGCATAAGGAGATTGGTTGGGGACTAGTGTTATTATTTCAAATACGGAATCTTTGGGTAAAAGATCAACTTCAAAATAATCTGCGTTCTCTTTATTTGTTTTTACAGAGCTTCCTTGTAAATTGTCTGTTGATTTCAAAGGTGTGACCAATGAGACCTTAAAACTTTCAGAAAAATCAGGGAAGTTAGAATTAAGATAATTCTGTGCGATTTGAATTATGTTATTGTCATTTAACTGTTTATTTATTGTTTTAGGTATAAAGTGGAGTCCATAATAAATTTCTCCTATATCAAGAGTTATTGAAAGATAAGAATTTTCGTTTTTCCAAAAAAGTTTTTTTCCTACTGTTACATCATTGATTTCTGTGGGAAGCTGTTTAAAACCAAGATTGTTAGCTATTTTTATTGCTAATTCCTGATTGATCGGATTGGCTTCAATTTTTAAAACTGAAGCTTTTGTTGGTATCTGAACATCTTTACTTGAAACCTCAAGTTTGATAGGTAAAGTTCCTTCATATAATTTTGGTATCCCAGGTGTTGGTACAACCTCTTGTGATATTTGTGGTTCAGGTTCTTTGTAAACATTTTTTATCACTATTCCAATAGAAAAAATCACTGTTAGACTAATTAATATTAAGATAAGTCTTTTTATAAGTTTTATCTTGTTCATATTGAAAACATCATAATTATATGATTAAGGAATTGTAGTATCACAATTTCCAGAACCAGTACAATATCTTGGAACATCTTTTGGAATAAAATTATATATTGTTCCATTCCAATTATAACCTGCTTCCATATATGGGGGAGGGTCAGAAGGGTAAATTTTTGAATTATTTGAGTCTCTGAATTCAAAATGAAGATGTGATCCGGTTGTATTACCTCCACAGCGAGAACCTACTGCACCTCCTGAAAGACCTATTGTCTGATCTGCAAGTACAGAACTCCCTTCCTGCACAGTAATCGAATCTAAATGCGCATATCGACTAACAAAGACGCTATTGTTACAAGTAGAAACAATATCAACATAACAGCCATAAGAAGGATCGGGATTTGTATAATTGATGCGAGCCATACCTGAATGTCTGGCTGTAATCGTATGTCCGGTTGTAGCAGAAACGTCGATAGCTTCTGTTAGTGCATGGCTATATGATCCTTGTGGACCTTGTGTGATAGAAAGGTAAGTTTCTCCACCCTCTGGTAAAACAGGCCAACCAGCAGGACATTCTTCTGGAGGATTACCGATTTTTATTGTAGCGGATGCTGTTTCTTGGGTTCCGCTAGGAGAGTTGGCTGTTACAGTAAAATTGTCTGTAATTAATGTGTCATAAAAAGTATTATTTGGTGGATCATATGGATATGTGATCTGATAACTAAAAGTATATGGTTGTGATGGAGAGATAATTAACCCCTGAGAATCAGGGATTAGAGGGGGGCCTGGGCAAGGCGGAGACGATCCTTGTTTCAAAACACTGCAATTATAGCTGAAACTTATTCCTTGCAAAGTATCTTGTAATGCGACAATTGTAATTGTGTAGGTAATTGTCAAGCCGTTTGGTTGTAGATAAGTATTATCAAATTCCAGATATGAACTTCCTGGAGTATCTGGATCAACTGAAGCTGTTTTGGAAACATCAATATAGGGAGAACTTGGACCAGGAGGAACAGGAAGAGTTGCTGCTATTTGTCCTGGGGGAGTGAGGTAGGCACCGGAATTGATGATGATTAAGGTAAAAACTACGAAAAGAAAGATTCCTAAAAAGATTACCAAAGAGCCAAGAATTAAAGTAACTAACATACTTCCTATTCCTGCCAAAAATACAGAAATTATTCCGGCAATTCCTGCTGCTGTTGAAACAAATCCTGCTCCTGCTGCTGTTCCAGAGGCAACAAAACCTAATAATCCCCCTGCTGCAACCAAAGGCATACCCAAAGCTCCACCCAGACCCATTGTTGCCAAGGAAATATACATTGCCTGCTTGCGAGGATCATGTTCACCTGTAATTGTTTCCACGACCTTGCCTGCTGTTTGTCTGCCTTTTTGTGCTAGATAAAAAGCTGCTTGAGAAATAATAGGACCTCCTGCTTTACCTGCTACACCAACTGCTTTTATTGTAGCTGCGGTTGTAGGCGTGCTCGATTCAATTCCGGTTTTTGGTTTAAACCCTTCAATCCTTGGCTGTATTACTTTTTTTCCTAAAGATCCACTAATACCTTGATCAAACCCTTGATCAACCAGTCGCTGCATGTTTGGAAAGACCGTTTCATTAATTGGTGGGGGCGGAGGGATAATTGGTGAGTAATAAAAATCGTTTTCTACTCGTTCAAAAACAAGATAATTAGAAGGAGGAGAGAAAGGTTCTTCAACTTCGATAATTTCCAATTTTGGAAAGTCAGCAGCGGTTTGGAGTAATTTAGTTCTTGGGGGATTGATATTTTCTAAACCTTTAATAATTTTAGTAGTATTCTCAAGGAATTCCTTTTCTCGGGAAGTTAAACCCTCTGTTTCTTCTATTGCTGATTGTATAGATTGGGGAGAAAGTCCTTTTGAATAAAATAAAAGTGCTATGGCTTTTTGAGATGCATATTTATCCTTTTCGTTTTTGGCAAGATCGTTTATAATACTTTCTGTTTCATTTCTAAAAGTTGCGGTTTTATTTCTTGCACTTAATACCAGACTATTAGGTGATTTTTTACCTGGAGTTAGTTTGAAAGCTAAATAGCTTTTATTTATTGTTTTTGGAGGAATTGTGGAGGGAGGTTGGGATTGAGTAGTTGGTTGGGGAGAAGGAGGAGGTTCATTACCTGATAAATTAGCTACAGGATTAGTAGTTTTTGAAATAGGATCTACACCCTGATTATTTATTGAAACATTTTTTTCATCGGCAGCCATGTTGTAGGAAAAAGTAGATTGGGTAGAACAGGTAGGTCAAGAAGTACAGGTTGGCTATATTAATTATTATCCCGTTCTACTTGTACTACCTTTGCTATTTGTGCTACTTTTTAATCTTTGTTAAATCTTTAGATGCTTTCTTAAAAGCTTCGTCTTTAATAAATTTGGAAACCTCACCAGGCACTTGACTTGTTTCTTTGGGAACTAATTTTTCTTGCCCTTTTTTTTTGTACTGATTCAATATCTTCCAAAATGCTCGGTGCCCTAACCATTTTAAGCGGATCTTTGATTTGTTCTCTTTGCTTGAGAATGTCTTCAGGTTTTGTTGTAATTAATTTATGCTCTTCTGGTGAAGCAACAATAGAAATTGGTACATGGTGTCGTCCGGCAAAAAAGATTCCTTCGCCGATATTTGCTCCTAAAAGCAAATTTTTTTCTCCCTCAGACAAATAAAAGACATCTCCGACTTTATCAATTGCCGCAGGAGATTGTTTTAACAAAAGCCGTAAAGCACTGTTAGTGACAACAGCCTTACCAATATCCTGATTCAAGAAATCTTCAACATCCTGAGTTATGGTAGTAATTCCCAAATAATATTTCCTGGCTCTTTTGACAATTGACCATAAAAACTGGGCGGAGTCGGGATAGCGCATCATATGCCAAGCTTCATCAACTACCAAAAGTCTTTTTTTCAAATCCTTTTTAATCCGTGTCCAGATGAAGTCCAAAATGACAAACATGGCAATTGGCCTTAAAGCATCCTGAAGTTCTTTGACAGAAAAAACAGTAAAAGGATTATCAATGTCAACATTGGTATGGGCATCAAAAATGCCAACAAAGGAACCAGTAACAAATTTTTCAATACGCGAAGCCAAATCCATGGCATCTGGCACCTCCATGCCGATTAAAGTTTTATAAAGATCTTCCATGAGGGGAGGTTCTTTGCTTTGGGTTAAGGGGTCCTGAGTAATACCTTTACCACGGTAAGTTGCCACCAATGCCCGATCAAGCAGAGCTTCCTGAGTTGGAGTTAGAGCTCCCATGATAATTTTAAAAAGGGAATGTAGTGACAGTATTTTTAATCCCAGCTGATTTTCTCCTTCCTCGCGGATTTGGGTTAAATCAAACGGATTAATTTTTGAAGGCGAAGAAAAAGAAAAGGAAATAAATTGTCCTTTTACGGCTTCAGCCAAAGCTTGATATTCGGATTCCGGGTCAATGACAATAACTTCGGCTCCCAGCATCAAAGAACGTACTGATTCCAGTTTGACAAAATAGCTTTTTCCCGCACCAGAAGTTGCAAAAATTGACATATTAGAATTTTCCAAAGAAAAACGATCAAAAATAATAAAGGAGTCATTTAATGAATTAATGCCAAAAAGTATTCCTCGATCTGAGGAAAGCTCAGCAGAAGTTAAAGGAAAAGTAGTTGCTAAAGAGGTCGTGTCCATATTTCTGGTAATTGACAACCGGTCAATGCCAAAAGGCATGGTTGAAAAATAGGCATTTTCCATATCCAAAGATGCATGCTGGGATGAAATCAGCAAAGACCCCAAAGTTGATTGTACTTGCTTGGTAGTATGGTTTAATTCCTCAACGCTTCTGGCAGGGATGGTAATGTAAAAACCAAATTCAAAAAAATGTTCAGATCCTTGGACAAGTGTCTGCTGAAGCATACGCGCATCATCCAATTTGGCTTGGGTGGAAGGATTGATGATCTTACCTCTTTCCAAATCAGTGGCAATTTCCGCTTCCATTTCAGCAATTTTGTGGCGAAGATCTCCTAAGACTCCCTTACCCTCTATTGGATAGATAAAAAAGGAAATATCCAATGATCCGTCAAAATTAACCATTTGTTCAAGCCAACCAGGAGAAACAAATCTGGGGTAACCGGAAACAAAAAGCGTACGAAAATAAACATTATCAATTTTGATAAAGTCAAAATCAATTTCCATTGCTTGGGGAGAAAGTAGATCTATAATATCGTAGTTATTTTTTTTGAGAAAATGCGGGGGGTCTTTAATTAAAGGCTTTTTATCACTAAAATCCAGAAACTTTTTCATTTCCTCTGAAGGATCAATTATCTGAGTGGTTTCAGGTTCTGTTTGATTGACATTGGTCAGTGTAGGAGTAAGGGTTACTAAATTTTCCTGCGGCTTGAGATTATTTTTTCTGCTTTTTGAAAAAAAAGGTAATTTCATATGGTTAGCTCCTTCGACTCGCTTCGTTCGCTCAGGATAAAGTTGGGAACAATCTTCCCACCCTCTCAAATTATCGGTTTACCAATTGTTGTTTCTTCTTTAGTTAAGGGAGGTTCTGGATTAAGAGCATGATAAGAAAGATCAACAAGTTCAGGGGTTAAAAGCTGTTTTAACTCTAAGCCCATTCTGCCAGCCTGACGCATGAGATGATCTCTTTTGGGGTAGAGTGCAATTTTTGCTTTTTTGGTAACATAACTTTTGGGATAGGGTAGAGTCTGTTTTCGACTAAATATGCTTGCCAAGGATTTGGTAACTCCTAATTCATAAGTAGTGAAGGGAATAACAACAAAAAACCTTTTACTTAAGACATTTTTCTTTTTAACTGCCTCTACAATAAAATTTTCATAATCCAACATAATATTGAATAACTGCTTATTTAGCAGTTTTTTTTGGGCTTTTTTCAGAAAGGCAAGATAGCTGGAAATATCTTTTCTTTGGGTTCTGACAGCAATTTGAACAGGAAAATTAAAAGAATTTAAAAGTCCTGAATAGGAAGCAATTACTGCTTGCTGTTCGCGCGTGCTTAATAATCCGAAATTAAGCGAAGTTGATTCCAAAACTAATGAAGCGCTACCGTCGCGAAAGATAATGATATCTTGGACAATATCAGCAATAGGAATTCTTTCCTGAGTTGTTGAGAAAAGTGGTTTATCGGGTGTATTTAAATAAGGAATATTAACCATATCTTTTCAGGATTTTGCTTTTTCCTTTGCCCAAATGGCAATCGGAGGAATAATCTCTCCGACCGTATTAAAGGAAACCGGTTCAAAAATAAAACCTTCTTTTTCAGTTATAATTTCATACTTACCTTCCATTAAAGGAGTTACAATCATAAAATGACCCAGTTTATTGGATTTTAAAGCTCTGATAGGTCTTCCGGCTTCGTCTCTGATTTCTAAAATTGCTCCGTCAATGATTTTACCCTCAGGATCAACCACCTGGCCAACTACAACATTGGCAATTGTTGGTGGAATGGGTGGTGCGGCATCAGCTGAGAATTTGACTTGCTGCTGAGTTAAGGCTGATTGGCTATCAGAGGATGGGATAACCGGAGCAATTACTGACTCAAGTTCCTCACGACTTACATCTTGGCTTAGAGACCATTTTTCTTTTTTGCCTTTTTTTTCTTGCGAAGGTTCAACAGTAATGGTAATCGGTTCAGGAATTTTCACTCCGGGTTTTGCTGAAGAAGGAGGAGTGGTTTGAGCAGTTGGTGAGGTTGTGGGAACAGTTGGTTTTAACATAAAACTGGGAAGGATAAAAAGGCTGGTCACTTTACTCAGAAAATTTTGCTCTTTATGTTCCAGTTTTACCATAGCAGCTTTCTGCTCATCTTGTGGAGTTTCAGCTAGAGCTTGAGGTGTAGCAGTATAGATTAAAGCTGGTTCAATGACTTCTTTTTCCACTGGTATCGGAACCTGAGTTTCTTCAGGTTGGAAATAAGCGGTTGGCTGAGCAGTTTTTTTCCAGATAAAAATAGTTGGGCTATAAATAGATCTAAAAAAAATAATGATCCATTTTGCCAAAGGTCTATCTTCAACCGGAAAAAAAGCAAGGGCAATTCCCATTAAAAAAGAAATTAAGATCAATGGCCATTTAATTGCCGGATGTAAAGGAGAAGAGTAGATAAGTAAAGAAATTAAAGCACCTCCGGCAACCTGCATAAACTGTTTTAAGGTCATATCACCCACCAGCTTAAACTGATAAGCCGATATTTGCTGGGGTATTGGATGTTGTTCTTCAAAAATTTCAGGCATGTTAGTTTAGAACTAGAACATAGTGTATAAGGTTTTATTTTCCTGGGTTTTAACTAGTTTATGTTCCAATAAATTTTTAAAATTTGTTCTGTTTTCGGCACTGTTCATATTTTAATAACCTACATTCTCTGTTGTATATTCTTTGTTCTATTTTTAGCTTACTCCGTGAACATATCTTTTCAACCCCTTCCTGTTTTCACAGAAGAACTGATTGTATATACTGAAGTTGGCATGTTTATATTTTTTCTAATAGCATTTCTGCTTGGATCAGTTTTTTATTTTTGGTGGTTGGGTAAGGAAAAGGGAGCGCCGTTTGTGTCTTTAAGTCCGGCAGTTGTTGAACGAGTTATGAAGATTGGTAAGATTAAAAAAAGAGATATTTTTTACGACCTGGGTTCGGGTGATGGTAGATTGGTGATTGCCGCTGCAATGAAAGGAGCTAAAGCTTATGGAGTGGAAAAAGACTTTTTAAGAGTAATTTATTCAAGACTTTGGATTAGGTTATTAAGATTGGAAAAAAGTGCAAAAATAATACATGAGGATTTATTTAAGGTAAATTTAAAAAAAGCAACAGTTGTGCATTTATTTTTGTTACAAAGTACTAATGATAAGATTGAGGCAAAATTGAAAAAGGAACTAGAAAAAGGAACAAGAGTTGTTTCAACCGCTTTTGAATTTAAGAGACTAAAACTTGACGAAATCGATCCCCGCGGTCCCATCTACGGACCGATATACTTGTATAGAATTTAGCTTCATTGAAATTGCTTATACTTTTTAATATACTGATGTGTAGTGTAAAATAAGTTAGTTAAACAAACATGACGGAAAGCCTATTTCAAGGTGATACAGATTACAATGCTCAAGCAGAAAGAGATCGTAGGTATCAAGAAGCATATGAAGAAGCAGCTGAAAGATTTGGAATAGAACCTGAGAACTTAATAGATTTGGAACAGTTTGAGCGCTACGAGAGAGAAAGAGCTGAGAGGCAACAATATACTCCTGAGCAGGAAGTTGTAATGAAAAGTACTCATCCAGAGGAGGTTAAGTTAGCTATGAGGCAATATTCAGAAAAAATGGAAGCTTCTATAACTGAAGCCCCTACCTTAGATGATAAATACGCAGCTTTAAGAATATACTGGTCTGCTATAAATAGAGCATCTGCGTTAGAAGCTGGTGTTAAAGATAGGCCAATTAAAAGGTTTATGCATTATAGTGAGGATGGAATTGTTTTATCTAATCTGATTCCGGAGCCACAAAAACCAAAAGTCTTAGTGTCAGAGGAAACACATAACATAGCCCAAGTTTTTACTGCCTTACCAAAAAATACACCCGAGAGTGTTTTAAGTACGCTTTCAGCAACTTTAATTGCAGCAAACTTAGAAATTCAAAGAAGGAATGATGAGCGAAGAAAGAGACACGAACTAGAGTTAGAAAAGTACAGATTAGACCAAGTACGATTTTTGAAAGTAGAGGCAAGAAGAGTACCTTTAATAGATACTTTAAGAGAGGAAGCGGAATTATTAGCATCAAGGTCAAAAATGGCGCATCAATTTGAAAGATATGAAAGTACAGGGGGGGATGCGAATCAGTATGCAAAAAATTTCTTTGTACCAGCTTCTTGGCATTTAATACCGGATGATTTTGAGAGAGTTTTTGGAGCCGGACCTTCATACACACTTCCTGAAGGAAGCCAGCTTACAAACGAAGAGAGATTAAGATCTCCGGAAACCAGAGATTTAGGTGTCGATATTGATTTAGCTTATAGAGCCTATGAGGTTGTAAGTTTGTGTGAAGATCCAGAAGCCATAAGGGAATTAAGAACAAGGCCAGGATGGAAAATAATTTTTCCCAAAGAAAACTTTGACCAAGGTTATGTAGGTGAGATAGCAGAAGAGTGGACTCTACAAAAAAATAGAGCTGAAAAAGGAGATCTTGCTGCACAAAAATACATTGCTGAGGTAAGAAGAGGACTTCTAACAAAAAAAGGCGATGTTTTTGCCAGAGCAGAATCTGTTGATGATATTAGATATATCAGAGGAGTGGTTACTCAATTAGTCGGTGGAAATAAAGCGGCAGAAGAAATTGCCTATCGTACTTTTAGGATATTTTTGGCAGCCGCACAAGGAGGCGCTATTGTTTATTACGATGAAAAAGGTCAAAAACAGTATATCATTGAAGGGTTTCCTGATGCGTCTGATGATCTGACAACCACTGTTCATATGGGTGATTGGATGCTGAAAAATTATACGAACGGACATCCTAGTGGACCCATTAGTACTTGTAAAGCTCTTGAGAAAGGTGATTTTAAATTAGCAATTAACACTGACTTTCTTAGATTCGCTTCAGTGAAAACAGGACCAGACGCGAAAGGTCCAAAAAGAACTTTACATGAGCTTATGTGGGGTTATCCTGCCGAAAAAGGAAAGCCAGCAGAAAAAGCACACAAGCTTGGAGAACTACCCTGGCAGAGACTTCCTAGAGGCAAGTGGTCAGCATTTATGTATAGAATATTTAAGGCAGCAAGAGAAGGTAAGGGTTTAAGGGATAAATTAACAAGAATTGCATGGGATCCGTCCGAATTAGCCGCGACTGATTTTTGGAAAGATATTAATAAAGATCTTAACATATTGATTACTCCCGAATTTGTTACGGAAGGTCAATTACAAGGTTGGGGTGGGGAGAGCGTTGTATTAAATCAGAAGGTAGATGAAATGAAAATTAGAATTAAAAGTCTTTTGTGGGACGGGATAAATACATCTACCGAGAATGATAGTTGGTTAAATACAAAGGGTGCTGCTGGCAATACAACGTTAAGTGGTAGAGATACTGTTGTAGGATTTCAAAAGAAAGCCGGATATCGTGACAACAATGGTAATATTTTACCGTAACAAAAACTAAAAAATAAAAGTATAGTTATAATCTATTTAAATAATAACCAGTTTCTTACCATCTTCTCTCTTTAGCGTGCTCACTTATAGTTTTAGCTTTGGTACGGAGATCCGTGTATTCGGCTCCTTGAAAGATGTCTCGATATCTTTGGGGAATAAGAGCTGTTGGTATAGGTAATTGTTGACCCTGAACTCTCCCCGCAGCATAGCCGGTATAATATTTACCTCCCATAAACGCCTCGCTTATTGCAGTTCCGTATGCAAACGGCCTTCCTGAGATCAAAGATTTTATTAAATCTGCGATCTTTGGAATAAGCAAAAAGATTGTAGCACTAACGCCAATAAAAAGCAAAGCATAAAGTCCTCCCCCCAAAAGTGGTGGAAATTCAGAGGTAGGAGTAAGAATTTCAAGTCCTCCAACTTGTGTTCCGAATAGAGTACGACCAGCCCAAGTAAGTAAATCCATACGTCCTTGAGTAAATTCGGCCATGGCTATGGAAATTGCTTGATACAGAAACGCGCCAGCCATAACAAAGAAAAACCCAACAACAGGAAAAACCGCTAGGTTAGTCAAAAAAGACCGTACCCAATTTCCGAATCCCAAAAAAGGCACAATTGGACCAAACCCGATGTAAAAGGGAGCAAAGATAGTTAGTAATATTACCATCGTAAAGGCTTTAATAAGCATAAAGGTAATTTTAATAGCCAGAATGACTATCCAGATAATTGCAATAAGAGCAACCATTCCTAGTAAAGCAGTAAGAGCAGGTCCACCCAGACCAACCAATCCACTACCCGCTATATAGATAGCTATTATTCCAATTATTCCAGTTTCAAAAAAGACTACGATAACAATAGATATAATAAAAGTTATTAGATAAACCAACATCATACCTACAATGCCAGTTGGGATTACTATAGTTGGACCTTTGGTCATTACATTAAATATAGTTCCTGCAGAAAAGTTCATAAAGAATTCTCCATGAAACTGTACTGCTATTATGCTGAGGATACCAATTACAACATACATTAAATCAACTAAAAATCCGGCAATGGCATAGGAGAAGGTAACCAGAATCAAAGCCATTATTATTTTAGGAAGTGCAGATTGGACAGTGATCACGGTTTGAGGAGAAATTTTTACCCTAAACATAATCATAAAAGCCATAACGATAATTACAATAATAAATAAAGAATATTCAATATTCCTGACTGCTTTCCACATATGCTGAATCGGCTCAAACGCTCCAAAGCCATACCCTTGTGCTTGAGCTTCGGAGACAAGATGAAATTTTCTGCCAACATCTTTTAAATAGGTAATTCCTGAGAGCGGTTTTTCTGCAAATATTCCCTCAATTATTCCTGGTTGTTTCTCGGTTAGCATGGTGTCTTGATATATAGAAGCATCTGTTATGCCTGCGATGCACTGTCCTACATCGAGAGCCTGGGCACATGTCATAAAATCATACCCAACCGGTTTGAAGAAAAAAGCCTTCAAGGAGTAAAGTATCCATTGAACCTGAGCTGCAGTGTAACGCTCGCCGAAGATTTCTGTGGCAGTATTGGGATTATAAACCTTTTCATACCACTCATTGAAACTTTGATCATACCAAGGTCCTGCCTGAGCAACCCGGACTGTTAATGGAGTAAGAATAGATACAAAAAGGATAACTGCAACTAAAATTGAGAGGATTAGTTTTTTCATATTAAATACCTAAATTTAATATACCATACACAACCTTTATGTCTAATAGTCATTTTTTTCTGATTTAACACCTTTTTAACATTTAACAATTGACCATTGACCTTTAACATTTGACTGTTAAACATTGACTTTTGACAATTAACAATTGACTTTTAACCCTTTATTGGTATTTGGGAGTCGGTTGTCATAGGTTAAAGGTAATACGTTATTTATTGTCTTTCAACAATTTCATTCTAAAAGCTGTCAGTTGATTTGCTAAGTTTTCAGCCCTTTTCAGATACTCAGCATGGATTTGTTCACTTATATATCCGTCATCCAAAGCTATATCCAAACAAGATACAACTTCGTTAAGCGAGGTGTGAGATTTATTTAAAAAATTTGCAAAGTCCTTATCAGTACTTCTGTCAGCACCTTCAGCTATACAAAGAATAATTGAGTTTACAGCTCTTATGATTTGATCTCCCAATAAATACATTTCCACCTTGGGAAAGTGTTTATTAACCAACTCTTTGATTTCCTTTCTAAACTTAAGAGCATCTTTGTAAACTTGGAATTTCCTAAATCTGAATTTTTGCATTAGTCAAATGTCACTTGTTACATGTTAATTGTTAAACCTACTGACAAAAGCTCAACCCATACACCTTCCCAGCTTCCTGGGGATTGGCAAAATAAGGAGTGGTAATTACCACTTTAAGTTTACATAATTCATTTTTTTCAACCCCCATTATGTTTATGAAAGCAGTTTCTGCTTGTGTTTTAATTTCATCAAAAGGTGAGATTGTGATTGAAATATTAAACTGCTCAACTGAAGGAAAATAAATTATTGCATAATCTTTTGTCTGGGTGTTAATCGACAGATCGCCGTTAGCATTAATTATTTCTGCTTCTTTGTAGAAATTATTAACTTGAACACCTGAAACTTCGACATTTTCTGATTCCGGTATAGTTAATTCTGGTGTTGGTTTGGGAACATATTTTTCTTTAGGACTTGTGGATTGGGGGTTTTCCGTAATTTGTTTAGAGACAGAAACACCTTCCTTTTTTCTAGAATCAGGCAAAAAGCGATTGATAATAATTAATCCGACAAAACACAAAAAGGCAAAAACTATAAAAGCAATTTTTGTTAAATTTCTTTTTTTAAGTCGTGCTTCTAAGGACTCTATTGGTTTAATATATTTTGATATTATTTTTCCCATAGCTTAGGGTAAATTACAACTAAATTTAGCATTACTCCAAGCATTCCAGCTTGTGCAACTTTGTGATAATCCGGACATAAAGTTTCTGTTTTCATTAGGATCAAGATATTGTTCAATACAGTCTCTAAGTTCTTGATTACAATTAGTTATGGGATTTGTTGCATAAGCATCATACATGCTGCAATCAGTTCCATCATCAATTATCTCACAATAATTAGTATCAGGATTAGTATTGGGACCAAATGCACTAGGACAATGCGCAATCAGGTTGATTTGGAATAACCCTATACTAAAATCATACGATTCTCTTGTCTGACATCTGTTGTTAATTCTATTCGGTACACCACCACTTTCCAAGTTGCATACTTGAGAAGCATAACTGGCTAAAGTTGGATCATTCTGACAATAACTTAAAAGATCGTCAACACTGCAGTGGGGAGGTGGCGCTTCAGCACATGAACCAGGGGGACCTGGTGGTAAGCCCGATTCTCCATAATCACACAAACTAGAACAAATTGGATCATTAGGCATTACGCTTAGTTCGCCACAACCACTTGTTCGATAGTCCCAAACAACAAAAGCATCTATGGAAGGAGCCAAACCAGCTAAATCTGCTTGCATAGCATCAACGCGGTCAAGATAATCTTGGGTCGAGCACCCTTGATTGCAAGTGTCTGCTCCACAAGGGCTGTAGCCAGCCTCGCCAACGTAGAAGAAGTCAATATTGCCTTTATGATTAATTGCCTCAAAACAGACATCGATTGGGTTGCCACCGCCTGAATAACCAACGTAATAATGGCAGGAATTTGCTGTTACATTTGGAAGATCATTAATAGCTTCGTATTCTTGCCAGGTCATATATCCACCCATCATTCCGGGAGAAATGTAGGCTGTAAGTCCGGGTGTTTGAGCAATTCGAATTGAAATTGCATTGATAAAATTATAAAAAGGAGTGGGACAATCTAACCAGCCTGCACAATGCGGTTCGTTTAAAAGTTCCCAAACCAAGATTTGAGGATGATTTCCATACGTATCCATTACCTGATCAACGTAATTATAGTAAGGCTCACCTGGCTGGTCATTGTTTTGATACCACGCTGTGGGATTTGTATTAGGTCCAGCATTAAAATCCTCAAGTGCAATAATAAACTTCAAATCAGGAAAACTTTGCTCAGCAACTCTTAATACATTACCAATTCCACTTAAACCATCTATTCCATGACAAGATTGGCAACCCCAGAACCTGACAATTTTCGGGCCACCACATTGGACAACACTAGCTAATAGATCATAAATTTCCGCTTCACTACGACTTGCTAAAAAATGAATATTAAAGCCCAAACCGGTATTTTCTTCTGAACAGATTTCAGTCGAGCCGGGACGTGCTGGACCTGAAGGACAAGTCGGGCCAAAACCTTTTGGTCTTAAAGCTGCTTGGGTGCATTGCAAAAAGTACTGATGTAAGCTTCCGACGTGCGGAAAATAAAGCTCAGGACCAGAGCGCTCATTTGATGGATCACCAATCCAGTTTTCAGCCTGAGAAAAAGTATCAGGATTGCCTTCCAAAAGGGGAGTGTAGTATACAGAAGTTGCTCCAGGAATGTCATAAATTGACCCTAAAGCTCCGCCTGGCCCAACCGATGGAAAGATGCGTTGAAAAACAGAATAAGGTCCTGCAACTAATCTTTGCCAAACTTCTTCAATCAAGGGCGTTCTTGTTTCCAAATCTAAGGTATAACCAACTTGGTAAGTACATTCAACGTTGGGAAGTGATGTTATTCCTGGACCATTACAAACCCCCGTCACACACTTGAAATTATTACCTGGACAGGGTATGGGATCACCAGCGTCGTCTGGGTAAAGAATACATGAAGGACCAGAGTAGTTATTGGGAACACATCTTGCTGTGCCTCCACTTTCTATTTCGCAAAATCCATCGTTAGTAATTGTTTCCCAACCACCGCTACAGCATGTTTGTCCAAGCCCGTTGTTGCACGTTGGATCACCCACATTGCAACAGTCTACTCGTCCATAGTCAGTTTGACAGTAGGTATGTTCTGGAGATTGTGATGAGTGTTGGCATTCTGCTCCCAAACCTGGAGGTTCTCCGTTCGGTCCCCAGCTGGTTGATCCGGTACAATAATCGCCGTCATCGTATCCTGGAGCTGATGGATCGGATTCGAGTTCATTATAAGTACAACGGTACTCGACATTGTAATCAAGCGTAGTTTGAATCTCTCCTGCAAAAAGGTTATCGCCTGGATTTGAACGAACACGTACCAAATCACAATAAGGATTGGTTGCCGAAGGAGCAACATTTATTTCGCCTAAAGTATCAATTTCACCCTTAGGAACAAAGGTTTTTTGCAAATCACGGGCTAATTTTAGTGTTTCTTCCATGTGAGCAAAGAAAAGATCTGCAGGAGTGGTAGTAACAACAACATCTGAAAAAATCAAACCCGGATCACCAACCTGATTAATTTCTAAATTTTTTACCTCGACATCACCCACACGATCTTCGGTGGAAGAGAAAGGAGAATCATAAAAAAGCGTCGCAGGCCAGTCAGGATCAAAGGGATTATTCACACACCAACCCAAACCGAAAATTCTGATGCAAAAATCTCCATGCCATCTGCGATAAGCGTAATACCAATCTTTAAAATTGGGAAAATCCTCTTCGCGCGGCGGAATATCATTTTCCCAAGTTGAAAGTCTAGCCTTTTTCATTGTATGGCCTCCATGGTAACATTCTTCAACTTTTCCCCAGTCGCCAGGATCAAAAAGGTTCCTGAAAGCATCTACAACACAACCAACAATTTGATCATGCCTGGTATCTCCTGCTTCTTGCACTTGCCCTTGTTCATCATCTGTACCTATTGATCCGCTTCCTGCGATAATATCCCTGTATTTTCTATGAGGCATTAATTTTTTCAAAGGACCCGAAAAATTGATAAGCCTGTCAATTGCAGTTTCGTCATTTCTGGGATCCAAAGGCCCATATTCAGCCGGATTACTATTTACACCATTCAAATACCAGCTGACATACTCATTTACTTTTTGTTCATCAGTATAAGTATCAGTTTCATTAGCATGGTTTACCACATCTTCAGTATTACCCATTATCGGAAGCTCGGCTCCAGCCAAATCGATTGCAAATTCCCGATGAATATTTTGTTTGTAACGGCAGGTTATTTTCCCATCACCATTTTGGTAAGTTGAAATTACACAACAAGATGTTTGTTCTCCTGGTGGCGGTGAAGGCAAAGGATCATTTTCACTGCAAGAACCTCCTGTTCCTGGAGAAAATAAGCTTTCCGGAAAGTCGCGCAAAGTTAAGCTGTTTCCGCACATCAAAGCCAAATCTTCTTTGTTTGTATTGCAGGGGCTAGCTTGGTAAGGTCGGTAAGTATGAAATTCTGCACCATCACCCGTATCCTCATCACAACTATAATCTCCCGGAAATGGAGTGGGTTGAACAGGAGGACCAGGAGGGCCAGGATTTGTCGGACACCAATCGGGTGGAGTGATGTTTCCATATGAATCTGGACAAGAATTGTAACTTAGATTACCCTGACCATTACAATTAGAAGGTTCTCCACAACAATAAACGTCAGCACGGCAAGCGGTGAGTTGATCTGCAATCCCCCCATTACAAAAAGCAAAAGTTGAACTGTCGAAGGTATTAAATCTGACAGTATTTCCCCATTGTTCATAAGCTCTCTCCTGGTCGCCAATATTCCCTGTGTCAGTTGTCCACTGAGTACCCCAACAGATTATGTGGCAGTTGGTATCCGGGGCTCCTGCTGCCCAGGTACAGTAGGGAATTGTTTCTGTGTTTGTACCGCAAATTGGATTTATCCTACTGTAATAGGTATTGGCTTCATATTGAGTATCACAACTAAGAGGAATACCTTCTTCAACGGTTGGGTATGTAGCTGAAGGTGGTGGTGTTGTTTGACAGCGGCAGTCTGCCCTGATCGGATCGCAGTAACAAGCAGCTTGGGAGGTAGGAGGAGTCAAGAAAAGAGAAAACAAAAGGAATGATAAAAGAAAAACAACGAATGGAAGAGAAAAAATATTTTTAAGTTTTGCTTTTAAAAATTCGGTCTTAGGCAGCATGTCTTTCAATTTTATAAAATTATAGATAAAGTAGCAAAGGGTTTTAAAAGGTAGCACAAGTAGGGTAGTTAGAACAAGTAGCTTTTATGGTTGATTGATCTGGAAGATAGTTACATTAACTCCGGTGAATTGGGAGATGAAGACCAAAATAAGATAAGCCAAAGCCATAAGCACAAGTCCTAAGATTGCATAAGTTATTGTATTTTTGGCTGATTCTGTTTTTTTGGGATCACCAGCTGAGGTTATATATTTGAAGCCTCCCAAAATAAGCATGATAAAAAGTGCTAGACCAGCAAAACCAAGCGCCAGAACAATAATATTATTGACAATTACTTCAAGACCATGAATTGTAGAAACGCCATTGATTACATCAACGGTTGGTACAGGAGTTTGAAGTTGTGCAAGTCGATTCATTATTAAGTAAAGTTTACTTAAATCTTAATGATTCAGCAAGAAGTTATTTTTACACAAGTAACGCTCCGTTTGTCATCGCGAACGTAGTGTGGCGATCTCTACCAACATCAGTAAGTGACAAGAGATTGTTTCGTCCCCCGTGATATGACGCAAGGTTATCTCACAGGGTTCTCGCAATGACATTTTTAGATAGCAACTTCGAAACTCGTGACTTTTTAAGAAGACCGGTTTTAAAACAAAAAAACTCGCTTATTAAGCGAGTTTGCTTTATATTTTATTAAATTACGGTAGTAATCTTAATCCTCCGAGAATATTAATGTTAAAGAATTGTTCAATTATTTGGATTATTGCCCAAGCTGCAAATACTATTACTAAACCAACCAAGGCAGCTGTGATTTGATTTCTGGCTGCTTCTGTATTTCCTTTATCACCGCCAGAGGTAATCCATTTTATTCCGCCAAGAACTAAGATGAAAAAGAAGACAATTGCGGCAACAACCAAAACCAGTTGAATACCTGCTGAAATTAATGTTCCAAAAGAAAGATTTACTAAATTTTCAAAACCAGAGTTTGCTGGAACATTTAAACTGAAGTTTAAGTCTTGGGCTAAAAGTTGATTTAACATGATTCTATTAAGTATTATGAAGATAGCAGTAAGTGTTTGTCAAGAGGTAAATTGAAGCTAATTTTGTAGCAAAAACTGGCAATTGTTTCAGAAGTCATAATTTTTTAATTAATTTTTGGCTTTTACTTTTGCCAAAATTTTTATTTCCTTTTCCACTTCGTCAGGAATTTTTGCACCAAAAACTAAGTAAGCTTCAGTAATTTTCGGTTCGTAAACTAGTAAATAAGTTTTTCCTTTTTCAGATTGTGTTGAAAGTTTAAAGGTTAGATCACCCTTATAATTATCTTCTAATAGGCTAGAAGTACCAACTAGTTTCCCTTGCTTTCCCTTGTCTTCTACAAAAACTCTGATAAACCCTGATTTTTCAATCTTTATATTAGAGATTTTAATTTCCTGATTATTTAATTCAGCATTGAATCTGTTACGAAAAATTAAATAATAACCTCCCAAAATAAGATTTACACCAACAAGAAGAATTATTAAAAGTAAAGCAACCCTTCTTTTATTCAGCGATTTTAATTTCGAAGGTTTCACTTCCTGAGGATTAACAGGAGGAGTAGTAACAACTGCTTGACTACTCGCTGTTTGATTAGTTGGTTGTGTTTGATTTGTCGTGTTAATCATTATTTGAATATAAAAACTCAAGGTTGAATTCCTATTCCAGCCCACAACCCCTGTAAGTATGAGCCGTATTGATAAAAACCGCCGTCTCGGAGATTTGGTAAAAGTATATCATCTTGTGACTGAAGATGGCTGGCATGTCCCCTATAATCAGGTTCAGGAAGATGGAGACTATCGATTAGAACTGGTGTAGGCCAAGCGCACGGTCCCGTATTACAGCTCCAATCGGGAACGCCGAATGTATTTAGAGGTAGTGCTCTTACATACCCACCATCACCTCTCCACAATCCTTGGATATAAGAACCAAGAGGATAATCAGGAGGATTAGGAGGCAGAATTGTTCCATCAAGGGATTGCAGGTTACCACTTCCCGGTAGACCAGATGGAGTAATGCCTTGTGACCAAGGACAAGGATGAACAGTGTTATCAGGGTCATTTACACAGTTAAAATCAGGATTACCATTTGAAAGGAGTGGAACATAACGAAGATATCCATAGTTGTTTCGCCAGAATGTTTGTAGATAAGCTCCATTTTCAGATGTGTGTTTACATTCTGGTCCGCTATATCCATTAAAACAAAATGTGTAATTAACCCCATCATAAGCCACAAGACTTGCTGATTGGATATTGGTTAAAGTTAGACTATCCAGGACTTGTATACTTCCGTTTCCTGGAAGGGCTGTTACATCGATGGGACCAATCCAGTCACAATCCCTGATATTACAGTTCCAGTCGGGATTGCCGTTTATATCAAGCGGAACATAGCGAAGATACCCTTGATCACTACTCCAGACTGATTGGAGATAAGAGTCATCTTCGGGTCCGGATCCGTTGGGCAAAAATACTCCGTCTTGTGCTTGTACTTCTCCCACACCTGGAAAACCGTTCGGAGTTATTGAATTGAGTGTTATCGGACCAGACCAAGGGCAATTGAGAAAGTCATTATTGCCATCGCCGGGAGTGGTATCACATGCCCACCAGTTGATATTTCCAGTGCTATCAAGCGGTATTCTTCGACCATATCCAAAGGAAGGCTCTATGCAATTACAATATGTCCATTCGGGTGTTCGACCGTCACATAAAACACCTCCTATTTCAACCATTCGAGTACTACAGTCTCCTGGAACTTGTGTACAGGACAAGGGAGTATATGTCCAATAATTACTGTTGGTCGGTGGATGATCAGTTCCTATATTTACACACGACATATAGTAAAATCCACAACCTTCGATACAATTAAATCCCAAAGCAGTTTCTGTGATATAGAGATTAACTGTGTTATTACCGGAAGAACACTCAATACTTCCGCAACCACCCGGATTACCCGTACACCAGTTATCATAGTCATCGATCACATTTGCAACAACAACATACGATCCTAAAAGTAAAGTACTTGTATCCCAGGAAACTGAATACTCATCTCCATCTCCGTCATAATCTATACCTATTCGTGTCCAGTAATCCGTTCCGCTGCAATAATCATCATTTGTTCCTACTGGAGCATACCAGAATTCGACTCTGTTAATGGGGTAAGTAACCTGAACTGTAGTAGCTGTTATCGTTACAGGGTCGCCCCGTATTGGATTATTATCTGAAACAGCCAAGTTTGTAATATCAGGGTTAACAACATTAATTGTTGGTGTTGGGGAAGGGGGGACAATGCCTGAACAGTCAACAGTTGGAGTTCCTCCATTGTCAAGACAAAGTTGGTTATTATCTACACAAGAGTTTTGGTCCTCAACTCCGAACATATCCATACACCAGACAACGTCTGGAGTCAGTGTATCCTTGCACAACATACAACTTTCACAGTTTGGAATAGAAGGGATATTAGTACACATGACGATAAATTCAGGATCGCAGGTTGAGACTTGGAAAGATAAATCAGTTGCATCATAAAAATTATCACCGAGGTAAGCTCGACCGTCAGAATATGGATTATTAGTATCGGTGAGAACAGGGCCTAATTCTTTATCAATTCTTATGGTATAAATATTCCCTGATGTAAGTGATGATGGAGAGGAAAAACTAAATAAAAACCAATGGCCATTGTTATCACATAGAGTTCCAGTATCAAAATAAGAAGTTGTAGATGCTAATAAGGTTCCGTCAATATTTTCACCACTTCTGATTTCCAGAGAATTAAAGTCAGGGTAATTACCCCACGCATCAGATGTGGCACAAATATTTACATAAGTTAATTCGAAATCAGTTGATGTTGTAAATGATTGACCAACCAACTCTCCCGTATTTCCACCGTTATTGTTGGGTTGGTCAATCACATTCTCACAAGGAGGTTCTTCTTCTGCTGTCATACAATTACAGTATGTCCACTGAGTAGTAGCGGGAGCACAGAAGTTTCCTTGGTTACTCATAGGATATGCACAGGTAGCACCCGAATCTATACACGAACCTCCTCCTGACCTTATTCGCATTTGAAAGTTGTCATAACCAACTGGATTATCGTAAGAAGGAGGATTTGTTCCAACTGATTGACAACCAATAAAACCCTTCGCAAGACAGACCTGATCACAACTACAGTTTGTTGCTGAATTAAGACAAATGTCACTATTGGGTCCAGAACATGAAGGAGCGGCGCAAGGATCACCTGGAGGAACTGGAGTTGGGGATGAGTAACCCGGCGGAGTCCAGCCAGGCCAGTAGCCAAAGCCTAAGTTACCGATGTTTAACCCAAAAGCTATATTAGCAAACTGGATAATAAAAAAAACTGAAAAAAGAACAATCAAGCCGACTAAAGCTTGAGAAATTTTTCTTCGGGCATCTTCGAGACTCGCTCTATTTCCTGAAGAGGTAATATAGTTTATTCCTCCGATAATTAAGTAAGTGATAAAACCCAAAACACCGATAACCAAAGCAATCTGCAGAAGATGGGAGATTATGAATTGGAAAAACTCAGACGCAGTTTGTAAAGGAGAAAGAAACTGCGGATTGGAAATTTGGGCAATTTGTTGAGAAACAAGATTCATTTTTTTAATTTTAATATAAGTTTTAACTTAGAGCGCTTATTTCTAAAATACTTCAAATTCTAAATTCTAATATCTAAACAAATACTAATGTTTCAATGTTTCAAACAAATTAGTTTGGGATTTGGAAAATTGTGAACTTGTGATTTGCCTGCCCGCAATGCAAAGCATAGCTTTGGCAGGTGGGTTTAGAATTTAGTGCTTCGAATTTAGAATTTAGGATTTAAAAAGATATTCTTTCTTAAATATATCGAAAATTCATCTGAATAGCAAAGATTCAGCAGTAAATTTTTAGAATATATTGTAAATTGGTTTTATTAATTTTGGCAGCAGCATTCTGCACTCACTGGAGGATCTTCTGAAGGGAGCAAATTAGTACATTCTACTCCTATAACAGCACCACAATTAATTGAATAGGCATTTAAGAAATTTCCATGACATGCCAGTGCATTATTACCGTTGGTGAAACAACGACTAGTACAAGGTCTACCAACCCTTGCTATACATTGATCATTACAGCTGACATCAAAATCAGGAGAACCTCCAGGTATGGAAACGGGTGTTCCACCCACTCCTTCACCACCTGGAGTTAAGGTTGAGATAATGGCTGCTGGATCCAAGATGTAATCAAAGCCAAGCAGTTGTCCGACAATTTCCACAGCAAAAATTGCCGCAACTACAATGGCAATTCCGATTGCTCCGTTGGTGATTTTTTTTCTGGCATTTTCCAGTTTTTGTGAATCTCCACCCGCTCCGATCCAGGAAATTGCACCGGTAATTAAAATAAAAGCAAAATAAATTCCGGCAATGATTGTCAGAAGACCGATGGTTCCTGAAATTATTGAAACAAATAATCCGGGAGCCTCGGTTCCGGGATTACCCAGTTCTCCTATGGCATTAATTGTTCCCTCCAAATTTGTCTGAACTTGAGCTAAATGATACATATAATAAATTTCTAATATCTAAATTCTAAACAATGTTCAAAATTCCAATTTCCCAAATTTCAAACTTTTTGGAACATTGATATTTGTAATTTATGATTTGCTTGCCACGTAGTTAACGAGCATTAGCGAGTTATACTACTGTGGTTTAGTATTTCGTGCTTTGGATTTAGGATTTGTAAATTATGTTGGTCCATAAACCCGTAAACTCAAAAAGAAAAAGGCATCTCCGAATAAAATCAGTCCGAAAATTGCAGCCAATACCAAAGCTCCCACAGATATAACCAAACCAATAAGTGTTTGCCAGATTTTGGAACGGGCATTGGCAACCTTTTGTGGGTCTCCTCCCGCTCCCATAAAGGATAAGCCAGCCAAAATCAAATTAATAACTGCGTAGATTCCTGCAATGACAATTAAAAGTTTGATGATGTTACTGATAAAATTGGTAATTCCGGGTCCGGAAAAAGCCAAACCATAATTACTTACTCCCGGAGGAGGATTAACAGGACCGATTATTTGTGCAATAGCATCTTTCATAAATTAAATTCTAAATAATTTTCAATTATTCACTCTCCCAAATCCTAAACTGTTTTAAACATTGGAATTTCGAATTTGGAATTTGCCTGCCACGTAGTTAACGAGCATTAGCGAGTTATACTACTGTGGTTAAGAATTTTGGATTTAGTATTTAGGATTTATTGTTGATCTTAAATACCTACCGACAAAATTGCCATGCCAGTTATTTTCTCAATTATCTGAATTATCCAATAAGCTGCGAAAATTATTAAGAATCCGATTAATGCCGAGGTGGCTGCTTTTTTGCCTTTGGCAGTTGACTCAGGATTACCGGCTCCTGCACCAATAATGATCGAAATCCCTCCAAAAATCAATAAGAACAGAAGAATTAAACTGGCAATAATCATAGCATTAGAAACGATAATGGAGACCAAAACTCCCAAACCAAATCCGGGATGTCCAAAAGGAGATTGGAAAATATCTGCGATATTAACTACTGCAATTTTATCCACTTTCGTATAGTGTAACAGGAGCGATAATAAGAAGGCAAGACATTAATAGGTACTAGGGAATAGGAATTAGGAATAAGGAATATAGAATACAGAGAAATATTATTGACAGCAGCAATATGAATTTTGTGTTAAACCTTGAGAAGCGCATATATAATTTACATTCGCATTTGCACAAGCATTTCCACCAGGGAAATTACTGTCATTTACGTGTCTTGTTAATCCATTTGAACACGTCAAAACATAAGTGAATCCAGGGGCACCTGTTGTACATTGGTCGACACAAGTCATGTTGTTGTTGAAACAATATGTAGAACATACTCCTGGGAAATCTGGTGGAACAGATACAGGCTGAGCAGCTTGTGGTGGTTGGGTTGGTGTTGGTTGGGGTACAAATGTTTGTTCGATGTCCTGCAATCCTAATGTTTTTGCAACAATTTGAACAATCCAAAAAGCAAGAAAGACAACAACAAAACCGATGATTGCATAAGTAATAATTCTTTTTGCCACTTCGGCTTTACCGGGGTCTCCTCCCGAAGTCATAAACTGGAAACCTCCGTAGATAAGATAAAGTAAAAGCAAAATTCCTGCTAAAGGAAAAATGTAAGTTAAAAGTGCTGAGACAATCGCACCGAGAGTTAAACTGCTTCCGATCGTTCCAAAAGCTCCACGAGTCGGATAAACCGATCCATAAAGTTCGCTCCAAACAATCGCACCGAGAGTTGGAATCGGAGGAACAGTAGGAGTAGAAGTTGCTAAGGGTTCGTATGTATAGGTACAGTCACCAATATTATTAGGATCAGAACGGTCTCCTTCCCAACACATGAATAGACCTGTATCACAGTCATCATATCTCACTCCTTCGATACAATAGTAGAATGGATTAAGAGAACAGTTTACTCGACAATCACAGCGACCAATTCCGCGAGTGGGTGTAGGAAAAGGCGGAGTTGGTGTTACTGTAGGGGTAAATCCGGGAGGGAAAGGGGTGGGAGTAAATGGCTCAAAGTTGTAGGCGCAGTCACCATATTCAGGATAGGCGGGATTTCCTTCCCAGCACGCAAACAAACCTAAACAATAGTCATGTCTCACACCTTTAACGCAATACGGATATTGATCAGTAGGACAGCTTACTCGACAATCACAATTACCAATATCTTGAGCTAATACAGTTTTAGATGGAAAAAACAATAATAGTAAATTTAATGTAAACACTAGAAGTGTAAGTAATTTTTTCATATTAAGTTTAGTTTTAGTTTATTAGTTTTAACCTCCGGTTCCTGTACTAATGTCAACTTGTGGGATACCAAGAATTTTGGAGACAATCTGGACAATCCAAAAAGCAAGAAAGACAATAATAAATCCGATAATTGCGTAAGTAATTACTCTTCTTGCCATTTCAGCTTTTCTTGGATCACCGCCCGATGTCATATACTGAAATCCTCCGTAAATCAGAAAAAGCAAAAGCAGAATTCCTGTTAAAGGAAGGATGTAATCTAGAAGTGCATTGATTATATTTCCAAGTGTTAAGACTTCGTTTATTTGAATATTTCCCGCATTGGGAAATACGGTTTGGAAATGGCTGGTCCAATCAATTGGCCGAAGAGGTGGAATTGTTGGTGCGGGAGTTGAAGATGGTCCGGGAGTATTAGTTGGACCTCCAGGAGTATTAGTTGGGCTTGTTGATGGAGTTGGAGTAGCAGCTCTTCCACAATTTCCAGTGACATCGCAATTATTAGTACAGCAATCAGAATCATATATACAGGGATCTCCAAAAGGAACACAAGTAGGTGTTGGAGATGGAGTGGGGGTTACAGTTATTGATAGACAGCTGTATGGTGTAGGAATAACAACTACCGTGCAATCTGCATTGTAGAATGCTTCACAGTAAGGGTTAGGAAAAGGTGTTTCTAAAGGACCACAATGATTGGTGCAGCAACCATCTGGAAAGTCCGTACATCCTGGAATCAGAATGCAATCATCATAATATATTTGGGCATATAATAAAGGTATTTTCTTGTTGAAAAAAAAAGTAATAAGTAGAAAAGATAAACCTATTATAATTATTTTTTTTAAATCCATTTGAATTAGTTTAGTGTAAAAAATAAGTTTTTAGAGTAGAACCTTTTAAAATTTATTTGACTGAAAAATTATAATATTCATTATTATTACTTTCAAATTTAGCACAAATTGCGAATGGCTTAATGCTAATAGTTGAATAATAAATGCGAAAAGCTAATGACTCGAGACCAAAGACACACTTCCTCATTCCTAATTCCTACTTCCTACTCCTACAATCCTGGTAAAAAGAATATTCTTACTCCGATAAAATGAAGCAGGAAGGTTGAGAAAATAATCAGTAATAATCCGGCAATGGCTGCAGTTAATAATTCTTTTCCGGCTTGGAGTTTTTCAGGATGGCCGGAGGAAGTAATAATCATAAATCCGGCATATAAAATTAAAATAAAAGCAATCCCTCCAGCAATTCCGATTGCCCAGGAAAGTACAAAATTGAAGAAAGGATTAACATCATTAGAATCACCGGTGAAAATCGGAATACAACCAACCGCCGTATAAATCCCGGAATCACGGGGAAACCCAGCCGGCTGACAGCGTAAGTTGGAAGTAGGAGTTGCTGCAGGTGTCGGAGTATTAGTTATTGGGACCGGTGTATTAGTAGGGGCAAGTATACAGTCGTAAGGAGTGACACCTGGAATGGCTAAGCTGGGAGGGCAATCTACGTTATAGAAATTCTCGCAATAAGGGTTGGGGAAAGGCGTTTCTAAAGGACCGCATAAATTTTCACAACAACCATCAGGTGTCAAAGAACAAGTAGGTGCAGGTATTAGGTTACAAATTGTATAACCTTGAGCTTTTATTATTGAAGGCTTTTTATAAAAAAGAAGTTGAAGAAAAAAAAGAGAAAAACAGCTTAAAAGAAACAGTCTTATGAGAGTTTTTAGCATATTTTTAGTTTAGCAAAGCTAATGGAGTGCGTAAAGAGAGATTATAGATAAAATACCAATTTTTAAAGTCCAGGAAGTTGTAAGATTTTCACTCCCAAAAGATCTAAAACATAAACAGAGAAGATTAAAAGCAGAAGTCCGGCGATTGCTGCAGTAATTAATTCCTTACTGGCCGCCAGTTTTCTGGGATTTCCGGCTGAAGTTATTATCTGAAAACCTGCATATAAAATTAAGATAAAAGAAATTCCTCCGGAAATTCCGAATGACCAGCGCAGTATCCAGGTAATAAAAGGCTGAGTAGTTTCCGTAATTACCGGAATACAACCAATGGCAGTTTCTACTCCGGAGTCAGGAGGATTTCCTATTGGATCGCATCTGACAGGGGGATAAGTGGGAGCTGGAGTACCAGAGCGGTTATATTGATCGCAGTAAATTATATCAAAATAACAAGATCCATTAACACACCTTTGTAACATATTACAATCACCACCACATTGATCAGGCGGATCGTTGCAAGGATGACAGTTTTCAGGATCTTCAATACAATCTCCTTGTCCCGAAATTGGATTATGATAGCAGTAATGTGTTGGAGGGCAACCGCCACCACCACATTGTCCAGGAGCTTGATTGACATTACAATGGCATTGAGAAGAAATTTCGCAAACACTACCATCACCGCAAATTTGAGTTGGCAGGCATTCACCATTTGATCCGCAAATTGGAGTAGGTAGTGGTGGTACTGTACATCCACTTGGTGGAATAGGTTGGCCAAAGGTGCAGTGACAGGGATTTCCAACACAATCGTTAACAGTAATTGTTCCAACATCACACATAAAATAATTGTCGTATTGTTCGTTTCGGAAAACTACGTTTACAGTAGGATAAAAATAGACGAGCCCTCCTGGGTATAATTGAGGATTGCTCGAACCGAAGGCGATTGGAAAAGTAAATGTTGCTCCTGAATGGCAACCTGTCAGCTCACAGTCAAACATAGATTCGATCACATTATCACCGAAGGTTTGGACTATTTCTCTCCAGTTATTTTGAAACTCAATATTATAACTTGTACGATAAATAGCTAGATAAGCATCATAAAGAAAATCTTGTAAAAGACGTGCATTTATTCTATAAGATATTCCGCTTTCATCGCATTGTTCTAACGTGCTGTCAAGAGTAATATAACCAGGGGTAAGAGTATAACACTCATCACATTGAAGCCCTGGTATTTGTGGACAAGGAATTGGAGTTTGTGCATAAGCTAATTTTGGGAGCAAATTCAAATAAATAATTATCGAAACTGCAATGAAGAATAAAATAGAGAATATTTTGATTTTTCTTTTCATCTTAATTTCCAAATCCCGGCAACATTAGTATACGCAACCCGAACATTTCGAGTATAAAGATAGAAAAAATAATTAGTGAAAGTCCCGAAACAGCTGCTGTGAGAAGTTCTTTTCCGGCTTTTAACTTAGCGGGATCACCCCCAGAGGTGATGATGATAAACGAGGAGAAGACAATCATAATAAATCCAATTCCTCCGCCAACTCCCATTCCCCATTTAATTATAAAAGCTGAAAATTCGGTTATGTTTGTATAAGGAACACAGCCAATTGCCGTGTTAATTCCTTGAATTCCACTCGCCGTGGTACAAAAAGGTCCATTACCTATAGTTGGGGGTATAACATATGCACCGCAGTAGATGGAACAGATAGAAGACCCATCAAATAAACCATTTACTCCAAATTCACAATTTCCAGTTGAATTATTACATCTCCAGCCGTCATTGGGTATTTTTGTCATTCTTATCTCGCCAGTCTGACAATTGAAGTCTGGAGGATTTCTAAAACTAGCCGTTGTTTGATAGCCAGATCTTATGAATTCGACTCTTTCAATTAACCAATCGTTTGGCCATGAATCACATTCATATCTCCATTCTCCATCAGGAATTCCGTCATCAGCTTGAGGATTTGAAACAGCTATAGGATTGCCCGCTCCTGCTAGCGGATGATCCTGAAGGAAGCACGGATCTTGAGATAAATCGAAACCTTGAACATAAATGTAAACAGATACTCCCCCAAGGACTTCTCCGGTTGAGTTGTTATAGGTAACATTAGTACCACAGTTTAAGGTTGTTATTTGAGCTGAAGTTCTTGGAGGAAAAAAAACAGCACAGATTGAAAGAAAAAAAAGGGTAAAGAATATTTTTTTCATTACTTTTAAAGTTTAGCATATATAAATCAGGGTGGGGTAATGACGTAAGATTAGGTATAATGAGAATATGAATTTTTCATTTACCATTTTTCATTTACCATTTTCCAAAGTACTAATTTTTATTTTCTCTTTACTTTTTACTTTTCACTTATTACTTATTACTATTAAAGCTGAACCCAACTGTACTTCTCCCGGACCCGGAGATTTTGACTACTGTATTCAAAAAATACAACAGGAGATTGATCTTTTAAGACCAGCTCAGGAGTATAACAAAAGCGAATTGGCTGATTTAAAGCAAAAGATAAAATCAATTGAGACAAAAATTGAAAGTATAGTTTTCCAACTTGAGGAGGTTGAAAAAGATATATTAAAGCGCGAGGAAGATGTCTATTATACAGAGACAATTTTTGAAGAAAAAACCAGTAATCATTACAAATTTTTAAGACTTTATGATCCTCTAATGCCCTTTTTGGCAGAGGATTCTGCCAGTAAAGTTTTTAGGGAAGTTAATTTTCGCCATAAAGCAGCTAATGATGATTTAAAAACAATCGAAGGATTGGCACAAGAGCTTATTGATTTAAAAAATGATAAAGATAATTTGGAAAAAAGCCAGCAAGGCTTGGCAGTTGTCAGGCAAAATTTGAAAAGCAGAGCTGTTTTTTTGGAGGAAGAAGTGGAAAAAACCGAAAGTTACTTAGCCAGTTTATCAGCAAGACAGGAAGAGCTGATTGCCTTAAAAGAAGCTGGTTTTCAGACCTCAATCGGTGATACTCCACCAACACTTGAACCCTGTTCTGGTCCGCCGGGTTCATCCAATTATTGCGACCCTGGTTTCAGGCCTGCGTACGGAGCCTTTTCTTTTGGAGCTCCGCATAGAACCGGCTTAAGCCAATACGGAGCATACGGCAGAAGCAAACAAGGTCAATCTGCAGAAACAATTCTTTCAGTTTATTATCAAGGATCTGAGCTAAATAAGAGCTATCCAATTCCGGCAACCATCAATGTTACCGGTTATGGAGCAATTCCTTTTGAAGATAATTATCTTTTGGGAATTTATGAAGTTCCAGAATCTTGGGGAGATAATGGAGGGTTTGAAGCATTGAAAGCTCAGGCTGTTTCTGCCAGATCTTACGCCTTGGCAGTAACCCAAGGTGGAGGATCAATTTGTGCAAGTGAAAGTTGTCAGGTTTATAAACCGCAGTTAAAAACAGGCAAATGGGCTGAAGCAGTCAGGGTAACCAGAGGTTGGGTGTTGATAAAGGACGGCCAGCCGGCTAAAGCTTATTATGCCTCAACCTCTGGTGGTTATACTATTAATAATTGGAATTGGAGTGGAATAAAAGATACACAAGGAGATTGGCCTGATACAGCTTATGAAAAAATTGCACAATCTCCTTGGTTTTATAAAGCTTGGTATAAAACCCGCTCTGGTGCAACTTGCGGTAAAGCAAATCCCTGGTTAACTAGTCAGGAATTAGCCGATATTCTGAATTCTTGGCAGGTTTTGTATACAGGAGGTGGTGATACGTCAAGAATTTCACCTATTGATACTAGCTGTTGGGGAGGGAATCCCTATTCAATAAGTGAGCTTTCTGCAATTGGCGGATACAACAGCGTTTCCTCGGTTTCTATTATTTATGCCAATGACGGATCAACAAAAACAATTTATTTTGATACAAATAAGGGTAGTATTTCAATAGATGGAGGAGAATTCAAAAGAGCCTTTAATCTAAGAGCTCCTGGTTATATTGGTATTAAAAGTTCACTTTTTAATATAGAAAAGTTATAAGTATTAAATCCTAAGCACTAAATCCAAAATTCAAAACAATATCCAAATTCAAAATTCCAATTTTCCAAACAGTCTGGGATTTAGAAATTATTAACTTAGGATGTTATAATCTTAAGTTGAGATGCCTGATATTTTTTCAGCAAAAACTAAAACTTCAAAGACTAATATCCCTCGGTCTTCGCAAGTATGGAGCAAGGGTGAAGAGCAAAAGAAAGATAATCTAAGTGAGCAAAAAATACTTTCTGCAAAACCAGATTTCGATAAAAATCCGCTTTCTTCATTAAGACTTTATCCGGAAAAAACAGAGTTTATAAATAAAGATCCTGAGGAAAAAGTGATTCTGCTTTTAAGAAGACACCCGATTACTAACACTGGTTGGATAATAGTTTCTTTTATTATGATTATTGCCCCCTCTTTTTTAACAGTTTTGCCTTTTTTTGAATCTTTAACTTCTGGAATGAAAATAATTGCTGTCTTGATTTGGTACTTGTTAAGTTTAACTTACATTTTTGAAAAATTTTTAAACTGGTTTTTTAATGTCAATATAGTTACTGATGAGCGGGTTTTCGACATTGATTTTATAAGTTTAGTTTATTACAAAATAACAGATGCCAATATTGATCAGATTCAAGATGTTACTGTGGAAGCTGGAGGTACGGTTCGGACGTTGTTTAATTACGGAAATGTGTTGATTCAAACTGCCGCAGAAATTCCCCAAATAGAATTTGAATCTGTTCCCGATCCTGAAAAAGTTGCCAGGGTTTTACGAGAATTGAGAGTTGAGGAGGAAGTTGAAAAATTGGAAGGGAGAATAAGGTGAAATGGATATCTTAAAATTTTTGGGCGTTCCTGTTGATTTAGTGCTTAAAACTGCCATTTTAATTGCTTTAGCTATTTATCTAGTTTTCGGTTATGTTATTTTAAAGCAGGTTCGTCTGATGAATGAAACCTTAGAAATTGGATTTGAGAATGCAATTAAAATAGTAGCTTATATTCATTTTATACTGATCCTGATAACATTTTTTCTAGCAATTTTTATTTTGTGATTTTTTACTCAGACTTCCTAAAAATGGATTATAAACTATCTTCAATAAAAATTACCGGCCATCCTGGTGATGGAGGTTGGGCCCAAATTCATGAATTTAGGCCAGAAGAAAGCATGAAGCTAAAAAACCGAGGACACCTTTTTGCAGTTTTTGCTACCAAAACTTTTGAAGAGGGTGTTGATCGAGTTTTTCAAGGTCGGGAACTTTTAACTCGTCTTCACGAGGAATATTTTGGAGAGAATACGAAAACTGCTTTTAATGCCTTGAAAGATGCGGTTAATAAAGTAGCCTCAGAATTTAAAAATCTTTGGGGAAATGTAGAAATTTCTGCCTCCTCTATTGTGGGAGATGTTGTTTATACAGCTGCCAGTGGAGGAGCAAAAACTTTTATTTTTAGGCAAGGAATGTTGGCTACTATATTGGAAAGTAAAAAAGATGGTTTTGTTTGTGCATCAGGCTTTCCTCAGAAAGAAGATATTTTGATTTTGGCAACAGAGAAGTTTAACCAGGTTGTTGCTAAAGGGAGTTTACAGGCAGCACTTGAGAAAAAGGAACTTGACGCGATTCAGGAAATGATAGCGGCGACTATCCATACAGGGGATCAATCAGGAGATTTGGGAGTAGTTTTAATTTCTTTTAGTCATGAGAAAAAAAATTTTATCAAAAACCTTAAAGTCTTTAAAAAAAATAATCGGAATGAAAAAAACCAAGAAACTCAAGCAAAGTTAAAGTCAGGTAATATTTTTTCCAAATTCATTAAAAAACTTCCCGAAAGAAAGATTTATATTCGAGAAGAAATAGGGGAAAAAGAGAAAGAACACAAAAGAAAATTGGCAGTATCGATTGGAATAATCTTACTTATTCTTTTAATTATAAGCATTTTTTTCGGAATAGAGCAAAAAAATAAAAATGAGGAAAGAGCACGCTATCAGGAAATCTTAAGTCAGGCACAACATGAATATGATGAGGCAATTGAAATTTATACCCTAAATCCTCAAAGAGCAAGGGAGCTGATTAATGAAAGTCGTTTAAAAATAGAGAAACTTGAACAAGAGAAAATAAAAGATGAGGAATTTGAAAAATTGAAAGGCGGTTTAGAGAGCAGTGTTGAGAAAATATTAGGAGAGTACAATTTGGCAGCTGAATTATTTCTAGACTTGACACTTCTCACTGATAGATTTAAAGGAGATATAATTACTTCCTTTGATGAGAATTTGTACATTTTGGATAAAACCAGTAAAAAGATAGTTAGCATTGCTATTGCTACCAAAAGATCTGAAGTAGTTAGCGGACCAAGCCAGATAGAAAACCCCAAAAACCTAACTGCTTATGCCAATAAAGTTTATCTTTCAGAGACAGAGGGGATTTTTGAGATCGGTGAAAAAAAGATAAAAAAGGTTGATAAAGACTGGGGAGATGATTATTTAATTTATGCCTACGCTGGCAATATTTATCTTTTAGATAAAGAAAAAAATGAAATACTACGGTTTGCAGGATCCCAGGATTCATTTTCTGCCAAAAAATCTTGGCTAACACCAGGATCAGAACTTGATTTTTCCAATATAATTTCTTGGACAATTGATGGTTCGGTTTGGTTGATTTCTGGAGGTGGAAAGATTGAAAGATTTTCTTTGGGAAATAAAATTAATTTTAATGTTTCCGGGTTATATCCTGAATTAGTCAGCGCAAAAGCAATTTATTCCAATGAAGAACTTAAATATTTATATATTCTTGATCCGGAAAAAAGACGGGTTGTTGTTTTGACAAAGGAAGGTGAATATAAAGCACAGTATTATTCCGAAGAGATTGGAAATGCATTGATTTTTCAGTTTCAGAGGAAAATAAAAAGATAATTATTCTTACTGGAGAAAAACTTTATTCCATAGAAATAAAACACCTGGAATAGAGAACATAGTATATACAGCAAAGTGTACAGAGATGGTAAAAATTAATACCTTTTAACTTTATACTTGTCTTTTGTTCTATTTGGTGGAGACGGAGGGAGTTGAACCCTCGTCCGAAAAAGTTATTTTAAAAACTTCTACAAGCTTAGCTAATCTTTTAATTTCCTCTTAACCTTACCTATTAGCAGGATGATTAAAAGTAAGACTTTTTGGACTTCGGCTATTAGCTATTAGTCTTTGGCTATTAGTCTATCTCAACGGGTTTATGCCCAACTGATTTGGTTGAGAAGCAATTTCAGTGGACACTAGTTACGCGCTTGCGTAAGCGGTAGCAAAGCTTCCGTTACGAAACAAGGTTGCGAAAGCTAGAGCTTGACTTTTAAGTCTTGCTTGTATTTTTTGGTTCTTTTTTAACGAGTGTAAACCAAACTCGGCTTGCAGTTTTTAAAAGTGCTTTCCGTCGAAACCTGATATCGTCCCCGCGTCGAAGCTCAGCTTCGGTGCCTTTATTTCAACTTAAGTTGAAATTTCGGCTTTTTGTTGGCTTCTCCTTTCAAAATTTACTTGCGTAAATTTTGTATCTTAAATAATCCAGTTCTTAATTTTCTCGGTTTTTAAGTTCTTGTTCGATTTCCCGTTCAATGTCACGTTTCCTCAAAACCGCTTTTTTCTCGAATTGTTTTTTTGTTTTAGCCAAGGCTAATTCTACCTTGATCAAACGTTTCCTATTATACACTTTTGTAGCTACGATGGTCAACTTTTTAGCTTTAATTTTGGATAAAATTGATATAATTTCTTTTTTATGTAATAAAAGCTTTCGAGTGCGGGTAGGATTGTAATTTTTTTTACCAACGACCGGAATATTAGCATTAATTAACCAAACTTCACCTTCAACTATCTTTGCATAGGTTTGAGAAATATCAGCAGAACCTTTTTTTAAAGCTTTTACTTCCGCACCTGATAGGATAATCCCAGCTTCATATTTTTCCAATAATTTATAATTAAATTTTGCTCTTCTATTAACAATTTTCATAAGAGTAGAACAAAGTGCAAAGAATATAATACATAGTTAGAGAATTTTTTCCTATGTTGTTGGTTGTTTGTTCTTTGTCCTAATGTTATTTTACATTAAATGAAGATAATTGACTTTCTTTTTCCCAAAAGTTGTCTTACTTGTGGAAAATCAGGGAGCTATATCTGTTCTTCTTGCATAAAAAAAGTCGGATCACCCAAACCGATTTGTTGTGTTTGCGAAAGACCTTCGGTTGATTTTATGACTCATTCCAAATGCAAAAAGAAATTAACTTTAGATGCCATTGTTTCCGTTTTTAGATATGAAGGTGTTATCAGAAAAGCCATTATAAAACTTAAGTACTCATTTGCGAAAGAAATAGCCAATGATTTGGCTAAATGTACCATTGATAAAATTGTAAATAATCATCTAATATTACCCCAAAAAGCTATTCTTATCCCAATACCGCTTTTTTGGTACAGAGAAAATTGGCGGGGTTTTAATCAGGTAGAAGAAGTCGGTAAGTTGTTAACAGGAAAACTTGGTTGGGTTTTTAATACAAACATTTTGATCCGTAAATCTTTTCGCCAACCGCAGACAGAACTAAAAGGGGATAAAAGAAGAGAGAATATTCGCGGTGTTTTTTCTTTTAATAAAAATTGTACACCAATCGTTAGTTGTCATAAGTCGATTGTTTTATTTGATGATGTTTTAACAACCGGATCAACCATGAAAGAAGCAGGAAAAGTTCTAAAAAGAAATGGTTTTACGAATATCTGGGGATTAACTATCAGCTCTTAGTTTTTTTGGAAACAAGATCTTTCAAAGATACAATTGCCCAGATAAGGTTTAAAACTAGAAAAGGAAAACTGGCAATAGTAAAAGCATAAATCACAAGAAACACACTGCCAATTAAATTAATAAAATCATAAGACCAGGAGTCTTCATTTAATTTATGAGTTTGGTTTAGAGAGAAAGCAATTAGAATTATGCTTGCACCCAACGTTCCGATAATGTTTTTAGGTTCCATAGTATTATACTTCTTTTAGAAGAAATAGTTCTTTAGTAATTTCTTAAAAGTGGAATTTTATAAAAAGACGAAACAACTAAATGTTAATAAGAATTTAAACTCTTTAGCCACGTAGAAATTTTCAATTTTGTACGTGGCGGTGGGGACAGGATTCGAACCTGCGCGCCCCTTTCGGGGCAATGGTTTAGCAAACCATCGCTTTAGACCACTCAGCCACCCCACCAGTAAAGCTAATTATAGCAAAGATTTCATCTGGAAAGGAATAAAAACATACGATATAATATTAAATAGTTATCTGATTTAAAATTAGAAGCTAAGTAACGAATTAACCAACTAACAAACTAACAAACTAACAAACTAACTAATTAACCATTAAACAATGCCTGCTCAGGAAAAAGTACAAACCGAAACGAAAAAAGAAAGCAAAGATATAGCCGAAAGAACCCATGGTCCGGTGAAAATTGAGCCTGAAAAAACACTTTTAGAATGGATTTCTCCGGCCCGTCCTTTTAAAAGAAGAGATAGGGAATTTTGGGTAACAATAATAGCAATAGCAGCAGTTGTTGGATTAATAATTTTTGTAATAGAAGGCAGTATAATGCCGATTCTTTTGATAATTTCATTGGTTTTTCTTTTTTATATTTTAGCAACAGTTGAGCCGGAAAATATTGATTACACAATTACTAATTATGGCATTAAAATTGCAGAAAAGAGAACTGACTGGGAATTAATTAGAAGATTTTGGTTTAGCCGAAGATTTAATGACCAGCTTTTGATTTTGGAAACATTTACGCTGCCTGGAAGATTAGAATTGGTAGTAAATGAAAAAGAGATAGATAAAATAAAAAAAATGTTAAAAGATTATATTATTGAAGAAGAAGCTCCGCCTTCCTATCTTGATAAAACTGCCAATTGGTTTACTAAAAAACTGCCTCAGTAAATTTTTGTTCCCGTAGCTTAACTGGATAGAGCGTCTGCTTGCGGAGCAGAAGGCTGAGAGTTCAAGTCTCTCCGGGGACACTCGTCAGAGCTCGACTCTAGCGCTTAGTTTCTAGTTTTGTACTAGAAACTTCGCTTTTGAGTCGGCTCTTCCTCTCAAAATCGCTTTGCGATTTTGGAATTTAGAAATACATAATTCTGAAGGAATTTTGAGAGGAGGAATAGCGAGACAAAAAGCAAAAAGCGAAAGCGTCTTTGCGAAAAGTGAAGCTAGTTCCGACGAATTATTCGGAGGGTTCGCATAGCGGACAATTGCACGAGTTTCGAAAACTCGAGGGAGAGATCCCTACACAGGTTCAAATCCTGTACCCTCCGCTTTATTAATATGAACACTAATAAAAATATAGTTTTGGTTTCAGGAGCAATAGTTTACAAAGATTATGCTGGCGGACAGCGCTGGTTTATTATCAAAAGTAATAAAGATAATGAATGGGAAATTCCCAAGGTTGTAGTAAGAAAAGTTGAATCTTCTGTAAGAGCTTCTTTAAGAATGATGGGTGAACAATGCGGTATGAATACTAAAGTATTAGAAGAAGCAGGCAGGGCAGGCGGAGCAACCACTATAAATGGCAAGTCGCTTACGCAAAGATGTATCTATTATTTAATGGTTAGAAGATCGTCAAATAATGAAGTAATGGGTTTTGATGAGCATAAGTGGCTTGAATATGCAAAAGCGTTGAAACTACTTTCTTCCAAAAGAGAAAAACTGATGCTTCGACAAGCCAAAAAAGAGTTAACAAAGTATTTTAGAGAAAAAGGAAGAAAATATCTTTAAATAAAATATGCGGCGTGAGTTTTCTTCAGGAGGAGTAGTATTCAAGCGATGCTTGGCTCTTCGAGCTAAAAAACTTAAAACTCAAAACTCAAAATTCAAAATTTTGTGGTTAGTCACAAAATCTACAGCAAGCAAGCTCTACCCTAAAAGTGTTTGGCGATTACCCAAAGGATGGTTAGATGATGAGGACAATGGAAAAAACCCAGGACCAATGGCAAGTGGATTAATTAAAGCAAGCGAAAGTGATTTAAAAGATGCTGCCTTAAAAGAAGTGAAAGAAGAGGGGGGAGTAAAAGCAAAAATTATTAAAAAAATTGGGACGGAAAAGTATTTTCGTAAAGAAAAAAAAGAAACTATTGTCAAATTCGTGACTTTTTATTTAATGGAATGGGTTAAAGATTCAAGAGAAGGATTTGGTTTGGAAACTGAGGAAATTGCCTGGCTTTCAGATAATAAAGCGAGAGAAAGACTTTCCTATTCTGGGGAAAGAATAATCTTGGATAAAGCAAAAAATCTTCTTAAGGACCTGCAAAAACAGCCTCTTTTGCTATAATAGACCAAGTTGAGGAGGAGTGGCCGAGCGGTTTATGGCGCACGCTTGGAAAGCGTGTATGCGAAAGCATGCGCAGGTTCGAATCCTGTCTCCTCCGCCTTCGTCCGCCGAAGCTAAAGCTTTTATGGACTACGGCGGACGCAGTCCGTTATTTTATTTAAAGCTTTAGCGAAGGCGAGCTTCGCTGCTACTTGAAGCTTCGGTGAGATGCAATCCGCCAAGACGGGTAAAAGAGGGTATAAGAGATTTATTTTGTGGTATGTTTACATTTTAAAATGTGTTGATAAACGTTATTGTGTAGGATGTACTAACAGTGTAGAGAGTAGAACAGAAAGGCACAAATCTGGTTATATTCCTGCAACGAAAGATAGACGACCTTTAATTATATATTGTTATTTTGCTTTCAAAAATAAATACAAAGCTTTTTACTTTGAAAAGTATCTTAAGACTGGTTCTGGCCAAGCTATCATGACAAAACATTTTATGTAAGTTTAAGAAGATAACAAATATTAGTTACAATAATTCCATTGCTATAAAAAATCTATTAAATCCTATGATGCCAACACTTATTAAAATCACATACAGTATGTCTTTTTATACTGAATCTTTATAAAGATTATCATTAGCCTGTTTATATCATGATGGTACAGATTTGTAGAGCATGAAACCAAAGATGTAGAAAGAGACCTCTAGTTCTGCATTGTAGGTCAGTATCCTATAAAGTTTGATTATTGATAATGGCTGGTGATATAATCCTGCTCAGATTATTAGAATCGTCTACTTTATTTAAAGGGGTGAAATTATGATTAGTATAGAACTGAATAAAAGGATGCAGATAACTGAAGCATCCACAGACATAGTAGAACCGTTCAAAAGAGTGGTTGAAGTGGCCATGCGAAGAGTTCGAGAAGGCGTGGTAGATAGTTTTAAGAGACAACGAGTTGTTTTAGAGCATGATGCTGGTAATAGAGTTTACCAGGTAATTGATGTTCATGTTGAAAAAAGGAGACTTCGACGTAAGGTACGTTCAACAGAAGGGTTTGGAATGCAATATGGATTATTTATTGACTGTATTCAGTTAGATGAGAGTGGAAATCCCGTTTCTGAACCCAATTCTATTCAACTCCCAAGAGATGTTTCTCTCACTACGCAGAAAAACTTATTCCTCCAAAGAGGAACCAATCCAGAGGATATAAATAGATTAGCAGAGGAACTTGCTGGTGCTCGTAAGGTTGGTCAAGATAGATATGATGTTGCTGTAAGAAAACTTCGAGAAAGACAAGAAGTTAGATAACCACAAACTCAACAACTACTAGTTTTCAAAATTATATTGCGGATTGGAGAGACAGTTAATACTATTTAGGATGATAAAAAATCGGGTAGTATGGAGGGGTTGGATTCTTTTATTATACTATCGCAATACCAGATTTGGTTGTGGTGTAATAGAAAAACTTTCGATTTATTCTTTTGTTTCATCTTTCGTTACTCCCACAGCAATCGCTTTTCCTTGAGTCAATTCTTTTCTAAGTTCTTCTTGGTTTTCAATTTTCTACCCTTCTAATGTATAAGTATTATTTTTTTACGAATAAATTATACCCTTCAATTCTTTCGCTTTGTTTGTTTACGCTAAAACAGCTCCAAAAAATTATTGCTATTAATGCACGATCTTCTTCAGATGATACAGAAACGTCGAAATAATTGGTGGGAGAAATGGAAACGTCTTTTATTTGACAGCCATTTCCGGAATAAGATGTGGGTGTTAATATTCTTTGTAGATCATAAATTCTATTTTGTTGTGGATCCATAGTTAGCAAAAGACCTGCATATGCAGGATTAAGATCAGGAGTTAACAATAAGCATTCTGGATCAAATAACCGTGAAGTTTGGATACGAGTAGTATAATAAACTTCTAAATCTTCAAGCAAATCTGGCGGGTAAACAACAGCGATTTTACAATTTGAAAGTAGGCCGTGGATAGTTGGAAGAGAACGAATACTGGGACGAGTCAAAATTAAGCTATCTAGAGAATCATAATATAATCTTTGTCCTTTTAGAAACTCTTCAATGAGCTGTTTATAAATAGGATCAGTATCGGCAGCGGGTATTCGTATGTCGCCAGGAAAAGGTAATTTGAGGGACTCCTGTTTCATAATCCCATAATGATATTATATATAATTTTTTTTACAAGTAAATCTACAACAATCTTTCCTTAGATTCAGATTTTAGTATTGATACAATAAAAGTATGGTATTGTCGGGTTAAATTTCCTTCCGGAAAGCATCTAAAAAACTGATGAAAGAAAGCAAATTCAGAGAGCAGACAAGCAGAGAATATCCCGAAACACCAGTTTTACAATGGAGACCCTATCCTCTACCTCATGTCTAAATAAACTGCCAGTCTTTTTTCAAGGTGATATTGGTGGGGTGTTGTCATGGACGTAGAAGTTGTATTCACTTTCTTCTGGTTTAACCAATTGATCTTTAGAATTATAGGAATATCCTCTGAGTAAATAATTGTTAGTTGCCTGAGTTTCACCAAAGCCATTTCCGATATCGACAACAACAAACATATGCCCGGAGTAATCTTCCACTTCTTCTCCATTCTCCCGCCTTCGTAGTACTTCCTGTACTTTTTGGTCGACAACTTCCTTTTTGGTCACTCCTACTACAATTCCTTTTCCTCCAGCAAGCACTTGTCTTAGTTCTTCTTGGTTATTAACTTTCCGCCAATCATGATTTTCGGTTCCATATTTTCTCATCCATCCATCGAAGTTATTGGAGTCTAAAAAAGGATTTTCAGCGTTAAATTGGTCTTGTTCTGCTGTATCGAATGGGTCATAATCGTTTTTCCCACGACGGTTTGGCGCTCCTGTGTTGACATTTTTTCGTGAGCCAATATCATCGTTGTCTAAAAGCAGTCGAAGAAGATCAAGTGCATAAGTGTTGCAGGTATATACTCTATCCCCTTTTTCGTTGAAAAAATAATATCTCATACTTCCGATTTCACTCTTTTCTTCATTCCCTACATTTAACCAACCAATTGCTACCATAACTCGTTTTCTGGGATCGGAAATACTTCTTATCTTCTGGATTGTGGGATTATTAAAATAAGTCAGATCTATCCCAGGGATAGTATTATCAAGCATATAAATATCATCATTGGTCCGCATTGACCTTCCCTCTTCAATGAATTCCAGCATTTCATTAATGTCAATTTCTTCTTTTATCTCACTTGGGGGCGGATTAGGAATAGGTGGTTCAGGAATTTGTGCGAGTTGTGGTAGCGATTGCTGTTGATATGGTTCAGAAGCACTTTTTGGATTACACCCAATGGCGCTTAATGCCGATAACACAGCAGCTTTAACTGGTGTTGTTATTATAGATCGTCTGCTGTACCTTTTTACTCCTTGCGATTTTGGAATTGGTTCAGTATCACTCATCAACTAAAGTTTAACATGATTGGTGATTAACTAAAGGGTGTGAAAAAGTATTATCATAAAGAAACTTAAATAATTGTTATAGTTATGAAACACAGTCAATTGTCAATAAATACATTGTTATTAGTTCTTTTAATACTTACACTTTTTTTTCTTACTTTAACTTTTAATTTTTATATTACTGATAATCAACACTTCGTCTACTTGGCTAGATCATTTTTAATGGGTAAGCTTTATTTTGTTGATCAATTTGAGAGCTTGCAGGATTTAAGTATTTATAATAACCATTATTATTGGCCATTGGGTCCTTTTCCAGCAATACTTCTCATGCCATTTGTTTTTATCTCCGGTTTGTTTGGTAAATTTTTTTACCAAAGATATTTACAGTATTTATTGGTTATAGGAGTATTTTATTTAGCAAGCGAAATTGCAAAAAAAATTGGTTTTAAAAAATTCGATCAAATTCTTTGGGCTTTGGTTTTTACTTTCGGTTCAGCTTTTATCGGAGTTGCCTGGATGCCAAGAGCCTGGTTTTTTTCTCAGGTAATTACTGTTTTTTTATTATTTTTAGCGATATTAGAATTTTTGGGAAAAAAACGCTATTTAGTGTTAGGAACGATTTTTGGCTCGATTTTATTAACTCGGCTAACCGCTTCTTTAGGAATATTATTTCTTATATTAGAGATAATTATTTTTACCAAGAAAACTTTGCCTGAAAAAGGAAAAAATATATTTATACTTCTCCTTCCATTTTTATTTTCCTTGTTGATTCTTTTAGTTTATAACCACCTTCGATTTGGAAATTTTTTTGAACAAGGCTATAATTTTCAAATACTTAAAAATGATGCGCTAACCAGGAAAAACCTGGGGCTTTTTAGTATAAAACATCTGCCAACAAACCTTTACTATTTTTTTGTAAAATCTCCCAAACTGATTTTGAAATTTCCTTTTATTGTAAATGACATGAATGGTGTAAATATTTTTGTCACTTCGCCTTATTTTATTTATCTATTTTTTTTAAAGAATAGATACCGCTTATCAAAAATAATTTGGATAACAGTAATGATCATAGCTATTCCGATATTTTTATATTACGGAATCGGAATAAAACAATATGGATATCGCTATTCTTTGGATTTTTTACCTTTTTTATTTTTTCTTCTGATGCAAAATTATTATCTTTCCTATAAAAAAATCTCAAAGCAGTTTGGTTTACTTTTGTTCTTCTCAATTTTTATCAATGTTTATTTAATGCTGATGCTTTTAAATAGATGAGTATGAAAAAGTTAGATAAAAAAAAGATAAAAATAATAGTTGTAATGCCAGCATATAATGCTGAAAAAACTTTACTGAAAACTTTTCAGGATATCCCAAAAAATTTAGTTGATGAGATAATACTTGTTGATGACGGAAGTCATGATAAAACTGTAAAGATTGCCAAAAAACTAAAAATAAAAACCTATCTTCACCCGCAAAATAGGGGATATGGCGGAAACCAAAAAACCTGCTACACGCTGGCATTAAATGAAAAAGCTGATGTTATTGTTATGATTCACCCTGATTACCAATATGACAGTAGATTAACCAAAGAACTAATTAAACCAATAATTGAAGGTCGTTTTGATGTTATGCTTGGTTCAAGAATCAGAACAAGAAGCGAAGCACTTAAAGGAGGAATGCCTTTATACAAGTATTTAGGGAACCGTTTTTTAACAATTGCCGAAAATATTATTTTAGGGCAGAATTTATCCGAATATCATACGGGTTTCCGGGCTTTTAATAAAAAGGTACTTAAAAAACTTCCTTTTCATAGGTTTTCTGATGATTTTGTTTTTGATCAGGAGATTTTAGTATCTGCTATAAGAGAAAATTACAGAGTTGGTGAAATTACCGTACC
>Ga0154801_127_pt1 | contig 82550 bp, 103 predicted proteins | sample Rifle2008BG16ft_FD_105809 | JGI IMG/M metagenome (GOLD analysis project Ga0154801, IMG submission 105809) | Candidatus Woesebacteria bacterium RBG_16_34_12 | reverse complement strand
TTTCCCTCCGTTTCTACAAATATTTTTCCATTAAACTATGAACCAATTGAGGTTAAAAGAATTATACCGATAAGGGTTGTGATAATGCCAACAATTTGTTGTTTGGTTAATTTATCTTTAAAAACTAAGTACGACATGGTTATAAATAATATTGGTGCTGCACCGGCAATTGGAGCAACAATACTACTAGCGTTTGGCAGAAATAACCCGTAATTGAGCGCGAAATCACCTGATCTGATTAAAAGTGCAACCATAAAAAGAGCAAAAAATATTTTTGTTTGTTTAGGGAAATATAATTTCTCTTTTCTTTTTTTAATAAACAAGTAAATTACAGGAAAACAACCGGTTGCGATGAAATTCGGTAAAAACCAATCATATCTGTTAATTAAAATCCTCATAAAAGTAAAATAAATTGATAAAAATACCATAGCAATTAAAGCAAGAGTTACTCCCTTGTCAATTATTTTTTCCGAATGTAATAACTTCTTAATATCCACACTGCAAAGAAAAACACCGAGAAAGATGATGATTATAAAAATTGCTTGAGTACTTGTGACAATATCTTTAAAAATAAGAGCAGATAAAATTAAAACTACTGCTGGCCATGCTTGAATAATAATTCCAACCAATGGTGCACTGGATATGCGAAACGCTTCACTAATTAGTACATTTCCTGAAACATACAAAATGCCTAAAAAGATATTAAAAATTAGAAGTGGAAACGTTATCAAACTAAAATCATGAGGAACGAATGGAAAAATAAGCAAGGACAGAATAAAACTGAATAAAAACACCCAGAAAGTTGTTAAATTAGCACCAATTCTTCTGGTTGCGATAACTGTAAATATATCTCCAATCCCCCAACCGAAAAAAGTAATTAATGCTAACAAAACTGCAATATTCATATCTTCTAATCCTTTGGTTGATAAATAAATTATAGCTTTTAATTATTGATTTTGTAATGATAAAAAGTTAATTTCAGAGCGCCTTGATATGACTTTACCCTCTTAATTCCACAATCATTAACAGAAAACATTAACATTCTTGTTATGCTCGTGCATGGTCGGATAGTCAATTTAATTCAGGTTTAAATTTTGCTTATCCCAATGTGTCAACCTTGTACACTCCGGGTGTGTGTAAAGTCACCCTATAACTATTGTTTGGCTTCAGATATTAAGATATAATCTTTATTGACATGGCTTCTGTTGAACATAAAAGAGGTGAAGTAATTTCACCTTCGGAATTTACGATTATTGGACATGGAAATATCGGTGAAAAAGCCAGGCAATTGCTCAATAAAGGACCGAAACTGGAAGCTATCGGCTTTCATCTTCCCCGTCGAACAGTTTTAGCTGAGGGATTTTTTGATGGATTTTTTCAGCGGAATAATATCGCAAGAAATCTTAAGGAGGTTAAAGTCAACTCGTTAACTACTGCAAGAATCATAACAGGAAGTTTTCCTCATGAAGATTTTATGACCTTGGAAAAAATTTGTTCATATCATAGCAACTCCCCTCTTATGGTTAGATCATCCGGCGAGAAAGACGCAAGAGGTACGGGAATTTATACTTCCGAAATTTCAGAACCAAAACCTGGGATATTAAGAAAAAAAGTTCAGCGTGTTCTTGCCAGTTACTTTACTGAATCTGCAATCGCTTTCAGACAAAATGCTCAAGCTGAAGAAGGTTTTGGAGTAATAATTGAACCTGTAATAGGCCAACTATTTACATCACCATATGACTATATTGGTGCAAGATTAGATCAGGAATTTTATGCGCCAATCCTTTCTGGTTATGGTTTTACGTCTACTCTTAAAGGAGAAGGTTATGTAAATGCTATGCCTGGTTTGGGAAGTGCAGTCTACTCAAAATATGGTTTGATATTAACCAGAACATCTTTAGCAAAAGATGGTGGTTATTTGGCTAAATACATATCAGATATGAGAAAAGCCAAAAAAATATTTCATCTTCAAGACAGAGATAAGCCTTTTTTGCTTATAAATGGTACTATGGGTTCAACATATACAAAACCTTCAAAAATAAACCCTTATGGTACCGAATATATCGATTTGAACCTTGATAAAAATAAAGCTTTAAACATGCTTCCTTTATTTGACATGATGGCTCAAATGGAAAGTGCTTTTGCTAAATCTCAATATTTTGAATGGGCAATGACCCTTGAGGAAAATGATCCGAAATACTGGATTTTACAAATAGCGGATGTTGACAAAAAGGTTGATTATGTTGATTTTGAAGACTATGGTGAAGAATTATTCACAGCCCACAGAGTAAGCGGTTCAGGTACAAAAGAATGTTCAAAGATCGTTCAATGTCTTAAGCACACTGATATTGACAGATTACATAGGTTTAATCAAAGAAATTCAAATTATGTCTTAGTTTTTTCCAGTAATTTAACTTCAGGGGGAATTTTCTTACCACAGAAATTAGAATATGCAGATTGGTCAAATGCAGCCGTCCTTTTAGAAACAGAAGAAAAAGTACATGCAGATACTCCTGTATCTCATTTTAAAGGCCAATTACAAGCTACATATAAATTTTTCGGAGTTATAGATGATGAAATAGATTTATCAAATTTGCAGAAACTGGAACAAGAAAGTGATAGAGAGGAAGGAATTAAAGTTTATCAGGGAAGATTTATGGTTGTTGCCAGCGAGAAGAAAGATAAAATGGTAGTTTATATTACCAACAAGCCACCGGATTCTTAAAATTACTGAGGTTGCACTTTACTTCAAATTCTTATCAAAAAAGGCAACGGAACGCTCTAGAGCTAGGGATAGATTATTAGATAAATTGTGATCATCACCTTGGTAAGTATAAAGCTCAACCTCTTTACCAATTTCCTTAAGCTGACTTTCTAGATTTTGTGAAAAGCTTAATGGCACCGAAGCATCGCCAGTTCCATGATGCAGCTGCAAAGGTCCGGAAATATCTCCTAAAAATGAAGTTGCCGAAATTGAATTCCAAAATTCTGGATTTTTGGACGGTTCACCAAACTCCTCAATCAACTCCCTCCTCCATCTTCCCCTCTGGCTTGTAGGATTTATGGTCGGAGTCGGACCACTTCTTCTTCGCCAATTTTCAAGCAAATCCTGATATGAACCAACAACTCCTGCCCAAATAACACCGGCTTTGATGTCATTATTAACCACCATAATTTTCAGAGTAATGCTTCCGCCCATCGAATGACCCCACATACCAATCCGATCGGTATTAACGATCGGTCCTGAGCGACCCGAGGGAGTCGAAGGATCTCGTAGTTTTTTAATTGAAGAAACTGCATTCAAAACATCAATTGTATAATCATTCGAACCATATCCTCCGCTGGCTATTCCTTCGGAGTTTCCGTGTCCGCGATAATCGGACTTAAAGGTAACATAACCTGATTGGGCAAAGGCGTCTTGGTAAGCGATATATTTTTCGGTTGTTTTATAAATACTTGGTGAGATATAGCCATGATTAAAGATAATTGCAGGAAAACCATCAGCAGGTATGGATTCATTGGGAACGGTTAAAAGTCCGAAAATTTTTAAACCTTCGGATTTATAGGAAGCAATATATTTTTTATAGTTTGATGCGGGAGTTAGACCCTGCTCGATGACCATCTCACTTCCCGGATATTCTCCGCTTCTTAATGACTGAATTGACAAGGGGTGCGGTTTAATTTCAGGTCCGCCTTCATTTTCAATCAAAAAATTATTCGACAAACTTAACTCTGATACGGATGAAGTTTTGTTTCTTGAATAGATTATATACACACCATAACCCAGCAACATTGACAAAAGTATTATCCAGGATCTCTTTTTTATATTATTCATCGTAATCATCAATAGATGAATTCTAAATTTAGCAGTTAAATTTATAAAAAACTGTAATCCAAGTTATATAATTATTAATAGTCGAAAATGACCTGTAGTATTGTTTTGTCTTTAATTTCTGATATAATTTCTGTCTAATTATGAGTTTAAGAAATGTTGAAATTACGATACCACATTATTATCCTGATTTATTAACCTTAAGATTACCTTTAACTGGATCAAGGGAAGCTCACGAATCTTTTGAATTTACCCACCCATTTAATCAAGCAATTTTAGAACATTTTACGAATATCCAGGCTAAATGCCAATCACGAGAAGTTGCATTAACTGTCGGGGGTTTAGAACACTTGAGCAAACAGGAAAGATCAGCTGAAACAGACCGTCGGTATTTTGATCTATTACAAATCTATATGATTAAAGAAAGTAACTGTTCGCTAAATGGTCGCAACGCTCGTTACTGTCATGTTCTTTTAAGTTCAATCTTCCCCACCAGTGAGACTAGTCAGGAATTTCAAGAAGGAGTTGCTGTACATTTAGAAGAAGGTTGGGGTTGGTCTCGATCCGCTGCTATATTAGCTCAGGTTATAGAACATTTGAGATCAAGAGGAACACCCGAAAACCATCCAGGTTTGGCTTTTTTTGTCAATGAATATAATCATCATGAAACTCATTGCGGATTAAGTAGTCGTAATGCTAAACACTGTGATGTGCTTAGAAGTAAAATCTTGGCTGGTCGTTAAATAAATTATCTTCATTAAATATTCAAACAGAAATATTAACAGTGATTGACGCAGCTGATTTGGAATTATTGCCAACTCAAATTTCTCCGATTCCAACCCTTATCCCTTCGCTAACTCCCACACCCAATCCCAATCCAACCATGGAGGTTTCTTCTTAAGTTGAATTTTATTCCTTCAACCAATCAACTGCTTCATTCATGCTGCTATAAAACTTCATTTGAATTTTATAATGAGCAAGACTATGAATAAAACTGGCAACAGTAACATTAAACAAATCAGCACCAACATAAGCAATTTTGGGATCTTTAAGCTTTACAGCCATTTGCTTTCCCAATTTTGCATAAATAAGCCTTGCTTTAAGCGAAGGCCTTCCTGCTTGGGTTAAATCATATAAAGCACGATTTACATTAATCCCTTTTGCTTTCAGTTCATCCATAATAACTTGCGCTTCTTTGACAAACTTTTCTGCCAATTTCTCATCATGATCTCCATACATCTTAACTCTGAGAATTTTGTTTTCGCTATCCCACCAAAGATCATAAGATGCATCTTTTGTCATGTTATTAGTTTAGCATTTAACCATCACTGTTTTTAGGAGTCAAAATTTTGCACTTAAGATAAAAAGTACTTATAATATGCATTTACTATGTCGTTAGAACAAAAAGAAATCATCCAGCCGATGGTTCCGAGTTGTTATAAATGTGAACGTGTTAAACCCAATCACTGCGCATATAACGATTGGATAACAGAAGGTCTTCCTCCCTGTGGAGTTGCTATCCGCAGAATGAAAATCCAAACTGCTTTTAATAATCTGCCTTGGTCAGAAGAAGATGTTCATAATTATGCTCTTGATAGATTTGAAGCTGAAGGATTATCAAAAAAAGATGCTGATCGTCTATTATATGATAAAACATTAGGAGAATGGATTATAAAAGAAGGGATTAATCAAGCAATATCAAAAACCAAGCCAAAATTCGGGCCACAAACACCTTATACATCTTTTCAGTATACTATACCACCAGAACCTAGACCAAGAATGGATTATTTATTATATTTTAGAATGCCCTTACCTGATGGCGATCGGTTTACGATGTTGCCAGTTTTATTCGATCGAAGAACTTTTCTAGAAGAATACTACGATTTTTTCCAAGAAAAATTTGATGGAAGAAAATGTATACTTGGTGATGAAGATAAATGGAATGGACAATGGAAAGGATATTGGGAAACTGCGGGAATTGGACAAACAGATTGGATACATCATCATCATGCTTATTGGCAAGCTCTTTTTAACGCCAAGAAACCTAACAAAGCAACAACCGATTTTTTTGATCAGACAGCTGGTTTTGCCAAAGGTTTGATCGAAAGTAATTACCAAGCATGGATACAAGCTGCGAAAAGTTGATGCCTTTTAATCACGATAAAAACGTATTTTTAAATTGTAAGATAAGTTAATGGCGCTTTTAAAAGAAATTCAGCAACCAGAGATAGACAAGCCAGATCTAAGAAATTTTCTCGCCGTTAGAAAAACTCGCTTAGACTGGATAAGATGCGTAGCTCCCCAATTGGGAATGGATAGTCAAAAATTAATCCTCCATGAAACTCTAACCAATATTGTTGGAGATGACGATGTATTTTTATGGGGACGTAACTTTTTTGATGCGGATTTTGCTATGAGAGCTAAACAAGAACTTCTTGGCCATTTGGATCTTGAAGCAAATACAGTGGAAATAACACCTGACATGAGCCATAAAATAAGGGAAGTGCATAATGCTGTTAGTCAGTTAGACTGGTCCCAAGAAGATCAGTTTAAAAAAGCAGTAACTGTTTGGAAATCTATGAGAGATTTTTTTAAGAATCAAATGGAAAGCGATCCATATTTAAAGGAAATTGGAGGTTATTACGATAGTGTTTCATCAGAATTAAATGTTCATTGGAGAATATTCTTAACAGGTTTATCAAGTTATTCAAATGTTACTTAAAAAAAGGATATTAGTACACTCCAAACGCATATAGAAATTAGATCGTATAAATAGGTTCATTGTAATCACTTTCAATTAAAGCTTTAGTTTTTGGAGTTATGTCAAGCAAAAAAAGACTGCTGGTATTTCCGATCTCGCTTGCACCCCGATAACGATTAAATTTATCAAAAACCCAGCGAAGCATAAGTCCGCTCTCATAAATAATTTTATAAATTGGTAAAAATCTCTCTTTCGCCCGATCACTTCCCCCAAAACATAAATAAATTCTTGCCGAAAGATTATTGGGGTTTAGTGCTTGAATTGACCGGGATAGAAATAAATTCACTCCGTTTTCTGTATAAGGGGGGTCTGTAAAAACAATATCAAATCTTTTTTTGTATTTTTTAGCCAAATCAAACTTAGCATCATATTTTTCCAGTTGAATTTCAAGTTTATTTTGTCGAGAGACATTTTTTATGGAATTTAAAATCCTTCCATCTATATCTAAAATCTGAATATTTCCAGCAGAACCAAACATAGCGCAAGCCATAGATGTAAAATCATCATCTCCCAAAAATAAAATTCTTTTCCCTTTAATATCGGAAAAAAAATTCATTAAACTTACCCTTTTGGCAACAGTTGGTAAATCAGCTGTAAATTGGTCGTATTTACGCAAAGGTTTAAGTCTATATTTTTTATTTTTTTCTAAAATTTCCAATATATTTTTATAATCGCTTCCTTCTAAGTCAGCCAAAAGATTTTCTTCGTTAGAAATATTTTCTTTAAATAATTTTTGCACCAAGACCAGCTTGTCTTTACTAATCTGGGTAGTTTCAGAGGTTGGTGTTAAAAGATAATAAAGATTCTTTTTTATGTAGTTTAGAATGTTTTTGGACAATCCGAGTTTCTTTATTAATTCTTCATTTTCAATCTTCTCCCCGTTTTTTAAAACAAATAAAAAATCCAGAATTTTTTTAACAGGAACTCCTGTCTGAAAAGAAAGCTTTAAAATATTTTTATAAAGCAATTCCGCTTCCATAACAGCTATTATACTTTATTAGTCGACCTCAAGAATACCACGACACTTGAGTCGCGGATAAATTGAGGTAAATAAAACATTATTCTTTAGAGATAAAACCCCACCACTTGGAGCGAGAAAAATGTTATTTCCGATTTTAAACTAATAATCTTCCTTGCATTTTATAAAAATATTTATTAAAGTAAATCAAAATATGAACGTTACAGTCGTCAAAAGAAACGGAGGTATAGAAGATTATGATCCGGAAAAAATAATCCGGGTGGTAAAAGCCGCAGGTCTAAACGATGAAGAATCACAAAAACTAGTCAGTGCAGTAAATACCGCTTTAGAGGAAAAAAACCGTTCTCAAATTACTTCAGTCCAAATCCGGGACATTATTATTGTTGAAATCCAAAAAATCAATAAAGAAATTGCTGACAAATTTATTTGGTATGAAAAAATTCGGGACAAAAACGTATAAAGAAATCTAAACTGCCAACCTTCCTCAATGACAAAATATCGTCAATATTTTCAAAAAATGCTTAGTGACAACCAAGAGATTTTTGCGTCTTTTCGCCTTCTGCATGACAACTATGCGCTTGACCAGGAAAAATGGCAGGAAGAATTTAATCTTAAAGGAGAAAAAATCCTGGAAATCGTCAGGGAGTACGAAAACAGACTTTGTGCGAATACTGAACGCGGGATGTATAACAAATTCTCGGCAAATCTTGCAGAGAAATTTCAAAATGAAGTCCGAAAGCATTTTCCGATGATCGATTACATTGGTGTAAAAACAAAGCCTAACAACCTTTCGTCAACAGATATATTCGCCATCAAGAGAATAAAACTTAATTAAATTTGGTACAAATATACTCCTTTTACTTTTTTACTAAGCTTTAAAGAAGAAAATTTAAAGGTGTGCGAGACTACCTTTGTTCCTGGTTTCAACTCCTTTTGGAACTTTTTTTCCAAATCACTCATTACATAATTGATAGCATAAACCGATACATCATCAAATCCAGACAAATCAACTTTCCAAAAATTTTTCCAATAAACAAATGCCTTACCTTTCAATCCTCCTCTTGAGATTTTAATTTTCGACCAGATTACTAACAATGGATTGATTTCATAACCATAAGCCAGTGCTCCTTTTTTGGCCAAAGCAATAACAATTCTTCCATCACCCGATCCAATATCAGCGATTTTTTCGCCTTTTTTTATTTGAAGGAAATCAAGCATTTTCTTAATTGTCTTTTGATCACTGGGAACATAAGGTCCGCCTTTGACAACAGAAGCTAAGGTAGTAACAAGAATAATCAGAAATATTAAAGCGATCAAATTAGTCAAGATCATTTAACAACATTTAAGGACCATCCTTGCAAGGATGGTCCTTTTTAACTCTTAATAGCTTACCTTTATTTTTCCTCCTGAGTAAGTTACCAAAAATGAATTAAGAGACTTAATTTGTACTTTATATAAATTATGCCCGCGCCAAAAAGGCAAATTACCAGTGGTAACTCTTTGAAATTCTGAATTATTTTCAGTGGAGATTTCACTGTAATCGACAGCGATATTATTTGTGCCATCATACAATCTGGCGAATGCTTTTCCGCTTCCATAAGCCACTTTTAACGACGACTCCCAGGATACAGTTGCCTTGTCTCCGTAGTCATTAATCAAATCAAAATATACTACAGAATCAGGAACATCGACCCAGCTGGTACTAGTTGTAGAAAAAGTTGTTCCCATCGGAATAAAATCCGATCCTCCAGTTGGCTGGTTCACCACCGTTTGTTTTTCTATAATAGTCTCTTTGGTCGACGAAGAAAGAGTTGCTACAGCCTGATTTACGATATCCTCAATTTCCTGGTAACAATATTGATTACAAGTTAATAGCTGATCATTCTCATCTGGCTGTATCGATGTTACGATAGATCCATTGGTTGTATTTTTAGCAGTTTCCAAAGTCTGAGATATACCTTTAAACCTCAAGTATAAATAGACAACCACAACACCCAAACCAATAAGATAAATTATTAGAATTAGCGATACTAATGATCTAATAACTGTTTTGAGATTTTTTTTCATTAATAATCCTACCGTTAAAGATCTGATCTTGTACGGTGGTCGCACAATACTGGCATAATTATCTTAAATCTTCTTAACTTTTGCACCTTCTTTGCGATCTTCAACCAGATAACCTCTCTTTTTGAGCTCCAATCTGATTCTATCTGCTTTGCTGTATTCACCAGAATTTCTCAAAATCTCTCTCTTTTTAAGTAATTTATTTACTTCTTCCTCTACTTCTGGCTTCTCTATTTCTTTAGATAACTCACTCAATCTTAAACCCAAAACCTGATCAAATTCCAAAATCAAATCCAGCTTATCTGAATTGGGAATATTGGATTTGGCAACCTCCCAAACAACAGCTAAAGCTTGTGGGTAATTCAAATCATCACCAAGTTTTTGAATAAACTTATATCTTAATTGATCAATTTTATCCAATTTTTCATTTGACAGACTTTCCCGACTAAAACTTCGCCAACTTATCAGAAGTTCTCTTAATTTTTCATAGGCATTTTTTGCGCTATCTAATGACTTCCAACTGAAGACCAAGCCTTTTTTATAATGTGAATTTAAAACTAAATATCTGAAGTGCATTGGATTATAACCTTTTTCGATTAAATCATTAACCGTATAGACATTGCCCAAACTTTTACTCATTTTTTCTCCTTGTAGCTTTAGCCAAGCGTTATGTAACCAATAATTTGCTGTCTGATGGCCAAAAGCTCCAAAACTTTGAGCAATTTCGTTGGTATGGTGAACCGGAATATGTTCCAGTCCACCAGTATGAATGTCAAATTTTTCACCCAAATATTTGGTTGACATGGCTGTACATTCCAGATGCCAACCCGGATATCCTCTTCCCCACGGACTATCCCACTGCATAATGTGTTTGGGATTTCCTGTTACCCAAAGGAAAAAATCGGAAGCAGTTTTTTTTTCGGGATCGTCTTCAACGTCTTTACGAGATTTTTGCTTACTTAAATCAAGCTGGGCAAATTCAGAATATTTAGAAAACTTCGAAGTATCAAAAACCAGTCCCATTTTGGTTTGATAAGCACAACCATTCTTCATAATTTTTTTAGCTAGCTTAATTTGATCTTCAATATGTTCGGTTGCACGAGGCATTACATCCGGTTTTGTAATATTCAATAATTCAAGGCTTTTAATAAATTGCTGCTCATACTTTTTTGCCAAATCCCAAACCGAAATTCCTTCCCTTTTTGCACCTTTTTCCATCTTGTCTTCGCCAACATCAGGATTTCCTATATTTTCCCCCGTCATATGCCCAACATCTGTTAAATTCATTACCCACTTAACCTGATAATCCTGGTAACGTAAAAATCTGACCATCACATCCCAATGAATATAACAAAACATATGACCGATGTGCTGGTTCCAATAGACGGTTGGCCCGCAGGAATAAATACCTACGCTTCCTTTTTTCAATGGAACAAATTTTTCTTTTTTTCGGGTTAAGGTATTAAATAAAAAAATATCTTCCATAATATTTAAAATTTATCGTTAGTCTAATCTTTTCCCAATTTTGTCTCAATTTGTTGTTGCTTTCTTTTTACTCCAAAAAGATCACCCCTCGAAGGCGGACTAGGTGGTATGATTGGCTCTCCGGGTTGAACAATATTCTCCTCTTCTTTTTCTGGGTCTCTTATTCCTGCCATTTGGTTCTCCATTGCCTTCTTTTTCTTTTTCGCTTTTTTAATTTCTTCTTCCAATTCTTCAACTTTTTGGATATGTTTTCTGGCTTTTGTAATCTTTTCTTCTCTAGTTAACTCTCCTTGATCAGTACTTTGCTGCATTGCTTCAACAATCGGCGAAGGTTGTGTGGGTAAATCACTAGCTTCATCACCAGTCAGTTGCTTTGTAATATCAAGCGGAGCCTTTTTAATCTGCTCGCCTAATTCCTCAGCAACTGGTAGCGCTACTTTTTTTACCCCAGCTTTCGTTTTGGAACCTATTTTTACTAATAAATTATTATCCATGATTGGAATTTGGGATTTGGGATTTGTTTAGAAATTAGTAATTAGAAATTAACTATAAAATTTAGATTAAGCTTAGGATAACACTAATACATTAAATTAAGTTCCAGTTATATTCTATCTATAAAGATCTACGACCTTCCAATGCTTGAGTTAAGGTCGTATCATCGGCATATTCTAAATCTGCACCTGTTGGAATTCCCATCCCCAATCTGGTAACTTTTAACCTTAAGCTTTTACCACGAAGTGGCAAGCTTTGCTTAACTTTCAACTTTTTACTGATGTACATCGCTGTTGCATCTCCTTCCATTGTTGGATTAGTGGCAATGATTAACTCTTTAACAGGATTTTTTTCACCATTTTTCATTCTTTCAAAAAGGTCATTCAAATATATTTCATCAGGTCCGATATTTTCCAAAGGATTGATTGCTCCATGAAGTACATGGTAAAGACCTTGATATTTCCCTGTTCGCTCAAATGCCAAAATATCCAAAGGTTGTTCAACTACCATAATTACAGAAGCGTCCCTATTTGCATCAAGACAAATCGGACAGGGATCAGTTTCGCTGACATTTTTACATATTGAACAAAAGACAGTGTCTTTTTTTAGATTAAATAAAGCTTTGGCAAAATTATCTAACTCTCCTTGAGGTACATGCAGCAAATAATAAGTAAGTCTTTGAGCTGTCTTGGGTCCAATTCCCGGTAACTTTTGGAAAGACTCGATTAATCGTAAAAGTGGTTTAGCTATCTTCATACCTTTTAATTCTATCTTGTCCTAACCCAAATTTGAAGAGTATCTATTTATTATTTACATTTAAAAAATCCTATACTAGAATACTATTACCAATATTTTCAAAATATTAGTAATGGAAAGAATAATAAGGGTTCAGCCTGAAGGATCAACAAGAACTTTTATACTTATTGGTGATCGACAAATTGACTGCAGCGATCATTGTAGTTTAAAAGTGGGGCTTGCCCCTTCCAATGGAGTAACTGCATATAACCGTGATTACTTAATAACTCTTCCGAATGTTTGTGGAGATCCAGATGCTCCTTTACAATTTAAATCCGAACCTCCTTATTTACCAATTTTAGCTAAAGCGGGTACGCGTCGAACCTGCGCATACCATAATAAAATAGATAGAGATGTTACAGCAGTACTTGTTGAAGAAAGTCCAGGTTCAGCTCAAGCCTCCTAGAAGTCCTTTTAATCCTCCACCCATTTCCATCATTTTCTTAGCAGCTTGTTTCTGCACGTTTTTCATAGCTTTGTTGATCAGCTCAACCAATTTATCCTGACTTTCACCATCTTTTTCCAAATAAACTATTTGCTGTGCACCATTTACCTTTACTTTCCAGCCATGATCTTCTTCTGAATGCTCAATTTCTTCAAGTTTACTTTGTAATTGTTTTGCCTGCTGGCGCAGTTTTAATAAATCTCTACCTTGTTGCAGTTTATTAAACATCTCTTTACACCTCCTTTGTAAATCCCGTATCCAAATTTATATTCAAAATGCAGGATTAAGAAAAAATATCTTTAGCAATCTTGATTATATCCTGGTCATTATCTTCAGTCAAAACCGAATCTGAGGTGTTTTCTGAATTTTCCACCTCTTCCAATATTACTTCATCAGAACTTTTGTTTTGCGGAATCGGAGATAATCTGCAGATAATCTTTACAGGATTACCAAATACTTCTTTAACCGCGTCTCGCAACAGATCTCTGTGGGGATTGCCTTCTAAATGTTCTTTATGAAAACTATAAAAAACACCCAAAGTTAAGGTATTACCGTCAAAATCAATTGGTTTGGCAGCACGCAGTAAAGCCTCAGTTGAGGTATTTTTAGGTCTAATTTCTTTTAATATTTTTAACCAAACCTCTTCAGAGATTGAGTTTACTTTAATTCTAGTTTTTAATTTATTAATTTTTTTCGTATTTATTTTATTTGGTTTGATATTACTTTTTAATTCATTCTCCTCGTTAATTGACAATAAAGGATCATTCTTTTTATCCACATTAGTCTTAGTCGCAATATTTCCCAACGTCCCTCTCTCACACCACTCAATCACCGCAATTTCTAGTGGTAAATGCTCTATTGCCGAATAAGCAATATCTTTCAAGGCATTATTAAATAGTTTAATTAAATAAACTAATTCACTTTTGTCAAACAAAGCGATCGGATCTTCACCAATTTGATATTTGGCTTTAAGTGACGTTTGTAAAGACCCAAGAATTGACTGCCCCAGTTTATCTGCATTAATTCCTGATTCTATACTTTGCTCTAACCAATTAAGCGCTTCCCTTGTCTTTTTATCAAACAAATATTCGAAAAAAATATTTACCGAAGAAATTCCCTTATTAAAAAATTCATTAATCCTTTTTTCATCATAAATCTTGAGTTCGGTAACTACCTGCTCCAGAATTTTTGCAGCATCACGAAATGAACCATCAGCAGCCTCAGCAATTTGTAGAAGTTGTTCATCTTCAATTTTTATCTTTTCTCCTTTCGTAATTCTTTGTAAAGATCTTAATATTTCCTCATCGGTTGCTTTTTTAAATGGTATGGTAACTGCTCTTGATCTGATTGTCGGGATTAACTTTTCTGGATTGGTTGTAGCCAGAATAAACATTACGTGTGAAGGAGGTTCTTCTAAAGTTTTTAACAAAGCATTGGACGCTTCTAAAGTTAACATATGAGCTTCATCAATAATGTAAACTTTCATTTTTGCAGAAGCCGGAGATAATTTTACTGCGTCTTTTAAAGCTCTCACGTCGTCAATTCCGCGATGACTAGCTGCATCCAGTTCAATAACATCAATGTTTGTACCATTTGTTATCGATTTACAAAAACTGCAACGGTTGCAGGGTTCAACCAAATATTTTCCGCGAATTTTGCGGGTTTTGGATTCACAATTAACAATCTTTGCCAATATCCTAGCAGCAGATGTTTTACCAATTCCTTTAGGTCCGGAGAATAAGAATGCATGCGGAATGTTTTTTGATCTGATAATTTTGATTAGTGATTCCCGGACTCTTTCCGAATCCAAGTCGTTTAACCTTTGCGGTCGGTATTTTAGATAAAAAGTCATAAATAACGTAGACTGTAGCAAGTAGCTTGTAGCAAGGTCTTTTTATGAATTCCTCCAAACTACATACTACTAACTATATACTACCTATTCGTGGTGTTCTCCCAGTAAGTGTCTAGCTCCGTGTTCAACCAATTCATACACTTTATCTTCAATCAATTTACCCTCCTTTTTAGCTTCCTCAAAAACTTCCGGGTAACAAATTAGAATTTCACCCAAATTAAGCATCTCATCAGGTGGATAGACAAAGTCTGTATGTTTCTTTTTTGACAAAATATTTGTCTCACTTTCAGTAAATGATAATACATTATGCGATTCTTCCTTACCTAAATATTTTTTACTGATATTGGTCATTTTCTTTTTACCTATCAATACTACACTTACAACCGAATCAGAAACAATTCCCTTTTTTTTCAGAAATTCTGTTAGTTTTTCTTTTATTATCGAAGCTCTCACCGGATAATTTGTCTGTTTTTTAACATAAACTTTGATCATACTAATGAATATAATGCCAATCTACTAATGCTACCTGCCCGAAATTGCTGCGCAATATGCGCTGCAGGCGGGCGAATAAATTCTAATGATCTAAATAAACCTCTTTTATTAAAAAAGTCATGAAGATCTTTTTAATTTAGATAAAAGAGTATATATCATGGTAATTCGTGTCTACCGAGCTAGTCTCGGCCAAGCTTTGCTTATTAGTATCATCGGAATTATTAGCATTATTCGCATCATTTATGTATATTAGCATCATTATCGTAACTTTTTCTTTACAATTTCGGATACTCTTCCCCCATCAGCTTTACCAGCAACTTTTGCCATAACCGCTCCCATTACCTTACCCATATCTGCTATGCTATTTGTACCCGTCTCTTGAATTGTCTCTGTGACAATTTTTTCTAACTCGCTTTCAGCCATCTCTTCCGGTAAATACTCCTCAAGAATTTTTAATTCAAGCTCTTCTTTTTTGGCTTTATCCAAAGCTTCACCTTTTTTGTATAATTCAATCGCATCCTTTCTCTTTTTTGCCTCACTTTTAACAACTTTTATTTCTTCTTCTTCTGTTAGTTTTACACGTTTTTTGGCAATTTCTGCATTTGTTAAAGCAGTTGAAAGCATTTTTAAAGTTTCCAGACGAAGACTCGCTTTTGCTTTCATCGCTTGGTGAATTTGTTTTTGTATTGTTTCTGAAATCATCTTTTAATTAATAATTTGACTTATTTTTTTAGCAAAGTTTATCATTTGTTTTTCTGAAAAATTCTCGATCCTATTAAGGTTAATAACAGCCTCATGTAAATCGTTTTTATACCGGGGAATTACTCTAATATGAGCATGTGGTACCTCCAAGCCCAATGTTAAAAAGCAAATCCAATCTGATTTAAAAGTTTTTTGTGCTGCTAGTCCAACTTTTTTGGCAACTTCAAAATATTTTCCAAAACTGGGTACATCATAGGTCCAACTATAATGCTTTTTAGGAATAACCAAACAATTTCCTTTGGTTAAAGGCCGTATATCTAAAAATGATAAAAAGTCTTTATCTTCATAAACTTTATAACTAGAAATATCACCACTCACAATTTTACAAAAAATACAATCCTTCACAATATTCCTTTCCAAACTATATAAATAATATAGTGCCAAGCTTTGCTTACAATGCAAGCAGTGCCAAGCTTTGCTTACAATGCTTATATCGCCATCAGTATAGTGTCAGACAAGAACTATGACAAGAGGATTTTTTTTCTAAAATTCACTACCTGGACTGGCTCCACAGCTTTGTTAATGAAGTAACCAGTTTTGATCGGAATTTATGAATGGAGTTTTCTTTTAGAATCTTGGTAACTTGGGGTTGAGTTAACCATTTTACTCCATTTTTTTGAGGATAGAGATAAAATCTAATTCTTTGGTATTCTCTCCGGCCTAGGATTTTATAAAAATTTAGAATTTTATCCTGATGTACTTTTTCCAGCCATTTATTCAAGCGGAAGCGAAACCGAAGATCAAAAGGTCGGTATAAAAGTTCAAATTTCTTGATAGCTGAAAATTTACGAATTCGAGGTTCAGGGTTTTTCCTTAATCTTTTGATTTTTTCAACCCTCTTTACTTCCTTTACTTCGGGCAGCCAAAGTTGATTCACTAGGCTCACAACTTATAGTTTACTACATCTTTTAGATCATTTGCAGAGTCAGTTTAAATTAAAAATATTGTGTACCTGAAATTGATATAGATATCAATCTGAGATCTTCGGTCTACTCAGATAAACTCTCATCGAACAATCTCTGGCTTAATTAAATCCAATATGATGCTTCAACATTCAGTCTCAGGGTAATATTTATAAATTTATAATTAATATACAATTACACTCCTATTTATTATACTATGATGTATCATTACATCATAATAAAAAAAGTTATTTTTTTGTTAACCTTATAATAACTTGGTCAAGTGAAAGAAGTTCGGTCTTGTTAGAATCACGATTTTTCCATTCAATCTTATCACCTGCTTTATCTGACACAACCAGCCTAACTGGGATTCCAATCAGATCCGCATCAGCGAATTTCTCTCCAGCCATAACCTCCCTATCATCCCAAAGTACTTCCACACCTTCCTTAGTTAGGCTATCATAAACCTTTTCAGCTTTGAGCTTTGAGCTTTCTGCATTAAGCTCTACTAAATGCACCTCGAATGGACTAATAGCCTTACTCCAAATAATCCCTTTATCATCGTGGCTTGTCTCAACCCATGCACCCATTACCCGTGTCGACCCTATTCCATAACTGCCAAAATACGGGTATTGTTTTTTGCCATTTTTGTCGGTAAAACTAACCTGCATCTTTTCTGAATAATAAGTTCCAAAAGGAAAAATATTACCAACTTCTATTGACTTAACCTGGGTTACATGACCTTTCTCACACTTAGGACAGAGGTTGCCTTCTTTACCAGAAAATATTTCTTTATTTTTCCCCCAATCACACTTATCACAATACAAGATTGTATCCTCTCCTCCGGGTGTAACTACCTGAAATTCATGGGTTACATTTTCAGTAAAAACTCCGCCTGGCGCTTCCGTTACAATAATCTTGAAGCCGATTCTTTTAAAAATTTTCAAGTATGCTTTTTTAACTTCTTCATAATATTGCCAAAAATCATCTTCAGTTGCATGCACGCTGTATAAATCCTTCATCATAAATTCTCTACCGCGTAAAATTCCAGACCTTGCCCGAGGTTCATTCCTGAACTTAGTGGAAAAATGGTATAAAGCAAAGGGAAGATCTTTATACGTTGCTAAGTGTTTGCGGATCAAGTCCAAAAGAATTTCTTCATGGGTAAAAGACAGTGCATATTCCTTTCCCCGACCATCTTTAAATTGATACATTACTTCTTTTGCTTTTTCCCATCTGCCTGTTTCATTCCAGATTTCTTTGGGGTGAAGAAGGGGCATTAAAATTTCCTGTGCGCCGGTTGCATTCATTTCCTCACGAATAATTGCATTTATTTTCTCAACAACCCTCCAACCCAAAGGAAGAAGGGTCCAACTTCCTGCCATTAACTGATCGATAAAGCCCGCTCGAACCAAGAGTTTATGATTAATACTTTCAGCTCCTTTGGGAGCAAGTTTAAGGGTTTTAGGAAACAAAACTGACTGTCTCATAAACAAAATATAACAAAAATTTCCAACTTTGAATACAAAGGCTTACAAAATAGAGTTCTTCTCGGCGATTCAGGAAATACTAGTCCTAATACAATCAAGGCTCAAACCAAGAGCTTCAAGTTCTTGTAGTTTTGCGTCTCTATTTGGAATTGTATTGTCAGGATTTTCTAAGACAGCTTTTGTTAATCCATATGTTATTCTGGCACAACACATTGTTCCGCCTTTACAACATTCTGTTTTTTCTTGATCAGTTGGATGTCCTATTGCCACTATCCATTCACAACTCATTTTTATACACCTCCTTAACTTTTTAATATCAAATATCCTAATATCATAATACTAACTTATTCTCCCTGCAATTCTGTTAAATACTGAATATACCCGTCAATTCCCAAATTTCTGATCATTCTTATTTCTTTGAATGTAACCAATACTAAAAAACTTAATAAAATAACTATTCCTGCCAGATGAATTGAAGCTTCAATCTTGGGTTTTACTTTTTTCCCGGTTAATTTTTCCATAAAGATAAAAAATAATCTTCCTCCGTCAACTGCAGGAATAGGTAAAATATTAATAATTGCTAAATTTACGGAAACAAAAGCTAAAAGATTTAATCTCTCAGTTAAACTAACTGTTTTTTGTGATAAGGCAAAAATCGTTACTGGTCCACCGATTCCTTCAGGAATTGTTCCTGTTAATAAATTTTTAACAAGTGTAAAAAGACCGGCAATAATTGCTAATCCCCAGACAATTGCTTCCCGAAAACCATAATAAATTCCGATGAATGGTCTTTGCCAAAGCGGTGGAAAATAGAATTCATAAGGATTAACAATGGCAACACCCAATGGTCCTTCACCCTCCGGCGGACTTTCTCTGGGAATAAGTGTCACTTCTTCCAATTGATCCTGGTTTTGCCTTTGCAGAGAAAGAGTAACTTCTTTTCCTTTAAACTTGTCAACTTCACTAATAAAGTGATCAACTGTTGCTATCTCAACATCATTAACTTTCTTAACAACATCATCTGGTTTTATACCAGCATTAAAAGCGGGTGAGTTTTCGGTAATCTGTGTTACCAAGACTTTATCAGACTGACGCGGAATACCGTTTTTTGTATAAACAATGGCAAAAGCAACAATTGCCAGTAAGAAATTCATCAAAACTCCAGCTAGAATAATTTTAGTTTTTACTTTTTTACTTTGATTAATAAAGGCTCTTTTGGGTTTGGTTATATTATCTTCAGTTTGTTCTCCGTGCAGTCTGACAAACCCGCCGAAAGGAAATAAGTTCAGAGAATAAATTGTCTCTCCGATTTTCTTACCGATAATTTTCGGCGGAATTCCCAAGCCAAATTCCTCTACCCAAACTCCATAACGTTTGGCAGCAAAAAAATGTCCCAATTCATGGACAAGAATAAGAATAAAAATAATTACCAGAAATGTCATAGAAGCTTAAATCTAATTAAATCCTAAAATATAATACAGTTTCAATAGTATATTCGAAGATGATCTTCATCGCAAGAAGTAAGGTAAAGATTACTAACAATTTTATCATTCTCTATTCGTCATGATCAGGTGCTCTAGCGTATAATTCAACGTCCCCCACAGAATTTTCGAGACTAATTAGTGTATCTCCATGACAACCTCCGGTTTTTATCCAATAATCTGTTTTATGAGTTCTGGGAAGATCTACGTCTGGTATTTGGTCTAAATTAGAAGCCAATGTCTCATGATCATTAATTGTAAATTCACATTTGCCACATGGGTATCCAAGTAGAGGATGGCGAATCTCCTTACATTCACCTGCTGCAAGTATTGCACATTTTAATATTGATCTTCTTGATCCAAGAGAGTCTGTATTATCTAATTTAGATAAATCAATTTTTTTCCCTAAAGTTTTAAGTTCAAACTCAGCCATGTATCTTATAGTATATCAATGTCTTATTTTTGTCAAGAATTAGTTGTATCACTAAAATCACGAAATGTATTCGAAATACGCTAAAATAAAAATTATTAGGTCTTCTAAAATTATTTATAAAAAGCTATCTTATCAAATCGTAGGAATAATGTTTGACATTCTTAAAGAACTTGGAAGTTCATATCACGAAAAGTATTATAAACGTGCAATAGAAACATATTTTAGAATAAATAAACTACTGCGCAGTTAAGTACACACTATCCTCGCATTTTGTGCTGAGACAAGTTTGTTTACCAAGTTTGACTTGGTATCTGCTTCGCTTCATACTCGGAATAAATTCCGAGGTATTCACGAAGTTTGAATAAAAAAAGTTCGTGAGTTTTCGCATGCAGTTAGCGATTTTAGTGATTTATATCTGAAGTAACTCTTCTTCCTTTTTCTTACCTATTTCGCTTGTTTTTTCGATAAAATCATCAGTAATTTCCTGCAGCCGTTTTTCCTGATTAAATTTTTCATCTTCACTTAAACTTTTTTCCTCAAACATTTTCTTGATATCACGCATAACATCACCTCTAATTTGCCTGATCATTACTTTTCCGTTTTCAATTTTGGTTGAGAGAAGTTTAATATATTTTTGTCTGTCTTCAGAAGTCATGGGAGGGATGGAAATCCGGATTATTTCACCGCTTATCGAGGGTGTCAAACCGATATTTGCTGCCTCAATCCCTTTTTTAATTTCACCGATAATTGATTTATCCCAGGGATCAATAATAATAGTTTGTGGATCACTGGTTGTGATAGTTGCCAATTCATTGATTTTTAATCTTTGCTGACCTCCGTAAACCGAAACCTGTAAATCTTCAACCAAAGCTCCTGATGCACGATTTGATCTAACTGAAGCAATATCCGAAGTAACAAGATCCAAAACCTCTTGCATTTTTAATCTGATACTGTCTTCGTTCATCTGACAAAAAGTATAACTTAATTACCTCCCTATCTCAATACGATAGAATCGACCAATACGGATGTTCTCACCCGTTTTTCTGATTACTTCATTTACCAAATCAACTACTTTTTTTGTCGGATCTTTGATAAATTCCTGTTTTTCCAAATCTTTTATACTTTTTACCTCAATTGATGCAACTTGTAAAGCCAAATTATGAGCCAGTTCTTTAAAAAGTTCGTTTCTGGCAACAAAATCTGTTTCGCACAAAAGTTCAACCACTGAAGCAATTTTACCAGAATGGTGGGTATAGGTTTCGACAATCCCCTGACTGGTCACCCGCTCAGCTCTTTTTTCTATTTTTTCAAAACCTTCTTTGATGAGTATTTTTTCAGCCTTTTTTATATCGCCCTTAACTTCTTCTAAAACTTTTTTAACTCTAAGCATAGGAGCTCCGGTTGACTCACGTACTTTACGAATTTGATCAGATGTAATTTTCATATTCCAGTAATAAGTTATAAGAGATATGTATAAGTAACAGGTTATGCATTCAATTTTTAGCTACTATTCCCTAGTACCCAGTTCCTAATCCCTATTTATTTTTTCTTCTTATCCTACCTGCTTTACTTGCACTACTTGTTCTACTTCTATTACCCTGCTTACGCCTTTGTACTTTTGCTACGGGGTTCTTTCCTTCTTGAATTGCTTCACCAAACAATTCCAATACGTACTCAACCGCTTTGGTTGCATCATCATTCATTGGAATCGGATAAGTAACTAAGGTCGGATCAGAATTACTATCAACTATGGCAATTGTTTCAACTTGTTTTTGTTGGGTTTCATTAACTGCAGAAGATTCTCTTTTAATATCAATAATAACAATTAAATCAGGAATTTTTTCCAAACCAACTAAACCACTAAAAAAACGTTCCAATCTCTCGATTTCCCGTTCAATCAATAATCGTTCTTTTTTTGTATATTGGTTGTATTCTCCTTTTTCCCGTTTATTCTTCATCTCGATTAATTTCTTAATCGATTTTTTAATCATTTCAATATTGGTAAGTGTTCCTCCCAACCATCTTTCCGTTACATAAAAACATCCCGCTTTTTGTGCAACTTCTTTTGTTTTTTCTTTTGCTTGTTTTTTAGTACCCAAAAGCAAAATTGTCTTACCTTCTTTTGAAGCTTTGGTTAATACATCACAAGCTTGCGCAAGAGCCTGTTTGGTTTTGATCAGATCAAACACATGCACGCCTTCCTGAATCCCATAAAGATAGGGAGACATTTTCGGATTCCAACGCCTGGATTGATGGCCAAAATGCGCACCGGTTTCCAAAAGTTTTTTCAAAGATACATCAACTGCCATAAATTTTATGAAATTAGTTCCTTAATCCTCTACTCAAAGCTGATGCAAGAGAAGCATCTCAGGAACTTATTGCCTCGAGTATGTGTTTATCTAATACGTTTGTAATTGTATCAAGCAAATGTTTCTTTTGCAATTGAAAAACAAAATTACTATAATATCTGATATGCTAACAGAATTAGATCCTGGATTACCAGGTTTAGAAGAAAGCTCCATAGAAGATGATCAGTTTTTTGAAGACTTTCTACTTGCGTTACTTGACTTAAGAGTACTCCATAATAAAACTTCTGATGAAAAGAATGCAGCACAAGCTTTTTCCAGACATCTTAGAGCAATGCGATCTATTTTAGGAATAAGTAGGGCTAAATTAGCCGAAAATACTGGTTTAAACCATGCAAGAATTATCGTACTTGAAAGTAAAAAAATCAAACCTTATCGTGTGACTGAAGATGATTTGACTAGATTAAGCAAATCACTTGGCGGTGATAATCCTGAAGATGAAAAAGAGTGTCTGAAGTTATTACTTAATGCCGATTAGAGCTTCAACTAAATTCTCCATTAAGAAATATACGGTTAAAGGTCCGACTCCGCCAGGAACCGGTGAAAGAAAACTCGCTCTTTGTACAACTTCTGATGTGACAACATCACCCTTGGGCGAACCTACGTCAATTACAATTGCACCCTTTTTAACCATATCGCCTTTTATCAATCCCGAAACTCCGGTTACGCTGATCAGAATATCTGCTTTCAGAGTCTCTCTTTTTATCTCCTTAATGTTTTTACTGGTTACACCAACTACACTAATTTTACCCGTGATTATTCTTTGTTTCTCATTTCTTTCATCAAGTAAGGAATAATTCCTTACCCCAAGCGCTTCGACGATTCTTCTTCCCACAAATCCTTTTGCTCCAACAACAACCACTTTCATACAAGGGACAGACCCTTGTAGCAAGGGTCTGTCCCTCACACCTTTCATACAAGCTTCTCTTACGATAGAAACCACTGCCCTGACAACAGGAGTTGTGTACAAGCTGTCCTCCCGCATTCCGTCAACATCTTTCTGGGAATCAATTGTAGTAATTAACTGATCTCTTTCGTCTTTGGAGAAATTTTTAGGAAGCGGTAATTGGATCATTACCCCATGTACCTTTTGATTATTATTCTCCTTTTTGATTAATTCAGCTATATGGTGAATATCTGTATCCTCTTCTAAAAAAATAAGTCTTAATTTTATGCCAACTTTCTTTGCAAATTTAGCTTTCTCTTTTAAAAAAACTTCACTGGCTTTATTTTCCCCAATTTGAAAAATCACCAATTGTGGTATTGTCCCGTCTTTTTTTATATCTACAACTTTTCTTCGCAAATCTGCTTCTTTTTCGTTTACATATTTTTTACCTGAAAAAATATACGACATATAGTTTATTCTAGTTTAAATAAGCAAATTCTTCCATTATTGTTTAGACAATCTTTATTATGTTAATCTTGTAATTAAGGAAGTTTTCATCTATAAACAATTTAATTAAAGGGGGTGAGAAAAGTGTATAAAGTTCAGAAAAAAGACGGAGCAGAAGAAGATTTCGATAGAAATAAAATTATCAGTGGTGTAATGGGTGCGGGTGGTTCAGCTGAGGATGCAGAAAAGGTTGCAACAGAAGTTGAAACATGGTTGCCGGGTGTTGCGGTTGATAATGTTGTCAACTCATCTGATATCAGAACCAAAGGTTTGGAAGTATTAAAAAATGTCAATCCCGAGGTTGCGGCAAAATTTGAGTCTTACAAAAAAACAGCTAAATAAAATATTTCCCATTTTAAACAATTGATTTTTATTTTAAATGGAGTATATATGTTATTCTTAGCTTTAGCAAAGAATCTCAAAATAACTCCTAGATACGTAATAATATCCCAGATACATTAATTAGGAATAGGAAACCTTTTACAAAGGGTTTTTACATCTTTGGAAATCGCGAGTAAGAATTTATCTTTTTCAATCTTTTGCTTAAATGTTTTTATAAAATTTGACCTGGATTTGGTATTTTTGGGAAGTCTAAATTCTTTAACATAATTGATAACTTCGAAAATCCAATCTGCAATCTGCTTCATTTCTTTTTCTTTCATCCCCCTTGTTGTTACAGCCGGTGTCCCAAGGCGAATTCCCGATGGATAAAAAGCAGGTGCTGTGTCATTGGGAATAGAATTTTTATTAACGACAATTCCGGAAATTTCTAAAGCTTCTGCAACAATATTTCCTGATAAATTTTGCGGTCTCAAATCAACAAGAATCAAATGACTTTCCGTTCCACCACCCACAAGGGTCAGACCCTTGTTCTTCAGTTCGGTGGCTAAGACATAAGCATTATGAACTACTTGCTTGGCATAAATTTTAAATTCCGTTTTTATCGCTTCATTTAAACAAACTGCAATTCCTGCAATAGTATTTTCGTGAGGACCCCCCTGCATTCCCGGAAAAACTGCTCTATCGATCTTTTTAACTAAATCAGGATCTTTGTTTAGACCTTTATCAGTCACCATTATCATCGCTCCTCTCGGACCTCTTAAAGTTTTATGAGTAGTTGTTGTTATAATATGCGCATATTTGACAGGTGATGGATAAGCTCCACCCATAATCAATCCCGCAACATGACTAATATCGGTAACTAAATAAGCATCCACTTCGTCTGCAATTTCTGAAAACTTTTCCCAATCAAGTATCAAAGGGTATGCGGTCGTACCGATAATTAGAACTTTAGGTTTTTCTTTCAATGCTAATTGACGAAGTTTGACAAAATCAATTTCATCCTTTTTATTTAAACCAAACTGGACAGATCTGAAAAACTTTCCAGAAAAAGTGATGTCCGGATGACCGTGCGTTAAATGACCACCTGATGCCAAACTCATTCCCATAATTGTGTCTCCTGGAGTAAGCAGTGCAATCATAACTTCTGAGTTGGCAGGTGATCCTGAGTAAGGCTGGACGTTTGCATGCGGTACGCTAAATAATTTTTTTGCTCTGTCAATCGCTAAATTTTCGATTTCATCAATGATTTTATTTCCCTGATAGTAGCGTTTTCCCGGATAACCCTCAGAGTATTTATTAGTAAGAATAGATCCCACGGCATCCCGAACAGCATAACTTGCATAATTCTCACTCGGAATAAGAGTCAGTGTTTCTTCCTGTCTTTTTTCTTCTTGTTTAATTAGATTAAAAACCTCATCCATGGCAATAATTATATCAACTTAAACTTCAAGGTCACAGTGGAAACTGAAATTAGAAATTATTCACTCTTACTGATGTAATTTTGTCATTACGAGCTTTGCAAAGTAATCTCATTAAAGATTGCATCAATTGTTTCACTACGTCTAACATGCGTTAACTCGCTCGCAATGACGGTTTGTTAGAGTTTTTTAATAAGAGTTACTAATTTCCACTATGATGTATCATTACATCATAGTCTACAAAAAAGCTGAAAAAAACTTTTATACAATCCTCTCCGAACTCTTACCTCTTCTTTCAAGATAACCTGAAGCTAATAAAGCTGCCTCAACTTGATTTTTAACTTCATCCCAAACATCTTCCAACGGCTTATTTGTATCTACTACTCTCCAGCGACCTGTTGTATCTTTTTTTGCTAGTTCTATATAACCCTGGTGTACTTTTCTATAATAAGCTTGGTTTTGTAAATCCATTCTATTTATCTCTCCCCTGCTATTCATTCTTCTTTCTATACCAATATCCGGATCAATATCTAAAAGTAAGGTTAAATCCGGTACTATTCCCTGAGTAACTGCTGAATTTACATAAGATATGAAATCTAACGGAACTTCTCTACCATAACCTTGATATGCAATTGAGCTATCAACAAATCTGTCAGTCATAACAATTAAACCTTTCTCAAGAGCAGAGTAAATTTTTTCTTCAACAAGTTGTGCGCGGGATGCAGAGTATAATAAAAATTCTGTCATTCTACTCATATCTATATTTCTTACATAGTGAATCACTTGCCTTATTTGTTCACCTATTTGAGTACCTCCTGGTTCGCGTAAACACAAAGTAGATAATCCTTCTCCCATCAACCATGAATTAGTTCTTTCAATTATTGAAGACTTACCACTACCATCATTTCCTTCGAATGTTATTAAAAAGCCTCCCAACTTAGTCATTAGATATAAATTCCTGTAAACTTCCCTTTTTCAGTCATTGTCTATAAATTTTCTTGGATGTTTGCCATGATGTTGCCTACAAGAAGCAGCGTAAATTTCTACACCTCCGACAACTACTTGCTCATAAACATCGACTAATCTTTCAGTTTTTGTCGCATCTTCGCCACACACTTCGCCATCGTCACTGCGATATGTGCAAACAGCTGTCCTAAAAACAGGCTTATCAGCTTTTGCAACCAGTATCGGCATCGCACCAAAAGGTTCATCATTAGCATCCACAGCTAGACCTGCAACTATCACATCCTTACCTTGTCTCAATAATTCCTCAACTACTGAAACTAACCTATCTGGTTCTTTCGGTACAAAGAATTGCCCCTCATCTATTCCTATAATATCAACTCGACCTCCAGCGTCTTCTTTCTCCTTCACTAATACTAGTATTTTTTCCGGATTACTTTGATCCACATTAAACGCTTTAACTTCCGCTCCTGCATGAGTAACAATGCTATCTTCCTTATATCTGTTATCATTGGCTGGTTTTACATTTATTGAAATTTTGTCTGCATATCCACTTCTTGCTATCTCCTCAATTAACGCAGCCGTTTTCCCTGAAAACATAGGCCCCCAAATAACAGTTAAAACTCCCTTTTTTCCTAGTATTTCTCCTTTTCTTTCAGCTAACATATGTCAACTCCTTTTAAAAAATTTCTTAAGTACTAATCAAATATTTTTCATATCATAAAAATAATCAAACCTTCGGATAATCAGATTTAACAACTTTAGTTCCATCAGCTAAATCCAAAGCCTTAAAATCAGCAAAGGCAAGCGGACATACTTTTCTCAAACATATAAAAATCTTATACATTGCTTTTCTTATTTCAATTTCAGCATGGTCGCTTGCCCTCATAGCAATAATATGCCTCCAGGCCCTTAGATTTCCAGTTGTAACAATTACCGCTTCTGTCTCATTGGTTAAAACAGCACGAGCTGCTTGTCGAATCTTCTTTCTTTGATCAGTGACTTTCTCTCCAGAAACAATTTCCAAGCCTTGTTTTTGCAGATCTCCCAAGCGATCTGCATAACCTTCATATTCTTGGGCAACTCTGTCAATCCTTTCTTCAAATTTTTTATGAAGAATTTTATCTTTTTGAAATTCAGGCCGTTCCACAAATCTCAAAACGGGTCCGCCCACATACCTCTGGCTTTCTTGGGAATACGCCATTCCAGCCCTGTGACGAACGAGTTCATGAGTTAAACTTCGGGAAATTCCATACAAAAGAAAAGTAAAATTTGCGTGTTCCAAGACCGATCCGTGTCCAGATGAAATTATATTTGTCAAATATCTATCCGCATCCTTATTTAATGTTCTTTTTGGACTAAAACTCATATAACACGTTTGTCCCGCAAACTTGGTTAAAGATATTGCCGGATCTAGTTTTACTTTGTCTTTAAGATAATCAGAAAAATTTAAGTTTTTATCAAAACCTTGGAGAAACTTATTTAATCCAGCGTAATTTGGAATGCTTTGTGCTAAAAGAACAACTCCTGCATCTTTTAAATAGGAAGTGCCATTTTTAGTTTGATAAACCTTTGCATGATATGAAGGATAAAAAGTTTTCTTAATTTTCATTTCTTGCTCCAGAAACTTTTTATCAAACTATATCTACTAAATCAACTAGGAATTTTTTCCTCCAAATTCCTTTAAAGAATAACATCTACAGAAATACCTAATAATACATGTATCGCAAAACCACATTCTGCTCTTGATCTATTGATCTAGATAATTAGATCAAATTTCTTTTTTGTATAGTTAATGAAGATGAATAATCTTTACTTTGTTTTGTCTGCTATCTCAAATTGAGGTTGCTCTTTTTCTATCCCTGGTTTACGCCAGCTTGCCCATTTGCACTCAGGATAACGAGAGCAGCCGTAGAACTTGCGACCTTTTTTGGTTGTTTTAACTATCACATCTCCCGTTTTACAATCAGGACATTTCATGCCGATTTTTTCAAGATATTTCTCTGTGTAATCACAGTCTGGGAATCGTGAGCAGGATATAAATTTACCAAATCTTCCAACCCGTATTACCAACTCACCCTTCTTGCATTTCGGACATTTTTTCCCCAGTTTCTCAGTCGGAATCTTAACTCTTTTTGCTTTTTTATCAACCTCCGCAAGAATTTTTTCAAAAGGAGAGTAAAACTCCTTCATCATTTCCTGCCATTTTCGTTCTCCATTGGCAATATTATCCAAATCATCTTCCATCTGGGCTGTGAACTGATAATCGAAAACACCTGGAAAATTCTTAAATAAAAAATCATTTACAGCAAAACCAATCGTTGTTGGTTTAAACTTTCCTTCATCTTTTTCAACATAATTTCTGACTTGAATTGTTGAGATTGTAGGAGCATAAGTTGACGGTCTGCCAATTCCTAATTTTTCTAACATCTTAATTAACGATGCCTCATTAAAACGCGCAGGAGGTTGCGTAAATTTTTGCTGAGGATCCACTTTGATTAATTGAATTGGCTCATCTTTAATAACAAGCGGTAATTCCGGCTCCTCATCTTTTGCAAGTGGTATTACCTTTCGCCAACCATCAAACTTCATCACTTGTCCAGATACACGAAGTAAATACTGCTTTAAGCTTTCAGTCTTAAGCTTTAAGCTGGCAATAACATCTATTACCGTTTCATCAAAAACACATACTGCCATTTGGCAAGCAACAAACCGCTTCCAGATAATTTCATATAGAGTTTTTGCATCGTTGAAAAATCTTCCATTTGTCATTTGAAATTTGTCATTGGTCATTCCAACATCTGTTGGACGTATCGCTTCATGAGCTTCCTGTGCAACTTTAGATTTTATCTTAAATATCCTTACTTGTTCAGGTAAATAATTATCACCGTAATTTTCGTGTATATATTTCCTTACCTTTTCAAGAGCAACTTGAGCAATGTTTGTTGAATCAGTTCTATGATAGGTAATCAAACCTTGTTCATAAAGCGCTTGAGCAACTGACATGGTCTTTTTTGCTGACCAGCCAAAGAACCTTGCAGCAGTTTGAGTCATTGTTGAAGTTGTAAATGGAGGGTATGGATTTTTCCTGACTTCTTTTTTGATGATATCAAATACTTTGTAATCAGATTTTTTAAGATCAGTAACAACATTATCCGATTCCTCTTTATTGCTAATTTCTGCTTTTTTGTCATTGATTTTTATTAATTTGACAACAAAACCTTCCTGTTCTACTTGTTCTAATTTTGCTACTTGTGCAAAAATTTCCCAATACTCTTCTGGTTTAAATTTTTCAATTTCTCTTTCCCTTTCAACAATCAATCTTACACAAACCGTTTGGACCCGTCCCGCAGATAAACCTCTTCGAACTTTTTTCCACAAAAGCGGTGACAGTTTATAACCAACCAGTCGATCCAAAACTCTCCTGCCAATCTGTGCGTCAACTAAATTCTTATTAATCTTTCCAGGATGAGCAATCGCTTCCTCAACTGCTTCTTTGGTAATTTCATGAAAGACAATTCTCGAAATACAGTCTCTGGTCTTTGGACTTCGATCTCTGGTTAATATTTCATCAACATGTTTTGCAATAGCCTCACCCTCACGATCTGGATCAGTCGCAATAAAAATTTGCTTTGCTTTTTTTGCCTGATCCTGTATTTTCTTTATCTCTATAGTTCTTTTTTCAACAACTTGATAATCAGGTTTAAAATTATTTTCTATATCAACACTCAACTTACTTTTAGGTAAATCTTTAATATGACCCATTGTTGCTTCGACCGAATATTCACTTCCTAAAAATCGGGATAAAGTACGTGCTTTGGTTGGTGATTCGACAATTATCAAATTCATATAAATAATGCGAATAATTCGAATAATACCAATGATACTAATAGATACGAATTACCATGATCGTACTCTTTTATCTGATTATAAGAAACGCTTTATGACCTTAAGATAAAAGATAAGAATTTATATTATTGGCATATATTCGTTCCATTCGTATACTCTTGTCCTGAGCTTGTCGAATGGATTAGTAGATTGGCATCATGTTTAACAATACCAGATATCTTATCCTATTTGTCAAATTTATATCAGTTATTACTTAACAATGGACTTACACCACTTATGTGTTTGTAAGTAATATTACAGATTTTAATATTCATAACTGGTACTCTAACAAAGTTAGTTCGTATGTATTTATTATTTAGGTAGTAACAAATTATGAAAGAGCAAGATACTGATATAATGCCAAAATTATATTTTGAAAAGGCTCGCCAACATAGCCAGCTTGCTCAACAATTGCAAGCTGAAGAAAATCAAAAGGCTGCCGAATTTGAGCAAAAACGTGCAGTAACTTTCGAGGAAATAGCAATATCTCTCAGATTATCAAACTACTAAAATATCTCTTAAAATTATATTATTACTATTTTCAAATTTCTATAAACTATTATCTTTTCCGTATCATATTCATCTTAAACTTAGACTACCTTATAAATTCCTCCTCCCATATTTCTCACCAATCCTTTTAATTCCATCATCGTCAGTTTTGCCGAAACTTGATTAACACTGATCCCGGATGTTCTAGCAATTTCATCCATATGCATTTCTTCTGTTTCCAAAACCTCTAAAATTTGCTTTTCCGTTTTATCACTGGGCATTACTTTTTCAACTGCATCTTTATCCACTTTTAACTGTAAATTAAGTTCATTTAAAATATCGGAAACAGAAGTTGCCATTTTTGCGCCGTTTTGAATAAGGTAATGAGGCGCCCCACTCATCGGTGAAGTAATTTGTCCCGGAACAGCAAAGACAGTTCTGCCTTGATTCGCCGCGTGAGATGCGGTATGCAATGTTCCGCTTTTTATCATTCCTTCGATCACGATTACTGCTTTTGACAAACCCGAGATGATTCTATTGCGATGAGGAAAAAATGCTTTTTGCGGAATTGTACCAATCGGAAATTCAGAAACAATTGCTCCACCCTTTTTTACAATCTCATCACCCAACCATTGATTAGATCTGGGAGTTATCATATCAACCCCAGAGGCAAGTACAGCAATACACCTTCCACCGACTGCCAAACTACTTTTATGTGCGCAAACATCTATTCCAAACGCCAAACCAGAAACAATAGTTACTCCCATTGAAGCAAGTTCTGTTGCGAATCTCTCAGTAACCTCTCTGCCATAAGAAGTCATTTTTCTTGATCCCACTATCGCAACAGCATTAGTATCATTGGCTTTGATTTTACCTTTAATGTATAAAACCGCAGGTGCGTCATCCAATTCAAACAAATTTTCCGGATAATTGGAGTCATCAATAGTCACGAAGTCAATCTTTTGTCTTTTTAATTGACTAAAGTAGTTATTAAAAGCAAATTCTTGTTTATGTGTTACGAAACCCTCAACTGTTTTTTTGGCTAAACCAATCTCGATTAACTTCTTATAATCAGCTTTCCATGCTGACTTATAACTGCCAAAATATTTTTTTAGAAGCTTTATGCGCTGTGGTCCAAATGGTAAAAAAGAGTAAAGCGCAACAAGATAATTACGATCGTTCATATATTTTCAAGCACACGGGGAAAACAGGAGTTTTTCAGGAAAACACAGGAAAATCCTGTTTAGTCCTGTAATATTCCCACTTTATCCTGTATGCGTTTGGCTTCACCAAACCAGTAATCAAATATTTCCCTGGCAATTGGCCCGGCAACTTTTGATCCTTCCCCGCCTTTTTCAACCAAAACAGTTACTACAATTTCCGATTCTGGTATCGATTTAGCATCAAGTTTACCCAAAGAAGCCTTGGTAAGGGCGGGTGCAAAAAAAGTAAACCAAGCATGTGTATCACCATCAGTATAAATTTCTGCGGTTCCTGTTTTACAGGCAATTTTTCCCGGCTCTTCATTTGGGTAAACAGCTGTTTCATCAGAACTTATTTGATCAGACTTATTCGTCGTCATTCCTTTATCATTAATGTCAAAAAAAGTATAACCAGTACCACCGCTACTGCAGGCTCCTATCATTCCCTGTCTGACTGTCTCTATTGTTTTCTGACTAATTCCCAAATCCTGACAATAGAAATTCTTTTTTTCTGAAAAAATATCTTTCTCTTGGTTTATCAAGAAATTAATCGGTAATCGTAATTTCTCTAACTCTTTTTCTTTAACAAAATGGGGTTGGCATAATAAACCTTCGGAGGCAATACTTCCGATCGCAGCATTGATAGCCAGTGGAGTAACAGCAATATCACCTTGACCTATAGCAAGATGGTAAGTATTACCCAAAAACCAGCGTTCTCCTTTTGCTTTTAATTTCCATTCGGGTGAAGGAACCAATCCGGAAACCTCGCCGGGTAAATCAATTTCTGACAAACTACCGAGTCCGAATTTATTTAACCAATTCGAAATTTTTTCTATACCGGTAAGTTCTCCGATTTTATAAAAAAAAGTATCGGTTGAACGGCTAATTGCCTGCTTAACATTTATTTTGCCTTCTTTGCCACCGTATTGTGTAAAATACCAGTTATTATAATTATAAGTTCCATAAGCAGTTTCCAAAGTTATGGATCCGGTATCCTCATAAATAAAATCATCCTCGACAACATCTTCTTCCAAAGATGTAATGGAAATTAGAGGTTTAACAATCGAACCGGGATGATATGTTCCGCTAATTACCCGGTTAAAAAGAGGAAAATTTTCATCAGTTAATATTTTTTTTAGTTCATCTCCTTTTTCGGGATTAATAAAAATATTCGGATCAAATGAAGGTCCTGAGTAAAAAGCAAGAATCTCACCACCTGGATCAGTAACCACTATCGCGCCTTTCTTACCCGTTAGTAAACTACTTACTTCTTTTTGTAAACCGAAATCAATTGTGGTTATCAGATCCATTCCGGGAATTGCTTCTTTTCTTCCTAAACTTCTTATTTTTTTACCTACAGAATCAACTTCAACAAGTTCCTCGCCATCATAACCTGAAAGCAAACACTCATATTCATATTCCAAACCGCTTCTACCAACAAAAGATCCAAGTTTTCGCGGACCTTTTTCAGGACATTTAGGATCAACCTTGCCAACCTCCTCTTCATTAGCTTCACCCAAATAACCAGTTATATGAGCTGCCTGGTTTCCTAACAAATAATCACGTAAGGGTTCTGTAATTATTTCATCAGTTCCTGCATTTTTAATATCTACAGATTTTTCGTACAAGCTATCTTTTGGAAAAATTAATCTTTTTTTAACCTCACGGTTTCCGACAATCACCTCGCCTCCTCGAGCTAAAATTCTTCCTCTCTCCGAGGTAAGCGGAATCCTTCTGATTCTATTTTCATCAGCTAAATTTTTATAATAACTACCACGAATGATCTGAAGGTCAATCAGCCTTGCTAAAAGTATAAAAAAACCTAAAATTAGAATCCCTTTTAAAAACCAGACTAACCAGGATTGCGTTTTTGCTTGGGTATAAGTTTCCACAATTAAATTATAATCCGCGAGTTACTCTTACCTTATTAAGTAGAGCTGAATTTTCAAGTAAATTACCACAACCACGAACAACACAAGTTATCGGATCATCGACTAAGATCGTGGTAATTTTTGTTGCTTCACTGATTATCTGATCTATACCTCGAATTAATGAACCTCCACCCGCAAGAATAATTCCACGTTCAAAAATATCAGCAATTAATTCCGGTGGAGTTTCTTCCAGTGTCTCGGAGATATTAGAAACAATTTCCTGAATAGTCGGTGCCAAAGCTTCGCGTATTTCTGTACTTGTCAATTTAATCGACTTTGGTAATCCTGATTCCAAATCCCTTCCTCTGACAACATAAAACATTTCTTTGGCAGGAATACAAGTTCCAATGGTGATTTTAACTTCTTCCGCACTTGGCTCACCCAAAAGAAGTGAATATTTTAATCTGACGTAATTAACAATTGCCTCATTCATTTCATCACCGGCAATTCTTATTGAGCGGCCAACTACTATTCCACCCAAAGAAATTACTGCCATTTCCGAAGTTCCTCCACCGATATCAACAATGAAAACTCCGTCTGGATCTTCAATGGGAAGTCCGGCGCCGATTGCTGCTGCCAAAGGTTCTTCAACCAAATGCACCTCCCTTGCTCCCGATGATATCGCAGCATCTGCAACTGCACGCCTTTCCACTTCGGTAACTCCGGAAGGAATTCCAATAACCACTCTTGGTCGTGGAATCTTTGGTATTACATTGCCGGATTCATGTACCTTTTTTATGTAATGGGATAGCATTCCTAAAGCTGCGTCAAAATCAGCAATCACTCCGTCTTTTAGAGGTCTTATTGTCTCAATATTCCCAGGAGTTTTCCCCAGCATTTTTTTGGCAGATGTACCAATTGCCAAAATTTCCTTTGTCTTTTTATTTCTGGCAACAACTGATGGTTCTCGGATAACAATACCTTTTTCTCTCACCCAGACCAAGGTATTTGCCGTTCCTAAATCAATACCAATATCATGGGAAAATAAGCCTAAAAATTGGTTCAAACCGAAACTTGGAAGAAATTTTTTAATATTTTTATCTTTTATTTTAATAGGTAGTTTCATCAGATAATTTATTATCTCATTAATGAATTAACCAACTAACTAAGTAATTTATCTACTAATCGTGGCTCAGTATAACTCGACTGCCTAATATTGCAAAGGGTAAAAAAGGTGTATTATTCAGCTATTTTTTTGAAAATTTAAGAGAATCATTAAGAAAGATTACACGATTTAGAAAACCTGAAAATAAATCTATCAGTCTTGGTTTTGAGAGAACTGGTTATACTGATCCCGGTGATCCGTTGCCTTCAGGAGTAGAAGCAACATCAGTTAAAGATATTATCCCTCTGAAAGAGCAGATGGGAATCCACCAAAACTGATAAAAAGGACAGGACATTATGAAATTGACAGCGAGAATCCTCCAGGAATAGTGTACGCCTCGGTTGCGAGTCTTATGCCACCTAACGAATCGGATTAAAATATTTTATAACTAAAAGATCGTGATCGTAAACTTTCTTCTTAACTTAAACATCTATTTGTTGTAAATTAATAAACAATGCTTTCCGCGATTACCAACGCTATTTCTGTTTGCTATTATCTTCTTTTTTTCTTTGTCCCTTTAGTTTTATTCCCAAAAACTTCAGAACTTTTTGAATTCAACAAAATCGTACTAACTTATATCCTTACAACAGCGATCATTTGTTTTTGGATTACTAAAAGTATTTTGGCCAAAAAAATAATTTTTAAACGCACTTTTTTGGATATCCCTTTGCTGATTTTTTTGGGATCACAGTTTCTGTCAACCCTTACTTCGATTGATTTCAGAACCTCTTTGTTTGGTTACTATTCCCGTTATCATGGAGGTTTTATTTCAATATTATGCTACTCGTTTTTGTATTGGGCTTATGTTTCTAATTTGAATAAAGAAAAAGCTTTTAGAACAATTTATTTTCTTTTAGCTTCAGCCGTTCTGGTATCTTTATACGGAGTTTTAGAACATTTCGGTATTGACAAAGAAATCTGGGTACAGGATGTGCAAAACAGGGTTTTTTCAACCCTGGGTCAACCAAACTGGCTGGCTGCATGGTTAGTTGCGATTATGCCTATAACTTGGGCCCTATCTCTTTTCAAGGGTCAGACCCTTGAAAACCATAGTTTGAAGCTAAACAAGGGTCTGACCCTTGTACTTTCAGGAGTTTACTTTCTGACTTTGCTATATACCAAATCCCGTTCTGGAATTTTAGCTTTTACGGTTTCATTATTAACTTTTTGGGGACTTATTCTGATTATCAAAAGAGCTGAATTCTTTAAAAAACCAATCTTGTCAAAATTCCTTATTCTTAATTGCTTATTCCTAATTCTTGTTTTATTTGTTGGCACTCCCTGGACTCCAAGTATAAATAACATCATAGCTAAAAATAAGCCAACTGAGACCATACCAACTACAACAGTTACAGCTCCAGCATTAGAAACCGGTGGAACCGAATCAGGAGAAATCAGAAAAATTGTCTGGCAGGGCGCGATTGATGTTTGGAAAAATTACCCTATTCTCGGAACAGGTGTTGAAACTTTTGCCTTTTCTTACTATCAATTTAGACCGATCGCTCATAATCTTGTTTCAGAGTGGGACTTCTTATACAACAAAGCCCATAATGAGTATCTGAACATCCTAGCAACCACAGGAACAGTTGGATTCATTTCATATTTTGTATTAGTAGTATTAATCATTGTTCAAATTTCTAATTTCAAATTTCTAATTTCTAAACAAGATCCAAATCACAAATCCCAAAACTCAAAACAATCAGAAATCGAACCAATCCACATCGCTTTACTTGCTGGCTTCACTTCAATCCTTGTCACCAATTTCTTCGGTTTTTCTGTTGTCCCGGTTGGAATTTTATTTTTTCTTTATCCCGCAATAGCCGTATCAATTAAGCCGGAGAGCGGGAGAGTTGAAGAGTATAAGCTGGAAAAAATAACTTACATTCTGAAAGTTGGAATGTTTATTTCCTGCTCTCTTACTCTTCTACTCTGCTACTCTATTTTCAAATACTGGTATGCTGATTATCTTTACAGTCAGGGAATAAACCACAATGATGCGGGTAATTACGTACAAGCCCAAAATTATCTAAAGCGTGCTATTAAATATTCATCCAAAGAAGCAATATTTTGGAGCGAATTATCCGAAGTTGATACATCTCTAGCATTAATTGCCGAAGATCAAAAAGACGAACAGAAAGCTAAGTTTTTTGCAGATAAAGCTATTGAGGAATCCAGTTATGCAATCAAGTACTCACCCCGTAATGTAAATATATTAAGAAAAAGAGCCAGCATGTTTATCAAGCTTTCTATTCTTAATCCAAGCTATCTGCTCTCAGCAAAAGAAACACTTCTACTCGCAACAGAGTTTGCGCCAACTGAAGCAAAGTTATTTTACAATCTGGGTTTAACTTATTTACGAACAGGAGAAAGTGAAAAAGCAATTGAAATTCTGGAAAAAACAGTGGAAATGAAAGCCAACTATCGGGACGCGCGTTTCGCTTTGGCATTGGTTTACATTGACGAAGGCAAAAAGGACAAAGCAAAAGAACAGCTGGAGTACATTTTAGCAAAAATTAGTCCAGAAGATAATTTAGTCAAACAGGAATTGGAAGAAATTAAAAACTAATATTTTCCAAAAATTAATTTAAAATTCTACAATCTTTCCCTTAGTAAATCTCTCCTCGCAAGGAGGAACTACTTCGAATTCTCTCCTATGACCGAGGCAAGTAACAGGTATTGTTGCTGGATCATTTCCTGATTTTTTCATACTTCTTCCCAGCTCTGGTTCAATTTTTTGAGCTTTATAAACTTCACCATAAAGCGGACATTCATGGCAACCTAATATATCTACAAATTTCTCCGGATTTTCTCTAAATTCTTTTCTAACTTGAGTAATACTAGCATCCTCTGGTAATTCCATCATTACACCACCAAAAAAACTTCGATTAACTGTATCTAGCCAAGAAAGTATAACTTCTATGCTCATAATTTTAGTTGTGATCTTACATTTAATGTTACCTTTAAGCAAATTCACTATATCCTTACCATGTTGTATAATTTCAGCATGATCCAAAAAATAGTACCAGCTACTGATCCGAGGTTACGACAAAAGTCAAAAGAGGTTAAAAAGATTGACAAAAAGATAAGACAAATCATTCAGGACTTGAAAGATACACTTATTGTGCAAAAGGATCCGCCCGGTGTTGGTTTGGCAGCTCCCCAAATTGGCAAAAATCTGCAGATATTTGCCATGAAACCAAAAGAAAAAATTAGAATTGTTATTAATCCCCAGATAATTTCAATTTCCAAAAATCCCGAAAATAAAAAGGGTGATAAAAAATTGATGGAAGGTTGTTTATCTCTTCCCCATTATTATTCTCCTCTTTCAAGAAGACTCAAAATCAAGATCAGATACACAACTGAAGACGGTTTGGGGAAAACTGAAAAATTTAAGAATCTTTCTGCACGAATCGTCCAACACGAGATTGATCATTTAAACGGCGTGCTATTTACCGACCATCTGCTTGAGCAAAAAACTAGGTTATTTGAATTTACTAATAATGAATGGAGAGAAGTAGAATTATTATGAAACTAGTTTTTTTTGGTACACCGGAATATGCTTTACCTGTTTTGGAAAGTCTTAACAAAACTTTCCGAACAAAAATGGGTGGATTACCAATTGCGGCAGTTGTCACTCAAAATCCTAAAACCGTGGGCAGAAAACAAACTCTTGAATATTCTCCAGTTGATCAATGGGCTCATAAGAAAAAAGTTCCAATTTATTATGATCCTGAAAATATCATCAGGGACAATATTTCTGCAGATTTAGGAGTAATAGCATCTTATGGAAAAATTATTTCAAAACAAGTAATCACTCATTTTCCTTACGGAATTTTGAATATTCACTTTTCCCTTCTGCCTGAATTTCGCGGTGCAGCTCCTGTCGAAGCAGCAATCGTAACAGGTAAAAAAGAAATCGGAGTAACCATATTTAAAATCGACGACAAGCTCGATCATGGACTAATAATTAGTCAATTCAAAGAAGAAATAAGGGACGACGATAATTCCCAGATGCTAAAAATAAGACTTTTCCAAAGATCAGCTGAGGTATTGACAACTTTAATTCCAGCTTATCTTAGGGGGATAATTACACCTCGTAAACAAGACGAGAAGAAAGCAAGTTTCACATATCAGATTAAAAAGGATGACGCATTTATTCCACCAGAATATCTCGATTTTGTACTAGGGTCTGACCCTTGTACGAGGCTAAAATCAAAAAACAAGGGTCTGACCCTTGAATGGAAAATCCCGTTTATTAAAGACTATTCCCTTGTGCCTAGTGCCAATTCCCTTGAACATTTCATCCGTGCCATGTATCCTTGGCCGATTGCTTGGACACAAATCCAACTCAACCCAAAACTTAAAACTAAAAACTTAAAACGATTAAAAATTCTAAAAGCTCATATTGAACAAGACTTAAGTCTTAAGTCTTCAGTCTTATGTCTGGACAGCGTTCAGTTAGAAGGTAAGTTTCCAGTTTCTTGGAAGCAATTTTTTGAAGGTTACCCCGAAGCTAAATTTATTTAGATCTTACCCATATTACATAGTTTTTACTATTTAAATTCAATTACACAAACTACAAGAGTATCATCATATAATGAAGTTCCAATTTTACTCACCAACCGCTTGGAGTTAGTTTTTCAGTAAGATTATTAAGACCTTCACGGACTTTTGGGATGTCCGCCATGTTAGAAGAATGAGTTCTTTTGTATAATATACTGTTAAGCGCCCCAAGTTCATCCAGAAATTTAATCCTTTCGGCTTCAGGCAATTCTAATAATACCATAGCAAGACTATGTCCAATATGAGTTAATTGTCTTGAAAAATCTTTAGCAACCTCAGGTAACTGTTCATTAAGAACACTGGTTGCATTTACTATACCTTTCTTTTCTGATCTAGAAATATCATTCATAATATAATCAGTATACATTACAAAGTACTTAAGCAAGCAATATAGTCTTAAAATTTTTAATTGCTTTATACTTCTTAATCCTTTTGATACACTTTGCACAAAGTTTCATCTGCTTTTTTTCACCGTTAATTACTATAGTTTTTTTCTGCAGATTGGGTCTAAACAATCGAGGGGTTGCCTGAACTCTTTTTTTCCAACGCTTACCAGCAACACCCCTTCTGTGCTGCTGAGATCTACCCATTACACTTTTTTTACCGCAAATGTCGCAAATGTATGACATATAATTAAATTTCTAATTACTGTGTCGAAGACAAGAGAACTGTGATCGACATTTCTAAATCCGAAACAAAATCCAAATTTCAATTCCAATTATCCAAACTAATAATTTATATTATTGTTTAAAATTTGAGAATTATAATTTATCATTTGTTTAGAATTTAGAATTTTGTGCTTAGTATTTAATTTTGGCTTTGTCAAAATCAAACTTGTCAATTATACTAATATTTTAGAAACTTATCAAAGTCATGTTTGATTTAATCGGTTGGTTATTGGCTTTTGCAGTTGCCATCACTATCCATGAGACGGCACACGCTTGGATGGCGGATCGTCTTGGCGACCCGACTCCCCGCATGATGGGCAGGCTTTCTTTAAACCCCTTAGTCCATTATGATCCTATCGGAACAACACTTTTACTTGTCTTGGTTGTGATGCGCGCTTTTGGAATTCCGGTTATTCCTTTTGGCTGGGCAAAACCGGTTCGTTTTGATCCGTATAATCTTAAAAATCCCCGCCGCGATGCTGCAATAATTTCTTTGGCAGGACCTTTATCCAATTTTATTTTGGCAATAATATTATCGATAATTTTAAGATTAATCATTTCTCCTTTATCTCCCTTTTATCTTCTTAACTTAATTTTTATACCGATGATAATCCTTAATGTTATCCTGGGTCTTTTCAATATCATTCCTTTTCATCCTCTGGATGGCGGAAAAATATTTATTGGCTTTTTACCTCCGGACCAAGCTCAGGATGCAGATGTATTTCTGCGAAGATATGGAATGGTGATTCTTTTTTTTCTTATCTTTCCGACAATTAATGGCACATCACCACTTTTTATGGTTCTTTCACCCCTTATTGATTTTGTTTTGAAAATTCTAATTCCCGGCAATCCGGTTATCTAAACTCCTATTCAACAAACTTCCTCCTCTTTCTTTACTGTTGACCTAGATGTTAGAATTATATAGACCCTGCAAAGGGAGTTATAGGAGAACCTTTCCTGACCATCTATTTTCAGGGAACCCATTTGAAAATAAAATTTCAAACGGGTTGGGCAAATCGCAGTAGTCCATTGGACTATTGTCTGAGCCTTTCCACCTGGCACATACCAGGAAAGTCTATCCTACTTTCTCTCCACGCAGGGTCAAATTTATTGCCAAATGAAATAATCTTATCTGAATCCGATCTTGAAGATCCTGATTTGGTTTTAGAATTTTACAAAACATCTGATGGAAAGTTTGATTGGCAAGCTTATATCAAATTACCAATTGGACAAAGACTTCTAACAAAAAGTGAAGTTGATGCTTTACCGCAACATTTAAGAAGACCTATTCCTCAATCCGATGATGATCCTGATTGGGGTCTTTATGAATGGGATTGTGTACAAGGAGATAATGAACTCGGCAGATATCTTTGGGGTCATAACTGGGATCCTGTTGAGCAAAAACCAGTATACCCAAACGGTTCAATTCCTTATCGAATGAGAATAGTAACGGATATTTATGATGGAGAAGATAAAGGCAGATGGTTTATTGACGCTTGGGAAAAATTTTGTAAAACGGTTCAAGAAAATCCTGAAGTATCTGAAAAACTTTTAGACATTTTATAACTTTAATCTTTTGAAGTTTATCGTCATCAACAAATATGCCTTATCAGTATAATTTCCTGTATTGTCATGCCTGAAAATGAGTTTATTCTTTCCTCTTTTCAAAACCAGGTTGATTTATCATCTTTAACCAAGGATGATAATCATTCTTATAATACTCTCCCCCGGCAACGATTAAATTAAAAAATTTATCACCTTTTCTCGACACACAGGTTAAAACCAAATTTTAAATTCTGTGCTGGGAGCAGGATTCGAACCTACGTAGCCCGTTCGGGCGACAGTTTTACAGACTGTTGCGTTTGACCGCTCCGCCATCCCAGCAAAATTAAGTATTATACAGCTTCAACGAGAGCCGTCTTAGGGATTCGAACCCTAGACCTGCTGTTTACAAAACAGCTGCTCTACCACTGAGCTAAGACGGCGTTCTGAAGCTATAATATTATACTTTCTTCACTAAAAGAAGTCTAACATAATTAACTGAAGGCGGGTTTTAATAACCCCCTTCATCCTGAGGAGTAATAACGACGAAGGATCTTATAACTTGATTAGATCCTTCGAAATACTCAGGATGAAATTAGAATTACCTTCTAATTTCACTTTTCCAACTGCTTTTTGACTGAATCAACAACAGCTTTGGCATCCGGTTCAAGCGCTTTACCAAAAGCCAAGCCAACTGCTATGGCGATTGCAAAGGTAAATCCGGATACCAGTGCTTGAATTACACTGCTTCCTATTCCCAGATAATCCAAAACAATCAGGAAAAGTAATACCTTTCCCAAAGGAAGTAATATAAAAGCTAGTGTTTCAACCAACTTGTTAACCGGTTTTGCACCTTCTACTCTGACTTTTTTCAATAATTTGACTACTAAACTAATCAGATATTTACCAACAACCCAGATAAGCAAAGCCACTAATATTTTCGGAATAAAATTAAACAATTGAAACAAAAGCTGTTGCATTGATCCGATAAAAACTTCTGCTATACCCATTATTTCTCACCACCCTTCGCCCTCCTCTGATAAATTTATGACGTCCTCCCGGCCTTAAAAGGCCGGATTACCCTAAGGAGGACGACATATCAGCGTTCAATTCATCCACGGGTTTAAGCCCGTGGTTTTCTTGAATGCTGTTATAAATAACGGGCGAATCCTTCCGTAGCCTTTGCGGAGGAGGATCATTGTTTCGTCGGGCTTCGGATTGGCACGCCCCCTTATCTTTCATTCTACCACCTTCTCCCTTAGTAATTTCAAGATATAAAAAATTACGAGTATTTTGTTATAATAAGAAAGTTCGCCCTCGTAGCTCAGTTGGTAGAGCGTGCCCTTGGTAAGGGTAAGGTCTCCGGTTCAAGCCCGGACGAGGGCTCTGGAATAGTTAATATTTATTAGTTATTTGGTTACTTCGTTAATTAGTTACTTAGGCAGATAGTTATTCAATTACCTAGTTAATTCGATATATAATAACCTATCATGAACTTTAAGTTTGAAAATTTAGAAATCTACCAAAAATCTCTGGACTTTATTGAAATCATTTTTACCAAAACAAACAAATGGCCGACAATTTATCTTTTTAATCCTACTGATCAACTCAAACGAGCTGCATTATCTACAGCATTGAATATCGCAGAAGGATCAAGTAGAACCAGAATTGAGTTTAAAAGATTTTTATCTATTGCTCGTGGATCCTGTTTTGAATGTATTCCACTGATTGAAATTGCGTTCAGGGAAAAACTTATCTCGACGAAAACCAAAGAAGAATGGTATAATCACTGCGTTAGTTTAGCAAAGATGTTAAGTAAACTGAAAAGTTCATTATAACTAATACTCGAACTAACCAAGTAATAATTTACTAATTAACGAAGTAACGAATTAACTAACTAACGATCAATGGCTAAAAAAGGAGCGCGCGAAATAGTTGCCATGATTTGTACATCATGCAAAAGTCAAAATTACGTCACCGAACGCAATAAAGTTAACATGGAAAAAAAGCTGGAAATTAAAAAATGGTGCAAGCGATGTAAGCAGCAAAGATTGCACAAAGAGAGTACGAAATTAAAGTAGTCGATTTCGAAATTAAAAAAGAGTAAGCGTAGTCCCGCACTATCGCACTTGTGAGTCAAATATGAAGTATTTGCGAACAAGCAAGATTAGTGCTGGAACAAAAGGTGCAAAAAAAACAAACTCTTCATAAAGAAAGTAGCAAATTAAAATGACCAAATTAGATAGTGAATACAGATATCTTCCCGAACATCCTAATGCGAATATTCATGGAATGATAGAGGCTGATGGTTCTCCTACCTGTATCACTAGAAATCTTGAAATAAGATGTACGGGTTGTTGTGCTTTTCCTATTCCAAAATTCAATCCCAATCTAGACCCTGATATTTATATAACAGGAATCGCTCCTCAAGATGGAATCAGATTAGACAAACAAACTGGAAACACCTGTATAGCTCATATTCCAAGGAAGGGTTGTGATTATGTATTTAAAAGCCATAAGGAAAAACGATACTGGTTATGTCCAATGTATCACTGTAGTGGTGATCGTGCTACATCCAAAGACGAAAGTAAACAACCAGATGTAAGATTAACTGCACACCAAAGATTATTACTTGCAAATCTAAACTCATTCAGCTTAGGAGAGATAACCCGTGAAGAATCTACGACAAACATCATCAAACATATCGGTTCTCAGCCTATGCAAATAACTTTTGAAGAAGAAGATTTATATACTCCAGGAGTAGATAATCCCGACGAAATTGCACAACGGTTAATTGATAAAGAAATATAATATTTTATTTCAGTTATCTATTTCTCATTTCCGATAAATATCCTAACAATAATTTTCAAAAAGAAATTTGTATTCCTCTAATTATGATGTATCATTACATCATAATGACTCCAGTTTCCAAAAGAAAATTAAATGAAGAAACTGAAAAACTATTAAAAGATCTTCTACTATCTTCTCTCAAAGATCTTAACAAAAATGAGTTAAAGGGTGTTTTGGAATCCTTGCTTACTGAAACAGAATTAAAAATGTTAATTAAAAGAGCAGGAATTATTATGCTTCTTAACAATGATATAACGCTTGATCAGATTACTAAAGCAACAAAAACAACACCCCAAACTGTAATTAGAATAAAACTATTACTTCAAACTAAACCCGATAAGGATAAAAAAGTATTACTTAAAAGGCTTGATAATTGCTACAAATTAGAAAAAGTAAAAGAAATACTACAAGCTTTGTATGAAATCGAATCTCCAAGCAAATCTATTCGTAATGCTGCTAGAAAAATAACTGGAATTTAATATCTATAACTTCAAATATATACAAATTATTTCTTTTCGCTTTTAGTGTACCTTATCCATTCAGCCACATTCATTTCAACTTTATTCATTCATATTCATTATACGAATCCGAAAATCCATTTTACTACTTTAGTATTTTAGTATGATGTATCATTACATCATAATGATAGTCTTTATTTACCTGTAAAATTATTGGTTCTTAAAACCAAAAGACTTCCGACTTAATTGAGAATGATAAATAAATAAAGTAAAATTAGGAAATTATCTAGGGTTGTGATGAAATGGTACTGTATCCTTACATAGCCTTAGTGATGTAGGATCATGGCGGTTTCTCCTCCCTCACATAAAGTTACGGAGAGCAGGCAAAACCGCAAACTATATAGGGCTGTCGTTCAGTGGTAGGACCCGGGTCTCCAAAACCCGTGACGGGGGTTCAATTCCCTCCAGCCCTGCCGAATAATTTTAGCTTCAAAAATCTACAAAGTTAGTGGGTGGGTGAAAGGAAGATCGAACTTATTTTACTTCATAATATATACTGGTTCTATATTTAATTAGTCAGTTAACCGAAGGAAGATTGAGAAGGAATCCTTTTTAGTTAAGCACGTTAAAGGTTGAAAGTACTTCTTTACCAATTTTGTCAAATATTTCTTTATCGACACCAACAACATAATAAGATATTGTGTACATCCACCCATTTTTGTTGAAAATATAATCCTCTCCACCCATATAACCACCCATTACTAATTTTGTAAAATTATTTCCTCCTATTGTTTCTTGTGATTTGGAAATTATCTCCTCTGAAGTGAGGTTATCACCCTTAATCCAATCATCAATAGTTCCAGAGAATTTATTTGCTACGTGTACACTTATACTTATTCCATCAAATAATTCCGTTCCGATTTGTCTCGCTCCTTGAATATCTCCCATTGCATTCACAGAAAAGATAGCCATTTGGTTTTTTAATTCATCCGGTGTGGATACTGTCCAGTTAGGAGGATACTTAATGCTGAAATTATATTCATTACTTATAAATTCTTTCCATTCGCTAATTGGGTATTCCTGTTTTGTATACCCTAACGGTTGAGGAGTAAATTTAATATCTCCCATTAATGCATAATTTCCGGTCAGAGTTGAAGTAGCAGTAGCGATTTTATTTGCTTTGTCTGATTGTGAGTTTAGTTTTATCCATTCGGAATTATCCCCGGCATAATAGATTGCTATTGTATCTTCTTTTACTTCTTCAAGGTTATGATTTTTGTAATCAATAGATATAGTAAATGGCTGGTTGAATTCTTTGTAAACTTCACCGTTTTTTAATGTGACAGTAAATTCATAAGTTGGTGTTATTCCCTCAGCTTTACGTGGAATAGAAGGATACCCACTTAATGTGATTTCTGTATGTATGGGTGGGTATGTGGCTTTTTCAGGAATAACAATCGTTAATCCTTCGAGTTTTAGAGTAGTACTATGTGGTGGTGTAACATTGGTATCAAATTTATTAACAGTTGACACAGTAGTATTAATAGGCCTTTTTACAATAATAGCAAGAGATAGAAGGATTACTATTAATGCAATTGTTTTTGTCTTGTCTTTTAAGTGGAAGTTAATTGACCGAATTTTATTCCTTAAATATTCTCTAGTCTTAAAGAAATTTGGTAGTATAGTCACTTTTTAAATATTAATATCTTTTCTTGTTCTCCGCAATAATTCTTCTTATTTCTTTAAAAAACTATACTACGACCATTCGACGGAAATTGGCGTTGTTACCTTTTGATATTAGTTCATATAGAGTTCTTGAGAATTTTACATATAGTTAAATTTGAGCGTAAAAAGTTCGAATACTTTCCATCTAAGGCTGCTAAGTCCCATAATATTGACATTGATAAACCGAATGATATAATACTCGCAATATGATTAAAGGAGATAGGGATATTCCAGTTTCACCAAACAATGTACCACCGTCCGGCTGTCCAAATCATGGTCTAAAGTCCACTGAACAATGTGTAGGTCCAACAAACAGCAGTATATGCCTTGAATTTTGCCGTTTAGGTTTAGAAATAAAAAGAAGAGTTGCTGAAAATCAAATTCAGCCACAAACAACTATTCGACAACCGGGATCCCCCAGATAATAACTTTCTTCTATTTTACTACTGTTATTAAATACTAAGAAGTTCCTAACAAAGTCCTTTGATTTCACTCAGGATTTTTAATTCACCAGTCCCTGCTACGTTCAGTTTACATGAAGGTGATATAACAAAACTATTTAAACTAAGTTTTGGGCTAATTAACTCAAAACTACTTCCCTAAAATGTTCCCTGTATATACTTCTATTGGCAATCTTTCCCCTTGCGGCAGGATGGATCAGCTTTCTATGAGGTATGCGAGACTCTTCCAATACCATTTGAACCTTTTTACCCATACCAATAATTATTCTTCCCTCTTCTGCATAATCCTTCAGTCTTTCTATTACAATACTATTCAATTCACCACCGTCATTCCAAAGATTTAGTATTACTTGTTCTCTCGGATTTAAACCACAGTAATTAAGAGCGTCAAAAAGTCTGATTGCCGACAGCACTGGTTTGTTATTAATTTGACACTCCTCCCAACTGTAGCCTTTTGCTTGGGCAGTATCGCTTCTTTTTTCACCCACAAAAACAAATATTCTTTCTTGATCAAAGGTAGATTCTGACAACCCTTTTTCTATCTCTGGATGGCATCTTTCCATTTGTCTGGAGATAATATCACTAATCTTTTTTCAACACAATTTCCCCAATTCTATTAATTGGTTAGGAACTCAAAAAAAGAATTTCCTAGCCACCGTACTAGGAACTGCGTTCCACTACAGGGCAAAGCAAGGTTTACCAGCCCCTGCTGCACAGCTTCAAAATACTCCAACAAGGTTTTTGGGGTGGTAATGGAACTGAGTGATATACTTCTATCACTATATGCAAAAGGTAAATTTTAGAGAAGAAATCAAGTTATTCGATCAATATTACAAACTCATTAACGAGGTTTATGGCGGAAAAAAGAATGATCTTGCCATTGAAGCACGTAAAAGGTTGACAGCTAGTGACAGATATGTAAAGCGTATTTACCGGCTGGATACAAAAGTAAGCAATTTTCCAAGCGAATATTTTTCAAAGTATGCTCCCAAACAAGCACCAAAAAGAGTAATACAACAAAATAAATACGACTTAAGAAACCTGGAGGAATTCACAGAGTATTTCTATTACACATCACACCGGTTTATAAAAATTGTTAGCAAACTACCTCTAATTGGGAAAATTAATAACGCAGGGATACTCAATGTTCGTAACAACCTACTAGAACACTCAGACAAAGAAAAAAGCCGAATACTAATTAATTCGTTTTCCTGTGGTGGTATAAACGGGCCAGTGATTAAAGGGCCCAGATATAGTCATCAAATTAATAAACACAGAGATCCGGGTGTGTTTCCTAACGCTATTAAATTGAAACAAATCCTGAAAATAAGGTTAAATAAGGCAATTTATGAACTAGAATTAATCAATGCTGAGAAATTGAAAATAAGTAACAGAATAACAACTAAAAGACTTACTATCGTGTACAAGAATAGAATTTCCTGATAAAGTTCACTTGCTTCGCCATAGCTCCAGCAAGGCGAGCTAGCCCTTGCTTTAGCCTCGAAATACTCCGACAAGGTTCCACGGTAGTAAATAAATGACTACGTGGCAAGCATTTTGGGGTGGTAATGGAACTGAGGGAGAGTTCTAAACAAATCATTCAATCATTTATTAAATCAACTGTGGTATTACCTTTGAATAAAGCAAAGTTTACTCCCTCAATCATTTTCACATTTGGATGTGGTTCTCTAAATACCGGATATAGCTCACGGGGTTTAATTTTGTAGTGCTTTGGTCCAGTAGATTCAATTCCGTGGTCGTTAGGCTCTAACTCAGCTCTAAACAACACTTCGTCTCCATTCAATCGTGTAACATCCACTTGTAGGTTTATACCATTCTGAGGATTTTCTACTCTATAATTTTTTGGTTTCCTTCTCGACTTTTCTGTTAGTCGTTTGTATTCCTTCTCATCAATTCTTACTACTCCGGGATGCTCGCTCAAACCTTCTGTGTATGTAATCCCTCTGGAATCTAACTGCTTTCTTAATTTTTTGGTTCCTGGGTCTATATATGTATGGACTTTTACAGGAAACAGCTCATCCCTTTCCATTGAATCTGGGTCAGAGATGGCTTGAATTGCTCTGTCACTAATAGGTGGCTTAGGACCGAAGAGTTTGTCAGCAAGGCTTTGGCCTGTTTTTTCCTCTGTCATAATCAAATTGTAGCATATTCGTATTGTAATGAACTGATACAATTTTTCTTAAACCAGTTCCTGACAAAATCCTTCGATTTCACTCAGGATAAATCCGCCAGTCTCCTTCGGCAAGTCAAAGACACTGAGTAAAACCGAAGCGCTCAGGATCTGAAACCTGCAAAATAGCTTCAAATTGATATATACTTCCAAATAGACAGTTCTGTAGTGCTTATGAAAGAAAAAATATTTACCAACTGTTTTTTAATTAAGATGGATGATCGCGGTACTCCCACACATGTTTGTTTGGCAATGAAAAAAAGAGGGTTTGGTAAGGGTATGTGGAACGGTTCTGGTGGAAAACCTAAAGACGATGAAACTGTTGATGCTGCAGCTTGTCGTGAGGTTCAAGAAGAATTAAATATCAAAGTAACTAAGTTCGAAAAAAGAGGTGAAATTATTTTTGTTTTGATACAAGAGAACAAAAAAGTATTGATGCACACCTTTTTGGTAACAGATTGGGAAAAGAAACCAGTTGAAACAGAGGAAATGAAACCACAATGGTTTCCGATAGACAACGTTCCATATACAGAAATGTGGGCTTCAGATAAAGAATGGTTACCAATAATTCTTTCGGGAAAGAAAATCAAGGCAAAATATACTTATGCATACGAAGGTGGTGAAATAAAAACAAGAGAGATACGAGAAGTGGAGAACTTTGTTTAATAGTTAAAGAAGTTCCTCTTTCATCCCCTAATCCCTGCAAAATAGCCTCAGATTGATCGCGGAACAATGATATGAATGATAATTAAAGAGTAGATGAATGTAAAAGCAAGATAAATAATTGGGCTAGTCAAAAAAAGAAGTATTAAATTGTAAATCTTAATATTAACCCCAATACCTTTATTTACCTTATTTCTTAAAAAATACCAATAAACAAAACTTAACAGGGTAAATATCACAAAGATTAAAAAGTATTTGTTATTAAGAAACGGATTGGGAGTTGCTACATTAAATTGGGAATACAAAGCAGACAATCTTAATCCAATGAACAAATAGTAAACACTCAAAATTAAATTAGTTATAGCAATAATCAACGTAAGTTTTATTTGTCTCACTATAACATTCATTATAATAGAAGTTTATAACAAAAAATATCAATTAATACAGTAAACATGCTTTTTACCATCAAATGTTGAACTTGACTTATAATATTTCAATGATATAATACACTTATGCCTACAACAGAGTTTGCAGATGAAAGAAAAGGTAAGGTAGAAGTTCCACTAAAGGTAAACGTAATTGAAGCTGCTCAAAGATTAACTGATGTGGATAAGGGAATTTTGATTCTCCATTTACTTTCTGGAATAGCAACAAAAGATATACTCACCCCTGAAGAAGTAAAAGCATTAAAAGCTGTTGTACATGTAATCAACCGTCATACTCAATATAGATTTACAGGTGATAATATTGGATTAACACCAGAAGAGTCAAAGTCATTGGGATTTACTTCTTATAGGCTCCCCCATAAATAAAATTGACTCCCAATAAGTCTACTAATCCCTGAAAAATGTTTATAAATAGGAATAAAAGTATTTGAAATTTTGAAGTCTATTTGTATTTTTGAAAATTATAAAGCTATCCTGAAGAAAAATCCAAATAATAAAATCTCAGTCGTCAGTTCCCCTTTGACCTTTTGCTTCTCTTTCCCTCCTTCTTTCCATCATCCTATCCCAAGCGTCTGAATAAACCCGACCATAACCTGTGGATGTTACTGATGATTCCGGCTCAATTCTTACAACATGTTCACCAGTTTGAGAATCAAAAATATCAGCACGCCCCCCTGGTCCCAATCTCTGTTCAACTTCATCAATCTTTTTTACAGCTTGATCGATGGCTTCAGTTAAACCAACGGTTTCCGTATATGCAAGTATTTTTCTTATTTCTCCTCGTTCTCCCATTAAAAAAATATTATATCAGGTAAAGTCAAGCCCACTTGTCATAAAAGAAATTCTTACTGCTGCAACCTATGTGTTCGTCTAAATTCTTGAGCTGATTTATCATTTCGAATTAATCTTTGTTCGCCTGAAGCCGGTAGGCGGTCAGCTATTAAATCCCAATGACTCTTAAGTCTTTTCATATCCCCGCTTGTTTCCCAGAAGTTAATATTCCACATATACCCTTCTTTTTCGAGTCCAAATCGGTTGGTGAATGAACCTTTACCAATAAAATCTTCTGGTCCCGGTCCATATGTGTGAGTCAATATACCTGTCTCATCTGTTAATGCCCAGACTTGCCTAAGAATCTCTTTGGATGGTGGATTTACTGAAAAAAAATCAATTGTTTGCCGGCCATCACTTCCTTCAAAACCCGAACAGGTTGTCGTATAACCTTTTTCCTGTAATCTTAATACAGCCTCTCTTACTTGAGGCTCCAAATTTTCTTTTCTCATTCCCATATCCCATTCAACTTGTGATACAGGTACATCAACAGCTTCAGCTTCACACCTTTGAAGTTTACATGTTCTCCAGGCTTCCATACGGATTTCGTGAGAACACAAATGACGCGAAGTTTTATCAATTAATTCATCTAAATAATCCCAGTTACTAAAGTGGTCAGAAAATCTTTCTTTCATATATTCTGAATGATTGTAAGTTAGATCATTATATTGACTATAGGATTTTAAGTCAAATATATATTGGAGCTCTAACAAAGTTTATTAATCTCGATTATAGTTATGTTAATTTTTTCAATTCAGCTTGAGTTTCATCCACCCTTGCTGGTTCTTCAAAGAAAGACCACTCTAAATCAATGCCTCTTCTTTCAGCTTCAACCTCAAAACCATAATCTATCCAAGTTTCACCAAAACCTTTTTCCACTCCCTCCAGAACCAGATCTTCTTTTCCTTTCCAACCAATAACCTGAACAGGTTGTTCTTCAAGATATATAACATCTTCAGTTGAATGGTATTCCTGGGGATTTTCGATTTTTGGAAAAACAGTTGTCAAGATATGTCTTCCATAATTAACTGAACTTAAGATTTTTATGGCTTTTTTAAGTTCTTTGGGTTGAAGTGTAGATAATATAAATAACAATTTTTCCAAACCATAAAGAGGTATTCTATCATTCATGTACGAATAAGTATTCCGACGCTCAATCTTGAACTTAACAGCCGCTTTTATTGTTTCCAAAGTTTCGAATAAACTGGCTCTTTCATTTTTCATCCTATGGATTTTATATCAACTTCAATACTAAGTAAAACAACTCTTTATAAAATTCACCAGAATCTGATGATCTAGTTTGATTGATTGAAAAATTCTTTCCTATAATTTATAGTCCAAACATGTTAACAAAATCAGTTCTAAAAGGAATCGACAAACTTGTAAAAAAAGAGTAAGAGATGAGGTTTGACAATTTGACAAGGGTCTTACCCTTGTAACTTGTATAACAGCTCAAATAAAGTTTATTTTAACCTGCTGATTAAGATTGAGGTTGACTTGCCATAAGAAGGTTCCCTGTTAACACCCATTGTTTGCCAGGACACATTTGTGATTCTAAACGACTTCCATCTTTTATACCATCAACCACACAAGCGATGTCAACTTCCGGAGTATCACTTGTCAGCGGTGTACAGACAACCGTTAGAAATTCAGGTTTATGAGATTGTTCACTTTGATCACCTAACCCTTTTTTGGTATCTCCAAGAACTTGATTTGCCAACTCACATCCTTCACATTTTGCATAAACATCTGGTCTTGTTTCCTTCATAAATTCAATATATTATATCAGATAATTTTACAACTACTATCTCCTAGGCATTTTCCATCCAGGTGGTATAAAACCTTGACTTAAAATTGCTATATCCTGTTAATCTCAATATCTCTAAGTCTATCAACTAGTTCACTATAGGGTAGTTCTGCGATCGTTGACAACCATACTGGTTTGTTATAAAACATACCTTCAAAATTATGATCAACCCCAGCTTTCCTAGCATAACCATTTTCTAAATAGTTAGAAAACCTTGACACAATACTTCTCAAAACTCCCAAATCGCTTGTTTTCCCTCCCAAATCATACAATCTTTTCAAATATTCATAACCGACTTTACTAAGATGCCAGTTGCCTACATTTACTAATGTTTCATCAATAAGTCTAAAACCACTTCCTACTTCAGCTAAATCAAAACCAATTGAAAGAAGCTCAAGTTGAACATCTGCTTCAGCTTCCATAAAATAGTAAACAAGTTGTTTATTTAATCCTCTTCTTTGTTCATTTGCATCAAAGATTTTCCCTTCGTGATCTCTCAAGGCTCTGCTTACCCGAAAGAGTCCTACTCTTCTATATTCATCTAATCTGGAAACTATTTGCTTTAAATATTCAATTCTACTTTCTCTATCCATAGTCTTATTGTGTACTCCTTCATACCGTAGTTGGATTAACCACTCCTCAGCATCTTCAAGTGTGTGATCCTCTTTTACGTTACGATTGCCAATTTTCTGATCTATTTCGGCAAGTCTTTGATCTAATTCTTCTGGTAATTGCATGCTTTCTGCAGCAGGATCATATTTAACTTGAAAACTTCTCCATCCCGGCTCTGAAATTGTAGGTTTATCTATAACTGAATCTGTTTTTCTAGCTACTCTTTGAGTATTTTTTTCAGGAGCTGCCGGTTTTCCAGGTTTCAATATTAAACTTCTTGGATCATAATTTTCCAAAGCGGCTTTATTCCTGTCAAGTAATCTCTGCCATTTACCATTTTTTCGTGCTTTCTCATAATAATCAGCAATTACCATTAACATGTACAAATCCTTGATAGTTTGAGGCGTTCTCTTATAGTCCCTATTGTGTTCTACTGAAGCCATTACTCCATTAAATGCTTTATCATGAATATTATTAATTCCATCAGCTAACTTGCTGAGATTATCATGAACTACACTCCAGGAATCCAAATGCCTGTCTGGATCATTGAAAAACAGTACATGATAGCAGCCTTCCTCCTCATCGGGTAACAATAATAATGCCCTACTTTTTTCATCTTGTGTTCTACGAAACTCTGAAAAAGATTGAGCACCTTCCTTAAATAAGTCTAATATTTCTGGTAATGGTCTTGTCTGTTCCTGAGTTTCTTGATCATAAAACTGGTCATCAATTCTTAAAGGCATTTCATAGCTAAAGGTAACAACTTCCTCACCTACATCAGCCAAACTTTGTGTTTCAGAAACCTCGATACCAGCAAGTCCAACTAAAACAGGAGTTATTCTTTTAACTTTTTTTCCTCTCAAATCAACGGTCGCAGATCTTGTTTTGTTTTGATTATGTTTTCTTATTGCTTCAGCTTCAACATCCTTACTGTCTGAGGAAACTGTCAACCTGCTTTGTCTGTCTAAACCAATATAAACAGATTTAGCTTTCCCAGTATTAGCATCCAAAATTATCATCTCACCCCAAAGATCAGAAATCTTCTCGGCTGATTTGTTTCTTTCAACATTGGATCCTGATAAATCTTTCTCGGTCATGGTCGTATTTTAACATTCACAAACCTCTTATCCAAATTATTTTTACCTTCCCACCCACTAAAGAATATCTATATCGCTTGGGGATTGGGTATGAAATAATTTTTAATTGCTTAACTTCTTGAAAGATTCCTGAAGCAGGATACACCCTAATGTTGAAGCTCTGTCTGCAGCCATAATTTTTCCTCCTTCCAGATTCTCAATCCTTTTTATTTCCTGCCAAATATTTTTATAAGGTCCAACTGAAGCACTTATTTTATATTTCGTTTTCGCATTTAGTAAAAATTTTCTAACCAGATCCATTTTCCCTTCATAAATCCAGTACGAAACTCGACGTAGATCAGTAGACAAATTGGCTAGCTGATTATTCATAGATTAAATTTCTCCTTAACGATCTTAACAAATCTTGCTCTTACCTTTTTGTCCAAAATTTCCTGACTAAAATTACTCTGTTTCGGACGAAGATTGATTAAAGCTACTGTATCGATATTTTTGGTATCCAAATCTATCCCTCCTCCCCAAACGTTTTTGGAGTCAGCGCCCTTTTCTAAAAGTACTTTTTCTCCATCAGCATGCCATTCCCCTCCGATTACCATAAGATTCTTCCCAATATCAACAACGATCTTTATGTATTTTCCATAATCTTCTTGAGCTTTGAGAATATCCTTGGGAGTGGCTTTATCTTGAATAAAAACAACGGACATAAGCCGATTATACATTATATAATACCTCTATTATGAGTGAACGCGACAAATTTCCCTATGTTGCTTGCTTAGATTTGGATAGAACTATCGGGAATTTTGATGAAGATGATCCACCAGTAGGATTAAGACACGGAATAAAGGAAGTGTTAAGCAAGCTTGCTGAAAGAGGTTTTAAACTTTACATTACAACTTTCGGATCAGAAGCACATGCGTTAAATGTCTTATCGAAATATAATTTAACCTCTCTAATTGATCCATCCCGTGTATGGCCTATTGATGTGACTACTCCACCACTTTGGGGTTATGGTAAAACATATGGTGGGATTGAAGAAGGTGCTTATTTCGATGATCAAACTCAAGAAATTTACCTTCATAAAATGATAGCAATCGGTGACCAGTTGGCTGATCAACCTGCCGATAGAAAATATTTAGTATTCATTCATAATAAGGATGGGTATCAATATGATGCCGACGTATTACTTCAGGTTGTTAACTGTCTTTTAGAAACAGGGCAAGACAGTTTAAAAAATGGATTTGATACCCTATTTGAACAAGCTGAATTAGTAGCAGAAAAAAAGGCTTTTCAAAGTGAAATAATCCACCAGCGAAAAAGGTATACCTTACCTTCAGGTTTATTAGTTGATTTAGACTACGGTGATGAAGCGAAACCTGGTGATAATGATAAATCACATCCGAGAATCACAATTATTAACTCAGAAAAATATCTTCGTGAACTGGATTAAATTGATATCCTACAGGGACATCTAAGTGGATCGTTATATCATCCATATAATATCAATTTTGAAGAAATCAGAAGTTAAGAATAACGAATAGCTTCCTCAAAACCATTAAAAAAGTTAGCAACTTTATCTACTCCGCCTAAATTATCAACTTGTTCCATCCTATCAACAATTTGTTTGGGTGTACATTCCTTAATAACCATACAAACGAAGGGGTCTTCCGGTGTTGGTTGTATCCGAAAAATTATAAATCCATATTTGGTATACTTATTTGGATCGTTTTTAACTTCTGGAATATTTTCCAAAGCCCAATTCAATACACTCACTTGTGCTTCTTTCTGATAGTCATGGTTAGAAAGATCAGCTTCAGATAATCTTTCTTTTGATGGAATACCCGAACTACAAACATGCACCATTCGAGCAAAAAAAACTTCTGGTACACTGCCTTGTTTCTGTTCAACAATTAACCTTAAGTCAGGATCTTCAAGTTTTCCAATATAATCACTAATATCATAATGAGGTAAGAGAACCAAGGAGTTGATTTGTTTTTTTCCTAACCATTCAAGTTCATCACCGTTTTTTCCTCTTTTAGCAACAGTTGTTTTCAACCAATCAAGTCCTTTAACTGTATTTAAGAAATATATCAAATGCCCACCCTTATCAATTACAGCTTTTTTATGCGCTTCTTTAGTTTGTTCTGTATCTTTAAGTGCTGCTTCTCTCTCATCTAAAGCTTTATTAAATGGATTTTCAGTCATATAGCAAAATTTTCGGGATAGTCGAGATAAGAAACATATTATAAGATATAAGTAATCATTTTTCAAACATTTCCTACATTCGCATTCGAAGTACACCACTCATTACATATATGAAGCTGATTTTATTCTCTCATCCTCGTAACATTGTTTACCACCTTTGAGGTGAAATATTGTTTCCAATGCTTCTTGTGACGGGATAGCTCCCTTGAGATCGTTGAAACGTCACGTCTAACTTTTTTAGCAATATCCCTCAAGCTCACACCTTTTTCTTTTAAGCAGTACATTAATTCCCTTTCTTCAAGATTTAAGTGTTTGTATTTCCTCAATTTGTGCTCGCCCACTCAAGGTTCGTATTTTACCTTAAGGTGTTGCACTTCGTTTTAGAAGCTATGAATGATAGAAAGTAAGTATAGCTAGTATACTCTTGAAGTGGTTTTTGCTACTTACTGAAACAAATCACTTCTATTTCTAAAATCTACTGTTCGCCAGAAGTCCTGATTTACGGCTCGCACTTGTGATTCTCTTTCGATAATTTTATTTAACTGCTCAGATAACCTACCGGTAATCTTAGCAAATTGATGCTGTATTGTTTGATCTTTAGGCGGATCTGTATCAAACTGGTCTAAAACTTGATGCCACTGAGAATAAAATGGGTAAATCATTTGAGTTTTCAAGAATGCATCTAAAACTAGTAAAACCTTGGTATCCCCCCAGTTACGAGCCGATCTTGCAGATTCGCAATAACTCATTAATTCATTAAAATGATCTCTAGTTTCATTTACATCATAACTGTCTATTCCAGTTACATAACCTTTTATATCATCTAGAGTTGCTCCATCTCCAACTTTTTTTCTGACATTAGTTACTTTTTCCCAACTGAACATTGAATGTATAACTTTTGAACCATAATTTTGGAAATCACTACCTGATATTGCGTGAACAAAGGGAACGCCGCGAACTCCAAATGCGTCTATGTCAGATGTTCTATTGTAGAGATTTGAAACTACATCATTTACAAAATGATATCTTTGCAAATAACTTTCGGTTCTGGACTTTTTCTTTGCCGCTTCACAAGCTTTATGTAAACGTCTTAATAAATAATAATGATAATCTGAATGCTCGGGTTGAAGATCCCTCGGATCTAATCCGGTATAAACACTACTGACTCTCAATAATTCATCACCAATAAATCCATGTAGATCTTCTAGGCTCATGTTTTCAAACCGAATGGATCTTACATCAGGAAAATCAGTTTCCGGTAAACAAACTGGTCGTCTATTTTTTGTCTTTACAGGTTTTTTTTCGGCTTCCACTGGCAATGGAGTACGGTAAAGTATATTTTGTTTATAGTGTATTCTTGGATATTCTATCTCCGTGATTACTGAGGCTGGCGTTTTTGCTCCAATACGAGTTTTCCCTATGTCAGGTCTACGACCTGTTGCAATTGTAACAATATCCGAGATGTCCCTTGCTTTTATTTGTTCACTACCTTGTTCCTCTTTTCCTGATGCTTTTAAAGACGTTAAGGTTAAGGCTTCGTTTTCTGCGGTCAACAAAGCTTTAAACATTTTATTCTGTAATAATACTTTTGGTTTGACTCCAAATATCTTATCCCAAATTTTTTTAATCTTTGTATCTTCTTGTAAAAAAGGTACTAACTCAACCAATCTGGAATCGTCTTCATAACGCACTTCTCCAGCTAAAATTAAAACTTTGACTTTATATAATTCCAATAATAATCTTCTTTGTCTTTTCTGGGCGGGTGTGTCTTCAGGATCCTCAAAATCTAAATGCCCTGTCGTAACTGCTTCTTCGATTGTCTGATTAACACGAGATTGCAAAGGAGTAGCGTTGGCTATCATATCTTGACGAAGATCAGTTAAGAAAGTAATGAATCCTTGTTTGGGAGTATAATCAGTTTCTTCTGGCCTAAAAAATATCAATGTAGGATTTTCTTCACTTCTTAAAATTACTAGTATTTGTTGGTGTTTTGTCGTATTAAATATATCAAAGTCAGCCAAATCCCTTTCATTACTATCTGTAGGATCAAAAAAGAGATTGTGCAATTCCCTATATGACACGGGAATGCTAACCGCATCCCCGGTTATGGCATTTTTTCCATGAAAGGAAATTTTAGGTTGGGTCATACCACTATCTGCTCGTTCATACATGTCAATATCGACTGGCTTGAGTCCTACCTGAACAAATAAAGGTTTTGCATCAGGATGTGCATCATAAGATTTTGTACATTCTGATGGAAAAGTAACCAAAGTTTTTGTATGTTCTTCCTTTGAGCAAGGTTTAATAGAAAATTGATCTTCTAAATCCCCATCGCAAACTAAATAATAATTATCTCCAATTTTTAATCCACCAATAATATCTCCTTTAGGTGTGGTTTCTTTACCAGGTGGTGCTTGAATTCTATGTTCTTCTGATCTTACTGTTTTTGAATGATCTACTTCTTTCATTTAAGTTTTTCTACTTGTTTTATATTTAAGACACTCAAACGTATGAAAAGTGTAATCTTTTCAATGACTTAATAAAAAATCATTTATTAATAAACGTAAGATGATATTATAATAAAACTTATCCAGTAAAGCAATTATTATAGGACTTATTGATAAATTTCCTTGTAAGGGGAATAAGTCAAGTCTGATTCGGTGGAATAGTTATGACACCTGGGATTTCTGACTTTTTTGTTCTTTTCGGATTGCCCGACAGTAGATAAAAACCTTTGTTGATAGTTATAATACGATTATGGATTATTATAAAAAGGGGTGTGTCGGATTAATTATTCTTTTAGTTATTACCTTAATTTTTGTTTTAGGCACATATATTATTAAACCGAAATATTGGGAAAACCTTGTTTTTGATTTATTAAACAAAAATAAATCTTCAAATCAAGATATCCAAGATAATTCATTACCAATAATAAACTCTGAAAAGTCACCTACTAAAATTCCTACAGTTAAAACTCAATTAACTCCTACAATTTCTAAACCCCCTCCGACCCCAACCTTACAACCAATTATCAATCCAACATCAACTCCTTCTCCTTTCCCTACATCATCTTTTAATTTTGACGAAGAACCTTCTAAAAAAGATAAACCTTTTATCGGTGGATAAAGTGTGCATTTATTTTCATAAACTCCTTAAATAAATCCAATTTTGCTATAATATCTTTCAATATGAAAACAGTTGGAATAATCGGCGGACTTGGTCCGGAAACAACAGCGAAATTTTATCTTCGCTTAATTAGTGCGTGTTTGGCGAAAAATAAAATAGCCAGACCCCCGATACTCACTTGGAATGTGCCTATTCCTTTGCAAATAGAGGAAGAATTTCTACTTAATTCTAATGGTGAAAATAAATATAAACCGTATTTAATTGATGCTGCGAAAAGGTTGGAGAAAGCTGGTGCTGATTTTATTGTTATTCCCTGTAATTCCGTCCATTCTCAAATTAATCAGATAAAAAAAGCTGTAAATGTCCCGGTTTTAAATATTATTGAAGAAACAGTCAAACATTTAAAACTAAACAAGGTGACAGATATTGGAATATTGGCAACTTCGGTAACGATCAAGAAACAATTATTTGAAAAAAAATTAATTGAAAACGGAATAAATGTTCATAAACCTGATAAAAAATATCAGAAAATAATTAATAGAATTATTAATAATCTGGTCCAGGCTAAACAGGATAAAAACGACAGAAAAGGGTTGCTAGAAATTATGGAAAAATTTTCAGGTAAAAATATCCGAACAATTTTACTTGCCTGCACTGATCTGCAACTGATTATTCCAAAATTAAGAAATGTGCAAATCATAGATACGCTGGAAGTCTTAACTTACGCAACGGCTAGAGAAATACTTGCATAAATATTTTTGAAATTTATTGATTCTTTGTTCGGGGGGTAATTATTAAATCTTGTAAATATTCTTCGGTAAATAAACAAATCGTGCCTAAAAGTATGAGTTTTCTCGCCTTTCAGGCTCAAAGAGTTTGTTCACTGCTTCCATTCACCCCCAGCTTAAAAGGCTGGGGTTCTCTGGAAGTTTGAATAGAAAAAAGTAGTTTTATGCCAAGATAGCGAAAACCATGACATTTATGTCGTGGATGAAGCGATATTAATAACGCCCAAAGGGCACAAGACGGAACAAAAACCGCGGGTTTAAATCCGCGGAAGTTTATTGATTGTTAAAAATATTTCGATTATTATACTCAAATGGTAGAAAGAAGTCGTTACCTTTATGATGCGAATTATCCATATCTAAAGTTTGTGGTTGAAAACACAGGCCTTCTTCGTTATGATGCCAGAGTAGCAATTAGAGATTGGTTGAGAGTTTCTGTCTCTTTAGGCCTCAAGCCTGGAAATAGAATATTAGATGTTGGCTGTTGTATCGGAACTTTAGGTCATTATTTGAAATATGGTGGTGTCAGTACTTATGGAATAGACATTAACCCTGCGGCAATAAAAAAAGGGCATGAAATCTTTGGTATAGAAAGTAGCAATACTTCTATTATTGCAGATGGAATGGCTATTCCATATCAAACAGATTATTTTGATGCTGTTGCTTCACAAGATGTTTTTGAGCATTTTTCAAACTTGGATTGTGCACGAAAGGCATTACAAGAAATGGATAGAGTTTTAAAACCAAATCAAAAAATGTTTCATAAAATTACTGTTTTAGAAGAAACATCCCATATTCACAATGATCCTTCGCATAGAATAAAACAAACCACAGATGAATGGTTAAGTTTCTTTGCCACTAACGGTTGGGAAACAATTAAAAATCCAACTAGACATTTCCCAATAAAAAGCAGTTTATCGTATGGCAATTTCCTTCTTAGCCGAAAAAGGTAAACATTTTAAAAATAGAATATTATTTGACAATTTTTCTCAAAATTTATAATATACAATCCCATGGAAGAACAGGAGTCTGAAGTACAGGAAAATAAGCAGGAAACGAAAAAAGTATCTTCTAATTTTATAATTCTATTCATTTTGGTTCTCTTGGTTGTTGCTGTTATCGTTGCCGCCGCATTTATGCTTGGTAAAAAAAGTTCTCGAAAATCAGATGAATCGCCAACTCCAATTCCAACTTCTGCAATCCAAGGGGAATCAATCGAAGAAACTGAAGAAATAACTCCAACTTTCGAACCAGAATTAACCTTAACTGCAACTCCCTCGCCAACCAATTCTCCCACTCCAACACCCACAAATACTCCAACCCCGACTCCAACCATCAAATTTCAGCTTTATAAACCTCTCTACAAATCTCTCATCTCTCCCACCCCAACTCCATAAATTTCATAGTAGAGTAAAGAATTCTGGATGCATTTACTAGGCACAAACAAGCAATAGATGTAAACAAGAGATCAAGAAAGTCTAAGTGGAAAGAGCGGATTTTATCTTTTTTTCAATTTTCTCTATCCTATCTGCATGGTTAAAAACCCTATGGGATAAAACTATGGTATTTTCTCTAATCGCTTTTAGCTCCTTCATTACCTCATCCATTCTTGTAAAAAAATCATCTTTTGAAGGAAGATTTCTGGTTCTTTCCTCAATCCTTTCATCAACAATTCTCTCAATTTCATCAAGATCTTTGATAGTTAAAGTCATGTTTTGATTAAACTTTATTAAAAGTATAAAGTCAATATAAAAAATATACTTAACTAGCTGAAATAGCTACGTCATCTAAAGGGATATTAGAGATTTAATTTGCTTTAGAATACTTGAATCTGTTAAAATTCACGGCATATGAACGAGCGTAAAGAATTATCTGATTCCCTTCCTTCTGAATGGCAGAAAAATATAATAATAGAAGGATCTCCCTATAGGGTTATTGCACTTAAGAAAAAATTAATGTCACCGATAAATCGTCCGAATTGTCCAAGGTGTATCATTGATTCTCCTTCCTTCACCAATCCTCAATGTCAAAACTGTCTATTATTACCTGAAGATTTCGGACGTCCGTTTACATCAACTAATTAATTACTTAATCCTTGATCAACTCCCAAAAGTAGCCTTCTAAATTATTTCAGGTTATAATCACCCAAATGGGAAAAGTTGAAGAAGAGACTGATATTAACAAAGTTAAGGAAGCTTATCGATGTTTAATTTCGCAATTAGAATGTGGAAAAAAACATGTTGAACTTACACATAAACAACTAAATATACTTTTAGGTAATATCACCCAACCACCACCATTCTCTGAAGAGGAGCGGGATAAATATTTTGAAAAACAAGGATTAGGACGAAAATTAATGGAAAGAAAAGCTCGAGAACTCCAACAACTATCCGAAGAATAGATTTTAAACTTTACTATGAATCTTTTAGAACCCTGAGCTAGTATAAAATTAACCTCAATTGATTAAAGACTATATAATATAAGGATTTATGGAAATCATGCGTCCAAATAAATTCCCTGGTATTTGTGAAACGTGCTCAGAAGCAAGTAATACCATTCTGGAAATTTCAAAAGATATAAAGAGTATCCGACCTCCAACAGAATTAATTAGTCTTGAGCTTAGATGTAAACGTAAATTTTATCCAAGAAACCGAATGTCGATGCATATCTCAGGAAGGTGTAAAAAGATAGAAGATTCATCAGAAGAATTAGTCGACTTAATTCTCAAACCCGTTTCGGTACAATGCCTCGGTTTAAAGAAATAATGTTTGTTATAGATTTCTGTATTTACTATAATCCCCAGGTTCCGAACCTTGTTTTGTTAATTATGCTCAGCCCCGCATGGTGGACCTTCACATACATGACCACGCATATCAATCTGAACCTGACATCCACAGCCACGCCTGACCATTTTAACTCCAAAACCCATATTTGCCGTACTTCTTGTTAAGGCAATATATTTAGTTCCTTTCATATTCTGATAGAGCTCGGATTCTGGTAAATCAACAATTTCATAACCCGAATTTCTATAATCTCGAATCAACTCTTTTAATTGTCTTTCTGAAAAACTTCTACTTTTCGGTGTTGCTTTTTCAGAAACTATATCAATAGCTTTTCTTCCAGATGTTTTCTTAACTCTTGCTTCCCATAAAATATAATCTTTCAATTGCCTAGACAGAATTCTTGGTTCTACAAATCCTGCGTCTCTTAAGATATCTTCTCTCAATTCACTAATCTGAATTTTCCCTCTTTTCTCCACAACATATACAGGACTTTTACTAACCAAATTATCTCTAACCAAATCAAGAGTGTCAAAAAGCACAAACTCATTTCTTTCATCTAAATTTGAACTGATTATTATCAATCCACCATACTTTTTCTTTTCATCATTGAAATCAAACCTTTCTTCCCCAATTACCCAAGTATTAGGATTCACAATTTCAATTTCACTGTTACCCGTTTCAGTAATATCTCTAAACAAGGCTGGCTTTTTTGGTCTTTGTTTCCAAGATTCTCTTCCTTCAATTACATCTAAAATTTGCCTTCTCTCCCAAGTATTATTGATTCGATCTGATAAGCTGGCATCTACTTGATCAAGAAGAAAATATCCTTGTTGTTCAGGAGGAAGAGTTAATCTAGTTTTTTTTCTTTCTTTTTCACCAAAATGTAATTCCGCTGTCATGGTTGGAGTATATAAACAATATCTTTTTTCAGCAAGTTATCATCTTTTAGATTTCAATCCTCCGTTATAAAAGCATATTTTCCCATATTTCCCCTCTTTACATTATCTGCTAAAATAGCGATAGGTGGTGATTTGTTATGGACAAAATAATTTCCATTAACATATGTAAGGGGGCGAAACTCTATGGTAATCGTCAAAAAGAAAAAGGGCGAATCAACGGATCACCTTATTGCACGATTCAAGAAAAAAGTTCTCAACGCCGGATTATTACAGGAATTACGCGACCGGCAACGCTATAAACCTCCTTCGGAAAAAAGGAAAGAACAAAGATCCCGCATTAAACATCAAATCGAACTTGAGAAAAAAAGAAGTCTTTAGGTTCGTTTGTAACAATAACCTATAATCTTCGTTATAATATATAGCCAATGGCTGATGATCTTATCAAACAGGCACAAAACGGCGACACACAGGCTTTCAGTAAGCTTTATGAGTCGTATGTGGACAGAATCTACAAATACTTTTTTTACAAAACAAAAACAATCGAAGAGGCCCAAGATCTGACTTCCCTGGTTTTTGAAAAAGCGCTAAAAAATTTACGGCAATTTAAAAAAAAAGTCAGTTTTCAAGCATGGCTGTTTACAATTGCCAGAAATTCAATCTACGATTACTGGAGGACAAAGAAAAAAAACTTAAACCTTGACCAAATCAGCCAATTACCGTCCAAAGAAGATGTATTGGAAAAAGTTATTGTCAAAGAGGAACAAACAAAAGTTCTCTCAGCCTTAAGCAAGCTTAATGATGAACAAAAAGAGGTCTTAATCTTAAGATTTATTAATAATTTAAACGTCAGAGAAGTGGCTAAAATTATAAATAAAACAGAAGTCAACGTCAGAATCATTCAGCATAGAGCTTTAAAAAGCATGCGAAAATTAATTTAAAACATATGAAAGAAAAACAAATAATTGAAAATTTAAGAAATTTGGGAAATTTAGAGGTTTTGGATGAAAATACAAAAATCAAAACACTCTGGCATTTGCAAAGACTGGCTCGGACAAAACCTGAGCCTGGACGAAGTTGGAAAGTGCTTTTTGCCAGAAGAGTTTTTATTCCGGCAATTTGCGCATTTCTGCTGCTTTTTGCCGGATCATGGGCAACGGTTGTTGTGGCTGAAGATACCATTCCCGGTGACAGACTCTACCCCATTAAACGACTAAATGAGAATATGAAACTTATTCTGGCAATAAGACCTGATGCCAAAGCCAAAATTCGAGAGCAATTAATTGAGAAAAGGTTTAATGAGCTGGAAAGTGTTTCAGAAATTAGTAATAAAAGTTCTTCCCTAAAAATACAAAATTTATTAGCTGAAATTGAAAAAGGGTTGGATAAAGTGTTAGAAGAAACTAATCGTATCGACAAACCCAGTCAAAAACAAAAATTAATTCTCAATCGCTATCTAATGCTGATCGAAAGAAAAAAACTACAACTGACAAAGATAAAAGCCAAAGCGGAATCAGTTCAATTCGAGGAACAAATTGGTAAAATTGAAAAAAAGTTTAACCAGCTTGAAATGAACCTGCGTGAACTTCAAGGCTAAAATGTAACAAATTGCTGACTTCATCGTTATACAGGATATGTAAAGGGGGTGAAAATAATGAAGAAAATCTTTGCGATTGTTACAACCTTGATACTTACAATAAATTTGCTTCTACCAGTTTCAGCTTTTGCCCAGACACCTGCTGAAGTTTCTCTAAATCCAAATGTTAAATGTGAACTACTTGAGCAAAAACTTGAGCACAAAATTAACAATTGGAAAACAAGAAAAGAGGCTAAAGTTGAGAGATGGGAAAGGATAAAAGAGCACATTAATGCAGTTATCGAAAAACTCAGAGCAAAAGGTTATGATGTTACCCCATTGGAAGAAGATAAAGTGATCATGCAGGGTTTAATCGATGAAATGCAAGTTGCTTTTGATAATGTTATCGCTAAAGCTTCGGAAGCAAAAGCAAATGCCTGTAGTGATAAAGAAGCTTTTAAAACTAACCTAGAGGAATTGAAAGTCCTAATACAGGAGGCTAAAGCACAATGGCAGGAACTTACTGGTTTTATGAAAAATGAATTTATTCCTGACATCAAAAGTTACAAAGATATAACACCCACGCCAACTCCTTAAAGGTTTTGGTCTGAAAAGGTATAAAAGAAGCCTCGTGTAAACGAGGCTTCTTCTTATTGAAAATATCTGAATATATCTTATAATTATCATTCCTGTTTATATTCAATGAAATATGAGTAAAGAAAGAGGAATAAAACCGTCAAGAGAAAGACCTTTAGATTCGGAGCAAGCGCGGCTTTCTGATTTTTTCAGATTGCTGCAAGAAACCGCATCAGAAAATCCCGGAGGTCCAACAACTAAGGCTATTCGTAGAAAATATTTTGAAACTGGACTAAATTCCTCGCCTGGAAATTCCCCAGAGACTGAGCCAGCTTATATCGAACTTCCCCCGATAGAAGTTGAAATTCAACCACTTTTAGATAAACATACAAAAACTTGGGAGGAGATAACTCAACAGCTATTAGTTAATCCTGCAAAAAGAAAGAAATCATTTGGAGCTTCTATCCGCGATGAAAACATCCAATTAGCTAATGTGCCTTGGCAAATTGTTACAGTGGAAGGTGATGCTATTCAACTTCCTCTTAAATTTTCAAATATGACGGGTGTTGCTGATTTAGAACCACAGGATTATTCACGCTTTTCGCCAGACCCAGATGAAGGAAGACCAGGAGTTTCTTTTAAGATCGTTGAAATATTTACTGATTCAAGACGTCTAATTACACAAATTCACGAAAGAGCAATAAGTGAGGAAGCAAGGATTCATGCCGATCAATCATATCTAAAAAAGTTATTAGGATTAGAAAATCCTATAATTCCAGCTTCCGCAGGATTAAAAGCACTTATAGAAAAATTAGACTCGACGCCTTTAACTGTAATAAATTTAGTCAGTAGGGTTACTTTCTGGGATAATCAACGAAAAGTCTTTCAACCGATAAACCTGGCTGGAATCAGAATATTGGAGACTTTAGATAATACTATCAGTGTTGAAAGACTAGCCCCTTGGGAAAGATATGATATATATGAACCAGTTTCTGAATCTAAACAAAGACAAATAGAAGGAGGCTTTAGGTCAAATTTCAGACTGCTGGACCAAAATCTAACCATTTTAGCGAATATATTGAAGGAGTGCGCCAATTCAAGATAGATTGTTCAAAGAACTTTCCCTTATAGGGGTGGAAAACAATTAACTACCAGATGTCAACAAAACTATGATAGAGTACGATAGTTGACAAATTTGATCTATAATGATATAGTTATAGGCTGTTTAGGAAATAGACCATGCATGATCAGGATATACAAGGACAAATCGAGGATTACGGCAAATGGACTGAAGCTTCAGGCCCTCATTCCAAATTGGGAAAATTTTATCGACGTCAAATCCAGCAACTCGAACAAGTTATAGCATATTATAATCAATTTCGTAGTTATGGAGAATTTGAGCCTAAAACTGTTACAGAACCTGAATGGAGTCAAGAATTAGAAACACTTCCAGCGGTACATGATGAATTAAAAAAGGGTGCTGAAATCCATGCTTTTAAATCTGGTGGTGGATTGCGTGTTGTAAGTGTATCAAAAGGCAAAAAAGAGATAGGATATGGTGAAAGTCCATTTATCGAAGACGCTTTAGTATTAGCTAATCGTGATATACAAGCGGGTGGTAAACCTTATGGCGAAGTCTATGGTAAAGAATACCCTCATTTTCTTACAGGATCTGGTGAACCAAGTAGCAATTTAGATGAATGGATATTATGTGGTAATACATTTGACATATCTCAAGCCGGAAATAATGTAACTATACAATTACATGGATCTCAACAAACAGAGTTTCCTCAAGAATTGGTTGATCAAGTGATTGCAACAGGTACACCTGCTACATGGTCATCCAACAGAGGTTTCACTTATAGTATTAGAAGATACACATTTGCCAATAATGAACATGGATTATCAGGTAGTGTATTAGCTGAACCTGAAGGAACAAAACTTAATCCATGGTTATATAAAATTACTAAAACCGGATTAGGTCTAACAATTGATGCGGCTGTGAAAGCTGCATTTTGCGCGTCACCCGTTGAAGTTATTGAATCTTCTGAACAATCATAATCATTACTTTTTATTCTAAAATCCCATTTTCTACTTTTTCCATTTAGGAGTGAAATCTGGTTTGTTTAAATTTGTTGCCTTATAATATAATAACTAATATGACCGAGGAAAGAAAAACTGTTGATCCCCGAGTAATCCCGGAACTTCAAGGTTTTTGCCAAAAAGCTATTGACAGCCCAGCAGATGGAGAAAATGCTGAAATTCCTTATGGTCATATAACCAGGATAATTGCACTTGGTGTTTATGGAGTAGCGACCAGAAAGCGTGGTGGGAGTTTTGAAGAACAGATAGAAGCAGCAAGAAAAGTAGCACTGGAACAAATAAGAATATTTGGACCCGCAATTGTTCCCTTATAAGAAAAGAGCTTCAGAATGTCTTAACCGCTGAGGATTTAACTTAAGATAATATTTTCTTTAGACCTTTCAAGCGTAAGTAAATTATCTTTTTCAACATAAATTAGTTTAACAATGTATGCCCTTGTAGATAGTGCAATTACTTTAACCCAGGGAGTGACATAACCACCAAGATGAGAATCCCATAGGTATTTAAAATAGTGCATTTACAAGGTCAGACCCTTGTAAACTCTTGTAGGATAAGATAGTGTTTTTTAAGCTAATACAAACTCCCCTTATTATTGTAATTTCAGAACTTATAATATTTCCTGGTCTAAAAGTATATACCTAAATCTCCTAAAACTCCTCCTTTTTTTTCTGCTTCATCACAAACCTTGGAATAAGGTTTCCAGTTTCCAGATAAATTACTAGGGGAATAAATTTGGCCTTGTAATACTTGCCTGATTAGAAATAACGCTTCCTCAGAACTGATTGTTGTCTCACAGAAGTTATCTTCAACATAAAAAGTGCCTCCAGTTAATGGCATTACTACCTCAATGTCATCGGGATTCGTAAAAGGACCTGGATCGCCACTAGTTATTAATGTTCGGTGTCCCCATTTAGGAGATGATTCCGGCGTGTCAGTCTTTTCACAAATATAAACTTCACCATTCAAATAAAGTTTGCCAACCCATTCACCCCTATATATTGAAATTGTAATAGATGCAGGTCCTTTTGAAGTTTCCACTTCTCCCTCAGCAGCTGCAAAATTCGGATTAACTTCAGCAGCCATTAAATCATCTGCTTTTTCTCTCAGTATTTCACCTCCTAAATTAAGAATTTCCCTTAAATTTTCTCTTTTCATAGTAACACAAATATAACAGAATTTTATATTCGAATCAAGACTATAGGTAGCACAACTCTCTGGGTAGGAATAATATTCTTAATAACCAGCCTATTTAAACAATGGTATATCCTTGAATGAAATATTTTCCGCCTTAATTCCACCTAGGGGGTGGAATAGCCAGGATACCTAGGAATCTTGTTCATTTAGCGCTATTTAAAAAAGTCTCGACAAACTTTTTCCGATGATGTCTTGTTGTTCCGTATTTTTTAATTGCTTTTTGGTGCTCTTTAGTTCCATATCCCTTATTTTTTCTCCATTTATATTTTTTATACTTGGACTTTTTACTTAAATCGATCATCAGATTGTCTCTATAAACTTTGGCAATTATTGAGGCAGCTGCAATCGAAATCGACTTTTCGTCACCATTAACAACTGCCAGCTGTTTTGATCCGTTGATAAAGATTTTAGGTTTTTTACTACCCTTTTTACCTTCAAATTTACCTTTCGGATATCCACGAACATACGGTATATAAAAGGCATCAATGAGTAAATAATCTATACTATCACTACCCCTCTTCTTTGCATCTACCAAAGACCGACGAAAAGCCGAAGCAGTTGCTTTGCTTAAACCGTATTTGTTAATTTCACTTACACTTGCCTTCCCGACTCCCCAACATACAGCACTTTCTCTGATCCACTCATCAGCAATTTCTCTTTGTCTGGGAGTTAACTTTTTCGAATCATCAATTTTGATTTGGAATTTGGAATTAGTAATCAGGAAGTTGGAAGAAAATACAACACTTCCACAAACAATTGGACCTGCAAAACAACCCCTCCCCACCTCATCCATTCCGGCAACATTTCTATATCCCCTGTTCCACAACTTTTTTTCGTAAGAAAAATTAGGATAAGCTTCAATTTTCTTTTTCATTTTTTACAAATTATATCAAACCAAAATCTTTCTAATCATCAAATCATTAAAAATGATACTTGACAGAAAATATTACAAGGAGTAATTTCATTTTACTTACAACTATGAGGGAAAGATTTATTGGAGTTACAGAGAGAGTAAGTATTGCTAAGGCAGTTTTAAACGAATCACAACTAACTGTACCTAGAGATTCTGGTCCGGATATAGTGTACGAAACTGTAAATATTAAGAAATCTATGCCTAATTTGTTAGAAGTTTTAAGAAAGGGAAGATACGCAGAATTAAAAGTGAAACGTCCATATATTGGTTTTATTGCAGGACACGAAGTTCTTGTCTATCAAAAACCTAAATCCCCCGGATTAAAGTCTTAATCAGTATTTTCCAATATTTGAATATTTGAAAAACGATTTCTGTAAAGTACGGAACTTTACAGATTCAGATACTCTTTCCCTTGGCACTGAAAGGTTTGGCCGTTTTAATTCCTCCAAATTGAATATTCCTCAAAGCAGCATTTATTGAAGCTTTTGCAGAACTTAACTTAACCGGATCTACTTCTACACCTTCCTCAGCAAGATCCACCAAGAATCTACTAGTTATTGCTTGATAAGCAGCTTCTGGATTTTGATAATGTTGGATTATTCTCTCAAGCGAATTCTGTGCAGTATCTTCACCCCCCATCACGCCAACAACACCCGGAAGCGGCGCAGCTAGGTGTCCTTGCCCTCCGGCATCCTCTGTCAGACGCCCATATATCCCTGCTTTTACTGCTCCATAGGCATCCTCAAGTTGAGGTGAAATTATCTTCTCTTTCCTTTCTTCCCCCTTCTTTACTTCTCCCTTACCTCGTTCTTCACCCCCTTCGCCAGTAACCTCTATAGTTACTTTTCTTTTTCTTACTAACCTACCACCCTCAAATCCGATAGAAGTTTCCTCTTCGACTCGTCGTTTAGCCATGGTCACTTATTATACACTTCAAAATCAATCTACAACCAGTTTATAGTTTCTTCTTGACAGCTTTAATTCGATTATTCTAAAATTATCTTCCAACTTCCTAAAAGCTCGAAGTTTATGAGCTTTTTTCTTTTTTCCTGTCTTTTTCTGCCATTTTTTATGTGTCCAGAAATCAAGCCAAATAAAGCAACAGAAGTTGAAGGAATAAGAGTGGCCTGTTTTACCTGTAGGAGACATAAAGAGATACTTGTGGTAGTTGAGGGTGAAAATCATCGGATTGTGGGAGAAACAGAAGAAGAAGGTTACCCAGTAAAAGGTTTAGTAGTCAGAATTTCCTATAATCCACTAAGCATTAATGTAGATAAATCAGATAAACCACCAACACCCCCTCACATTAGAGAAATATATAATTTCTTAAATGCAGGTAAAGATACCGAATCCTAATAAATACTTGTTCCTTGATACTACTTTATGATAATATTTGAACCTGTGAAGTTTTCTACTATTCTTTTCTAAAGTTATTTCCATTAAAATATTTATCAATGAAACCAATCATTACATATTTGAAAGATGTACGCTTTGAGCTTTCCAAAGTCGTTTGGCCCAAGCGTGAGGAGGTTATCAGACTTACCTTAATTGTTTTTTTGATTTCAGCTATTGTTGGTTTTTATACCGGAATACTTGATTATGGTTTTACAAAACTCTTAGAATTAATAATTGCAGGATAGAAATATGAAAAAAGTACCTAAATCCGAACAACTATCCCAGAAAGAACCTGAAACTGCTATCGTCCAAGAAAAACAGGAAGAAAAACCTGAGCATACTCCGGTATTAACTGAAAGAGGCACGGGAAAGAAAAAAATTCCCGGACACATCATTATCAATCAAGACGAAGATAAAAATGCCAAATGGTATGTTGTCCATACAACTTCCGGCCATGAAGTCCGGGTTGCAGAAACACTTCGTCAAAGAATTGAAACCATGGGTTATGAAAAAAGAGTTTTTGAGCTTTTGGTTCCAACCCAGGACAGAGTTGTCATCAGAAGCGGTAAAAAAGCAACCATCAAGGAAAAAATTTTCCCAGGATATCTGTTGGTTAAAATGATTATGGATGATCCAACGTGGCTGGCAATCAGAACTACCCCCGGAATTACCGGATTTGTCGGTGCCGGCAGGACTCCGACACCTCTTTCTTCTGATGAGGTAGGAAACATTCAGAAATTCGTATCAACTCCGGCAAAAAGATTCAAAACCAAATTTTCCAAAAGCGAAGCAGTTAAAATTACTGATGGTCCTTTTGCCGACTTTTTGGGAACAATTGATGAAATTGATGAAGAAAAAGGCAAAGTCAAAGTCTTGGTTTCCATCTTTGGCCGTGAAACTCCGGTGGAGTTAGACCTTTTGCAGATAACAAAAGTATAGCTTTTAAGTACACAATCTTTTCTAACTATCTTTTACTTCCTTCCAAATGATTTTGAAATTAATGGTTTAGCATAGTTATTGGAGCTATTCCTAATCGGAAAAGTAGGTGAAACACAAATCGAAGACATATAAGCTTTATAATTTATCATATCACCTGCCCGCCGGATATCATCAACATACTCACGAAAATTCACCCATCCCACTCTGCCCTTTCCATCCTTACCTAAAGGATCAACTACAAATGCTTCAACCTGACCCTTTCCTTGTTCATTCCTTTTAATTGAAATGTCAGTAAACATCGTAAAATGTAAATAGCTATTAGTTTGAATGAATCCAATTACAACTCCTCCTTTTGTAAAAGCTTTCCTGTTTAACTCAGATACCAATTCTGGAATCCTTTTGGGGTATGTTGTATTGGCATCACTACCACAAGTAGGCACATTGATAGAATCTGTTTTAATTGGATAGTCTTTTTCCTGAGCAAAATAATCCAAAACAACCTGGACTGACTGAACACTCATTAAATTATCATCTCTTATGTAAGGACAAGTTTTACCCTTATCATCTGCTCTAAAAGATTTGCCCTTAAATTCATTTAAAATATCCTGAATTCTTAAGAGAGGTACTTTCCCCGTTTCCAAAAACCTCATCAACTTAAGTGCCATAACACAACAAGCTGGACCGCAAGAATTCCACATCTCAATTTCATTTGGATGATCGTACTGTCCATCATCTTTTTGTAGTGTGAGAATCCTTGGACCCCCCGGAGGTTCTGTAAAAGCCAAAGGGTCTATCACAATTTCTCTAATCTCATCTACACTAAGAATTCTACCTACATGCGTTTCAGTAATAAAACTCTGTGCCGCAATTCTTAATATTTCGCTTGGGTTAGTTAGAGATAAAGCTGTAAACGAAGTAACACCTCGATTAAAATCCCTTCTACTTATATTTCCAAACCCTTGTTTTTGCTCGGTTTTTGACATATCCAGCAATTATACAGACATGCAACTAAGATTTAAAATATACTATAAGCCGAAGGTTCGGAACCTTGAAGAGACTAATCAAGGTCAACAATTACAGGTAAATCATCTTTTACCAATTCTAATTCTCTACCTTGATCCCTAGCCTTTCTATCATTTTCTTTCGTATTCCAGTAAATTAGATGCTGGGTTGTAAAAGCATAGAGTTTTCTTATACCCTGTTCATCTGTAATTTCCATAATGAATAATTTACTTACATCGGTCGATTCTTCCTCTCCCACAAATTTGGCTGAACCATGTAATTTATCTTTTTGGATATGGATTGCTGGTGTATCAGCTCCTACTTCAAAATTTAAAGGATTTTCGTTTACTTGCCAATGGTATTGGAAAGATGACTTTGCCTGACGTATAGTATCTTCTTTTGTCATACCTAAGGTTTCGTCGTAGTATAAGTTGGAATCGTACAAATTTACCTTAATTTTTCTACCCATCATTTCTTCGGGTTTGGGAAAATGATACCCGGAAGCCATACTTTTACCCTTTTCAATATCATCTATTTTTCTCATTACAACTTCAAAATATAATAAGCTGGTATCATCTTTGTCTATATCTTGTGCAAGAGTATTTGAATATAAGAAAGCCATAACCTCTACCGGACTTAATTGCATATTTCCCTCACCAGCATGAGCATTGCAAAGCATGCGTGAATCTTTTGGTTCAATTGCTTCTCTTTCCAATAACTGAAAATTTCTTAATCTTTCAGGAATTCTCAATCGTCCATCGGGATTTCTGTCAATAGTAGCAAAATTTTTATCGCTTGGATTAAAGAATGCCTCGTCATGTAGATCTACGAACAATAAATAATGCATCCATTCATGTAAAAGTCCGTCATCATAACTACCGTGATGGTAACTTGAATCTTTGGGATTATATTCTGAATTAATATACCAGGAACCCAAAGCTTGCCTCGAATTTGTGCCTTGCATAAACTTAGTTACTAGTTCGGGATCATCTGACTCTTCAATACTCTCATCGCAGATAATTATATGGGAAAGATGAACCTGATAATCTGCCAAGTCTGAGTTTTTCAATATCGTATTCATTTCATATAAATGCAATTGAATAAAATATATTAATTGCTGCCCATCCCATGGATGATTAGGATTATTAGGCTTGGTCCATCTTTCCCAAGCCTGTTTACTTACCAAAAGTTCTAATCCTCTATTCTTAAGATCAAATTCCTTCCCTTCAACACTTTTTCTTATCTCCAATCTAAATCTATCAAGTTCTTCCCTGCTCGAAATGGGATTATTAAAGCGATAAACCGGATATCCATCAATAATATCAGGAGATTTAATATCATCCGATTCGGTTTTACCAACTTTTTCTTTTTTACTGACACTAACTTTATTTTCTCCAGATCCTGTAAAGTCAGTTGATTGATCTAATACCTCATCCCAAGCTTTAACATCTGGTGCACAACCAACCAAAGGAAACAGCATACCACCAACAGCCATTCCGGTAATAGCAGATGCGGCTTGAGTTAAAAACTTTCTTCTGCTAAGTCCTTTTGCTTTTTCTGTCCAGAAGTTATATTTTGATAATTTTGCTACCCTGTCTGACAATTCCTTTTCGGTTTTGCCATCAAGTTCGGTCTGAGAAGTTAAATTTATGACTCTTTCTTTCCTTAATCCTTTAATAGACCTTGATAGTCTTAAATCAATCTCTCTTTTACCTGCATCATTGCCAAATTCCCTAACCACAATATCCCAATCCAGTTTTCCTTCTTTTGCTTCATGAAATTTTCTTTCCAGTTTCTTTCTGGAAATTGGATCTTCACCCAAAAAATACAGTTTATTTACAAAATAAGATTTTCCATTCTTTTCATCCTTTTCTTGAAATACCAACCATCTAGGACGCTGACCATCTCCTCTTGCCCAAAGTTGTTCATTTTCCGGTTTTGGTGTTGTCACTGTTTCGACTAAGTTGTTCAGTCTTCTGAATAAAGATTCTTGTTTACCAGCCTCAGGTTTTGTGGCAGACTTTTCTTGGACATTTTCTTCCATAAATTAAGTATATATGATTTGACATCTGTAATGCCGAAGGTTCGGAACCTTTATAACTGATCCCTGGAAAATTCAACAGTTGCTTTAAAGCTTTTTGATCTTTTCGGAAATCTCGCACGCATTTTTCCTTCAATCTCAATTGAAGGTGATACTTCACTTGCTTCATACAATTCATGAATGTTATAGAATTCCTTTCGAGGTAGTTCTATTTTGCATAAACTGAATTGTCTTTCGCCAGTAGTATCTTGGGATATTGCCTGAATGTGCTGGGTAATTCTGGAAACTTCTTTTACCACATCATAATTTACCAAAACCCAGCATTTTCTGATACTTGGTACTGCTTCATCGTTTCCCTCAAAAGCGATAATCGGCAAAGACTTTTCTACTTCACTCAGATTTTTAATTAAAGAGCTGGATGACACACCTGAAAATATTAAGTCAGTAACTGGATAGTCTCGACTATTGTCACCGATTTCGACTTTGAGCTTGAATGATCCTTTTTTTACAGGCTCATCCTCAAAACTTTCCCTACCCTTTTTATTTTGATTAATTTCTAAATAAGACACAATTGTATCGGATTATCTCTTAATTGTAAGTTTTATTCAATTTTAGATCTAAGTAACTATCTTTCAGAATAATCATATATTTTCTCCATAGGCAAGATAGTAGACTATCGCCTTGAATTCCTCACCTGTTTCTTTATATCTTCCATAAATCTCAAAATAGGAACAACTATCTCCCGGAAAATAATAGGTTCTATTCGGATCTTGCTCTCCCAAAAAATGGGAATAATAAATAGGCTCCAATTCTTCTGTATATCCAGGCACGAAACTATGAAAAGTAACTCCTTCAACATTAACGGTGTCAGGATTTATCTGAAATTTACAGCTATTGTTCCCATTCCGACAAATCGCCAGCGGTTCACCTGCTTTTAACCTTTCTTGAATATACTGTTCAGAATCCAAGTGTCCGTTAAAACTCTTTGCTAATATTTCTTGAGCTTGATTACCATTAGCTTGTATTAATGCAACAAAAAATCCCTTTTTAGGATCAATTTCTTTTTGTTCTTGAGTAATACTATCTTTCCTTTCTTCCATATATTTTTGTCCCGCACAAACTTGATTTCTGGCATAGGATTTAACACAAAACTTGACTTTAGCGAATTTAAATGTCTTTTGTCAATAACTTAAACCCTAATAATTTACTCGCACTTCCTGATAAATTGTCATTGCAAGTAGTCCTGAGTTTATCGAATGACGACGAAGCAATCCCTAATTAGTTTGCCACGGCAACTGAAGTAGCCTCGCTATGACAAGGCTAAATTTCGTCTTGTACAAAATATGAATTTTGTGTTAATATACTCATACTTCAGATAGCTTTATGCAATTCTGAGGAAGATACATACCTGTTAGGGAGCATCCTGATAAAGGGATTTTTAGGTATCGATAAAATAAACGGTTTTCTTCGTACCTTTCCCCTGATAGGAATATCAAAGCACAAAATCCAGAATTGAAAATAAATGTTTTGAACTTTGAAATTTGGATTTTGAACTTTAAGCGACGATAAGGAGCATAAAATGCCTGCAAAACCAATCAAAACCACACTTAAACTTAACCTGCCTGCTGGTGAAGCAACACCCGCTCCGCCTTTGGGTCCTGCATTGGGTCAGCACGGAGTTGCTATTATGGATTTTGTCAAAGCCTATAATGACCGTACCAAAGATCTGAAAGGCCAAATTGTACCGGCAGTCGTAACTATTTATGAAGATAGAAGTTTCGATTTTGAGATTAAAAAAGCACCGGTTGCCGAAATGATTAAAAAGATACTAAACATTGAGAAAGGTTCTGGAACCATGCCCAGAGATATAGCTGGTACACTAACAAAATCCCAAGTTGAAGAAATCGCCAAAGCAAAGATGGATGATTTGAATACCGAAGATCTTGAAGCAGCCAAAAAGATAGTGGCCGGAACGGCAAGATCGATGGGAGTAAAAGTAGAAGAATAAGAATATAATGCTAATCTACGAATCCATTCAACAAGCTCAGGACAGGTTTATACTAATGCTCTACGAATAGATACGAATTACCATGATTTATGCTCTTTTATCTGACCATAATAAGTCTTTTATGACTTTTAGATAAAAGATAATAAAAAAATTATTAGTATTTATTCGCCCGCCTGCGGCGCATATTGCGCAGCAATTTCGGGCAGGTTGTATTCGTATTCATTAACAGATTAGCATCATAATCATTCGTATATGGGAAAGACTAAAACAGCATTAATCGGAGGATTACCTGAAGAAAAAAAAGCGGGTAAGGAAGCCTATGAAGAAAAACGCCTTAAAAAAGAAGAGGCAAGAAAAAAAGCTGAAGAAGAAAAAGAAAAACAATCAATTAAGAAAGTCGGGTTAAAAGGCGGAGAAAGAATAAAAACCGTTGAAGCTGGTCCGATCATCCAAGAAAAACCTGAAGAAGAGGCTGAAAAAGTTGAACGAAAACCCAGAATAAGAGGTAAAAAATATAAAATAGCCAAAGCAAAAGTTGATAAAACTAAATTCTATCCGATTTCTGAAGCAATCAAACTGATTAAGGAAACTTCTTATGGAAAATTTGATGCCTCAATTGAACTTCATCTTGTTGTTAAAAAACAAGGATTGAATATTAATGTCAGTCTTCCCCATTCTTTTGGTAAAGCTAAAAAAGTTGAAATTTGCGGCGAAAAAACTCTCAAAAAACTTGAGAAAGGAATTGTTGATTTTGATGTTTTACTGGCAACTCCCGAGATGATGCCCAAACTTGTTCCTTATGCAAAAATCTTAGGTCCAAAAGGTCTAATGCCCAATCCCAAAACAGGAACTTTAATAAAAGACAAAAAAGATGCGGATAAATTTTCGTCTGGTACAATTTCAGTTAAAACAGAAAAAAAAGCTCCGCTTATTCATCAGACTATCGGCAAAGTAAGTCAAAACAATAAGGAGTTGGAAGAAAATATGGTTGTTTTAATCGATACCATCTCTGCCAAACAAATTAGCAAGGCTTATTTATCATCTTCCATGAGTCCCTCTGTCAAACTCCAGCTTTAAACCTACCTATAAACTTGCAAGGGTCTGACCCTTGCAAAGCCATATTTAGCCTCGAACAAGGGTCTGACCCTTGCATTTTATCTGTGAAGCAACCTATAGAGGATAAACAGGTCGGGAACTTACCGGATTATTGAAGATAAAAACAATAATAATACTAACGACCAGATAAAACAAAAGCCATAAAACCGTCAAAAGCAAGGTAACAATCGCCCATCCCACCTTCTTCTTGAAACCAAGATATATCGGTAAAGCTAAAAACAAAACCAAATAAATAACGATGGAAATAATAACTAAAAAGATAATTAATAACGCTTCATACTGATAGCCCACTAAATCCAGTAAAACCCTGCCAATAAAATATACAGCAAACGTATAACCTGTAATTAAAAGCGATGAAAGAAAACTTAAAGCCGAATTAATTAACAAAAGTTTGACCTTTTCCGATGGATAATTAGCCTTCTCGTCTTTAGTTCCAGAAGGCTTTTCCCCTTTTTTAAACTTTTTAAATACTGTCCTGGCAATGAATGCAAAAACAAGAAACACCAAAACCAAGCTGGCAAAAATAATTGTTATTTCCTTTCCGTAAAGTTTGAGTCTATTGCCAGCATAAGCTCCTTTTACCGTATAACTTTCTAAGCTGGCCAAATTTGAGGCTGTTTTAATAATCTTGCCCTGGCCAATCTGGCCTACATATCTATCTATGGCAACTGATTTTTGGGCTGAGACGTCTGCACCACTGCTTTCCAAATTGGCAACTGCCGGTTCTTCAAATCTGTAATCAATCTCACCTTTAACACCCCGTAAAATCAAATCAGAATCCGTACTTATACCAATTCTTAAATTTCTGATATCTTCTTCAGCTTGCAAAGATTCAAACACATATTGATAGGCGCCAAAGAGATTTTTCTTAGCATAACCAAAGGTTCGAAAATATATGAAAAATGCTCCAGATTTGTTTACCGCAATTGAAGTGGGTAAAGTTATTTTTAAAGTATCGACATCCAGTTCATATTTTGCTTTTTGATATTTTGACTCTCCCCAATAACTTTCATAATAATTAGGTTCAGAATATTCGCTACACTTACTCACCTCATAGCGCATACAATAACCCTGTTTAAATACCTGATAAATACTAAATTCTTTTGGTACAACCCCGGGAACTCTTAACTTGATTTCGTTTAAAGCTTTATCAGTTTTGTTGGTAAAAACAATTCTAGCGGAAACTACCGCCTCGCCATTACCCCTGAAAACAACCGTATAATTATGATCCTGTCCCAAAAAACCAGGCTCGCTACCGTCAGGTGGATAATATGGAGCAACCATGTCCGAAGGAGCACTCACTCCTGAAGATGAATCTATCGTATCCTGAGCCAAAGCTAAATTTTTAATCGAAAAGAAGGTTACTAATAATAAACTAAGCGAAATGATTTTTTTCATAACAAAATATTTACCTAATTACGTATTATTTAAATTCCTAATACCTAGTATCTAGTACCTATTAACTATTTATCCATTAAGCCATTTTTTACTCAATTTGTCAATCGAAGTTAACGATATTTCGTCGCTCTAATATCTGAACGAGGCTAGGGGTGATAAAATCTTCCGGGTGGATTTTTTCTAAGTAACCAATTTGACTCTAGTTGATAGGTCTTTTCAGGATCATCAGAGTATAATAATGGACCACCAACATCAACAACAATATCAGCTATTCCTTCGAGATAAGGGTATTCCTTACAGGCTTGATCAAGATTCATATTGAACAACCTTACTAATCCTGGGTCTAAATAAATATCAATTCTTCTTAATAATTCCTGTATTAATTGTCTGTTTTCTTGATTTACTTTTCTTATTTCTTGTGCTCCTTCCAAAAGACTTCTAATTGCTTCATAGTCTAAGGGGTCAATAACAATCGGTCGTTTCCTTGCTTGAAGTGCTATTTTCGGTACAAACTCTGCTAAACCTGCGCCGGGTTCAACTAATTGCAAATCTTTATTGACAATTTCTTCAGCTAATCCTTTTGGAATCACTCTTTCTTCATATTCTGAAATACTCCGATATTCAACTAAACAAATCCTGTCTTTAGGATGCATTCCCCATTGGGTAAAATGTAACCTGTTTGGATATATCGTTAACTCATATTGACCATCCCGCAATTTCTCGGCAGCTATTGCTATTTCGCGAGAATCACAGATTTGTAGTTTTCCTTTAATTTCTTTCATACATATATTATATCCTATAATGCAGATTTCGCAAGCTGAATGAGCTTGGGTTCATTACAGTTATTAAACTTACAAGGGTCAGACCCTTGTATAAAGCTAAAATTGACTTTACTAGGGTCAGACCCTAGTATTAATTATGCCTTGTAAAAACGCCAGAAAGGTTTATGTAAAAGATTGCTACTACCATCTTTACAACAGAGGCGTAGAAAAGAGAAAGATATTTTTAGACGAAGATGATTACAGGGTTTTCTTGCGCTATCTGAAAGAATATCTCCTACCTTCTGATCACAAAAGCCTTAAAAACCTAAAAAAAATCAATCCGCGAAGAAATCCGATAAACTGTTTTGAAGATATTAAACTTCTTGCCTATTGTCTTATGCCAAACCATTTTCATCTTTTTATTAAACAAAAAAGTAAAGATGGATTAAAAAGATTCACAAAA